>ULVO01040444.1_pt1 | contig 18979 bp, 14 predicted proteins | sample 1959521 | NCBI WGS metagenome assembly ULVO01 (sample SAMEA4835788, study PRJEB28245) | human gut metagenome | biome: gut microbiome; material: fecal sample | place: Denmark | collected 2008
ACGTCCGTGGCAACGATGTCTTTTTCATCGACTTTTGCCGCTTTTGCAAGCATTTCGCGCAGGTGCAGCGTCTTCTCTCCCGCAAGCGAGAACAGGGGAATCATATCCACGGCGGTATTGTAGCCTTTTGAATCGTTTGACGTTCTGTCCATGTGAATGGCAACGTTCGGAATTATCGCAACGGGCTCTTTGAGATCGACCGTCACGGTCTTTATCCCGCCGTCCGTTTTTACAACGAGCCTGCCCGCAACCGAAAGCGGTCTGTCCGTCCACGTCGAACGCAGCATTCCGCCGTAGCCTTCAACCGAGAGTTTAACGTAATTGCCGTCTTCGAGACGATCGTTTTCCTTTATTCTGAACGTTGGGGAATCAAGGTGTGCCGCAGTCATCATAAAGCCCGTGAAATCGCCGTTCGGAACTCTGAACGCTATCAGAGACGAACCGTTTCTTGTCACATAGTAGCCTTTGCCCGTTTCAAGCGTCCACGTCGCCGCTTCGTTAAGTTTTGAATATCCCGCGCTTTCAAGTATTTTTGCCGTATGTTCCGCCGCGTTGTACGCCGTCGGACAGTTTTCTATGTAATCAAAAAGTTTTGCGTTTATCTCTTTCATCTCGTATCAGTCCTTTGCAATGTCCGTTATTATCGCGTTGTTTCCCATAACGTTCGGGAGTTCGCCGTTCCATTTTTCATAGAACTTGTTTTTCAGCACTTCCGCCGTCAGCGATTCCGCGAGCAGTTTGTTCGCCTTTGCCGTCGCTTCCGCTTCTATGAGTTCCGCCTCCGCTTTTGCCTGTGCTTCGACTTTCTTCACTTCCGCCGCGGCGTTCGCTTCGATAACGCGCTGTTCCGCTTCCGTTTTAGCCTTTATCTTGTTCTGCTCCGCAACCTGCTTCGCTTCTACCGCGTTTGTAAATTCATCGGTAAAATCAAGGTTTTCGATTGCCGCGTTGACAAGCTCGATGTTGTATTCACGCAATTCCTCGGTCAGTTTGATCTTGATTTTGTCGCCCATTTCGTCTCTGTGAGAAACAAGCCCCTCTGCCGTATACTGCGCCGCAACGCTCTTTACCGCTTCTTCTATACGCGGCGAGACGATGGTCTCATAATAGTTTGTGCCAATCGTTTTGTATATCGTCTGCGCGTTGGCTTTTTCTATCTGAAAGTTTATCGAATATTTCATCGTCACTTCCTGAATATCGCTTGAAAAGCACGTCAGGTCAACCGCCGCTTTCTGCGTTCTGTTGTCCATTTTAACAACTTCCTGCCACGGAAGTTTGAAGTGGAAACCCGCTTCAAGCGTAAAATTCTCAACCTTGCCGAACGTTGTCACAACGCCCGTGTGTCCCGTGGGGACTGATGCCGTGCAGCCGAAAAGTATTACAACAAGCGCAAAAATCGAAAGGAACTGCTTTTTGTTCTTCTTCCATTTGTAGCCCGTTCCGTCCTTGCAAACGCCGAGCGCAACAAAAGCGACAAGCGCCAAAATAATGCCGATAACAAGAAATGTCATTTGTTTTCTCCTTTTAATATCATTTGTTTAGGCTGAATATCAGCCTATAAAATCTTTTATTGTTTTTATCACCCTTGGGTCGTCGCATAAGTCTCCGTTCAGACTTATTTTACCGAAATCTTTCGCCGCAAGAAACAGAATGTCGGGTTCGCCGTTCACTTGGTCGCCGAAAGCGCGGACGAAGTTTTCTTTGTTCGTGTTTGTTATCGCTATGAATTTTTTCGGTACGGCATTGAATTTTTCCGCGATTTTTCCGTTCGTTCCGAAATATCCGCATTGCCGTTCACTGAAAACGAACCATGCCGAACACGGAAAATCGCAAAAATCGGGAACAACAAAAATTGTTTCATCGCTTTCCGTTATTTTTCGATAGACTTCGTTTGCTCCGTCACTTGTATGCGGGCAGTTTTCGGTTTTCTTAAAACATTCGTAGTCGCACTTTCCGCAGGGGCTTATGCCGAGCGCTGCGAAGTCGATAACTTCTGCGCCTGTCATATCCGCGATGAGTTTTGCCGTTCTTCCGCAGTTCCCATTTTTTCGCGGACTGAAATTGATGATTACCCGCATATTTTCCGCCTTTCGTCGGTGGTCTGATTCAACCTATGATAATTTTACCATATCCGCAAAAAAAATGCAATAGCTGCGCAAAATCAATTTTTATCGAAAATGTCAGCCGCAGTCAAAAAACCGTGCGGGAGCAATATCCCGCACGGTTTCTCTCGTTTTCTGTTTATAAATCGTCTGTTTTCTTTTCTGACGGAATGTGTGTGTGGGTTACAGGTCTCTCATTTTCTTTGTGAAAAGAGCCGTTGCGGCGGCACACAGCACAATTGCGTAGCCCGCTACCCAAAGCGCGTGGGGCAGAAGCGACGCAAAGTCTCCGTTCAGAAGACCCTGTTCGAGTTTTACCGCATGGACGAACGGCAGAAATTCCGCAATGGTTTTCAGTCCCGAGACAAGTTCAAGGTCGAACCATACGCCCGAAAGCCACGCCGTCAGATTGGTAACAAGCGCCCCGCAGATACCGCCGACCTGTTTTGAGCCGAGCGCCGCCCCGCAGAGCAGACCGAGCGCGATGAAAAGCAGGGAAACGGGGATTATCGCAAGCAGGGCATAGATTATGTTCACACTCGGTTTCAGCCCGAATGCGAACGCCGCGGCATAGCATATAACGCTCTGTGCAACCGCAATTGGTATCATCGGCAGAATGTAGCCGAAAATAAAATCCGAAGCACGGAGCGGGGTGGTGTAAAGCCGCTGCAAAAATGCACTTTCACGGTCTTTTGCAACTATCATTCCCGCAAACAGCGTCATAAAGGAAAGACCGAAGACAGTTATACCCGGCGTCAGTTTTTCAATCTCAAAAAGCGGCACGGGAACATTTTTCTGTATCGCGCTCAACAGAACAAGAAGTATCAGCGGAAATCCCAGCCCGAAAAACAGCGTCAACGGGTCGCGCAGAATTTCTTTTCCCGTGCGGCGGGCAAAAACAAGCGTTTTCATTTTTTTGCCCCCTTTACAAGCGCGATGAACGCATCTTCGAATTTTTCCGTTCCCGCTTCTTCTTTTATTTCGGCAGGCGTTCCCACGGTTATCAGCCTCCCGCTTTTCATTATCCCCACACGGTCGGCAAGCGCCTCCGCTTCTTCCATATAGTGCGTTGTGAGGATTACCGTAACCTTGCCTTTAAGTTCTTTTATCAAATCCCAAAGTTCGCTTCTGGCAAGCACGTCAAGCCCCAATGTCGGCTCGTCAAGAAACAGTATTTTCGGCTCGCTTATCAGCGCCATCGCAATGCTGCACCGTCTCTGCCAACCGCCCGAAAGTTTGCCCGCACGTCGTTTCATTACCTCGTCAAGTCCGAATTTTTCCGCAAGTTCGGCAACCTTTTCCGCCGTCTTTTCTTTTGAAAATCCGTGAACTCCGCACATCATTTCAAGGTTTTCTTTTACCGAAAGATTGGGCGCGACCGCCGATTCCTGCGGCGAAACGCCTATGAGCGACTTGACCTCCGCCGTGTCGTGCACAACGCTTTTGCCGTCCATTATCGCATCTCCCGCAGTCGGGCGCGTCACACACGAAAGTATTTTTATCGTCGTCGTTTTTCCCGCGCCGTTGACGCCCAAAAGCGCGAACAATTCGCCCTCGTTGATTTCAAGCGACAGCCCGTCAACCGCCGTCACATCTTTGTATTTTTTAGTCAATCCGACCGTCTTTATCGCCTTTTCCGTATTGATCTCTCCTTAATATCTCTTGCAGGAAACAAGTGATACGCAACATTTGTTATTTATTATATCACAACCGATTTGTTTTGTCAATGGTAACAGTCCAAAACGTTTGTCGTGAACAGCGCAGGCGAAAAGCCGTCGGAGAAAATTCCGACGGCTTAAAATCTTTTAATAGGGAAAATACCTTTCAGCCTTTTTGCGGTCCGGGCCTTTTTTACATTCCCTGTTTTATTTTGCGAATTGGCTGTTGTATAGATCCGCATAGAACCCGCCGCGCTCCATAAGCGTTTCGTGGTTTCCGCTCTCGATAACGTCGCCGTCTTTCATAACAAGTATCAGGTCGGCGTTCTTTATCGTGGAAAGCCTGTGCGCGATAACAAACGAAGTTCTGCCCTGCGTCAGTTCGTCCATGGCGCGCTGAATAAGCAGTTCTGTTCTCGTGTCAACAGAAGACGTTGCCTCGTCAAGGATGAGCATGGGCGCGTTTTGGAGCATTGCGCGGGCTATCGTCAGCAACTGTTTCTGACCCGCCGAAATGTTTACGCTTTCGGAAAGCACCGTGTCAAACCCGTTTGACAGCGAACGTACGAATTTGTCAAGCCCGCACGCACGGCAGACTCTCCACAGGTCGTCTTCCGTCACGTTTTTCATATTGTAAACAAGGTTTTCTCGCACCGTGCCCTCAAAAAGCCATGTGTCCTGCAAGACCATGCCGAACAGTTCGTGAATACTTTCGCGTTTGACGTCCGATATGGGCTTTCCGTCTATTTTTATGCAGCCGCCGTTTGTTTCGAAAAAGCGCATAAGCAGATTGACCATCGTCGTTTTACCCGCGCCCGTGGGCCCTACTATCGCCACCTTTTGTCCCGGTTTTACTTTTGCGGAAAAATCTTTGATTACCGTTTTGTCGGGTGTGTCGGGGTAGGCGAAACGTACATGGTCGAACTCCACTTCACCGTGAACGTCTTTGCCGAGCGTCGGTTTTTCGTCCTCGTTTTCGAGTCCCTCGCTTTCGAGAAAATCAAAAATGCGGTGAGCCGAAGCGGACGCCGTCTGCATATTTGTCAGTCCCTGCGCTATCTGCGCAAGGGGCGTGGTGAACAGGCGCACATACAAAATGAACGAGATGATAACGCCGAATCCGAGCGACGGGTCGTTGATGACGAGTATCGAGCCGAAAACGCAGACCGCAACGTATGCTATGTTGCCCACAATGTTCATCAGGGGCTGCATCATTCCCGAGAGGAACTGCGACTTTCTGTTTGCGTCGTAAACCGCCTTGTTCAGTCCTTTGAAACGGTCTTTTATCTCATCGCCCGCACGGGAAATGCGAACCACTTCGTGACCCGAATACATCTCCTCGACATATCCGTTGAGTTTGCCGAGATTTTCCTGGTGCGCCGTGAAATATTTCTGCGAACGCGACATTATTATAACAACCGCGAACAGTCCGACAAGCGTTATTCCGAGCGAGATAAGAGCCAATCTCCATTCCGTCACAAACATCATCACAAGACAACCCACAAACTGCGTCGCCGAAGAAATTATCATCGGCAGCGCGTTTGTCAAGCCCTGCTGCAAAGTCGAAACGTCGTTGGTAATGCGGCTCAAAACATCGCCCTGTGAATGCGTGTTGAAATATTTCTGCGGCACACGGTTTATCTTTTGCGAAAGTTCGCCGCGCATACGGTAAGACATTTTCAGCGTCACCGTTGCCATTATATAATGCTGAACAAAGGTGAAAAGCGCACTCAGACCGTAGATAACGATGAGCGTTATGCCCGCTTTCGCTATCGCCGCAAGGTCTATACCAGTTATCAGTTCCTCGGACATTATGTTTGTTATTTCGCCTATCTTATCCGGTCCGATAATTGTCAGAACCGCTCCGAGCGCCGCCAGCACAAGAGCCAACGCCGTTACCGCAACGCCGCCTTTAACATAGCCCGCGGTTTTTCCGAGCGCCGCCACCGTTCCTTTTTCACCGGTCAAAGGCGCTCTTGTCGCTCCCTGCATCGGTCTCATATCGCTGCCCCCTCTCCGTTCCCGTTAAGTCCGAGTTCTTTTTCGCTTAACTGCGATTTCGCAATCTGTCTGTATACCTCGCAACTCCTCATCAGTTCGTCGTGCGTTCCGCTTCCGACCTCTTCGCCCTTGTCAAGCACGATTATCCTGTCCGCATTGCGAATCGTTCCTATTCTCTGTGCCACGATTATTTTTGTCGTGTTCGGCAAACTCTTTTCAAGCCCCGCGCGGAGTTTTGCGTCCGTCGCATAGTCAAGCGCCGAAAAAGAGTCGTCAAAAACAAGTATTTCAGGTTTTCTCGCAAGCGCACGGGCAATGGAAAGTCTCTGTTTCTGCCCGCCCGAAACGTTTCGCCCGAGTTGCGCTATCCTGTGCTCCGTTCCGTCCTCCGTCTTGTCCACAAACTCTTTTGCCTGCGAAAGTTCTATTGCTTCTTCAAGGTTTTCGTCACTCTCCGCCGCCGCGCTCTGCCCGAAAAATACGTTGTCCTTTATACTTCCCGAGAACAGCACCGTTTTCTGCGTCACATATCCGAGTTTGTTGTAAAGCGTATCGAGGTCAAGGTCTTTGACGTTCACTCCGTCAACCAGCACCTCTCCCTCGGTAGCGTCGTAAAACCTCGGAATAAGCCCGACAAGCGTCGTTTTTCCGCTGCCCGTTGCGCCGATTATCGCAAGCGTCTGACCCTTTCCTATCCTGAAATTGATGTTCAAAAGCGAATTTTCCGCCGCATTCGGATATTTGAAAGACACGTTTCTGAACTCCACCGTTCCGCTTTCGGAACACTCCGTCACGCTGCCCGAAACTATCGACGAAGACTTGTCAAGCACCTCGTTGATACGCTCCGCCGAGACCTGCGCCTGCGGCAGCAGCATAAATATCATAACAAGCATCATAAACGACATAACAACATACGTCGCATAAGTGCTGAAAACAACCACTTCGGAAAACATTCCGAGTCTGCCGGCGGGGTCTGACAGCGGAACCGCGTTGACAAGCGCCGCGCCGAGCCAATATATGACGAGCGCCAACCCGTTCATTCCCAGCCCCATAACCGGCTGCATAAGCGCAAACAAACGCTGGTTTTTGAGTTGCAGGTTCATCATCTCGCCGCTCGGAACATCAAACTTCGCGTTCTGATAGTCCTCCGCGTTGAAGGCGTGAACCACGTTTATTCCCGTCAGGTTTTCACGTGCCACACGGTTTATCTTGTCCGTCAACTTCTGCACCATGCGAAAACGCGGCAGACATATCGACATAATTGTCAGTATCGTTGCGCAAATAACCACCACGAACGCCGCCGTTACCGCCGAAAGTTCCCAACTCTTTCCGAGAATTTTGATAACCGCCCAAACCGCCATGATAGGGGATTTTATCATCATCTGCAATCCCATCGAAACTATCATCTGAATTTGGTTGACGTCATTCGTCGTTCTCGTTATCAGGCTCGGCACGGAAATATCCTGCATCTCCGCCTTGCCGATGTCCGTCACACGATTAAAAATCCTTTCTCGGAGCGTGTAACTGAATCCCGACGCCGTCTGCGCCGAAAGATAACCGCACGCAATGGCAAGCGCCGCGCTCGCCAACGTGCAGGCAAGCATTTTCAGCCCGACGGTCACAATATCTCCCGTTGTGTCGCCGCCCGATTTTATCAGCAGCGTCAACTCCGACATAAAGTCGGGCAGCCGCAGGTCAAAATACACCTGTCCCACAACGAGGACAGCGCACAAAAGCGCCGTCAGCACCTCGCGCTTTCGCATATTTTTAAGCAATTTTATCATTTTTCACTCTCTCCTCCAAGCCCGTTCTCCAATATGTCTTCAAGGTTCTTTGAAAACGTGTCAAAGCACCGTTTCATCGTTTTTGCGTCCTCGTCCGATATCCCGTCAAGCATTTTTTTCGCAAACAGCAACTGAATCTCTCTTCCTCTCTCGATTATATCCGTCGCCTTGTCCGTGTAAGCAAGACAGAACTTCCGTCTGTCATGCTCGTCCGTTTTCCGTTCGAGATACCCCTCTTCGACCATCTTGTCAACGTGGAAAGACACAATGGCGGGCTTGAAACCCCGCAGTTTGCATATATCTTTCGCCGTGTCATACTCCGGGTTGTTCGCCAAAAACAACAACATATCTATCGCCGGCATCGGCAAACCCGTTTCCTCGCAAAGCGGAAACATCGCCCGTCCGTAAGCGTCCATAAACTTCTTTGTTCCGCCGAACACATGCGCCGCCGTTATCCTCGTCCTTTTCTCTTCGGCATCCGCTCCGCCTGCCTCTTCCTCGACACCTTGCTTTGCGCCGCCGCTCGCTTTATCCGTTTTTTCCGCCGCCTTTTCGGCTTCAAGCGCTGTGTTTTTCACCCTCTTTGCCTTGTCCTCTGCGTCATGCACCTTTTTTCCCGCATTCCCTGCCGTTTTTTCGTTTTCGCTCACCGCTTTGTCCGTTTTTACAATCGAGTTTTCGGTGGCAACCACCGTTTTTTCCTCATTCATTGCCGCGTTTTCGGTATTAAGCGCCGCCTTATTCCCTTTTTCGGCACTTCTATTTTCTTTCTTCATTGCATATCCTCCAATCTTGAATATTTCAATTTTGAACAATTCAATTTTATCATATCCCTCTCCCAAAGTCAACGGACACCCCGCAAAAATATTCTGTCGCTTTTGTGTCAGGCAACCTTTTTGTAGGTGGTATCTTATAAAATTATAGGTTAAAAACCCGCAGACGAGAGTTTTCGTCTGCGGGTTGCGTTATTTTGTTTAATTTTCAGCCGAGTTTGAGCGTTTTTCGTTCGCCGTCGAGGGTATAGGTCACGGTCGGGGCGGCGGCAGGAGAAACGGAGATGTTTTCCGCGCGCTCGGAGAGGGCGAGAACGGTTTTGTATTCGGCGAGTTGTTTTTCCGAGTATTCGGAAAAATCGTCGGAGACGAAAAGCAAGCCGCCAAAGAGCGCGTTTGTCGTGGCAAGCGTCGATTTTTGCTCGGGCGAAAGGGCGGTGTTGCGGTCGCGGAGCAGGAACACGTCGGGGTCGTTCAAGAACGCTCTGCCCGAGAGTTGACGGCGAAAGACCGTGTTCAGAACGGTATTTTTCGTTGACGGACGCTCCGAATGGAACAGCCGCATATACGGTTTGTCGTCCCATGAAAGCGACATATCCATGCCGATACGGCAGTATTCGACTTTGCCGAAAACGGGAAGCAGGGGAACGCCGCAGGCGAGAATTTCGCGGTTGCCGCAGAGTTCGCGCAGGAAATCGGCCGCTTCAAACATTATCTCACCGCGGGTTTTGTCGGGGCGGGGAATCATGCAGGCCGCATAAAGAAAATCGAGTTTGAAAAGCCCGAAGCCGAGATTTTTATAGAAAGCGAAGCATTCGCGCAGGTATTCGCGCACGTCGTTGTTGTAAAAGTCGAGCGCCCACGCTCCGCCCCAGTTGCTTCCGCAGCCGACGGGTTTGCCGCTTTTGTCGCGCAGCAGCCAATCAGGGTGGTCATTTGCCAAAGCGGAGTCTTTTTGACAGACGAAAGGTGCCAGCCATATTCCCGCCTCACAGCCTTTTTCCTTTATCGCGTTGACTATGGGTTCAAGCCCGTTCGGGAACTTTGTTTTGTCAATGCGGAGCCAGTCTCCGACTTTGGTTTCAAAACCGTCGTCTATCTGAAAAATATCGGGCGTTTTGTCAAGTCGGTCAAAGCCGCGCAACGCGTTTTCGATAACGCTTTGTGAGATGTCCTGATAGCGGTCGTACCAACTTGTGTAGCCGTTCTTTTTTGTTACGGAGCGCGGTGTGATTCCGAGTTTTTCGAACCACGCGTCAAAAACTTCTTTTTCTCTTCCGCGCGCAAAGAATATATCAAAAACTTTATATTCGGTTGCGGTCACACGTCCCGCGCAGTCTTTTTGGAATATTACGCGGTTGAAGACCGTATTGAAAATTATTCTTGTAAATCCCGTGTTTTCCGCAAGACTGCCGAAGAAAAAGTATTCGTCGCCGCGTCTGATATACGCATACGAATAGCCGTGCAGAACGCCTTTGCGGTATTCTTTTTTGTAAAAACCGCCGTCGCCGTATGCGGAAAACTCAAATTTTTTATCGAGGAATTTCGGGCAGAACCGCATGGAGCGGTCAAAATCGCGGACGCCGTATTCACGGCTTTGCGTCCAGCTTTGATACCCGTTCAAAAACAGTCTGTCGTCTTTTTTGAATTCAAACGGCAGATAAGCCGTGACGCTTTCTGTCTTTGTTTCGGTGTTCGGGCAGATCGTAAAGCGAAAACCGTTTTCGTCTTCTTCTTTTCGGAACGCCGCGTCCGAACCGTGGGCGAGAACAGCGTCAAAAATGACTTTTTCAGGCATTCTTATCTTCCTTTTCCGCAATCTTTTTCATCACGCCTTTTTCATCGTAGAAGAAGAACAGCACGGCGCCGATAACGCAGAAAACGGTTGCTATGATGGCCGTCAGACGGTAGCCGAACGGCTCGACCGTTGAGGTCTGTCCCGAACCGGTGGTGAACGCCGCCACAACGGAAGTGAAAACGAGCATGGAGACCGCCTGTCCCATTTTCATCGCAAAGGTGCGCGCCGCAAAGAACATTCCGCTTCTCTGTTCGCCGCTTTCAACGGCATCGACTTCGGAAATATCCGCAACAACAGCCTGCGGCAGAATGCCGAGAATTGCCATGGGAATACCTGCGCAGACAGCTATCGCGATGCCCCAGAACAGACCCCGACCGCATACGGACGCGAGCAGGAATACAAATGCGTAGGCAAAAAAGCCGACGATTATTAACTTTTTCTTGCCGACGCGGAGCGCGGTTTTGTTGATGAGCGGATAAAGGCAAAGGCTGACAAGCGTCATTATGACCGTGAGCAAAAACGTCCAAGTGTCATCTATGCCCATGAGTTTTGTTTCGTAGAACGCAAGCCCCGTTTGGAAAAGCGTTACCGCGAAAAAGTATATTATATCGGAAAGCACAAAGCGCACAAACTGACGGTTCTTGAACGTTTTGAAGAGCGAGCGGAATGCTTTTGTCTTGACGGGTTCGGATTTGATGTAATCTCTTTCTTTTATCCAAAGAGAGGGTATAAGCATGGCGATCGCCGCGACAAGGCACATGATTCCTATCGCAAGTCTTATCGATTTCGCGGTCGTCTGTCCGCCGCCGAGCACCTGCGCAAGGTTCGGTATAAGATAGGAAACGGAAAGTCCTGCGATATATGTGAACGAGATGAACGTTGAAACGTTCACTCTGTTTTTCTGCGTGTCGCCGAGTTCGGAGATAAGCGCGTTATACGGCGTGCAGTATATCGTCATAAACAGATAGAAAAGCATCAGCGTAACAAAAATGATAATGTCGTTGAGCAATACGTTCGACGTTTGCGGAAGCACGAAAACGCAAGCCGTCATAACCGCAAACGGCACGGCGATGACTTTCATAAAAGGTATGCGTCTGCCGCCCTTGAAGTTGCTTCGGTCCGACCAGCCCGCAATCATCGGGTCTGTCACCGCGTCGAATATTCTGCCGACCATGGTGATAAGTCCGAACAGCGTTATGCTCCAAAACAGCGTTCCGCCCGTGATGTTCTTGCCGAACACGCCCGCTTGCGAGTCCGTGTAATAGTAAACAAGCCAGTTGCTGATAATGCCCGAAAGCAAACTCCAACCGAACTGACCTATCGCAAAGATCCACAGCACTTTGTTTGTTATCTTTTTCATTTTGCGTTGCCTCCCATTGTCTTAAAATAACTTAAAATAATTTCTTTTATAAGAGATATTTCCGCTTCGTAATTTTCGTCTTGGGTCAGAATTTTGCCTTCCGCCGCTTTTCGCAAAAGCGCAAGCATCGTGTGGTTGACCGCCAGATAGGTCAGTTCTTCGTTTATCCCGTCGCGGACGCTTCCGTCCTCACGCCCGAGCCGCAGAGCCTGCGCATACGGTTTGTAAAAATCCGCCGTTTCGATCTGATATTCTTCGAGTTTTTCTTTCGCTATATTCTCTTTTAAGCAGAACGCGTCGAAATCGTCGAGAAACAAAAGAAAATCCCGCTGCTTTTCAAACAGTTCCGAATATGCGTCGAGGATAGCTTCTATCCTGCCTATCCCGTTCTTTTCGAGAAACTCCCGCTTCTCAAACCGCGGCTTCAAAAATTCCTTTATCTGCCGCCACCAAAGTTTTCCGACCTCTATCGCAATGGCTTCTTTCGTCGAAAAATAACGGTAAAGCGACGCAACGCCTATATCGCACTCTTTTGCGATGTCGGTCATTTTTACGTTCTCGATTTTATTTGCCGAAAATAGTTTTTTTGCCGCAAAAACGGCTTTTTCGACCTTTTCGCCGCGATATTTCGCCCAATATCCCTGTTCCTGCACTTGACAAACCTCTGAAAATGTGATAGTATAACTATCAGATATTGATTATATAGTAGCACAAAATTTACCGTTTGTCAACAGTCAACGAAAAAATATTTGAAAGGAAAAAACATTATGTCGAAATACACAAGCGTGTTCGGAAACGAAATGCCGAAAAAGGTTATTGCGAAAGCGGAAAAAACAAAAGCGAGATTTATCCGCAAATTCGGCGATGACGGCAATGTGAAATATACGTTTTCCGCAGTTGAAAACGAAGTCCTTGCCCCGATCGGAACAAAAGTTCTTGTAAAGGGTGACGGCGCTCGGTTTTCCGACCGCTCCGTTATAATAGGTAATATCCGTATGGGTTTCGGGCATTATCGCATTTCCATGGCGATGGCTTCCTGCGCTCATGCGCTCGGTTTTGAGCCCGTATGGCTTGACCTGAACTCGTTCCCCGATTCGACCTGCACAAAACTGATATCCTATCAGAACGACCTGTATTCAATGGGTTCGCGCCTTTCGGATAAAAGCCGTCTGTTCAACAAACTTTATTGGGAACCGCTCAACAGCGAGGGCTTCCGCAAACTTTCGTATAACGCCTGCGACCAAGCGGCGTCCGAACTCACGGCAAATCTGCTTCGGGATCTACCCAAAAACGTTCCTTTCGTCGCCACGCATGCATGGCCCGCGCAAGCGGCGGTCTGCGCAGGATTTGAGCGTGTCGTCAACGCAGTCCCCGATAACTGGCCTATGGCTCTGCACCTTGCCGAGGGCAGTCTGCACACCGTGCAAACGCCGTCTTCGTTTCTCGGTTATAAAGCGTTGCGCGGCATGGATAAAAAACGTTCTCTTCGCCCGATACCGGACGATGAACTTGCATACACGGGGCATTATGTCGATCACGAATTTGTTTCGAATTTGGAAAATGACACGGCGCTTCGCGTTGACAGAATAAAGAGCGGAAAAGCAAAAAGGTATCTGCTGACCGTCGGCGGCGCGGGCGCTCAAAAAGAGATATTCCGCCGTGTTATCGAAACGCTTCTGCCCGAGATCAAGGCGGGCAAAGCCACGCTTTTCCTCAATGTGGGCGATCATAAAAACGTTTGGGAGGGGCTTTTGAACGAAATTCCCGCCCTTGCTTCTGCAACGTTTTTCGAAAATGATTACTGCGCCGCGTCCGCATTCGCTGCACAGGCTCTCAATGGCGACGTAAACGGCATTTACGCGTTTTGCCACGAAGATATTTTCGCCGCGGTATATATAACAAATCTGCTCATTCGCGCTTGCGACGTGCTTGTAACAAAGCCGAGCGAGCTGTCGTTTTATCCCGTGCCCAAACTGTTTATCCACCGTGTCGGCGGACATGAAGCCTACGGTGCGCTCCGCTCTGCGGAAGTTGGTGACGGCACATACGAATGTGAAACCCCGCGTGAGACCGCCGATATGATAAAACTCATGCAGACGGACAGCGAGGTGCTGCTTTCGTTCAACGACGCAATACTGAAAAACAAAGCCGCAGGTATATATGACGGCGCTTACAATGTCATACGCCTTGCCACGACGCGGTGATATATGCGATGCCAAAAAGTGCTCGTACCGCAAAATGATTGAAATACAAAAAACACTCCTCACAAAATTTGTGAGGAGTGTTTGCATATTGGCAGTATAGCAAAATTTTTATACATTTCAGCCTTTTCAGTTTGTCAACAGCAGCACTGTCAGCGCGGCTGCAAGGGCGCAGAGCCCGAGCGAAGCGAGGACGGACATCTTTTTATAGGAAAGTATGCGCTCTATCCTAACGCGGACTTTTGCACCTCCGAAAGCGGAAGCGAAAAGCGAGCGGCTTTCCGCGCAGTTCAGCAGCGCCGAGGCGTATCGTTTTTGTTCTTCGACAGATTTCCCTCGCAGAACTTTTTCGTCGCAGGCAAATTCGATATCTTCGGTAAATTTTTTCAGAAACAGCCACGCAAGGGGATTGAACCAATTCACGGCGGCGCAGAGAAATGCAAGCACGCGCCAAAGGTTGTCTCCGCTTTTTATGTGCGTCCGTTCATGTTCAAGCACGGCGTCGATATCCCGCGCCGCATAATTCGCGGGCAGGATTATTCTCGGGCGGAATATGCCGTAAACGGCGGCTGTCGTGACCTTTTCGCTGACAAAAACATTGCCGTTTACACGCTTTGCGTCTTTCAGTTCGATAACCGTTGTGAAATACAGCGTAAAAAGCGTTATCGCTATCGCGGCGGCGACGACCGCCCACACGATCGACGTTATCCCGAAAATATCTGCGAAAACGTCTTTTTTATAAACGACGGGAATAACGGTTTGCGCCGTATGTGTGCTGTTTATCGCCGAAAATCTGAGATGACCCGTTCCGACTGCCGCAGAGTATACAAAACTTTTTGAGGACAGCGCTTCAAGCAATTTCCCGAGACCGAATCCCGAATAAAGCCCGAACGGCAGACAAAAACGCAGAAAAGGCAGCGCCCAGAACGCCTTTATCGCACGGCGGGGAATTTTGCGGAATCGGCGCAGAAGAAGAACAAGAAGTCCCGCAACGCTTCCGCAAACGCTCATATTGAATATCCAAAAGAAAATGTTCATTTTTCAGGTCGGGCAGGCTGACTAACAACCTATGCGCCGCCTACCTCCCGTCTATCATTTTCCGAAGTTCCGTAAGTTCGTCTTCCGAAAGTTTCTCGTCTTTCAGGAGAGATGAAAACAGCGCTTTTTTCGAACCGCCGAAAAGTTTGTCTATAAGAGAGTGCGTCTCTTCCCGTCTTACTTCGTCTCTCGACACAAGCGACGTGCAGACAAAATTCGGCTCGTCACGTTTGATAAAGCCTTTCGCTTCAAGTTTTTTTATGACCGTGTACGTCGTGTTCTTGTTCCAGCCGATGGTCTGCGCCGCAATAACGCTGACTTGCTTTGCCGTTATGGGTTCGTTTTCCCAAACTATCTCCATAACCTTTATTTCGCTGTCAAAAATCTTGTTTTTCATCTTTCGCTCCCGTCCGCTTTTCCATATTGCGGACTATCTGTGTAGTCTATATCTATTTTACCACAACATTTTCGTTTTGTCAAGCATACCGCCCGCCGATTTCGGCGGGCGGTATGCGTTCTGATTGCAAAATCAAAATAAAGGCATATGTTATTTCAGTTTCAGCTGCTAAATTGGAATAACGGCTCAAAAAAACGTGTCTTATTTCAGTTTTGTTTTAACTCGGCACATCAAAAATTAAGACAGAACATAAGTGTAGTATCGTTTTGTCTTAATTTTTTGCAGTCAAATCGGCTCTTTTCAATTCCTTTGCGGTATGAACAAGCGCAACTGCAACTGCGATAAATGTCAGCACGTCGCCGACCGCCATAAAGTATAAAACTCCGTCAAGTCCGAACCAAACGGGGAGAAGAAGCACCAGCCCGACGCCGAAGCCGACTTCGCGCAGGAGCGAGAGCAATGTCGAACCTACGGCGTTGCCGAGCGACTGCAAAAAGATGAAAGAACCTTTGTTGACGCATGAAAGCGTCAGCGTGCAGAGGTAAAGCCGTATGCACTTAATCGCAAATTCCGTGTAGTATACGCTTTCGCCGCTTGCCCCGAATATATTGACGAACGGCTGCGGAAACAGTTCGAATATAAGCGTTGCGACAAGCCCTATCGCCGCTTCCGCAAACATCATTTTTTTCATCAGTTCAAGCACTCTGTCGTTGCGCCCCGCTCCGACGTTATGTCCCACAATGGGTATACAGCCTGCGGCAAGACCTATCGCTATCGAAATGACTATCTGGAAGAATTTCATCACTATGCCGATGACTGCAGTCGGAATCTGCGCGTACTGTTCCTGCCCGAATATCGGGTCAAGCGCGCCGTATTTGCGGCACATATTAAGCACCGCCGCCATGGAAAGAACTATCGATATCTGCGAAAGAAAACTTGTCATTCCGAGCGCGAGCATCCTTTTTACGGGCTCTGCGGCAAGACGGAATCCCGACTTTTTGAGTCTTATCGTTTTCAGTCGGAACAGATAAACAAATGCGAGTATCGCGGAAACTATCTGACCCAAAACGGTTGCGATCGCGGCGCCCGCCATGCCCCATTTGAAAGTATAAATGAATATCGGGTCAAGAATACAGTTGCAGACCGCACCCGCAAGCAAAGAGATCATCGCAAACGTCGGGCTTCCGTCCGAACGGATTATCGGATTCAGTCCCTGCCCGAACATATAAAATGGGACGCCGAGCGCGATCCAAAAGAAGTATTCCCGCGACATTTCAAACGTTTCTTCGTTGACCGTCGCGCCGAACGCTTTCAGTATCGGATCCACGAAAATAAGGTATATCGCCGCAAGTACAATCCCCGACGAAACAAGCAGAAATATGGCGTTTCCGACGCCTTTTTCCGCTTTCTCGGGTCTTTTTGCTCCGAGATTTATGCTTGTGAACGCACAGCAGCCGTCTCCTATCATCGTTGCTATCGCCAAGGCAATTACCGTCATCGGGAACACCACGGAGTTTGCCGCATTGCCGAAAGAGCCGAGATAATCAGCATTTGCGATGAATATTTGGTCAACTATGTTGTAAAGCGCGCCGACAAGCAGCGAAACTATGCAGGGGAGCGCAAACTTTCGCATCAATTTGCCCGTTTTTTCCGTTTCGAGAAACGTGTTTTGAACCGTTTTTTCCATTTTGATATTCCTCTCATTCAATCGTCTCAACGAAAAAAAGCACGCCCGTAGGCGTGCGTCTTATTCTTTGTGACTGCGATACACGCCTCCGAACGTGTCGTATCGGAACGCGGAAGCGCTCTTGTATCGTTTCGTTAAGAAAAATATTCAATTAAAATATATTATAAATTGTACCACGTTTGTTCCGAAAAGTCAATTTCAAAAGTTTGAAATCCGTTTGAGGGAAAGATAATGCGCAAATCTGCAAAAATACAGGGGACAGGAAAAAAACGAAAAGCATTATCTGTTTTCCTTTTCGAGTTTTCTTATAAACGCGGTTATTTCGGCGTCTATGCGTTTTATCTCTTCCAAAAATTCGCGAGCGGAAAGTCTGAAAACGCCCGAATGTATCGCCGCGAACTGCACAAGTTTGTCGGACGTAACAACGCGCAGCGTGTGGTCGGGACCGAGCCCGTGCATAAGTTTTTCCATGCAGGCGTCGGCTGTCTGCCCCTGCGGCGTGTATATCACGGTCACCCCGTCATCGGTCGCTTCGCTGCCCGCATTCGACGGAACACGATAGCCGTCAAAGACCGCCGTCACTTCCGTTTTTGTGTAAGCTGCGTAGTTTTTCAGAATATCAATCAACTTGTCGCGCGCATGGTCAAGGTCTCTTTGCGCAAGTTCCGCAAGAAAATCCCATGCAAAAATAACATTGTAGCCGTCAACTATGAGTTTTGTTGTTTCGGGCCTCGGCTCAAACTTTCGTTCGGCGGTAAAAATGCGCTTTTCCGCATAGGAACGGCGTTTGATGGGCCCGTAAGTCCTGTTCATTATTTCTTCAAGCTGCGCGTCCGAAAGCCTGTGTGCACGGGCAACGCTTCTCGGCGACGGCAGGGGAACTGTCGGTCTGTATGCCGCGGGCAAATCCATGTATTCGCGCACTTTGTTCCACGGCACCACAAATCCCGCTCCGTGTGCGCAAAAGACCGAATGCGGCGGCAGCTGCATATCCGCTTCGGGCTTGTATCCGCTTTCCGCTATGACTTCTTCTGCGTTTTCGCACTCTCCGTCTCCGTCATATACGCACGAAAACGAGCCGTTTCCGCCGCTGTATGCCGCAACTTCTTTTGCATATCCGGAAAGTTTTGCAACCGGCGCACGCCCCGTAAAGACCGCAAAACCGTTGTCGTCCGTTTCCTGCACAAACTCCGCGTGACGCATTTGCAGGTCGTGTATCGCTCTGCCCGCAGACGAGGACGGCACGGAAAGCCTGTATGCGTAAAAAGGTTCAAGCAGAATGGAGCGCGTGCTCATAAGTCCCTGCCGAAGCGCACGCAGCGTCGCTTCTCTGAAATCCCCGCCCTCCGTGTGCTTCGGGTGCGATCTGCCTGTCAGAAGCGTAATTTTTATGTCCGTCAGCGGTGCGCCGACAAGCACTCCTCGCAGATGTGTTTCGTTCAGCACCGCGTCAACAAGATTTTGCCAGTTTGAAGCCAGTTCGTCCGTCGGGCAAACCGTGTCTGTTACCAAGCCTGTACCTCTCGGCAACGGCTCCAACAGCAAGTGTACCTCCGCATAATGTTTCAGCGGCTCAAAATGCCCCACACCCTCGACGGGGGCGGCGATGGTTTCCTTGTAAAGTATGCGTCCCTCGCCGAAAGCGACATCAACGCCGAATCTGTCCTTTATCTTTCTTGTCAGTATCTCCGTCTGCACTTCGCCCATCAGCCGAACCTGCAATTCCTGCAATTCTTCCGACCAAACGGGACGCAAAGACGGATCTTCCTCGGAAAGTTCGAGCAATTTCGGGTAAAACAACCTCGGCGGGCAATCGTTCGGCAAAATCACTTTGTACGTCAGAACGGGTTCGAGCAGGGGCGTTTCTCCGTCCTCTTCCGCTCCGAGTCCTTGTCCCGCATACGTCGCCGTAAGCCCGATAACGGCGCATATATCGCCCGCATAGGCTTTGTCTGTTTGTGTGAAATTGTTCCCCGAATAAAGCCGTATCTGCGCCGCTTTTTCTTCTCTGCCGTCGTATTTTATCGCATCGCGAACGTTCAGCGTGCCGCCTGTTATCTTCATATATGTAAGTCTGACATTGCCGTCATGCGCAATTTTGAACACCCTTGCGCCGAAGACATCCGTCGGGTATTCGGGACGCGGGGCAAGTGTCACAAGCGCGTTCAGAAATTCTTCAA
>ULVO01037969.1_pt1 | contig 18606 bp, 9 predicted proteins | sample 1959521 | NCBI WGS metagenome assembly ULVO01 (sample SAMEA4835788, study PRJEB28245) | human gut metagenome | biome: gut microbiome; material: fecal sample | place: Denmark | collected 2008
TCGGCGTCAGGTTCCTCCACATGTGTAGGCAGATCCATGCCAATCGCCGTCTTGTCGAACGGACGGTCGAAAGCCGATATGAAGAACACTATGACCTCAGTACCCATTCCCACGAACAACATGATGTTGGCTCCGGGCAGGTGAGTCAGTTTGAACAATGTTCCAAGAATAACGATTGATGCACCCCAGCTGTAAGCATAGTTGAGGAAAGTCTGCCCCGGAACGCTGTCGATCCACTTCTGCAGACGATAGACAATGTTGTATTTGCTGTATTCAGTCATTGCTGTTTATTTCTTTTTCTGTTTTCCACTTGATGTACTTGCCAGGCTGCGCACGCAGCGGAATCCGATGTACGACCGCGGCTGGTTCTGATATTCCCATGTGCGCCATGCCGAACGGATGTACGACTCAGGGTCTTTCCACGAGCCGCCGCGCACACTCTTTTTCTTCAGTTTATACGGATCTTCCTTCGCGGCGTTGTATTCCAGCTGCGGGTTGAGGTCGTTCATCGCATCCACTCCCGCCTCGGTATATACCGTGCTGGTCCATTCGGCCACGTTGCCCGCCATATCGAAGAGTCCGTTACTGTTTGATGAGTATATTCCAACCTTACTTGTTATGAGGTTACCGTCCTCGGTATAGTTGCCCCTGTCGGGCTTGAAGTTCGCAAAGAAGCAGCCCTCACCGCTCTTCACGCCCGCGTCTTCCCACGGGAACTCGTTTCCATCCTTGCCTCGTGCGGCGTATTCCCACTCGGCTTCGGTGGGCAAACGGTAACGCTGTACGAACCGAGCCTCAGGTCCAAGACCCTTGAGCAGATATTCGGTACGCCATGCGCAGAAGGCGTTGGCCTGCTCCCATGTAACTCCAACCACCGGATAGTCGTTGTATGCAGGATTGGAGAAATAGTTGCGCATGTATATCTCGTTGTCCGAGTTAGGGAAGTCGTTCACCCAACAAGTAGTGTCAGGATAGATGTTCACGATGTAAGTGTTGAGGAAGTCCCACGGTCCACTGAGCGGACGGTTGATGGTTTCTCTCACGATGCGTCCCTCGTCGTCGATGTATGCCGTGTCTTTCGATATCATGACCACCTCGTCCGGGTTCACCGTAACATCGGTGTTGAGGTTGCGTTCCTCAGGGTTCAGCCTATTGCGACGCAGTGCCGCAGCCGTGTAGTCATACACCTCGTACTTATAATTCATCTGTTTGTAGTCGAGCATCTTCTCGCCTGTCACCGGATTGGTGGTATATACACTCTCTATTGCGCGCAGTTCATCCTCTGTAGGTTTGCGCGGTATAGGTTTCTTCCAGTTGAGATGCGGAGTGACGGGATCGCCGTTCTCATCCTCGGTTATCATGTAAGTCTCGTCGCCTCCGTATGCAGGATCGGCAAGACGCGTGCGTACGATGCTGTCGCGCACCCACAACACAAACTGCTTGTACTTAGAGTTTGACACCTCGGTCTCGTCCATCCAGAATCCATCCACCGAAATATCCTTCGTCGGAGTCTGCTTGCCCCACAGGCTGTCTTCCTTATCCATTCCCATGTGCAAGTATCCACGGTTTATCTTAACCATGCCGTAAGGTGTCGGCTCGGTGAAAGCCCTGCCGCTCACGCCGACGACCTCGCCGCCTCGTCCCGACGACGTCATGCGTCCGCCGAAGCATCCGGCGAGCACGATGCAGAATACCGGAGCGAGCAATACCGTCAAACTGTTGTTTTTCTTATTCATATTTTTTATAATATTCTCACACTTTTATGTTTGTTCTTTCCTTTCTTCACCAGGTTCAGATCCATCTGATAGCCTATGTACAGCTCGTGACTTCCGTTGCCGGGGCTTATTGCCGAGGTATAGAACTCGTAGCTGTAGCCGAGCATTACGCCGTGGAACATGCCGCCGATGAGTATCGTCACCGAGTTGGTGGGACTGTAGCCCACGCCTCCGTACATCATCTTCTTGTCGTTGGTATATATCAGGCGCCCGGTGATGTCGGCCCTGTAAGTCACTCCGTCGGTACGTACGAGCACCGACGGTTTTATTGTAAGAAACGGATTTCGCAGTTTTATATTGTATCCGCCGGTCAAATAATATGTCGGATCTATCTGCAGTTCGTTCGTCTCACCCAGCTCCACGAGCGGCGAGTTGAGATGCTGTGCCGACACGCCCACATACCACGGGCCGTGCATATAGTAAAGTCCGGCACCCAGATCGAAGCCGCTGCCCTCCACCTTGGTGCTTGGCAGGGCGGGGTCTCCGGCCTCTCCTGCATCGAGCTTCGTACCGTCGAAGCTCTCGCTAAGCAGTCCGACGCTCACTCCGGCACTGATTGTTCCACCGAAGAGCTTATGCTTGTAGGCATATTGCAGGGCCAGACGCTGATGGCTGAACAGACCCAGACGGTCGTTCATGAACTGCACTCCGGCGCCGTGCAGACCTTTCAGAAAATAGAAAGGCAGGTCGGCTGCCGCATACATTGTCTGCGGATTGTTCTCAAACCCCACGAGGTCCATGGCATATGCCGCCGTGATGTTCAGTTTCGACTGCTTGCCCACCGACGCCGCATTGAACGTAGGTTCCATGTCGAAGTAATGACTGAACGACGCGTCATACTGCGCGTGCGCTCCGATGGAGGCAAGCGTCAGGAGTACCAATGTTATGAATTTGCGTTTAAACACGTTCCTATAACGGCAAACAGGCTTATTTATTGTCAAAGATACACATGTTTTTTGAAATATAATGTCAAAAAAACAGACTTCGAGTAAACGTAAAGCCACATCAGCGTTCTCTTTCATTAATCAGACCTTAAATATAACAGTGTATGGAAAGGAATTTATTACCGTCCGTCGCACTTAACATTTATTAAGCCCGATTTAACGCAACATTCCGACCTACAAGACTTTTGTCCGCATATATTCGAGTTTTGAAGCATTTCAGCCATACGTCTGATAATCAGCAGATTAGCCTCAACCACGACGTAATCGGTCATCGCTTGCGCTGCGAAAAAGCCTATTTCGCACTGCGATTAAGCCCATTTCGTGCACTGAAACAGGCCATTTCGGGTCTCAATATAGGCTCTTTCGTAATGCAAAAGAGGCTCTTTCGCACGACGGACTTGCGGATATCGCTCCATGATATACGCCGGAAGCAACCGAAATAGGGCATTTCGCACGCTCACGTCTCTCCAGAATGAAGAAAAAACCGTGAGAAAACCGGATTGCGATTTAACATATGATATAGGCCATATCAGACTATAAATGTTAAGCAATGTGAAATATCCGGCACAAAAAAGGCATGCTGACACATCGCTAAAAATCCGCCGTGCGACAGCCGCAAGCCTGTCAGATGGCCTTCACAACCCAGTGGCCGGCATAAGCCGCGAATAGTCCGACGGCGAAACTCATCACCGAATAGGCAGCACACTGCGCGAACCAGTCGTCGGAAAGCAGTGCGTAGTTCTCGTGCATGAACGTGGAGAAAGTGGTGAAACCGCCGCAGAAACCTGTGGTGAGGAACACGCGCAGGTCGCCGTTCATTATACTACCGCGCTCGAACAGACCGTAGAGCAGGCCTATGAAGAAACAACCGAGAATGTTTACAACCATCGTTCCCCAAGGAAAACCCGAGGCGACGTTGGTCTGCACCACATGCGAAAGAAGATATCGGGCCACTCCGCCGACGAAACTTCCCGCACCGATAAAAAATATTGCTCTTATCATTGGAATATATTAAGATTTAAAATGATTGCACATCATACGCTTATCCGTAATGTCACACATCGTTTCTTAACCGCCACGACAGTCAATGCCGACGACAGCCAGGCTGTCGCCACAACAGGTATCATCAGCACGTTTAACGAAAAACGGCGGTTAAAGGCAGATGCCATTGCCCGATGAGAGCATACACTACGCTTCCGTGACTGCACGCGAAAGCCGTAGGCTTTACTCTTCATTCCATAAAAAACACCACACGGCCACCACTCAAGGCAGCGCCCCGACACCAATCAGACATCGCACGACGAATGGCGCGGAGGTTCTCTACGCATGATATTCTGATGCAAAGGTACGGCTTTATGTCGCATCGACATCTATATTATCGTTTTTTAACACAACAGGATTCATATACTCACGCCACATGTTGCCTGATGTCTGACATAATCATAACATTCCGGAACAAATACAAGATAAGGGTTTCTGAGCTTATACAGAGGCAGAAAATACAATTCTGAGCGGCCGAGAATCCATCCGTACACGACAAACTTTGTAAAGTCGTGCACGGATTCCGCTCCATTTCTCTTATGAAAAAATTATCAGAATAAAAAAAACAGCGAATAAAAGCGGATATAATACTTTTTTTGTAATTTTGTTAATGAGTTACAATAGTACGTGAAGTATATATAATTCAAGCTTTAAACCACTGATATGAAAAATAAAACACTGCTGACCTGTATATTACTGCTCACACTTATATGCGGCAATGCGCCCCGGTGCCACGGCGCATCGCTTGCCATTTCGGACATCAGACACATAGGTTACGCCGACGGTCTGAGCAACCTGCGCGTATATTCAATAGTAGAAGACAAATATCACGCAATATGGATAAGCACAAAATCGGGCATAGACCGCTACAACGGACAGTTGATGAAGAACTACCGTATGTCCGACGGATATTATTACGGCGACCTTGCCGCGAGGATAATACAGCTGTGTTATATGCCCGACGGCGCACTGTGGGCCTACGACAATACGGGAAAGATATATAAATATTCTGATACATACGACAACTTCGAACTGAAGACCCAACTGTCAGAATACATATCAGGCAACATAACGCTCAACAAATATCACATAACGAAAGACGGGAAGGCTTTCTTCGGTCTGACCACCGGACTTTATACGTCTGTCAACAACAGGATTGAAAGATACATTGCCGGACTCAACGTCAACGATATCGTGTCGTTAGGCAACAGACTCTATCTCGGCACCACAACTGGTCTGAAAATAGTAAACACCGCCAACAGGCATGCAACCAGACTGCTCGACGGCAAAAGCATACAGACATTGTATTATGACAAGGAAAGGAATAATATCTTTATCGGCACATTCAACAACGGATTGTGGATACTCAATCTCCGCACAAACACCCTGACACACGTAAAGACCGACACGGGATTATCCAACAAGCCAATACGTTCCGTAACAAAATACGACTCTGACATTCTGATTATCGGAACTGACGGCAGCGGCATATTCACCTACAGCTACAGCGACCAGAGCATAAAAAAGCTCATAGACTCCGACGACAACGCAGGCGAAGCCTGCCTGATGAGCAACGGCATTTACGCTACGTTCATGGACAGTTCCAAAAGTCTATGGATAGGAAGCTATACGGGAGGCGTGTCGAGGATAAATTTTTCAAAATATCCGATAACCTTCATCACTCATAGAAACAAGGACAGCAAGTCGCTTGTAAACAACAACGTGAAGTCGATTGCCGAAGGCATTGACGGCAGTCTGTGGTTTGCCACCGAAAGGGGAATAAGCATCTACAGACCCGACAGTCACACATGGCAGCACCTGATGTCCGACAAAGTATGCGTGTCGCTGTGCCGGACGGCCAACGGAGATATGGCCGTGGGTACCTATGGCAACGGAATATTCATAACAGACAAGAATGGAAAGGTGCTGAAACACCTCACCAAACAAGAAGACAACATCACCTCAAACTACATATTCTCAATAAAGAAAGACAACGACGGCGACTACTGGGTGGGCAGCATCGACGGCAATCTGATGAACCTGGACAAAGACTGGAAGCTGAAGAAGACATACGACATAAAACAGGTGTTCTCATTCGGAACAATAGGCAAGGACATCATCGCTGCCGCGACAACCGACGGATTCTATTTCATAAACAAACGCACGGGGCGCATTGAACAGTTCGCGTCGGCAAAGGAACAGATAAAAGAAAACATGAGCGCCTACATCATATCGATGCTGTTCAACAAAGACAAGACCGTATGGCTGGGCACAGAGGGCGGAGGAATGATACTCTACGATTATGCCGCACGCAAGATAAGAAAACATATCACCATGAACAGCGGGCTGCCGTCAAACGACATATTCGGACTTATACGCGACAGGGAAGGACGCATATGGATAAGCACCGGCAACGGTATCGCAGTGATGAACAGGAACGAGATATGGAATCTGAACTACATCGGCAGGATAGCACAGGAATATAACAAAGCATCGTATGTCATAACCCGATCGGGCAACATCCTGTTCGGAAGTACCAACGGCGTGGTAGAGCTCAAGCCTTCGGAAATAACGAGGGTGAATTATGAGGCTCCGCTGCGGCTTACCAAATTTGACGTCGATATGCCGGGCAACAGTTCTGACGAGTTCATAAGTAGAATATTCAATATGCTCGCATCAAAGAAGATCAGACTGGAACACGACCAGAACAGCTTCAACATCAACTTTGAATCCATAAACCTGAGCTACCAGAATGATATAATATACCGTTTCATACTTGAAGGATACGACAACGAATGGAGCGAGCCCAGCCAGACTGAATCGGCACGCTATAAGAACGTGACGCCCGGCAAATACACATTCCGTGTATGCAGCATGAGCAAAAGCACAGGCAGGACAATAGACGAGAAATCCATAGAGATAACAATTCTCCCGCCTTGGTGGCAAACGTGGTGGGCATGGACATGCTACATTATTATATTGGTGATGATTGCCTACTTCGCCACACGTTATAAACTGTATCAGCTCCAGAAGCGCCACGACGACGACAAGATAAACTTCTTCATCAACACCTCGCACGACATACGTACGCCGATCACACTGGTCATGGCCCCACTGGAAGACATGCGCAATGAGACCGACCTGCCGGACAAAGCCAAATATCTTCTTAATCTGGCCAACACCAATATAAGAAAGCTGTATTCGCTGACATCGCAGCTTCTCGAGTTTGAGAAAATAGGAAGAGACCTCAACAAGACAAAGCTCGTATCTATAAACTTGAGCGAGATGCTTAAGGAAGAAGTCGCTTGCTTTCAGACCGTATGCGACAAAAAGGGACTGAATCTGTCAATGTCGCTGCCGGAGGAAGAGGTATGCGTCAAGGCGACACAACGCATGTTGGAGATAATATTCGACAATCTGATATCAAATGCCTGCAAATACACAAAGAACGGAGGCAGGATAAGAATATGCATGACCGCCGACAACAAAAAGGTAATTATAAGAATTGAAGACACCGGCATCGGAATACCACAGAACGAACATAAGCACATATTCTCTGACATCCACCGGGCAAAAAACGCCTACGAGTCGCAGGAACACGGACTCGGGTTCGGACTTCTCCAGGTACAGCGCATTGTCAGCTTCTTACGCGGAAAAATAAAATTCTCTTCAAAAGAAGGTATCGGAACGACATTCACTGTGACATTCGACAGAACTTTCACACAGGCAGTGCCGAGCTCGCGCCAGTCGTCCTTCGACGACGTCCTGGCAGAGGTAACTCCTTCGGACTTGCCTGCCTACAATGAGGAACATGGAAACAAAGATGAGACCATACTCGTAGTGGAAGACAACGACGACCTGCGCCATTATCTGTGCAAGACTCTCGCGTCAGACTATAAAGTGATAGAGAAGCCCAATGCCGACGAGGCTCTCGCATATATGGAAACCGAATATCCCGACCTGATCATCTCTGACGTCATGATGCCGGGAATGCAAGGCGATGACTTCTGCAACACCGTGAAGGAAAAGCCCAAGACAGCCGGCATACCCATCATATTGTTGACAGCAAAGACCAACCACGAAGCTGTGGTGGCGGGATTGAGAAAAGGCGCGGACGACTATCTCACAAAACCATTCAGCACCGAAATACTGAAGCTGAAAATAAAAGGAATGATTGACAACAGAAAACGTATGCGCGAATATCTGTTACGGCACGCGGTAAACAAGATCGACAATGTCGGCAATACGGCAAATAAAAACAATGACGAGATGTCTCAGCCGCAGAACGAAGAGACAAAAGACATGAACCTGTCAGAGAACGACAGAATGTTCGTAGATAAAGCTACGGATATCGTACTGCAGAACATAAGCAACACAGACTTCAGCATAGACATATTGTGCAGAGAAATGGCAATGAGCCGCACGCTGTTTTACAGCCGTCTGAAATCGCTTACCGGAAGAGCGCCACAGGAGTTCATACGTATCATACGACTTGAGCGTGCCGCCGAATTGCTGAAGCAGGGCATATCTGTAATAGATGTCTCAGAGGCGACGGGATTCATAAACGTGAAATACTTCAGCACCGTATTCAAGAAATATTTTGGCATACAGCCAAGCAAATTTCCAGAGGGAAAGAACTAAACCAATACCAACAACAAATAAAAAAATGGTTTGAACGCTGCAAATTTCAGCATTCAAACCATTTTTATTTTACTGATACACAACGGGTTATTAAAAAATAACTAAAATCAAACCCATAAATATCTGCCATCAAACCATAGGATGATAAAAGGCTTACTACTTTTGCCACCGAATTACAACTGAAAACCGAATAATAACGCAACACAACTATATCATAACCTTAACAACAAAAAAGCAATGAACAAAAAAGTATGCCTTATTCTCACATTCGTTTGTGGAATATTTACATCTTGTTCTTCTGAAGCAGAAGACTCCAACAGTCAGAAAGACCCTGTCGAAACTGACAAGAATGTGATCTTCTTCGACGACTTCAATACGTTCAACAGTTCTGTATGGACTAAGGAGACGCATGAAGCAGGATGGACCAACGAAGAACTGCAAGCCTACACCACCGATCAGGTGAAAGTAGGAAAAGACGGTGACAAGACCGTGCTCATGTTGACTGCAGAATGGAAAAACGGAAAGATTGTTTCCGGAAGAGTAAATTCTAAAGGAAAGAAAAGTTTCAAGTATGGAACATTAAGCGCAAGCATCAGACTTCCACAAACGGCCAACGGTCTGTGGCCCGCATTCTGGATGATGGGCGACAACGACAAAGAATGGCCCGCATGCGGAGAAATTGACATCATGGAAATGGGTGACAAGGAAGGTATTGAAACCGGCACGACCTCAACACACGTAAACACAGCCATTCATTTCGGCATGGACGTGGCGTCACACGAACAGCAGTACCATGCCTCGTCTGTAAGTTCAAGCCTGCAAGACGGAAAGTACCACACCTACACTCTTACATGGGACGAGACGCAAGCCAGCATATCTATTGACGACATACCGTTTTATTCTTTCAACATCAAGGACAATCCTTATTTCCATGACAACTTCTTCATTCTTTTCAATCTTGCCGTGGGAGGAACATTCACCGGTATCACAGACAGCAACCAAATCACTGCGCTGAAAAAAGGCACCAAGGCAACCATGTACATAGACTGGATTAAATTAACAAAACATAATTAAAGTTCAAACGCATGAATATAAGATTTTTCTCTAGAATTATGTTGTGCGGAACACTGGCCAGCGGCATACCTGTCATGAATCAGGCTTTGGCCGTAACTGACTCTGCTCCAATACAAGTTGATTCAAAAACAATCAAAGTGACGGGTATCGTAAAAGATAATGTCGGACCCATCGTCGGAGCCTCCATCTCTGAAAAAGGCACAACCAACAGTACTGTAACCAACATTGACGGTAACTTCACGCTGAACGTGAAAAGCGGAGCTACGCTCGTAGTAAGCTACATCGGCATGAAAAGCGTGGAAGTGAAAGCCTCGGCCAAGCCCATGACAATCTTACTTGAAGACGACTCGAAGTTGCTCAATGAGGTCGTCGTAACTGCATTGGGCATAAAAAGAGACCGTAAAGCCCTGGGATACGGACTCGACGAAGTGAAAGGCGAGGCCTTCGAAAAGGCTAAAGAGACAAACGTCATCAACTCGATGGCAGGCCGCGTGGCTGGTCTTGTCGTAAGCCAGACTGCCGGCGGACCTTCAGGTTCTACAAGAGTGTTACTTCGCGGAAACACCGAGATGACGGGAAACAACCAACCGCTGTATGTTGTTGACGGCGTGCCGTTGGACAACACCAACTTCGGTAGTGCCGGAACATCAGGAGGCTATGACCTGGGCGACGGAATTTCGAGCATCAACCCTGACGACATCGAGACAATGTCTGTATTGAAGGGCCCGGCCGCATCGGCTCTGTATGGTAGCCGCGCAAGCCACGGTGTGATTCTCATCACGACAAAAAAAGCAAACAAGGGTGAGCGTTTCTCTGTTGAATACAACGGAACTCTTACCATAGACAAACAGCTTTCAAAGTGGGACGATGTACAGCAGATCTACGGTATGGGAAGCAACGGTACATACAGCATTGACGCAGTATCCAACACAAACAAGAGTTGGGGTCCCAAGGCAGACGGAAGCAACATGCTGGAATACTTCGACGGAGTGGAACGTCCCTACCTCATCATTCCTGACAACACGTCCGGATTCTTCCGCACCGGTGTCACCGCAAACAACACATTAACAGTATCGTCAAGCAACAAGACCACCGGTATGCGTTTCACATTCACTGACATGAGAAACAAAGACATCGTTCCCAATACAAACATGAGCCGCGACATATTCAACCTGAGAACGAACTCCACATTAGGAAAAGTCGATCTTGATTTCTCCGTCAACTACACACACGAAGGTGTCAAGAACCGTCCTGCCCTGGGAGACAGCAAGTCGAACATAGGCAAGAACCTCATGACTCTTGCCACGACATATGATCAGGCATGGTTGCGCACATATCAGGACGAGAACGGCGAATATTCAAATTGGAACGGAATGGACCCGTACAACGTAAACCCATACTGGGACGTTTACAAGAACTCCAACAACTCAGGCAAAGACCTGTTCCGTTTCCATGCCTCAGCAACGTGGAACATCAATCCTCACCTGAAGATAAAAGGTACAGCCGGAACCGAGTTCAACTGGTTCTCATTCCAAGACTTCAAGGCTCCTACAACTCCTGGATATGAATCAGGTTATCTGCAGAACAGTAAGTTCGAGAATAAGATGTACAACTTCGAGCTTCTGGCGACATACAACAACCGCTGGGGTGACATTGACTTCACCGGAACATTCGGTGGAAACATCTATAAGGTGGACAACAAAACAACCATCACAACAGCCAAAGACATGCAGATACGTGATGTCATAGCAATAATGAGCTTCAACGAGACAAGCAATGAGGAGAACAGTTACCGCAAACAGATAAACTCAATCTTCGCTTCTGTGAACTTCGGATGGAGAAGCCTCGTATACCTCGATGCGACTCTGCGCGGTGACCAGTCGTCAACTCTTCCGCTGAACAACAACATATACGTATATCCATCACTTTCTGGTAGCCTTGTGTTTTCAGAGCTTATCAACAAGAAAGACATCCTGCCATACGGTAAGGTACGCATGTCATGGGCACAAGTCGGAAGTGACACAGACCCGTATCAGCTGGGACTGGTATATACAAAATCAAAATTCACATATCCCGGATACACCATCGGATACATCAACAACGAGACCATACCAAACAAGAATCTGAAACCTACAAGAACCAATTCTTTTGAAATCGGTTTTGAGACAAAATTCCTCAACAACCGTATAGGTTTAGACTTTACCTATTATAACCAGATAAGTAAAGACCAGATTATGGGTATTGCAAGCAGCTGGGCAACAGGTTATCCTTATCGCCTCATCAATGCCGGAGAAATACAGAACCAAGGTATTGAGATAACGCTTAACACACGCCCGGTTCAGATTGGCGATTTCGCATGGGACTTGAACCTCAACTTCTCAAAGAACAGCAACAAAGTGAAGAAACTTGTTGACAACATGGATATGTTCGAACTCGAGAAGGCATCATGGCTCGACGTACAGATTGCCGCAAAAGTAGGTGAGAACTTCGGTTCTATCGTCGGTCCTGATTTCGTGAGAAACGAAAACGGCGACATTCTGATTGATCCACAGACAGGTCTTCCACAATACGACAAAAGCAATCATGTGCTCGGAAACGCGTCATGGGACTGGACCGGAGGTATAAGCACCGCCATACATTACAAGAATCTGTCGCTCTCTGCACTGTTCGACATCAAGGTGGGAGCAGATCTTTACTCAATGTCGGCACGTGCCGCACACGAATCCGGCAAGAGCCTGGCAACCCTGCAAGGACGCGACGAATGGTATCTTTCTGAAGAACAACGTCAGGCAGCCGGCATACCTAAAGGCTCTGCTGACTGGAAACCGACTGGAGGATTCATCGCTCCGGGTGTGATAGACAACGGCGACGGAACATATCGTCCAAACGACATCATCGTCAATCCTGAAGACTACTGGATGAGCGTGTGCCGTAATGCACCTTCAATGTTCATCTATGACAACTCTTACATAAAATGCCGCGAAATAGTATTATCTTACCAATTCCCAAAGAAATGGTTAGGAAAATTCCTGCAGGACATGTCTGTTTCATTTGTTGCAAGAAACCCGTTCATCGTTTGGAAGAACATTCCTAACATCGACCCGGACTCCAACTATAACAATACGACCGGTATGGGACTCGAGTATGGCTCACTGCCTTCAAGAAAGAGCTACGGTATCAACGTAAACATCAAATTTTAACCAATATGGGAACAATGAAAAAAGCTATAAAGACCTTTATAATAATATTGTCTGCGGCATTTCTGGCAGAAATGACCACTTCATGCAGCGACAGCTACATGGAAGACCTTAACACAGACCAGTCAAAGGCAAACAGCATCGACCCGAATGCACAGCTTACGACAGCCGAGCTGCAGACTTATGGAGACCTCGGAATGGTAGAAATATACCGCAACTACCTATATGCCTTCACACAACAGCTCATGGGATGCTGGAACACCACCAACTATGGCGGCAGACACACAGTTGACAACAACGAGATGAGCAGAATATGGACTTCATTCTATCCGAAAGCAATAAAAAATCTGACTGACGCCATATATCGCAGCAAGGAAGATGAAAACAAAACCAACATCAATGCCATTCTGCGCATATACCGCGTATATATGATGTCCATTATCACAGACATATACGGAGATGCTCCATACAGCGAAGCCGGACTTGGTTACCTGGAAGAGGTTTACAATCCGAGATATGACACTCAGGAAGAAATATACAACGATTTCTTCACCGAGCTGAAAAACGCTGCTGCCACGCTTAACGCGGCAAACGACAAGATCACAGGCGACGTGATATACAACGGTGACATCACAAAATGGATAAAGCTGGCAAACTCGCTCAGACTGCGTTTTGCAATGCGCATATCTAATGTCGCTCCAGAGAAAGCTCGCCAGGAGTTTGAAGACGCACTGACTTCCGAAGGCGGTGTATTCACTTCGACATCAGACGACGCACTGATAAAATACATGGAAATATCGTTCAGTTTCGGACAGGACTCTTACACCGATTACAGAGGCAATGCCCTCTCGCAGCTTTTCTTCGGAAACGACCCTGCCAACAATCCGAGCTACATGTGCTCCACATTCTTCAATCAGCTTTACAACTCTGGAGACCCGCGTACATTCATGATTGCACGATTCTATTATGACGGACTGATGAGCTCTACAAGCCCTGACAACCGCATTGATCTGACAGAGGAGATAATCAATAAGGGAATAACCATGAATCCATGCGAACCGGGAGCATTCTCATACGATCCGTGGCCTTCTGGTTACGACAGCGACATCATGAAAGAAGTTGCCGAGACCAATCCTTCGGTCGAAACAACAATGGCACGCGAGACGGAACCGAAGCTGGCCAACAATTTCCTGAAAAGTGACAATCCGGGAGTAGTGATGACTTATGCTGAAGTCAATTTCCTGCTTGCAGAGGCTGCATTGAAGAAATGGAATGTCAATGGAACTGTGGCCGATCTTTACAGCAAAGGAGTACGTGCTGCAATGGACTTCCTTACCGACAACTATGGTTATGACCGTGTCTCTGACGAGGAATTCAATACGTTTATCAAAAACAACGGCATAGGCCATACTGAAGAACAAATGAAAGAAGCCATAAACACACAGGCTTGGATCCTGCACTTCACCAATCCGGCGGAATGTTGGGCCAATGTACGTCGCTCCGGATATCCGCGTCTCAAATCTCCGGCAGAATATGGTTTCGCACAATATCTCACTGGTGGAAGCGAAATTCCCGTAAGACTATGCTATCCAACACTTGAATCATCTTACAACAAATCCGGATATGACGAAGCACTCGAACGCATGGGAGGAACGAACAATTGGAACATTCCGGTTTGGTGGGACGTTGAATAAAACAAAATTCTAAAATCAGAAAAATTATGAAATCAATATTCAGATTATTACTGGCCATGCTGCCATTAAGCATGATTTGCCTTTCATGTAGCGACGAAGAACCATTCTCTACAGTCGGACCGGATGATGATCCGCATATTCTTTCACCATTGTTCCCAGACAGGGAAAACGGCGAGCTACCGATTGTATCCAACATCAATCGCGACGTGAACTTCAAGATGGTGCTCACTGTCACACCTGCCGACTATACCGAAGTAGTATGGTATATTGACGGAAATGAGGTTGCCAAAGGCGACAGCATCGACATGCCGCTGCCGGCAGGTCTATACCAGATGAAAGTTGTGGCAACAACAGTAAAAGGTAAATCCACTTCACGTGAAGGACTTGTAAAGGTAAACCCACTTGAAAGCGATCCCTGGAGCGCAGAAGTTAGTTATGAACGCTTTGTCTCTCCCGGAAATGAGGCTGTTCTATATGGCGACAATCTCGAACAGGTGAAGAGCATCAAGATAGGTGATGCAACCACCGGACAAGTAATTTATTCTACAGACGGCGGAACACCCCACCTCATCTACACCGTACCTGCCGACGCAGCAGAAGGCACACAGAGAGTACTGCTCATCGACGAGAATGGTGAAGAATATGGCGCAAATACGGTTACTGTAAGCAAGTCGGCACTCATCACTTCAGGAGCCAACCGTACAAAAGCCAACTCCGAATGGACCATGACAGGAATAAATCTCGATAGGATTGCCTCTCTTAAAATAGGCGACATAGAGATAAAAGAGTTTGTCCAGCAGACATCCGACTTAATCCAAATCACATGTCCAGACCTGGCTGACGGAGAATACGTCCTGACCGGAACGATGAAAGACGGAAACAGCGTGACATTCTACACCAACAAATCTATCGCAGAACAGACTACCGTGACTGTTTCTTCCGAGCAGTCCCTCTGGTCCGGCCACCACTATGTTTCGTGGGACCGTCCTGACGGAGACCCGAACAAGACATTCAACCTGATAGGCAAAGAAGTCTTCGCCACCCTGAAGGCAGGTTCTGTAATGGCAATAAGCTATTCAATAGAACCGAACGACGAATATCATCAGATACAACCTACAACCGGATGGTGGACCGCACTGCCTGGAGTATCCAAGATTGACGTTACAGAAAACGGTGTCATGGAGTTCACTCTCACACAGGAAATCCTTGATATGATTCAGGAACAAAACGGATTCCTTATAACCGGACATGGATTCTATGTTGACGACATAACCATCAAATAACCCAAATCATGCATTCATTCAGAAACATAGCAATATTCACAGCTCTCGGCATTGCCTGCATATCGCAGGCAATGTCGCCGGCGATACGTTCTGACAAGGACATTGAGGCTAAAGTCGAGAATACTCTGAGCAAGATGACACTTGACGAAAAAATAGGACAGATGACAGAATTGTCCATTGACGTGCTCGGAGAATGGAAAGACGGAGAGTTCGTTCTCGACAAGGATAAACTCTACAACGCCATTGCAAAATATAAAGTAGGATCAATACTCAATGCCCCTGGTCCTGTAGCCCAGACACCGGAGAAGTGGCAGGAACTGATTGGAATCATTCAGAAACTGTCAATGAAAGAGATTGGCATTCCATGCATCTACGGACTTGATCAGACCCATGGAACCACATATACTCTTGGAGGAACACTATTCCCGCAGAACATCAATCTCGGAGCTTCGTTCAATCCGCAGCTGGCCTACGACGCCGCCACCGTCACGGCCTATGAGACCAGAGCGGCCAACTGCCCCTGGACCTATTCGCCCACTGTCGACATGGCGAGAGACCCACGCTGGTCGCGCGTATGGGAGAACTTCGGCGAGGACTGCCTTGTCAACGCCATTATGGGAAGCGAGGCCGTGCGTGGATTCCAGGGCGACGACCCGAATCACATACCTTCAGACAGAATAGCCACATCCGTAAAGCACTACATGGGATACAGCCAGGCAAGAACAGGAAAGGACCGCACGCCGGCATACATTCCCATTTTCGAACTGAGAGAAAAATGTTTCGCTCCATTCAAAGCGTGTGTAGAAGCCGGAGCTCTGACAATCATGGTCAATAGCGGAAGTGTGAACGGTGTTCCGGTACATGCCAACAAAGAACTTCTTACCGGTTGGCTCAAGGAGGGCCTCAACTGGGACGGAATGTTAATCACCGACTGGGCGGACATCAACAATCTCTATACACGTGAACATGTAGCTGCAGACAAGAAAGAAGCAATAGAAATGGCCATCAATGCCGGAATAGACATGGCAATGGAACCATACGATCTCAACTATTGCACCCTGCTCAAAGAACTGGTTGAGGAAGGTCGTGTGCCGATGAGCCGTATCGACGACGCCGTGCGCCGCGTGCTCCGTCTGAAATACAGACTGGGACTCTTCGACACACCCGTGACACACATGAAGGACTTCCCCGAATTCGCCTCTGAGGCCCACGCCGTACTGGCCGTGAAAGCAGCCGAGGAGTCGGAGGTGCTGCTGAAGAACAAAAACAACATACTGCCGCTGAAGAAAGGCGTGAAACTGCTCGTCACCGGCCCTAACGCCAATTCCATGCGCTGCCTCAACGGAGGATGGAGCTACTCATGGCAGGGACACATAGCCGACCGCTACGCTGGCGACCGCAACACCATCTATGAGGCCATAAGCAACGAGTTCGGCAAGGAAAACGTGACGCTCGAGCAAGGCGTCACCTATGTTCCAGAAGGCAACTACTACGAGGAAAACACCCCGGAAATAGAGAAAGCGGTGGAAGCGGCCGGAAATGTTGACGTGATAATAGCCTGCATCGGCGAGAACTCATACTGCGAGACACCCGGAAACCTTTCCGACCTGAGACTCTCCGCCAACCAGCGCGACCTCGTGAAGGCTCTCGCCAAAACCGGCAAACCCATTGTGCTCATACTCAACGAAGGACGTCCGCGCATCATCAGCGACATCGAACCGTTGGCCGAGGCTGTCATCGACATACTCCTGCCCGGAAACTACGGTGCCGACGCCCTTGCCAACATACTCTCGGGCAAAGCCAATCCGAGCGCGAAGATGCCTTACACCTACCCGAAGGATCCGGCCGCACTCACAACCTACGACTACCGCGTGAGCGAAGAGATGGACAAGATGGAAGGCGCCTACGACTACGATGCCGTGATATCCGTGCAGTGGCCGTTCGGTTACGGACTGAGCTACACCACGTTCAGCTACGACAACTTCAGGACCTCCGCCACCGATTTCAAGGCCGGCGACAATATCACCCTGTCTGTCGATGTCACCAACACCGGAACCGTTGCCGGCAAGGAAGTGGTGATGCTCTTCAGCCGCGACATGGTTGCGTCGCTCACTCCGGAGAACAGACGCCTGAGAGCATTCCAGAAGATAGAGCTCAAACCCGGCGAGACACGCACCGTCTCGTTCAATCTGAAAGGCAGCGACCTTGCCTTTGTGGGTGCCGACGGCAAATGGGTGCTCGAGAAAGGTGCTTTCAGAATGCAGGCCGGCGACAAGACACTCAACCTGCATTGTTCCGAGACCCACAAATGGGACACACAGAACAAATGATACATATACAATAAGTATATGACCGCAAGAAAATAAATCGACATATTATTATATTAGGGATTTTGACTGTCTTCAGATTCAATCGCGACACATACGTTACACATCGTTATGGCGCAGTTAAGTCTGAAGCAGTCTTTTTTATTTTTTCACCTTTTCACATTCTCCGGATGACGACATCATCAACCGCAGAAACAACTATTCACGCATTTTCTGTATAATATTCTACGCCATGCCGGACAGCATTTGCCGGCATATCAATACACAAGCAACACACATACCACAATCCTGCCAACATGACTGTATATAAAAACATACAGTATTCCCTCATTTCATTGCAACCACACTATCTTATAATGATCTGATACTCAAATCACAGTCCCCCACTCCAACGGCAAAATGCCGTATAATGTCATTCCTTCCCTAAGCAAATACTGTAATAAACAGATTGGAAACATTATATAATGAATGTACAATAAATAACTTGCCATATATCAGTAATAATTCGACAAGTAAGACAGATTTATCCTAAGAATATTTGCAAAAATTAATATCTTTTGGTGCTTTTGCATAAAAATGAAGCTAAAATTAAAAATAATATAACTTAACGTGAGTTCGATATAAAATCAA
>ULVO01018229.1_pt1 | contig 18456 bp, 13 predicted proteins | sample 1959521 | NCBI WGS metagenome assembly ULVO01 (sample SAMEA4835788, study PRJEB28245) | human gut metagenome | biome: gut microbiome; material: fecal sample | place: Denmark | collected 2008
TCTCAGAAAAATGCTAGCAGGAATCTTTCCTTTTTTGTACAAAAAATCCGAAAATTTGTACAAATATCTTCGACTTTTTGTACAAATTTTCGGATATACACCCCAAGAAAAAACAAAAATTCTATTATTTATTTTTCCGCTTGTCTCTATATTCGGTAGGTGTCATACCGAAACGCTGCTTGAAGCATTTACTGAAATAACGCGGATCGTTGATACCTACCATGTACGAAATCTGAGTCATATTGAACTCTCCCGTTTCAATAAGCTGAGCAGCACGCTTTACACGCATCTCTTTGACAAATTCTATCGGCGCAAGTCCCGTCAGCGATTTCAATTTTTTAAAAAAGACTGAACGACTTACTGCCATCTCGTGTACCAGATCATCGATCACCAGATCTCCATTGTCGATGTTACGCTCCATAAACTCTGTCAGCTGGTCGAGAAACCGCCTATCCTGCTGCGACATCATGTCTACTTCCTCTTCTTCATTGGTAACCTCAGGAGAATCAGGATCCATTAAGTGCTCACAATAGAACTGACGCAGTTTCTGACGACGGGCCAGCAGATTGTCCACACGAGCCTCAAGGTAAGTAGCACTAAAAGGCTTAGTAATATAACTGTCGGCACCTAATTTCAAGCTCTGGAGCTTGGTATCGATATCAGTCTTCGCCGTAAGCAGCACTATAGGTATATGACTGGTAGTCAAATCCTCTCGCAATTCACGGACCAGTGTAATACCATCTTTTTCGGGCATCATGATATCGCTGATAATGATATCGGGGATATACTTCACAGCTTTTTCCATACCTTCCACCCCATTGGCAGCTTCTATGATACGAAAACGAGAGCTGAATATGCTGCGTAAGAAGAACCTCAGTTCCAGGTTGTCTTCGACAAGAAGCATGGTCTTTTCAAAAGAAGTTTCAGAGGGAGCACTCCCAGATGTGGAAGTTTCTGCAACGGTCACCACACCATCCGGTGTTTCCTGCTTGCTAATAGCATCTACTACTTCTACATTATCGGACAAGACAAATTCTACATCTTCGCCATAATGTTCTTTCCCCTTCAGGAAATCTACCATAAAGCAACTTCCCTCTCCTACTTTACTTTCTACACGTATGGTAGCGTGATGCATTTCCACCAGCTCTTTCACAAGTGAAAGCCCGATGCCCGAACTATTCGGATTGAACAAATTCTTGTCGAGCAACGTTTCGAAACGCACAAACAAAGAATTTTTCTTGTTTTCCGGAATACCGATTCCCTGATCCTGTACGCCTACTGTTACGCTTTTTTCATTATCGTGTACAAATACGGTAATGGTTTTCCCCGGCTGTGTATACTTAAATGCATTCGACAAGAGATTGAACACAATTTTCTCTACTTTATCGGCATCGACCCATAATTTCAATTCCGGTTGCTCACTCTCGAATAAAAAATCAATCTCATTCGATTCTGCCACCGATTCAAAATTTTCCATAATATTGTGTACAAACGATACGATATCAATCTGCTCGACCGAAAGTTTCATCTTATGGTTCTGTATCTTACGGAAATCCAGAATCTGATTGACCAGCCTCAGCATGCGGTGAGTATTACGTTCTACCACCTGCAATTGCTCACGTACTTCCTTGCTTAAATCCGCACGTTTCAAGATATATTCCAGCGGTCCTTCTATCAGTGTAAGTGGCGTGCGGAGCTCGTGTGAAATATTGGTGAAGAAACGTAACTTCATATCTGTAACCTGCTGCTCAACAGATACCTCATGCTTCAGGCGATAAATCAAGAACAGAATATAAGCTCCTCCCAATAGAACAAATATAAACACCAGTACATATAGGGCATAAGCGTAAGGCGTTTCCCAAAACGAGGGCTTTACAGTAATATTCAGCGTATGTTCGTTCTCCACCCAGATACCTGCCCCATTGGTCGATTTGACACGGAACACATAATCTCCCTTAGGCAGATTGGTATACGTAGCCGTACGCTGTTTACCTACATAGTTCCACTCTTTGTCGAAGCCCTCGAGTATATACGCATACTTCACATTTTCGGGAAAACTCATATCTAGTGCTACAAACGATAACGTTACGGTATTCTCTTTATGAGAGAGCGTAAGATGCGACAAGCAGTTTAAGGACTCCGGCAAAACAGAACCGGGTTTTGGAACAATCACTTGATTGTCTATCTTCAAACCAGAAAAAACAATCTCAGGAATATAAGCATTTTTTCGGATATGTCCTGGTACAAAGGATAAGAGTCCTCTGTTTGTTCCAAACAGCAGACGTCCATCAGTCGAAGCAATCGCCGTACTTTCCTCGAATAGCAACTCCTCACCAATTTCCTGCTTCAGGAAATTGTCAAAATGACGTTTTGCCTTATTCATCCTACTCAATCCGCTTTCCGAACCCATCCAAATGTTACCGTCCTTGTCTTCGGCAAGCGAGAATAGTACGTCCGTAGGAAGGCCATCCTTGGTACCATACGAAACAAACCGTGCATTACCCAGATTGTCGATATGTGTCAGTTCATTCAATCCACCACCAAACGTAGCAAAAAACAGTTGTCTATCGTGCGTAAGCAAAATATCGTATATATCGTTACAAGTCAAAGTTTCCTGCTGACCAGGCGTACTGACGTACAAATGAAAATTTATATCATCAGGTCGTGCAAATTTCTCACTGAACGACAACAATCCGTTGGAAGTTGCTACCCACAAGGTTCCCTTTCCGTCCTGACGTATACGGCGCACCTTATAACAACGTTCTATCGGATACGATTTCAGGTTATTGTGAGAGTTAATAAAGCGTACGCTGCCATCGTCTTGTCTTTCTATATAGTTGATGCCTCCGCCAAACGTAACGACCCAGATACGTCCAAAGCTATCTTCACACAAATCGTAAACACTGTTATGACTCAGGCTGTAAATATTGCTGGCATTATATACATAATGATTCACTTTGTATGTGTTTCCCTGAGGAATGAGCTGAAGCAATCCATTCCCCTTAGTAGCAATCCAGATATGCTTATGTGAATCTTCTATTATTTTATAGGCCGATCCTTTAAAAGGTGTTCCTGAAGTAGAAATCCGTCCATCAGTAGTGAGATAACCCTGAAAATGAAAGTCGAGTGAATAAACCGAGATTTTGCTGTCGCGTGTACCAATCCAAAGCTGCTTCCGGGAATCCTCACACAAGGCTCGTACCTGATTGGCATTGGTATCATAATTACAATCGAAAGGCTTAAACAAACGAAATTTATTTTTAAAGAACGTTACTTTATCCAGTCCCTTGGAGTGCGTTCCCAACCATAAGTTACCCTGATGGTCAAGCATCATGGCATGCAACTTATTGGAAAAGCGCCATGAATCGGTACCGGCCTCATTATAAAAAGGCTGCAGACGGTTATTTTTCCGATCAAACCACGACAAACCTCCTCCTTCCGGATGTACCCACAAATTTCCCTGACCGTCTTCACAAATGGCAAACCTGGGTGCATTGCCAGGTTCCTGCTCCACCGCAATCTGTTCTACCTTGAATGTTTGAGTAAACGGATTGAAATGGCAGACACCACCAATCTTTTTTACTTCAAACCATACCTCATGGCAACTATCAACATACATAGACCGTATCGGATACTGCATGAAATCGAATTTATCGACCGGATTATAATATGTCAGGCTATCCAGTGCTGCATTGCCCACTATAAAGCCCGATGTACGGGTAGCCATTATAAGCTTATTGCCCGGCAACTGGTGAATGGCTATAATATCATCTTTCACCGATAATTCTTTCAGCTCGAAAGAAGCATCTTTCAACGAGTACTTCCAAACTCGTCCGTAACTGGAAGTGAAATAAACGTGTTCGTTCACAGAAGTTGCCGAAAAAAAAGATTGTCCCGTATGACCAGCCTCAAGCCGCGTATGTACAAAAAAAGAAGATCTTTTTCCACTTGCACCATCTATTGCAAATAACCCATCTTGCGTCAGCAACCATTCCCTGTTATTCGCATCCAGATAAATAGTATTGATGGCAATTCCTTTCTCCTTGTTTGTAGTCGACAGATAGATTTTGGAAGTAAATTTTCCCGTTTTTTTATCAGGTACCACTCTGATACCTCCATTTCTATCAGTAAGCAACCACACCGTTCCATTACCGAGTGGCAAGATAGAATTAATAACCAGTTCCTTTCCTATACCATCGGCAGGTACTTCGGTAAAAGTTTCCATCCGCTTATCAAAGCGAAACGCCCTGCCATCGTAAGTAATGCACCATACATCTCCTTGCTTATCCACCTGTAAGTGATCTACACGATTGGAACTCCAAAGCATATCATTCTCCTTACGAGCCTTATAAACTTTAAAGTCATAACCATTGAAACGATTAATGCCATCCCAAGTAGCAAACCATATCATTCCGTCATGGTCTTGCACCATATCCATAACCGAATTTTCCGACAAACCGTTTTCCTGCGAATAATGCGTAAAGGTACAGTTTAGCTGAGCATGAGCTAAAAGACTAACAAACAGAAGAGAAAGAATATTTAAAAGTTTTTTCATAACATTATTTTCAGCGAGTCGGACAAAAGTAATGAAAATTAAATGATTCCGCAAAGAAGAAAAGATAGTAAAATACCTCTTGCCTGTTTTATAGTGCCAATACGTAGAGAAAACAATTAAACAAGCAGAGCCCTAATTGGGGTAAAGATAAACCTTAAAATTAAAATCAAGAAAGCTTTACAAAAACAAATAAAGAGTCGTATCAATACTCCCAAACGGTGAAGTGCACCCCAAAAGTTTTCTGTCTAACTTTTGGGGTGCACTTTATGATACGACTCTTTTATATTTTAGATTTTCAACGGTTTAGTATAACCATTTGAGGAATAAACTTTTAGCAAATTATTTGTGAAGTAGCGGTAACGACTTGGCAACCGTGCGATTTTCAGCATTTTGCTATGTTTTGCTGTCAAATAACTCAACTGCAAAAGTAGCCAAAATCCTTGGATGGGCAACGAAATTGGCTACTTTTAATGTTGTATTTACTTTAACGGAGGTAATTTATCGTCACATCTTTGTGCATTAGCATGAGCTAATACTTTACCGACAGATGTAATACTAAAAGAGTTAGGAATTTTTTCAATCCAATCTTTTAGTAAAGCCAAATGGGGTCTTTTATTCCACTCTAATAAAAACTTCTTCTCTACATCATTTTTTAATTGAGTATCTTTTGAATATAATTCAATTATAGATTTAATAGCAGATTTCTGTTGTTCAGACATCGGTACTGACATTCTATTATTACCCAATGTATGAATAAGAAACAGTTCATTTACTGCATCAAAATTCCTAATATTAACCCTTATATAATCAGGTAATAAATAATTATCAACCAACAAATTGGAGACAACTAATCTGTTGTTTTGCAATATTGAAATTGCATTGCGATGCTCCTCTGAATCTTTCTTTATACCGATTGTTACAATGCCATTTAAAACCGTTGAATAGTATTCTTTTAAATCGGTAAATTTACTATATGGATTTATACGAATTGCATCGAGTATCTCTAAATCTTCTATCCATTCAGCCCCTTTGGGTAATTTAGCATACATTATTCTGTCGAACAAATCATCCAATACATCCAATGCTTTAATACATTCTGGAGACACTGGTATAAAAGAATTTATAGAATGTATAACTGTTAGACCTAACAATGCTTCATCAGAAATATCCTCAACTATTTCTACAGCACGATGTATTCCTGTTCTAACATGCCTGTCATTACCATTCTCTATTCTATGAACTAATAATTCTGAAAGTAAGTCATAATCAACAACTCGCTCTGTTGCTACTGCTGCTTTTTGAGCATCTATCAACAACAGCTGAAAGCTCGGATCTGCAAACGCATTTAATCCATTATTTACTGCTTCAATTTTAGGTATAAGTCTATTTTCAAACTCTTTTACTCGTTCATTAGCTATCCGCAAAGCTTCTTCAGTAAAGTCTCTTTTTGCAATAGCATACTTTTCATCATATATTTCTCTTGCTCGCTTTTCATCAATTCCAATAGTCAGATTTTGAATTTGGAATTGTTGTGCATTATTTCCTGCTTTCTGAATTTCCATTGTTTACAATGCTTCCAATTTGTGTTTGACTCACATGATTCCCTCCTTTTTGACGCTGGGAAATCTTGTTCTTTATACCTATCTTATAACCAATAAAACCGCCACCTAAAAAGCCGGCTAACAGTGAAATGATTTCTGTTCCAATACCATCAAATACCCATTCCATATAACTACTACTTTACAACAAATATCACATCTGCCAAGCTCTTGTATGGCTTGCCCTGGAAGATGAAATTAATTTCTTTTAAAGACTGTTCGTTAAAGTTATCAAGGTAATTCTTTACTTTGGGTTCTATTAAAGAAAAAGCACGTTTCATCTTCCAAGATTCATTCATATTTGCAGAATCTACGAGAATAACAAACAATCTATTCTCCGCCCCAAAACGCATCTCTCCTTGATTGGCATATAACCAAGTCATAAGTTCTTGCACATCAGATTGAGCATCGACAATTACTTCTTTCCTTTTATTTTTCAGCGTTTCTAGAATGTCATTTTTCCCAATTTCCATCAGTTTCTCTGACAAGGTGTAAAGTTGTTGAGTATCAGATTGTGAATGATCTACTGTTATGCCCACTTTTTTAGCTTCTTGCCTCAACCACGTAAGTTCTTTTTTGCCAAGTTTAATTTTCAGTTTTTCTTCCATATATTGGTTTGGGAAAAATGTTACCTTCAAATCAATAGGGAAGTTATACAAAAAGAAATCAACACTTTTTATTTCGCCTATTGCCGAGATGACCTTTTCATGCTGCTTAAAAAGTGATTCAATCAGGTATGATGTCCAATTGTTGTACCAACTTGTTTGAACATAATTCCACGCATTATCAGCAATTTCACTTTGTTTGTTCAGCAGTTCATCATAATTACTAATAACCTTAACGTATCTGCTTACAAGATGCTTGTCTAATGAATTATTCTGGTCTCCTCCCCATGCGTAGTAGCGCACTTTATATAAATCTTCTTTCAATGCTGCCTCGTTTATGCCCATTGCATTATACCATTCGTGGTTTCTTTCATTTAAGAAAGTGTCAAGTAACTGCATGGCATTTGGCATATTTTCCAGTCTTTCAAACAATTCTACATTTTGTTCTGCAATTTTTGAAGACGTCAAAGTGATGCCAGCACATTTAAGAAATTGTTGAATCAGTTTTCCTCTGCAAACAGCCCGCACTTTAAGCCACATCAAAGCATTTTCATTAAAGTTGAATTCGAAAAGATTTTGATTCCTAAATGCTTTATCCCATTTTTCAAAGTTTGCCATCATAATATATTGATTATTTCATTGTACATACAAATAGAATTTCACTGCTGCCTGCGACACTTCCTTTTCCTCCTCGCCCATTTTTATATGTTTTTCTTTCTACCGTAACATTACGGTATGGTGCAATCATTTCGACCATCGTGTCTATATCAGGATAACTACGGTCGTTATAACTCACCAACCACGTAGGAATATGTGTCGCTCTTTCAAACATTAGTTGAAGATTTGATACAGCGTCTTTACTCTTGTCAAATCCACTATATCGTTTGGGTTCATAGCGTTTTGTACCGTTTACGAATTGCTTGTCTTTCCAATACTCCACGTAAGTTTCCAATAAATGATAGAAGGATTGATAATCAGCATGACTGTTGCAATACGGAGGGTCAAAATAAACTAAATCAATATTACTTAATTGAGGCAATAATTCTAATATATTTTCATTATAACTTTTATTGTCTTTCCCATTATCAAAAACTGCTGCATTATAATCAGGGAGTAGTTCTCTGAATATGTCTTTAAGAGGTCTTATTAAACTACGGTTTCGCTTAATACGATTGGGATCGGCAGCATATGCGAGAGCTTGCGTATGAGCAAAATGTCCCATAGTTACTTTCCGCGTCATGCTCCTGCACATTACAGACAAAGCCAATGCTTCTTTATATTGGTTATTTAGAAATCTGATATTACTACGAAAACTGTCTATAAATGCGGCTTCTTCTGGCAAGAAGAATAAGTTGGCAAACAATTTTTCCATCAGATTAAATTCTTCCGGATTGCTATTTGGGGAAAAGAGTATATCTAAATCTTCTTTTCCAAGCGTATATCTGGAGTTCTCGATTAATGCTTTTCCTATTAAATTATTGCAATTCAGGAAATCATTAGTGATTACTTTTTTTCCAAGTTGTTTAAACGTATACGCTATGGACTGAGATCCGGCAAATGCATCTAATACATTTGTGATTTCATCAGATACAAATCGGGCAATCCATCCACGATGAATATATTTCGCTCCTAAATATTGTGGTTCAGGAAATCTATAATCTAAATATTTTGAATCATCAAAAAGCATCAAATTTATTTTCTTGCAAAGATATTGCTTTTCTTTGAAACGAAGAAAGACCTCATTTATTTTTAACGAACTGTTACGACTTCGGAGGAAAAGATTTCAGCAAATTGTTTTGGGATGCCGAAAACATTTCGGGCGCCCCAAAACACAACTTGCCATGTTCGCTTGAACATAAAAATTAAGCATGGAAATCACGATTAAAAATAGGGAAATTGTCTTTGATAAGATGCTTGTTTGAGATTGGTCATATTATTTGTTGCTACCAACAAATAACGGTCGGTTGGTTGGTTTGCCCAATTATTGGTTAGCATCATGGTCGGTTGGTCTCTAAGCCGTCAAGAAAAAAACGGTCAACAGAATTGCAGGAATGAACAGCACCTTGCCTATCGGTAAAGCACGACATTCCGACAAGGCGAAAACTGTGTTCCAAAAACACCGCCAAGGGAAAAAGATTATTTTCTGGAGGGAGTGCAGTTTCCCGTTTGCCACAATTTTATTGTGTCTTATAAAAACACCTCACTCGGTTTTGAATGAAATTCTATAAACAAATAATGATAGACATATATGCCTATTCAATAGTTTTGTCTTTGACGATTCTTTTCCGTCAGTCGTTTGTTTCCGTAGCCGTCAGTGTCCATTGTACAGACGTGAAAGGGAAAAGGTTTTCGGGCTGAATACGCTCTGGAAGAGGAAGATTCTGCCCGAAACGGCGCAGCCGCCTGACCTTTTCCCTTTCAATAAAGTCTGTACTAACTTAATGGACGAGCAAGGAAACAGGCGACTGACGGTCCGTAATTTTCATATCGACCTACAAATGCTTTTCTCCATATCTCCCAATTTTTCAGAGAGTTGTTCCATGTCCTGACTTATCTTTTGGGCGGTAATCTTTGCGTAGATTTGGGTCGTCTTTATGTTGGTGTGCCCCAACAGTCTGCTTACGGTTTCAATCGGTACTCCATTGGATAATAAAATGGTGGTCGCCGCTGAATGTCTTGCAACATGATAGGTCAGATGGGCTTTTATACCGCACAATTTGGCAATGGTTTTCAACTTCTTGTTGCAAGTCGTATTGCTCGGCATAGGGAATACCTTGTTGTCTTTTGTCATACCTTTGTACTTCTCTATGATACGTCTGGGTACATCTAACAGACGGATATTGGATTCCGTGTTGGTCTTCTTTCTTCGGGTGATAATCCAAATGTTTCCGTCAAAGAATGTCTGCAAATTGTCATTGGTCAGGTTCTTGACATCGGAATAAGACAAGCCAGTGAACGTGGAAAACAGGAACAAGTCCCTGACAAGTTCATGTGTCTTGTCGGGCATCTCGGTGTCCATCATTGTGTGTATTTCCTCTTTCGTGACATATCCTCTGTCCACACTTTCGGGAGAGTTGATATACCCAGCAAAGGGATTGAAAGGCAGACGTCCGTCATTCCGCGCTATGGAAACGATGTGTTTCAGCACAATCATGTAGCCCCATATAGTGTTGGTACGGCATTTCTTTTCAGTGCGCAGGAAATACTCGAAGTCGTTAATGAAAGAGAGACTCAACTCTTTCAGCGGAATATCCTCACGCTTGTAAGTATGAGGCAGGAACTCACGGATATGTTTGCAGACGGTCACATAACGTTGGTACGTTCCTTTTGCCCTGCTGTATCCCACTTTCTTGGCAAACTCGCTGTTGTGCTGGTCAAAAAGTTTCAATAGAGTTTCCTGCTTGACACTGATACCGAGATAGGCATCTTTTAACTTGGCGGCAGTGACATACCCATCAGTCTGCATCAGCTCTTGATAACGGCGGTTTACTTCCACCCGGATTTTATCAACGGCAATGTTGATTTTCTGTGCCTCAATGCTTTTGCCCGATGCCCTGTTGTTTTTCACGTCCCACAGACGCAAAGGTACATCCATCTTGCAACTGAACTGCTTGATTTCTCCGTCCACCGTAAGGCGGCACATCAAAGGCAGGTTGCCATTAGGCTTCTCGCTACCTTTCTTTACGTAGAATAATACTTTAAAGGTACTTCGCATAACTCACTTTTTATGGTTACAAAATTAATTTATAGTGAGTTACAGACAGCTATGACGCTTTATGCCAAACGGTGAAATACATCGGTTTTCCAAGAAATTCTCACCATTACTTAGGTAATGATAAAGTAACTGAACTTTTACCCCGTTAGTCTATATTCTATCCTTCCCCATTTTTCAAACAAGAGAAAAATATAGCGTAACGAAATCTTTTTCAGTCTGTTCGCTACGCTTTACATTTTTATGCTACTTCGTTACGTGTTTATTTTACAACTTCAACCTATAACTTAATGGTGTGTAATCATTTACGCCTGAAATCTCTTTCTAGGTTACACAATCTCCAACGAAAAGAGTCTTTCGTTTGGGATCATCCTTTTAAGGATTTTAGAAACGATGAGGAGGGCCACCAAATCCCCCTCTTGGTCCTCTCCCAAACCCAGGACCACCTTTAGGAGCATCCTTTCCGCCAAACAAATTCAGGCGGTAAATGAAGTGTACCATGCAATAGCTGTAGATTGCATTATATTCCGTATCCTGACGCATGGCAGCACTGATGGTACGGCTGATGTTGCTCTGGTTTCTCAAGATATCGTAGAATTGTATGCTTACCGTAGCAGCATTCCCCTTAAGGAAGTCCTGAGAAATCTGTGCATTCCAGATCAGCTCGTCGGTATTCATGCTCGATTCAGTATACCCTCTTCGGGAGTTCTGAGACAAGTCAGTAGAGATAGACATATTCCACGGCAAACGCACATTCGTACTGGCACCATAAGAAAACTGATACGTATCCATATTATTGCTTTCCTGATAGCTGTTACGTGAATGTGTGTAATCCAGCGAACCATTCAGCGAAAACTCCCACCAGTCATTACGATACGTACCTCTCAAACGTTCTCCCAAGGACAAACGCTTCGTAGTATTTTTGTCGGTATCGGCAACAACATTCTTATCGCTGATGTAACTGATCATATTCTGATAATTTGCCCGGGTAAATGTATTGATAGTATATTTTTTGTTGCGCAAAGCAATGTTAGTACCAACCATTCCCATCAAGTTCCAGTTTCCGTTGATGTTTTCAGGAGTAGTCACATATCCACCTGTCTGCGGATCGTATACTCTTCGGTTACTGATGTCGTTCAAGACATTCTGATAACGGAAGAACGAGAACATACCCCGCTGATTTTCTGTATTGAAGAAATTATATTCGGCGCGCAGCTCGTTAGTAAACGTAGGCTTCAGTCCCGGATTACCGTTCTGAATATTCAACGGGTCTGTATTATCCGAAATCGGCAACAAATCTACCATGTCCGGCTGGGCAGCCTTTCCGCGATAACGAATACGTAACTGACTGGTTTTTGAGAACTTATATCGGAAATCGAACGTCGGAGTAAAGTTGAATACATTTCTCACGGTCATTGTATCCAGTTCTCCCTTCTTATACGACAAATCCGACTTCTGCGGTTGGAAGCTAAGACCAGCATTCAGGCTCATCTTCTCACGCACCCAGCGGAACGTTACATCCATCTGGTGATTATAATAGTTGTATACTGCATTTTTACTTAAATCTGCATTGTATTCTCCCTGTGTGTTACCGTTTAGTCCATCGTTTACCGTCCAGTCACCTCCCATATTGAACGTAGAGTTATCAGTTGTAGAATGTTTGTACTGGAAATTATAACTGAACTGAAGAAAACCACCCGTAAAAATAGGCTCACTATACGTCAGTCGTGCACTAACATCAGACGTCTTAGTAGGGGTCGTTATATAACGGTTCAAAATTTCCAGACGTTCTTCCGGAGATTTCTGGAAATAATCTGTCCGTGAGGTAGAGAACTGTTCACTGCTGCTATTGGTATAATTATATCTGCCACGGAAAGTTATATTTCGGCCAGCCTTTCCCAAACGGCGATTAATCATTGCAGAACCTCCAGCTGTAAGATCATCTCCCTTTTTCAAGGTATTTTTCAAAACCGTATTCACGATATTTTCTTCGGGAACCAACGAAGTCAGATCATCCGTTCCAAACAATTCATCCGTAGAATAGCCAGGATCCTGTCCGAAGGTATACGAATTTTGACTGGTAGAATTATCCGTCTTACCATAACTGATACGCGGACGGAAGATAAAAGTAGTCATAGTATCCGGTTTCCATTCGATGAAAGCATCGGCCAACATGTTAGTCGTTTTATTACGAGAATGATCAATCGCATTCTTGAATGAACTGCTCTCCGACGATACAAACGTTTCAGAAGCTTGCTTGCTGATTATATCTCCATCCTTATAATTGAATTTCACACTTCCTTCGGTTTTCAACTTCGATGTTTCAGTAGCGAAATTCACTCCACCCATCTTTACAGCCGTCAGCCCGTTATCTCCTTTGCGAAAGCCACCTCCACCACCAGGGAAGCTATTGTCGTTTACATTATTTAAAGAACCAATAGCAGTAAACTGTCTTTTCCCTTGAAAATAATTTATCATAGCCTTTCCACTGTAACGATCTTTTGTTCCAGCCGCCAAGTCTACATTACCTACCCATCCTTTGTTCATACCAGGCTTGACAGTCAGGTCGAGTACCGTTTCCTCCTCTCCATCGTCTATTCCCGTCATCCGGGCCATATCCGACTGCTTTTCGTAAGCACGTATCTTATCAATGATATTCACCGGCAAGTTCTTCATTGCGATATTCGGATCGTCGGCAAAGAACTCTTTACCGTCAATCATAATCTTATTGATTTCCTTGCCGTTGATGGTAATTTTCCCACTTTCATCAATTTCAGCTCCTGGCAATTTTTTAACGAGTTCCTCCAGTGCCGATCCCTCTGGCACACGATAGGCTGAGCTATTATATACCAGCGTATCTTCCGAAGCCGTAACCTCCGGCGCCTGAGCTACTACAACCGCACCTTCCAGCATAATCGCATCCGAATGCAGTTTAATCGTACCCAAATTGATACGTGGCTTTGACTGTGTCAGCGTTACCGGTTGAAATGCAGGTGCATACCCTACAAAAGATACTTTCAACAAATACTTTCCCGGACGCACAGATAAAGCAAAACGTCCGTCATTATTTGTCACATCCCCCGTAACCATTGAACTATCCCGCACAGCAAGTATCTGCACCGTTGCCTGCATAACCGGAGAATTGTCATCATTATCGATGACAGTTCCCGAAACCAAACCTTTGCTACCTCTGCTTTGTGCAAAAGCGACTACCCCACAGGATATCAGTAGCAACCCCATCACCCATTTTTTCATTCTTACAATCTAATACAAATGTTTCAACGTTGGTTTGACATTGAAATATTTTAAAGGTTTAATTGCAAAACCTTTTTTAAGGGTTATTTTCTTCTAAAAGCCTTTTCAATACGATGCTTCTGCAAGAAAAACTCCCAGCAAAGTACATTGATAATCATATATACGATACCGACAGAATTATCGGCAGACTGCACATCCTGATTAATGGTTCCCTTTACCAGCATAACAATATAGTATATTCCCCACAAGTATAAGGCATACTTCATCGCCTTACTGCGAATACTGGCTATTTCTTCGTTCTCTTCCTTAGCCTTTGCCAAAAAGATCATGAATAGTGAAATCCAGATAACAAGCTTTATACATAGCTTGACATACAACAAATTACCATCGTGTACAAGTCCAAACATGTACATCAGTAAAGGTACAAAAACAGATAAGATAAGTAAAGCATAGCCTGCATATCTACACGCAACGGGTAATATTCCTTTCATAAACAAATCAATTTATTGGTAAATACTGTACAAAAATAATTAATTGTCAACGTACGGGCATGTACTTTTTACTTTTTTTCTATTTTTGCAGGAAAAACAAAAGATTTATGAGCAAACAAGAAGTTGTCATTTGTCATGAGCTGGAAGAAAATCTGCGTCATGCAGTTTCCAGCCAATCCTACGATAAAGTGTTCATCCTGACCGATGAACATACCCGCATGTATTGCCTTCCCATTATTGAAAAATATCCGTTTTTAGCTCATGCCGAACAGATATGTATCGGAGTAGAAGATATACATAAAAATCTGGAAACCCTTGCTTATGTATGGAATCAACTGAGCAGCAAGGGAGGTACCCGCCATTCATTGCTGATTAATCTTGGTGGCGGCATGGTTACCGACTTGGGTGGCTTCGCTGCGGCTACTTTCAAACGGGGTATCGATATGATTAATATTCCGACTACCCTGCTGGCTATGGTAGATGCTTCGGTAGGCGGTAAGACAGGTATCAACTTCAATGGATTGAAAAATGAAATCGGAGCCTTTGCTCCGGCCAACTATGTACTGATAGACTGTGAGTTTCTGAAAACCCTCGATCATCCCAATATTTTGTCGGGATATGCAGAAATGCTGAAACACGGACTTATCAGTAATGTAGAGCACTGGAGTGAACTTCTCAATTTCAATCTGGAACATGTAGACTACAAGCATTTGCAAAAACTGGTAGATACTTCCATTCAAGTAAAAGAAAAGGTTGTGGAACAAGATCCGTTTGAAAAAGGAATCCGCAAGGCACTGAACTTCGGCCATACCATAGGGCATGCATTCGAGAGTTTTGCCCTCGAAACAGAACATCCTGTATTGCACGGGTATGCAGTAGCCTGGGGAATGGTCTGTGAACTGTATTATTCTCATCTGAAAGTAGGTTTTCCGAAAGACAAACTGCGCCAAACCATACAGTTCATCAAAGAACATTACGGGAAACTGGATTTCAGCTGTAAAGATTACGACCGTTTGTATGAGTTCATGAAGCACGACAAGAAAAATGCTTCGCTGGGTAACGTCAACTTTACCCTGCTGGGAGAAATCGGTGATGTTCATATCAACCAAACTGCTACACAGGATGAGATCTATGATATGTTTGATTTCTATAGCGAAACAATGGGATAAACAGCCGGAGCCGTTGCAGGAACAGTCATGTTTCAGGTAATACTGAGACAAAAGTCTATCTCTTTTGTTTTCAACCATAACCGCCCAAGCTGACATTTTGCTGCAACGTGCTTCCTTAAAAAAGTAGAAAAAACTATCCCAAATAATTTGCTAGTTTAAAATAAAGCCTTACCTTTGCATCCGCAATTCGGGGTGTAGCTCAGCCCGGTTAGAGTACGCGTCTGGGGGGCGTGTGGTCGCTGGTTCGAATCCAGTCACCCCGACTGGAAGAAAGCATTGATAATCTGATGATTGTCGATGTTTTTTTGTTTTTAGGCATATCGCTGTAAGCGGCGGTTTAATCGAGCAAATTAAACCAGCAATTAAACCAAGAAGTCAACCGTATTCTTTATAAAAGCTGCAATTTCGATTATTTGCTACAAGGGCTCAACGTAAAAACCGAAAGCTTCGTTACTTTAAGCATAATATTAATTTAAAGAAAAAGGCCATCTCAAGTTCATTCATTATGAAACGGCCCCTTTTCAATACTAATATCAAGTAATATCTTACTTTTCAAACATCACTCCTTATGATCATATTCATGGCATTCATGATGATGTTCATGAGATGAACAGCTTACTCCCGAATCAGTAAGAGTACCGTTTAAATACTCAGCAGCCACATCGAGAATATTGCCTGAACAACCTCTTATCACCTTGATATGATGGGTGGTTAATACGTTTAAAGCACCTTGTCCCATATTTCCTGCCAACATGACGCTGACTCCCATATTTTCCAATTCTCCCGCAATATTAGATTTACACCCGCATCCCTGAGGAGAAGGAATAGTTTCGCTACTCAGAATTTGATTGTCTGCCCCTACTGTCAAGATTGTATAATACTCACAGTGACCAAAATGGCTGTCAACCATATTATCTCTGGTAGGAATTGCAATTTTCATCATAATCTCACTTTTATTAATGTTTATATTACTTATGCTTATGTCATTGGAGTGGCACATCGGACATTCTATCTTACGGATTTTAAGTGCCGGATTGATATTATTGAATAAAAAGCCGCATACTCCACAACGGAACCATTCACTATCGGTATACGATACTCCGCCTTCTATCATTATCGCCACCCCACGTACCAATGCTGTGGCTATCTTTTGCCTCGCACTGACATATATCCGGCTAAGAGTCGGACGTGATACTCCCATTGAAACAGACGCTTCTTGCTGGGTTTTCATTTCATAATCACACAGTCGTATCGCTTCATACTCTTCAAAATGCAAGAATATAGTATCCTTACGACAATAGCTTGAAGCTATCGGCTTAAATCCTGCCACAGAAGGCATATCATTGATTTTACGGATATTTTTAGGACGTGGTGACATGAATGTATTTATTGTTTCCGCCCGCAAATATAATGAACAAATGTTCATAATAAAACAAGAAGTCATTTTTTAACATTAAAGACAGATATGCCTTGAAACCAGTAGAAAGAACACTCTTAAAACAAGAATCCCGGCCTTCGTTTGAGTGAAAGCCGGGATCTTTTCTTATAAACCAATTATCCCAGAATCAGTCTGCACAAAAAGACAGACAGATAAAGAGTCAATACAAATATCCAAACCTTACTTTCCTTTCAAAGCATCGGCTGCCGCTTTTGCCTGATCATACAGCTCGCTTCCTTTCAGAGTAATGAGTATTTTAGACAAGCATCCCATAGAGGCCGCATTATAACTTTCAATATGAATATGCGTATCGACAGGCACTTTCGAACCAGCCGGCATTGGTTCGCCTCCCATGTCTTTAGACAATCTGTCGTATGCAAAAGGCTTACCGTTATTGTCGTAAGATAATACCACCAAGTCATCCAGTTCGAATGCATCGGTCGGCTCGTATGAATCAAATCCGATTGCGGTGGCCGTCAGTTCCAATTCACCAACCAGCTTAACCAAATGACGTGAAACAGATATATCTTCTATCTTCATAGGAGTGACAACCTTCAGCGGTAGTTCCGGATCAATTTCGGTTACCACCTCTTTGCCTTTCACTTTTTCGAAAGCAGCATTCATTGACTCCTTAAACTTTTCCTCTGCTGCTTTCATCTCTTCGAGGATTTTCTTCATATTATCCTCACCTCCACTTTGCAATTCAGCCTGTTTCGCATCCGAAAAAGTTTCAAAATCACTCACTAGTGAGGGTATTTCTCCAAAAGGTCCCGAAGCTGAAGCTTTGCTTCCATTACCTCCACAAGATACTAACATCGCCGCTGAGGCCAAACCTGCAATCATTACAAACAACAAACTTTTCATAGGCTTTTATTTTAAATGAACAAATGGAATATCTGTCTCTTATCCGGTCAAGGGAGCAACCACATTACTCCTCCCTGCTTTTTTCAGTTTCTTACGGATACGATAGCGCACTGAATAAATGGTCTTCTTTTCTATATGAAACAAGGTCTGGATATCCCCATATTCCATACCGATAGCAAAACACAAAAGATATCTGATATCCGTATGAGTAAGAACATGATAACATTGTAAAATAGCCTTTCCCTCTTCACCTTTTATCTGATAGGAAGCCAAACGATGAAGATATTTCACTTTCCGTTCATCGCTGATGCTTGCTTCCGAATCGACAATGACCGCACACAGTTTTTTTATAATCACCAAAATAGAATACTCTGTCAGTTCGGAATTGAGAAATTCTGTGTTTTGCATAATGTTGACGTTCTTATCTTCTGCAAATAAAATTAGCCGAATCTGTGCTTCAAATAAATAGACAAATATAGACAAATACCTGTCTCACCATAAAAAATCACTTCATAAGAAACTGAAAAGAAGGATTGTCCCTGAATTTCTTACGCAACCGATAACGTACTGTATACACACTGGCTGGCTCTACACTAAAAATCGTGGCAATATCGCGAGCCTCAAAATCAAGATAAAAGCAAAGAATATACTTTATGTCCATTTGTGTCATCCGAGAAATGGAAGTCGCAAACTGACGTTCAAATGCTACTAAATTAAGAGTTGAAAGCTTCTGTATATATTCATCGCGTACAGCAGGATCTAAACGGGC
>ULVO01029739.1_pt1 | contig 18104 bp, 9 predicted proteins | sample 1959521 | NCBI WGS metagenome assembly ULVO01 (sample SAMEA4835788, study PRJEB28245) | human gut metagenome | biome: gut microbiome; material: fecal sample | place: Denmark | collected 2008
GAAGGCGAATACCGCGGCTTTATCGGCGAGGATTACGGCACCTACGTAAACGGCATGTGCTTTATCGATATGGGCGGCGGCGAAGAACCGCAGGCAACCCTTGACGAAGCGATGAACCTTGTTGAAAACAGGCATCATTTCGTGACCGAAGGCGAATATCCCTGGGTTCCCGTTGTGTTCAACGATGAACTCTGCGGCGCAAGCGGCAACCAGGATCATGTCGGCACGACAAGCACCGTTTCCACCACCGTTCAGCTCAATGCGGGCGATGTAATGCGCTTTGACTGGGCTGTCAGCTGCCGTGAAGATTTCGAACGCCTCACCTTCTCCGTGAACGGCACCGAAGTTGCTGCAATCTCCGGACAAAACACCGATTTTGTGCCCTATAACTATGTTGCCGAAGCAGCAGGTGAATACACCTTCAGCTGGACTTATCACAAGGAGACCATGTGGACCGAAGGTCAGGATCGCGGCTATGTTAAAAATGTTTACGCCGGCGCACCCCTTCCGGATGAAAGCGTTGAGTTCGCACCCGATGCCGTGACCGTCCGCAAGGGTCTCACCGCTCAGCTCAGCTGGACTGTCGCTCCCTACTATGCTTTCGATCAGTCCGTGACACTTACAAGCTCCGATGCAAGCATTGCTTCCGTTGATGCAAACGGCGTTGTACGCGGCGTTAACGAGGGCACCGCAGTCATCACCGCAACAACGGCACAGGGTCATACCGACACCTGCACCGTAACGGTTATTGCGCCCGTTCCGCATACGAAGATTTATGCTTACCAGACTCAAACAACGAACCTGATCTCCTTCTTTACGGATGATTCCGCCCACGTTCAGCAGCTTGGTGCATTCCCCGCTGACACTTACGCAATGACTTATGCGCACGGCGTTGTATACGGCATCGACAGTGAGAACAATTTCTTCACAAGCACGCCCGGTTCAACTCAGCGCACAATCATCGGACAGACCGGCACCGCAATGATCACCGCAATGGCATATAACTATGCGAACGGCAAAATCTATGCAGTCGGCTACACTCAGCAGAGCCGTTGGGATCTTTACGAAATCAACATGCAGACCGGTGCCGCAGCCGTTATCGGACAGCCCGACACCGTGGATCGCGATCCCCTGTGGACATTTGCAATCACCACCGAGGGCAGGGCATACGGCATCACCGCAACCTCCGGCCTTCTGTACGAGGTAAACCTTGAAACCGCACAGGTTACCGAAATCGGCTTCACCGGCTGCCCCGGCGTCGGATTCTGCCAGTCCCTTGTTTATGACCATGACAACGGCATAATGTTCTGGGCGGCTTATTGGAAAGACGATGCAAACGGCCTGCGCGAAGTTAACCTTGAAACAGGCGAAAGCGTTTCGATCGGCGATATTCAGGATGCGGCACAGGTTTGCGGCGGCTACACCGTTCCCTCCTGGGACGATCCCACTCAGCCCTCAAACGTCACCGTCACCTTCAACTATATGGTAAACGGTGAATGGACGAGCACCGAAGTGACCGTTCCCGCAGGAACCACTCCCACTGCACCCGTTCCCGAGAACCAGCCCCATCAGCCCACGATGCTGATGTTCATCGGTTGGGATGTTGATTTTGCAAACGTTCAGCATGATATTACCGTCACCGCGCAGTATGCTGCTCTCGGCGACGTTGATATGGACGGCGAGATCCAAATCGCCGATGCACTCCTCATTGCACGCAATGCAATCGGTGTTGCGGAGCTGACCCCGGCGCAGATGATTCTTGCCGATGTTTACGGTTCGGACGGCGTCATCACCCTTAACGATGCTCTCGTTACAATGAGGATCTCTCTCGGACTGTAAACACGGTTCGGGAAAACACCGAATTTCTTCCTTTCAAAACAGGATGAATCGGTGCATTAACAGAGCGGAAAATCCGACAGGATTTTCTTTATAAACCTCCTGCCCGACGGGAAGGGGCGGTTCGCCCGCCCTTTCCCCGGGCGCTCATTTTAGAATTAGGAATGAGGAATTAGGAATTAGGCACGTTCTTTCTTTGAGTGATGTGCGGTTTGTGCAAGTTAAATGCGGCCGCGCTTGACACAACTGTCGCTTGCGGTTATAATGGAATCGACCAACATAATCTTGGTCTATTGCCCCCATCGCGGGGATTGATACAGGGACTGCTTAAAGGTACTGGGAAGTATATCCTATTGCCCCCATCGCGGGAATTGATAGAAGGCGTTTTTTGCATAGTTCCTTGCCTTAAGCTATTGCCCCCATCGCGGGGATTGATATATCATTTTATTAATATTTATAATTGTTTCTCGCTATTGCCCCCCCATTGCGGGGATTGATATGTTCATTTAGTTAACTTCTTAAACAGGCTTTTCCTATTGCCCCCATCGCGGGGATTGATATTTCCTTTCTGGTGTTCGGGATTTTCCTTTCCCCTATTGCCCCCCATTGCGGGGATTGATATTCGTCTTTAACCGGTTCGTCCCATGGCATTCCCTATTGCCCCCCATCGGATGGCTTGACAAGGACGGCAAAACACTATATGACGAGGTGATGAAAAATGCCGGAAACAGTAAGTAAAAAGATATATTGCCCATTGCTTAACAAGGAAATTGAGGAGGGATATTGCTGGGAAATATGCAACATTGCCACCGATGATATTTTGCTTGAGGGTGATACCGTAAAAGATTGGGATGCCGCAAGGGAAATTTGCCGAAAGTGCGGCAGATATGAAGATGACGAGGAGGGCTAACTTATGACATTACCCGAAATAACAGAAATGCAAAAGAAGATGTATGCCGCCTGTGGGCATAAAGTAAAAGTGCATTTGCACAGCATTGATAGTCCTGTTGTCGGCAAGTGCATCAATTACACACAGCCTTTAGACAACGATCCAGAGATTGCGAGTTTAGATATTGCCGTGCCAAGTAAATTTCATAAGGATGGGTATCGTATCATTGAAATAACAGAGGATGAGATAGAAACCCTTACACTTTTGGATAAGGAGTAACCCCTCATAAACCCCATAACGGTTGTTAAAGTATCGTGCTGAAAATGCACGGTGCTCTATTGCCCCCATCGCGGGGATTGATACGAAAATAAGCAAAGCTTTTTTGCTGTCGTTCACTATTGCCCCCCATTGCGGGGATTGATAGCATGCCGCGAGCGGTCAGCTGCTCAACAGCGGCGCCCCTTCCACACTCTTCCATCTACCTTCCACACCCCCTCTTTGCGTTCCCCTCCCCACTTTCCGTTCAGGTGAGGCGGCTTCTGCGATTCGAAAACGATTACAAATCAGGCTTGCGAATGCGGACAGAAACGGAAGCATAGGCATTCCCGATGCACTGCTTGCGGCAAGGGTTGCAATGGGAAACTGAATTAAAATTTAAAAAACTGTTCGCGGACATTGCTCGTTTCGGGAAAACGGCTGTTTCGGATTACCGGAAACACACCGGGGACGGAGAAATCACCGTGACATACTGATTTTACGGACATGAACCTTATTGATTTTATTATAATATTGATATTATCTGCGGCAATATGGCTGACGGCGTTTGCCGTTAAGAAGGGAAGTATTTGGAAATATGTTTTCGGAGCGGCGTTTACCGTATACCTGATGTGCGCTGCATCGATAACCGTTTTTCCGATACGGTTCAGCCCGACAATCAGAGCAATATTTGCGGAAGAAGGGTGGAAGATTACCGACTGCATAGTGCTTGTTCCGTTCAAAGACGGGATAACGGCGGATGATATTCGGAATGCTGCAATGACAGTTCCGTTCGGAGTTTTAATCACGTTGATAAGAAAGAAAACAACGTGGAAAAACGCGTTGGCTGCGGGTGCGGCTTTCGGAACGGCGACAGAATTGCTGCAATTGGCAATTGCGGCGATACAGGGGTTTCGTTCAGGTATATCGATACGGCGGATATAATCTGCAACCTTGCGGGCACAATGCTCGGGTGGATGCTCACTGCCCTGCTTATCCGCTTTTTGCAAAAAAGCAAGCCGGCGAACGTCGGGGAAAAATCTCTGTATGCATACATTTCGGGAAAATGTGTGAAGCAGTGATTCCGTAAATGCGGAGCGGCTCAATGCGGGCGGTTCGGAACACGAACCATCGGCATTGAGCCGTTTTTTTATGCCGTTTTCGCATCGGAACGAACAAACGCAGTGTTTTCAAAACTTAATACACAAACCGAACGCACAACGTCAACATATGCTTGATTAAATATAAATATATTTGAAAAACCGCGCATTTCAGGGTTGACATCTTGACAACAACCTGTTAAACTGTGATACTGCATTATTATGGGTAAAATACGAATTTTTCGCCGCCGTCATGTGCGAAAGCATCGTTTAACGCTGTGGATCCCGCATTTTTTGCGCGGAACGGCAGCCCAAGAAACGCGCAGGCAGCGAATACCGCAGGCGGGGCTTCGGCCGCACTCAATGCGGCATTCCGAAAATGCGAACAATGCGTAAGACACGACACAATCAAGTTTTCTGCGGAGAGCCGCAGAGGTTAGGGGTGAAACAATGTTGCATAAAGTAAACGTGGGCAAGAAAACACGCATGAGCTTCTCCCGCATCAACGAAATTCTCGATATGCCCGACCTTATTGAGGTTCAAAAGGATTCATATCGTCAATTCATCGAAAAGGGTCTGGGCGAAGTTCTTGACGACATCTCTCCCATTAAGGACTTTTCGGAGCGGTTGGTGCTTGAATTTGTCGGCTACAAAATCGACGAATCAAAACCCAAGCGCAGCGTTGCGGAATGCAAGGAACGCGATGTTAACTATTGCGCGCCGCTGTATGTTATCGCGCGGCTTATCAATACCGAAACCGGTTCCGTGAAGCAGCAGGAAGTTTTCATGGGCGATTTCCCGCTCATGACGGAACAGGGCACGTTCGTCATCAACGGAGCGGAACGCGTCATTGTCAGCCAGCTCGTTCGCTCGCCCGGCGCATATTATACCGAAACCGTTGACAAAGTCGGCAGAAGGCTTTTCAATTCTCAGGTCATCCCCAACAGAGGCGCATGGCTTGAATACGAAACCGACAGCAACGAAATTCTTTACACAAAAATCGACCGTCAGCGCAAGCTCCACGTCACCACCCTCCTGCGCGCTCTCGGTTACAGCTCCGATGCGCAGATCCTTGAGCTGCTCGGCGAGGAAGAACGCCTTAAAAACACCCTTGAAAAGGATCCCACTCACGACACGGTTGAGGGTCTTATCGAAATATATAAACGCCAGCGTCCGGGCGAACCGCCCACCGAAGAGAGTGCGCGCAACCTTATGACCGCACTGTTCTTTGACAAGCGCTACGATCTTGCCCGCGTCGGCAGATACAAATTCAACTATAAACTCGGCATTGGTGCGCGCCTTGAAGGCAAAACCGCCGCCGAAACCGTTGTTGACCCCCGCACGGGAGAGATCCTTGCGGAAGAAGGTCAGCTTATCGACCGTGAGCTTGCGTTCCGAATCGAGAACGCGGGTGTTCTCGGCGTGTATGTTTCCGTGAACGAAAAACGCATCCGCGTTGTCGGCAACCAATTTGTCGATGCGGCATGCTATCTTGACTTTGATCCTCTTGAAGTCGGCATCAACGAACATGTTTACTACCCCGTGCTGATGGATATGCTCGCTCAGAAAGAGGCTCTTTCCGACGACGAATTCAAAAAACTTCTGCACGACAATGTGCTTGAACTCAGCCCGAGGCATATCCTGCCCGCAGATATGATCGCCTCCGTGAGTTACCTTATGGGTCTGCCCTACGGCATCGGCTTCTGCGACGATATCGACCACCTCGGCAACCGCCGCATTCGTTCCGTCGGCGAGCTGCTCCAGAACCAGATCCGCGTCGGCTTCACAAGGCTTGAGCGCGTTGTTCGCGAGCGCATGTCCATTCAGGACGTTGAAAGCACAATGCCGATAAACCTTATCAATATTCGCCCGGTAACGGCGGCCGTCAAAGAGTTTTTCGGTTCGTCCCAGCTGTCCCAGTTCATGGATCAGACGAACCCGCTTGCGGAGCTGACCCATAAGCGCAGGCTTTCCGCTCTCGGCCCCGGCGGTTTGAACCGCGACCGTGCAACGTTCGAAGTTCGCGACGTTCACTATTCTCATTACGGCAGAATGTGCCCTATCGAGACGCCCGAAGGCCCGAACATCGGTCTTATCAACTCCCTTGCAACCTATGCAAGAATAAATAAATACGGCTTCATCGAAGCTCCCTACCGCAAAATCGACAAGGAGAACCACTGCATCCTTGACGAGATCGTTTACCTCACCGCAACCGAGGAAAACGGCAAAATCATTGCCCAGGCAAACGAACCCACCGTCCGCGGCGAGGACGGCAGAGTTTGGTTCGAAAAGGAGCGTGTCGTTGCACGCAGGCTGGATCAGATCATCGAGGTGCGCAGCACCGATATCGACTATATGGACGTTTCCGCAAAGCAGCTCGTTTCGGTTGCAACGGCAATGATCCCCTTCCTCGAAAACGACGACGCAAACCGCGCCCTGATGGGCTCCAACATGCAGCGTCAGGCGGTTCCCCTGCTTGTGACCGAATCCCCGGCTGTCGGCACGGGCATGGAATACAAGGCGGCATACGACAGCGGCGTTCTTGTTCTTAACGAAGAAGCGGGCGTTGTTCGCCATGTTTCGGCAGATAAAGTCGTTGTTGAATCCGATTCCGACAGAAGCCTGCATACCTATCGCCTCATCAAGTTCAAACGCTCCAACCAGGGCACCTGCATCAACCAGCGTCCCGTTGTTGACGTCGGCGAACATCTTGAAAAAGGTGCGGTCATTGCAGACGGCGCATCCACCAAGGACGGCGAAATTGCTCTCGGCAAGAACATTCTCATCGGGTTCATGACTTGGGAGGGCTACAACTACGAGGACGCAGTTCTCATCAGCGAACAGCTCGTTCGCGACGATGTTTACACGTCACTCCATATCGAAGAACACGAAACCGAGGCACGCGACACAAAGCAGCTCGGTGCGGAAGAGATCACGCGCGATATCCCCAACGTCGGCGAAGAGGCACTGAAGGATCTTGACGAACGCGGCATCATCCGAATCGGTGCGGAGGTTCATTCCGGCGACATCCTTGTCGGCAAAGTCACGCCCAAGGGCGAGACGGAGCTCACCGCCGAGGAACGCCTGCTCAGGGCAATTTTCGGCGAAAAGGCGCGCGAGGTTCGCGACACCTCTCTGCGTGTTCCGCACGGCGAGGGCGGCGTTGTTGTTGACGTTCGCATTTTCAGCCGCGAAAACAAGGACGAACTCTCCCCCGGCGTTCATGAACTTGTCCGCGTTTATATTGCACAGAAGCGCAAAATCTCCGTCGGCGACAAGATGGCGGGCCGCCACGGCAACAAGGGTGTTATTTCAAGAATCCTTCCCGAAGAGGATATGCCCTTCCTGCCCGACGGCACTCCGCTTCAGATAGTTCTGAACCCGATGGGCGTTCCGTCGCGTATGAACATCGGCCAGATCCTCGAGCTGCATCTCGGCAAGGCAGCAAAGGGACTTAACATGAAGGTTGCAACTCCCGTTCTTGACGGTGCGGGCGAGGACGATATCAAAATGCTGCTTGCAATGTCAAACAAGTCCAACAAGCCCATGCAGGATCTTATGAAAATGACTGCGGGCGATGTGCTGAAGCTGATTGAACTTGCGGACTCCGACCCCGTTGTCGGCGAAAAATTCCGCGAGGCATACAAACACGAGGACGGAAAGACCGTGCTTTACGACGGCCGCAGCGGTGAACCCTTTGAGAACCGTGTTTCCGTCGGATATATGTACTACCTTAAGCTGCACCACCTTGTTGACGACAAGATCCATGCAAGAAGCACGGGTCCGTACTCACTGGTCACTCAGCAGCCTCTCGGCGGCAAGGCGCAGTTCGGCGGACAGCGTTTCGGCGAAATGGAAGTCTGGGCACTTGAAGCATACGGTGCGGCAAACACCCTTCAGGAGATCCTGACCGTCAAGAGCGATGACGTCGTGGGCCGCGTAAAAACTTACGAAGCCATTGTCAACGGCGAAAACGTTCCCGAGCCCGGCGTTCCCGAGAGCTTTAAGGTTCTTATCAAAGAATTGCAGTCCCTTGGTCTTGATATCAAGGTTCTGTCCGAAAATAATGAAGAAATCGTTATCGGAGAGCTTACGGACGATGACGATGTAAGAGAGTTGGGCGTCAATATTGCCGGTTATGAAGATGCACCCGGCGGCATGCTCAGAGACGATGATGTCGATGACTTTAACTTCATCGACGACGACGGTGAGGATGACGACGACGACAGCTATGAGGAAGACGAGCATGATGAATTCGACGGCTTCACCTTCGAGGACGCCGACGGTAACTACGAGGAATAAAGTAAAGTCGGAAGGGAGATAAGAACTTGTTTGAACTGACAAATTTCGATGCAATCCGAATCGGTCTTGCATCCCCCGAAAAGATCAGAGAATGGTCCCACGGTGAAGTAAAAAAACCCGAAACCATAAACTACAGGAGCCTTAAACCCGAGGCGGACGGCCTCTTCTGCGAACGTATTTTCGGACCGACGAAGGACTGGGAATGCCACTGCGGACGATATAAGCGGGTGCGCTACAAGGGCGTTGTCTGCGAAAAGTGCGGTGTTGAAGTTACGAGAGCAAAGGTGCGCAGAGAGCGCATGGGCCATATCGAACTTGCGGCTCCCGTATCCCATATCTGGTACTTCAAAGGCATACCGTGCCGCATGAAGATGCTGCTGGACATGTCCCCCCGCAATCTTGAAAAGGTACTTTACTTCGTCGCATTCGTCGTTACCGATCCCGGTGACACCCCGCTTGAATACAAGCAGCTGCTCACCGATGTTGAATACCGTCAGGCACAGCGCGATTACGGCGCAAAGAGCTTCAAAGCGGGCATGGGTGCAGAGGCCATAAAGGAGCTTTTGCAGCAGCTCGATCTTGAAAAAACCGAAAAAGAGCTTCGTGAAGAAATCGCAAATTCCGGCGGACAGAAGCGCGTGAATGCGATCAAACGCCTTGAAGTCATCGAAGCTTTTATAAAGAGCGGAAACAAGCCCGAATGGATCATAATGGATGTTGTTCCGGTTATTCCGCCGGAAATCCGCCCCATGGTTCAGCTGGACGGCGGAAGGTTTGCGACAAGCGACCTTAACGACCTTTACCGAAGGGTCATCAACCGCAACAACCGCCTTAAAAGGCTGCTTGAGCTGCGCGCACCGGACATCATTGTTCGCAACGAAAAGCGCATGCTTCAGGAAGCTGTGGATGCACTTATCGACAACGGCAGGCGCGGGCGCCCGGTAACGGGTCCCGGCAACCGCCCGCTGAAGTCCCTTTCCGACATGCTGCGCGGCAAACAGGGACGTTTCCGCCAGAACCTGCTCGGCAAACGTGTTGACTATTCCGGCCGTTCCGTTATCGTCGTGGGTCCCGAACTCAAGATGTATCAGTGCGGTCTTCCCAAAGAGATGGCATTGGAGCTGTTCAAGCCCTTTGTCATGAAAAAGCTCAATGAGCTTGGCTATGCCCACAATATCAAGTCCGCAAAGCGCATGGTTGAGCGCGTGAAGCCCGAGGTTTGGGATGTGCTCGAAGATGTTATCAAGGACCACCCCGTTCTTCTCAACCGTGCACCCACGCTGCACAGGCTCGGCATTCAGGCATTTGAACCCGTTCTGGTTGAAGGCAGGGCGATAAAGCTTCATCCCCTTGTCTGCACCGCATACAATGCGGACTTTGACGGCGACCAGATGGCGGTTCACGTTCCCCTTTCGGTCGAAGCTCAGGCCGAAGCCCGCTTCCTTATGCTTGCGGCAAACAACATCCTCAAGCCGCAGGACGGCAAGCCCGTGGTCAGCCCCTCACAGGATATGGTTATGGGCTGCTACTACCTCACGATGCGCTGCGATGAGCTGTACGATTCCGAAATCCGCACAACGCTCAAGGCTATCATAAAGGACAACAGCTTTGTTGATGAATACGTCACCGATGAGGTCATTCACAGGGTATATGCGCTGCGCAGCAAGACAATAATCGAGGATCTTGTTGCAAGGGCAATCCGCGAGGTTCCCACGGTTGACGAGGAAGCCCTCCGCGAATATCTTGACGATTCCCGCCTTATCCGCATGTTCAACGGCGAGGGAAAGGCGTTCTCAAGCGAAAACGAGGCGATCATGGCGTATCAAACGGGCGAGCTTTCGCTCCATGCGCTTGCAAAGATTCGCCTTGAACGCGAGTTTGAAGGCAAGATTTACCGCAGGATCGTATCCACCTCAATCGGCAGGGTCATCTTCAACCACGCAATACCGCAGGATCTCGGTTATGTAAAGCGCGAGACTCTGGACGATATGTTCAAGCTTGAGGTTGATAAACTTGTTGTAAAGAAGGATCTCGGCAACATTATCGACCACTGCTTCCGCAAACACGGCCCCACGGTCACAAGCGAAGTTGCGGACAGCATAAAGGCTCTCGGCTACAAATACTCCACCCGCGGCGGTGTCACTGTCGGCTTCTGCGATATCACCGTTCCGGAGGAAAAGCACAATTTCCTTGAAGCCGCCGATGAACAGTGCGGACAGATTGACAACCTTTACCGCATGGGTCTGCTTTCCGCAGAAAACCGCCGCAAAAAGGTCATCGAAGTTTGGAAGGAAACGGAAAGCCTTGTTACCGACGCATTGATGAAGCGGCTCAGCCCGATAAACCCCATCTTCATGATGGCAAACTCCGGTGCGCGCGGTTCAACCAACCAGATTCGTCAGCTTGCCGGTATGCGCGGCCTCATGGCGGACCCGCGCGGACAGATCATTGAGGTTCCGATTCGTGCAAACTTCCGTGAAGGCCTCTCCGTTCTTGAGTTCTTCATCAGTTCCCACGGTGCGCGCAAAGGTCTTGCCGATACCGCACTCCGCACCGCGGACTCCGGTTACCTCACAAGACGTCTTGTTGACGTTTCCCATAACGTCATCGTTCGCGAAGAGGACTGCTTTGCGGAACGCGGCATGGCGATTGACGGCATGATTCTTGAAACCATCGGCGACGGCGACCGTCCCCTTGAACCTCTCGGCGACCGCATTCTCGGCAGGTTCACCGCAGCGGAGGTTCGCGATCCCGAAACGAACGAGCTCATCGTCGGCAAAAACGAAATGATAACGTTCGATATTCGTGACCGCATCGTTAAAGCAGGCATCACCGGCGTCAAGTGCCGCACGGTCTTCACCTGCCGCAGCGAACACGGCGTCTGCGCAAAGTGCTACGGCCGCAACTGCGCAACGGGACAGCCCGTTACCATTGGCGAAGCCGTCGGCATCATTGCAGCACAGGCGATCGGCGAACCCGGTACGCAGCTCACCATGCGTACATTCCACACCGGCGGCGTTGCAACCGCCGACGATATCACGCAGGGTCTTCCCCGTGTTGAGGAAATTTTCGAAGCACGCAAGCCCAAGGGTCTTGCGGTTATCACGGAACTCTCCGGTTCGGTGGAAATCAAGACGGACGGCAAAAAGACCGAAGCAATTATTTCCGGCGAGGACGGCGAAATCGAGAAGTATCTCATTCCGTTCGGCTCAAAGCGCAAGGTTGAAACCGGCGATTTCGTTGAAGCGGGCGACACTTTGACCGAAGGTTCAATCAACCCGCATGATATCCTCAAAATCAAGGGTGTCAAGGGCGTTCAGGCTTATATGCTCCGCGAAGTTCAGGCTGTTTACCGCAGCCAGGGCGTTGAAATTTCCGATAAGCACATCGAAGTTATCATTCGCCAGATGCTCCGCAAGGTTCAGGTCGAAGATTCGGGCGACACGGATCTGCTGCCCGGCGAGCTTATCGATATCTTCAAGTTCGAACAGACGAACGACAGCGTTGTTGCGGTGGGCGGCGTTCCCGCAACCGCAAAGCGTAAGCTGCTCGGCATCACCAAAGCATCGCTTGCAACCGACTCATTCCTCTCCGCTGCAAGCTTCCAGGAGACGACCCGCGTGCTTACCGAAGCTGCAATCAAGGGCAAGGTTGACCCGTTGGTCGGCCTGAAGGAGAATGTCATCATCGGCAAGCTCATACCCGCAGGCGTCGGCATGAAACGTTATCGCAATGTCGAAGTTGAGATAAAGCCCGAGTCCGATAACCCGGCAGCAGCGGGCAATGCCGAATAAGCACCGCAGCCGACCACTCGTGCAGCAGCTTAATTCGGAACAGTTTTACAGTTAAAGACACGGCACCCGATAAACGGCAGAAAACTTCTGCCAAGGGCTGCCGTGTTTGCATTTGCCGCGTGCAATGCCCGAGCGGTTTCGAAATCTATCGTAAATGCCCGGAATTATTCGAAGCACATTGCGTTCGCATATCAGCAGACCAAACAGTTGAAAACTCCTTTTAAATTGCTCCGAGCGGGCTTGACGTGCGGGGAAAAAAGCGGTAGAATGTATTCGGAAAAGTTTATTCGAAAGGAAGCTTAAAAATGGCTGAATTATATACAAAAACCGAGTGCAAGCTTCACGGCACACCCTACTGCGCCGCGCTGAACATGAAAAACTGTGCGGACTGCTTCGCTTCAAAGCTTGATTCGGAGCAGCAGGAGGCTCTTATTGAGGATATAGGCTATATTGCCGCTGCTCTGCCGGAGGACGGCATTGAAAGTTTCCTTGATGAACCCGAATGTATGCTTTGCAAGGGCAGTGAAAAGGGAAAGCCCGAGTTTTTTGCGCAGCTCAGCATGGGGCACGATCATCCGACGGTTGATTACTTGGATGAAAAAAGCAATAAAAAATACAAGCGCAGCACAGCCATGCTCATACCCGTGCAGCTTCCTGCCTGCCGCAAATGCCGCAGTCTGCTCATGCAGTCATATTTTGTACCGATAATTGTCGGCGTTGTGTTCGCGGCAGTGGGGCTTGTGCTGACGATAATCGAACCTGTTCGCGCAGCTCTTGCGCGGTTCGGCGCAGCGATCCCCTTCCTGTTTTTCCTGATGTTTGTTTTTATCGGTATCATCGCCGAAAGTTTGCTTCGGATCACTTACACCAAGCGTGTTGAACGCAGAATGAATACCCGTGCTTCCCGCATTGCAAAGCTTTCTGCGCTCACAAAGCTGGGTTGGTTCCCTGTTCACGGGAGTGAAAACGGCATTCGATACACCTTCACCGATAAACCCCTTGAAAGCGGCATTCTGACCGGAAGAGGGCAGAGGGAGCTGCTTGACGATATTCGTTCCGAAACTTCCAAAAAGAAATAAAACTTAATCACCGAGACGTACTCAACGTTCCGGAAACAGGCAAGGCTCAATATCAACGGCGGATTCTTTCTTCCGAGGGTTGATATTGAGCCTTTTGATGTTGTGTGTCGGAAAAGTGACGATTTTGCGAATTAAATATGTTTGAGTGAAAGTCGTTCAAAAATGCGTGTTTTTTCGCAAAATCAAAGTGCGGACTCTCTGCGGGCAGTTTTTCCGCCCGAAGCCGAATTTCGGAATGATATAATTTGAAGAAACCGATTTTTTTCAAAAATTTTCAATAAAAAAGGGCAAATATACTTGACAATGCCTTGAATGGATGATATAATACGCTCAGTGTGTTTTTAAGCTGACATACTATGCGATTTTTGTATGGAAAATACTCCTTCCAAGGGGTTGCAAGGGGTTTTCTTTATATAAAAATAAAAATTTTATTTTAGTTAAGGAGAAACTTTCATGCCCACTATTAACCAGTTGGTCAGAAAGAGCAGGGAAAAGGTCGAATACAAGTCCAATTCCCCGATTCTGAAGCAGTGCCCTCAGCGCCGCGGCGTTTGCACCGCTGTTCGTACCATGACTCCCAAAAAGCCGAACTCCGCACTCCGTAAGATTGCCCGTATCCGCCTTACCGACGGTCTCGAGGGTACCGCTTACATCCCCGGCATCGGTCACAACCTTCAGGAGCACTCCGTCGTTCTTATCAGGGGCGGCAGGGTTAAGGATCTTCCCGGTGTTCGCTACCACATCATCCGCGGTGCACTCGATACCGCAGGCGTTGCAAAGCGTATGCAGGCTCGCAGCCGTTACGGCGCGAAGCGTCCCAAGAAGTAAGGAGGTAAACTATGCCCAGGAGAGGTTTTGTTCCCAAGAGGGAAGTTCTTGATGATCCTATTTACGGCGGCAAGCTCGTAACCAAGCTCATCAACCAGGTTATGCTCGACGGCAAACGCGGCACGGCTCAGAAGGCCTGCTACGGTGCTTTCGATATCATTCGTGAAAAGACCGGCCGTGAGCCTCTTGAAGTATTCCAGGAAGCAATGAACAACGTCATGCCCGTTCTGGAAGTCAAGGCTCGCCGTATCGGCGGTTCCACCTATCAGGTTCCCCTCGAAATCCGTGCGGAACGCCGCCAGACTCTCGGTCTGCGCTGGATCGTGCTTTATGCACGCGCAAGGAGCGAGCGCACCATGCAGGAAAGGCTCGCCGGCGAAATTCTTGATGCCTGCAATCAGCAGGGCTCCGCTTTCAAAAAGAAAGAGGATGTTCACAAGATGGCAGAAGCGAACAAGGCTTTCGCACACTTCAGGTTCTGATTTTCCGTTTTCGGAAACATCAAAACCGCTGCCGTTTTTCGGATTTCGTTTAAAAATCCAAAAACTGCATAAACTTATTTCGGAAATTTTCAACAATGCGGAAAGGAGGATTCGGCAATGCCTCGCAAAACACCCCTTGAGATGACGCGCAACATCGGCATCATGGCTCATATTGACGCGGGCAAAACAACAACGACCGAGCGCATTCTGCTCTATACGGGCAAAATTCACCGCGCGGGCGAAGTTCACGAGGGCGCAGCCACCATGGACTACATGGAACAGGAGCGCGAACGCGGCATCACCATCACCTCCGCCGCAACAACCACCTATTGGCACGATTGCCGCATAAACATCATTGACACACCGGGGCATGTTGATTTCACTGTTGAAGTCGAACGCTCCCTGCGCGTGCTTGACGGTGCGGTTGCGGTATTCTGTGCAAAGGGCGGCGTTGAGTCCCAGAGCGAGACTGTTTGGCATCAGGCGGAACGCTACCATGTTCCCCGCATTGCCTATGTCAACAAAATGGACATCGTCGGTGCTGATTTCTTTAACGTCATGGACATGATGCGCGAGCGTTTGGGAGCAAACCCCGTCGCGCTGCAGCTTCCTATCGGCAGTGAAGCAGATTTCCGCGGCGTTATCGACCTTGTGCGCATGTGCGCAGAGGTCTATTACGACGATGACGGGTTTGACATTCGCAATGAGCCGATCCCTTCGGAATATCTTGAAAAAGCGGAGCAATACCGCACCGCTTTGATAGAAGCCGTTGCCGATGAAAGCGACGAACTGATGGAGCTTTACCTTGCGGGTGAGCCCATCCCCGAGGATCTGCTTCGCAGTGCCATAAGATCCGCAACCATCAACAACAACGCCGTTCCGACCTGCTGCGGTTCATCTTATCGCAACAAGGGCGTTCAGCCCCTTATGGACGCGATCGTTGATTATCTGCCGAGTCCCTTGGATCTTCCTCCCATTGAGGCAACGAGCAGGGACGGCAAAAAAACGATCGAGGTCACGGCGGATGATTCCGCACCGTTCGCTGCGCTGGCGTTCAAAATCGTTACCGATTCATTCGTCGGCAAGCTTGCGTTTTGCAGAGTTTATGCGGGTTCGCTCAAAGTGGGTTCCGTTGTGTACAATGCAAACAAGGGCAAGCGCGAACGTGTCACAAAGCTTTTGCTCATGCACGCGGACAGCCGCACCGAGCTTGACGAAGTCTATGCCGGCGATATTGCCGCATTTGTCGGACTTCGCGAGACGGTCACGGGCGAAACGCTTTGCAGCGAAGGCAAACCGCTGCTCATGGAATCAATGGATTTTCCGGAGCCGGTGATTCGTATCGCCATCGAATCAAAAACAAAGGCAGGTCAGCAAAAACTCAGCGATGCGCTTGCAAAGCTTGCAGAGGAGGATCCCACTTTCCGTTCCTATTCGGACGAGGAAACAGGGCAGACGATCCTTGCGGGCATGGGTGAGCTGCATCTTGACATAATCGTTGACAGACTCATTCGTGAGTTCAAAGTCGAGTGCCGTGTGGGCAAACCGCAGGTTGCATATCGCGAAAGCATCACAAAAACCGTTCGCACCGTCGGCAGCTACATCCGCCAGAATGCGGGCAAGGGTGTTTACGGCCACTGTGCCGTTGAGTTTGCGCCCGGCGCGCCCGGCAGCGGGTTTGTGTTCGAAAATGCCGTTCCGCCTTCCGTGCTTCCGCCTGAATACGTTAAGGCTGTTGAAGAAGGCATTCGCGAGGCATCGCGCAGCGGTTCGCTTGGCGGATACGAAGTCGTTGATTTTTCCGCAAAGCTTGTTGACGGCAGCGTGAACGAGCTTGAATCATGCGAACTTGCATACAAAATTGCGGGAAGTCTCGCGTTCCGCGAAGCGTGTGAAAAAGGCGGCTCCGTGCTGCTTGAACCGTTCATGAAGTGCGAAATTGTCGTTCCGGATGAGTTCTTGGGCGATGTTATGGGCAACATCACGGCGCGGCGCGGCAGAATCGACGGGGTTGAAATGCGCGCGGGAGGTCAGCAGTGCATCAATGCGCTTTGTCCCCTCAGCGAAATGTTCGGCTATGCAACGGATCTGCGTTCAAGAACGCAGGGCCGCGGAAGCTTCACAATGCATTTCGACCACTATGAAGAGGTTGCCAAGAACCTTGTTGACAAAATCCTTGGCATTATCTACCAGTAACATCGGAGCTTCCGACAGCGGCAAAAGGGCTTATTCAGCCGGTCTCGCCGAAAAATCCCGACTTTGCGAGAATATATCTGTCGGAGCACCGTGATACACCGACATCCCCTTATTGCAAAAGCGATGCAATTGGGATATAATTATTTGAGAGAATAAACTATTAAATCCATCAGGAGGAATTCACAATGGCAAAGCAGAAGTTCGAAAGAACCAAACCCCATGTAAACATCGGCACCATCGGTCACGTTGACCATGGCAAGACCACCCTCACCGCTGCAATCACCATGGCTCTCTCTCAGCAGGGCCAGGCTGCAGCAATGCGTTACGATGAAATCGACAAGGCTCCCGAAGAGAAAGCCCGTGGTATAACCATCAACACCGCTCACGTTGAATACGAGACCGATCACCGTCACTATGCACACGTTGACTGCCCCGGCCACGCTGACTATGTTAAGAACATGATCACCGGTGCAGCACAGATGGACGGCGCGATCCTCGTTGTTTCCGCAGCGGACGGCCCCATGCCCCAGACCCGTGAGCACATCCTGCTCGCTCGTCAGGTCGGTGTTCCCTACATCGTTGTTTTCATGAACAAGGTTGACCAGGTTGACGACGAAGAGCTCCTTGAGCTTGTTGAAATGGAAATCCGTGAGCTGCTCTCCAGCTACGACTTCCCCGGCGACGAGATCCCCATCATCAGGGGTTCCGCTCTGCGTGCTCTCGAAGCACTCACGGCAGGCAAGATCGCAAAGGAAACCCCCGAGTGCCAGTGCATTTTCGAGCTTATGGATGCTGTTGACCAGTACATTCCCGAGCCCGAGCGTGCTTCCGACAAGCCCTTCCTTATGCCCGTTGAGGACGTATTCACCATCACCGGCCGCGGCACCGTTGCAACCGGTCGTGTTGAGCGCGGTGTTGTAAAGGTAAACGATCCCGTTCAGATCGTCGGTCTCCGCGAAACCAAGCAGACCGTTGTTACCGGCGTTGAGATGTTCCGTAAGCTCCTCGATCAGGCGATCGCAGGCGACAACATCGGTGCTCTTCTCCGCGGTATCCAGAGGTCCGAGGTTGAGCGTGGTCAGGTTCTGGCAAAGCCCGGTTCAATCCACCCCCACACTCACTTCAATTCCGAGGTTTACGTTCTGACCAAGGAAGAAGGCGGCCGTCATACCCCCTTCTTCTCCGGCTATCGTCCCCAGTTCTATTTCAGGACCACCGACGTTACCGGTGTTATCAAGCTCCCCGAGGGTGTTGAAATGGTTATGCCCGGCGACAACATTCGCATGGAAATCGAACTCATCACTCCCATCGCAATGGATGCAGGTCTTCGCTTCGCTATCCGT
>ULVO01037592.1_pt1 | contig 17053 bp, 15 predicted proteins | sample 1959521 | NCBI WGS metagenome assembly ULVO01 (sample SAMEA4835788, study PRJEB28245) | human gut metagenome | biome: gut microbiome; material: fecal sample | place: Denmark | collected 2008
CAACTGTACGCCATCCGCTCGGCTGGAGCAGAATTTTCCCAATGAATCCTCGGTGTACGCCGAGGAGGGGACAGCCGCCCATGCGCTGGGCGAGTACAAGCTCCGCAAGTACCTGCATGAGCGTGTGAGGCGGCCTACTTCCGAGTTCGACACCGATGAGATGGATGCCAATACCGACATCTATGCGGAGTACATCATCTCCACAGTCGAGCGCATCAAGGAAACCTGCCCACATCCGCTGGTCATGGTGGAGGAACGGTTGGACTACAGCTATCTCGTTCCGCAGGGATTCGGTACCGGCGACTGCGTGATCATCGCAGACGGTACTCTTTACGTCATGGACTATAAAAACGGCAAAGGCGTTTTTGTCAGTTGTGACCACAATCCTCAGATGATGTTGTACGCCATCGGTGCTTACCACGCTTACGGGTATCTGTACAACATCACAAAGGTGTCCATGACCATCATCCAGCCCCGGTTGGAAAACATCTCAACTTTTGAATGCAGTGTGGAGGAATTGCTGGACTGGGCAGAAAGCTATGTCCGCCCCAGAGCCAAGCTCGCCTTTGAAGGCAAGGGTGAGCAGGTTCCCGGCGATTGGTGCCGGTTCTGCCGTGCCCGGACTTCCTGTAAAGCCTGTGCCGCTGAAGCGCTGGCGCTGGTCAAGACCGAGTTCCTTGACTTGGATACCGGCGTGCTGACAGACGAGCAGGAAGAAACGGATGCCACGGCAGCCTATGACCCGGACACCACCGCACCGACCTTCAAGTCTCCGGCACTGCTGTCTAAGGCAGACATCGAAAAGATGCTTCCCACGCTGAACCGCATTGAGTCCTGGATCGAAGCCATTTTTGCCTATGTCAGCTCAGAGGCTATCAATCACGGTGTCTGCTGGGATGGGTACAAGGTGGTGGAAGGTCGCAGCAAGCGGCAGTTCCTTGACCCCAAAGCGGTGGCGGGAGCTGCCACACAGGCTGGTTATACCGATATCTATAAGACTGAGATGATCTCCTTGACTGAGTTTGAAAAGCTCATGGGCAAGAAGAAGTTTCAGGAAGTTCTGGGCGAGTATGTGGTGAAGCCGCCCGGTAAGCTGGCACTTGTTCCGGACTCCGATCCCAGACCGGCAGTTGACCTTGATACTGCCGCAGACGAATTTACACCACTCGAATAAAACACAATGGAGGATTAAAAATCTATGGCTACTGCAAACAAGACTATGAGCGCGACCAAGGTGGTCATCCCTTGCCGCATTTCCTTTGCCAACATCTTCGAGCCCAAGAGCATCAACGGCAGCGAGGCGAAGTACTCCGTGTCCTGCCTGATTCCCAAGACAGACAAGAAGACCCTGCTGGCGATCCACAAGGCTATCGAAGCAGCCAAGGAGGATGGCAAGACCCGCAAGTGGAGCGGCAAGATTCCGCCCAATCTGAAGATGCCCCTGCGTGACGGCGACATCGACCGTCCGGACGATGAAAACTATCAGGAGCATTTCTTCCTGAACGCTACCAGCAAGGACGCTCCGCAGGTGGTTGACCGCCATGTGCAGCCTATCCTTGACCCCATGATGGTCTACTCCGGCTGCTACTGCAATGTAAGTGTCAACTTCTACGCCTTTAACGCCAACGGCAATCGCGGCGTGGCGGCTGGCCTTGGCAACATCCAGTTCGTCAAGGACGGCGACCGTCTGTCCGGCCGTGCCTCTGCGGAGGCGGATTTCGATGCGCTGGAGGATGATGAGGAAGTCCTCGGCGGCGATTCCGGCGAGGAACTGCCCGACTACCTGCGCTAAGTACACAATGACCGGGAGGGAGCTTCGGCTCTCTCTTTTTACATGGAAAGACCGAGGTGATGAACTTTGAAAGAAACACTGATTGATATTGAAACCTACTGCGAGACTGACATCAAGAAATGTGGCCTGTACCGCTACGTTTCCGACCCCAGCTTTGAGATACTGCTGATTGCCTGGGCAACGGATGAGGGCAGCGGCTTTGGGGAAACAAGGCTTGTTGACCTTGCCTCTGGGGAGCCGTTCCCGCAGGAGCTTCTGGATGATTTCAAGGACAGCAAAGTGACTCTGATCGCTCACAATGCAGCATTCGAGCGCGTGAGCTTTTCCCGATATCTCCAGCAGCAATACCCCGGACAGTATCTGGAACCCGGCGCATTCCTTTCGCCCGACAGGTGGATCTGCACGATGGTCATGGCGGCTTCACTGACCCTGCCGATGGCTTTGAAGGATGTAGGCGAGGTACTACGGACTACGCAGCAGAAGGACGAAGAAGGCAAACGGCTCATCAAGCTGTTCTCAGCGCCCTGCAAGCCGACCAAGTCCAACGGCGGAAGAACCAGAAACCTCCCGCACCACCTCCCGGAAGACTGGGCAAAGTTCAAGTACTACTGCATTCAGGACGTTAACACGGAGGTGGACATCTACAAGCGGCTGAAACGCTTTCCAATGCCTGCCCGGGAGTGGCATCACTACCGGGTGAATGAGCGTATCAACGACCGTGGCGTAAGGATCGACACGGAACTGGTCCAGCAGGCCATCACTTGCGATTTGCTCCTGTCGGATGCCATGACTACGAAAGCGTATGAGCTGACCGGGCTGGAGAACCCGAATTCCGTGTCTCAGCTCAAGACCTGGCTGGATGAGCGTGGCATCTCCATGGACACGCTGGGCAAGAAGAATGTCACAGAGATGATCGGCGAACTGGACAAGAATGGTGTGGATGCCGAGGCAATGGATATGCTGAAGCTCCGGCTTCAGATGGCAAAGAGCTCCGTCAAGAAATATCAGGCAGCGGAACGCTGTGTCTGTCCGGACGGCAGAGCCAGAGGCCTGTTCCAGTTCTACGGCGCAAGTCGAACCGGACGCTACTCCGGCCGGAATATCCAGTTGCAGAATCTGCCGCAAAACCACATCTCCACGCTGGATGAGGCAAGAACACTCGTGAAAATGGGCTGCTTTGACATGGTAGAGAGCATCTACGGCAACACACCGGATGTCCTTTCTCAGCTCATCCGCACCATGCTCATTCCCAAAGAGGGCTGTGAGTTCATCGTGGCGGACTTTTCCGCCATCGAAGCCCGTGTCCTTGCGTGGGAGGCCGGGGAGCAGTGGGTGCTGGATGCTTTCCAGAACGGTGAGGACCTCTACTGCGCCACAGCCTCGCAGATGTTCCATGTGCCGGTGGTCAAACACGGCATCAACGGAGACCTGCGCCAGAAAGGAAAGATCGCAACACTGGCTTGTGGCTACGGCGGTTCTTCCGGTGCGCTCATCAGCATGGGTGCCTTGCAGATGGGATTGAAGGAAGAAGAACTTCCGGAGATCATCGACTCATGGCGTGAAGCCAACCCAAAGATTGTGCAGTACTGGTGGGACGTGGAGAAGGCTGCGATGCAGGCCTTCAAGACCGGGGACCGGCAGGATATCGGCAGGATCAGCTTCGCTTTTTCTTCCAGAACACTCTGGATGGTACGGCTCGGCGTTCTTCAAGAACGGCGCACAACCCAGCGGTGTGTTGGAACATCCCGGCGTCATGAAAGACCCGAACCGTGTCCGGGACAACTGGGAAGCAGCTTACGGCGGTGCGGCAAATGCGCATCGGGTGGCTGTTCTCGAAGAGGGCATGACCTACAAGCCTGTGTCGCTGCCGCCGGAGGACAGTCAGTTCCTTGAATCCAAGCAGTTCTCTGTGACGGAAATCTGCCGTATCTTTCGTGTGCCGCCGCATCTGGTAGCGGATCTGTCCCATGCGACCTTCTCCAACATCGAATACCAGTCGCTGAACTTCGTGATGCATTCCCTGACTCCGTGGCTCGTCCGCATTGAGCAGGGCATTATCAAGGATCTGCTGCTGGAGGACGAGCAGGATACCTACTTTCCGAAGTTCAATGTGGACGGTCTGCTGCGCGGCGACTACCAGAGCCGGATGAACGGCTATGCCACCGGCATCAGCAACGGTTTTCTGTCTCCCAATGATATCCATCGTCTGGAAAACATGGATCTGATCCCGGCTGACCAGGGAGGTGACGACTACTACCTCAACGGTGGCTATGTGAAGTTGAAAGACACAGGACTGGCGCAGCAGAACAAGGCTGCCGCTGCCCAGCAGAATCAGCCTCAGCAGACACAGCCGGAGGAAGAAAACCCTGACAGCGATAACCGGCAGAGTGAGAGTATGCCGAAGAAAAGTGAAAGGAGAAGTAGATGAAAAAGTTCTGGAACTGGATCAAGGACAGTGACGAGACCAGAACTCTCCGGCTGGAAGGCCCCATCGACGAGGAATCTTTCTGGGGTGATGAAATTACACCGCAGATGTTCCGGGATGAGCTGAATGCCGGTGAGGGTGATGTGACCGTCTGGATCAACAGCCCGGGCGGCAATGTGTTTGCTGCTGCCGAGATCTATACCATGCTCAAGGACTACAAGGGCAGCATCACGGTCAAGATCGATGCGATTGCTGCATCTGCGGCGTCCGTTGTTGCCATGGCCGGAGATACCGTCCAGATGAGCCCGGTTGCTATGCTGATGATCCATGACCCCAGTACCGTTGCGATGGGGAACACCAAGGATATGGAGAAAGCTATCGAGGTGTTGAACGAGGTCAAGGAGAGCATCATCAACGCCTACGCATCCAAGAGTGGCCTGTCCCATGCCCGAATCGCAAACCTCAGCCATCCAGCAGAAGTCCATTGCCCAGCAAAACGCCGACAAGCAGAAGATCGAGAACGAAGCCGCCATTGCCAAGGCTGAGGCCGACAAGCAAGTGGCGATCACCAATGCCGAGGCGGAGGCACAGAAGACCTCCATTGCCGCAGATGCTCAGGCTGAAGCCAACCGCAAGATTGCAGAAAGCCTGTCTGATACCCTGATCGAGTACCAGAAGATTCAGAAGTGGGATGGCAAGCTGCCCACCGTCAGCGGCAGCAATGCACTGGTCAGCATCGACCCGGCAGAGTAAGCAAGTACACAAACCGAGGGCGGGGCGGAGGCTCTGCCCTTTCTACATGAAATGGAGGATAAAGACTATGGCAGTTACAAAGAAAATCGAGATCGATGGTCAGATGGTGGAGTTCCGTGCCAGCGCAGCCGTGCCGAGGCTGTATCGCATTAAGTTCGGCCGGGATATCTACAAAGACCTGCGTTCTCTGGAAAAGAGCGTGGGGGATAACGATGAGGAAAGCTCCAGCCTTGACCTGTTTAGTCTGGAGATGTTCGAGAATATCGCCTATATTATGGCAAAGCACGCCCATCCTGATCAGGTGCCGGACACCCCGGATGAGTGGCTGGAAAACTTCAACACCTTCTCCATATACCAGATTCTGCCCCAGCTCATCGAACTGTGGGGTCTGAACGTCCAGACGGAGGTGGAAGCAAGAAAAAACCTCGCAAAAGTGAGCGGGTAATGACCACCCCACTCTTCATGCTGCGCTGTGTGCAGCTCGGTATCAGCATCGCCGACCTCGACTTGCTGACCATCGGGTTGGTCAATGACATGTTCACAGAGCGGCAGAACGATGAGTATCCGTATCAGGAGCTGGCATCGCAGGCAGACTTTGACCGGTTCTGACCAAACTTTCGTGCTTATATTGATTGCAAAATAAGCACGAAAGTCTGCGAGGATAAAGAAAAATCCCCCAGCCGTGCACAGCTGGGGGAGAAAGAAGGTGGCCCGGAGGTCATCTTCCCGGTCTCAGACCTCGCAAGGTTACCGAAACCTGATCACTATTGAATTATAGCTGATTGGGTGAAGATAGTCAACCGAGTATATCGTGTTTACGAACCCTCTTCTGGGCAAGTTCATAAACTTCTTCATCTGCACGAACTCCGATGACAATTATCATCATGGATGTTTCAGTACGACGAAGTTGGTAAACAATGCGCAGACCAGCGGAGCGAAGTTTGATTTTCATTAAACCTGCAAGACTGGTGCTGCTATGATTGCCGAGAGGTTTTCCGTAGCCATTCTCATCGACAGGAAGAGGATTCTGCTGAACTTTCTTGATTGCTTTTAGAACAAGATTGCGCTGACTTCCATCTAAACCTTTGAGGTCTTTTTCCGCTTCTGGGAGGTATTCGACTTTCCAACTCATTCGATTTCTACCTCGTCAAAACCGGAGAGGTCGTCTTCAGTGACACCGAGCCGACGGTTCATTTCCTCTTCGGAAATCAAGGTAGAAGGGTCAAAGTGCGCCATACGTTCAGAGGCGACCGCCAAAAGGCGAGCGTCATTCAGTTCGTCCATCAGGCGGACATACTCGTCAGGAGAGATAAGGACACACTCCGCAGTGTTGTTCTTCATGACAACCTTTGCACCACACTGCTTAACCTCATCAAAAATCTTGCCGGCAAGCCCTCGATTAAACTGGGTGATAGGAACGGTATTGGTGATTGCACTCATAACAGATGCCATAATTGTCAACTCCTTTCTTCACTTGCATTATAGCATGGGTTTGCGAAAACGTCAACAAGAACATCGACTTATTTGTTTACAAATATATTATATGCAAGTCGGTCGGATTTGATACTGACTATAATATTTCTTTGGCCTATTCGCCTTGTGCGGATGGGCCTTTACTTATGCCCCGAAGGAGGTGGTTATCCGCATGGCATCCAGAATCGCAGGCATTACCGTTGAGATCGGCGGCGATACTACAAAACTTTCCAAGGCACTGGAAAGCGTCAACAAAACCATCAAAACAACGCAGTCTGAGCTGAAGGATGTCAACAAGCTCCTGAAACTGGACCCCTCCAACACCGAGGCTGTCACCCAGAAGCAGAGGATGCTGAAGGAGGCTATCGAAGCCACCAAGGAGAAGCTCACCACCTTAAAGACGGCGGCAGAGCAGGCCAACCAGCAGCTTGCAGATGGCAAGATCACGCAGGACCAGTACGATGCACTCCAGCGTGAGATCGTGGAGACGGAGCAGAACCTCAAATCCCTGCAGGAACAGGCGGCGGTAACCAATACGACCCTTGCCAAGATCGATGCGGTGGGGGAAAAGCTCCAGACGGTCGGCTCTCAGGTCGAGGGTGTGGGTAAGAAGTTCCTGCCGGTCACAGCGGCGGTTACTGGCTTAGGCACAGCGGCGGTGAAGACCGCAGCAGACTTCGACCAGGAGATGAGTAAGGTCGCCGCCATTTCCGGCGCGACTGGCTCTGACTTTGATTCCCTGCGTGAAAAAGCCCGTGAGATGGGTGCCAAGACTAAGTTTTCAGCCTCCGAAGCAGCCTCCGCTATGGAATACATGGCGATGGCCGGCTGGAAGACCGGGGATATGCTGGATGGTATCGAGGGCATCATGAACCTTGCTGCTGCATCCGGTGAGGACTTGGCGACCACCTCGGATATTGTCACGGATGCCTTGACCGCCTTTGGTCTGTCGGCTGCGGATTCCGGTCACTTTGCGGACATCCTTGCGGCGGCATCGTCCAATGCAAACACCAACGTCAGCATGATGGGCGAGACCTTCAAGTACTGTGCGCCTATCGCCGGTGCGCTGGGTTTCAGCGCAGAGGACACCGCAGAAGCCATCGGCCTCATGGCAAACAGCGGTATCAAGGCATCACAGGCAGGTACTTCGCTGCGATCCATCATGAACAACCTTGCTGGCGAAGTGACATTTGCAGGCAAGAACATCGGCGAGGTCACTATCGCCACCAGCAATGCGGACGGCAGCATGAGAAGCCTGAACGATATCCTTGCGGACTGCCGTGTGGCGTTCTCCGGTCTGACCGAATCCGAAAAGGCAGCCAATGCCGAATCGCTGGTCGGCAAGAACGCCATGTCCGGTTTCCTTGCCCTGATGAATGCCGGCGAAGGTGACATCGACAAGCTCCGTGGTGCCATCGAGAACTGTGACGGTTCTGCGGAGAGCATGGCAGAAACCATGCAGGACAACTTAAATGGTCAGCTCACCATTCTGAAATCTCAGTTGGAAGAGCTGGCTATTTCTTTTGGCGACCTCCTGATGCCCACCATCCGCAAGATCGTGTCGGCGGTGCAGGCATTCGTGGACAAGCTCAACAGCATGGATGACAGCACCAGAGAAACCATCCTCAAGGTGGCGGCTCTGGCTGCGGCCATCGGTCCGCTGCTCATTGTACTGGGAAAGACCATATCGACAGTTGGTACGGCTCTGCGAGGATTCAGTTCGCTGGCAAAGGGCATCCGACTGCTCTCCACCCGGGTGGGCGGTGCAACCGGACTGTTCGGTAAGCTGGGCGCAGCACTCGGTGGGGTCTCGGCGCCGGTTATGGCGGTCGTAGCCGTCATCGGTACGCTGGTCGCTGCCTTCATGCACCTCTGGAACACCAATGAGGAGTTCCGCACCGCCATCACCAACATCTGGAACGGAATCGTCGAAAAGGTGCGCGGCTTCTGCGACCAACTGACCCAGCGGCTCAATGCCCTCGGCTTTGACTTCAAGGATATCGTCGAGGTGCTGAAAGCAGTCTGGGATGGATTCTGTCAGGTGTTGGCTCCTGTGTTCGAGGGTGCCTTTCAGGTCGTGTCCACTGTACTGGGAACGGTCCTCGATACCCTTATTGGTCTGTTCGATGTTTTCTCCAATCTGTTCCAGGGCAACTGGAGCGGCGCATGGGAGGCAGTCAAGGGCATTTTCTCCGGCATCTGGAACGGCATCAAGTCTATCTTCTCTACGGTGCTGAACACCTTGAAGGGTGTAGCAGATGTGTTCCTCGGCTGGTTCGGTACGGACTGGAACACCGTTTGGGAAAGCGTCAAGGGCTTCTTTGAGGGGATCTGGACAGGAATCAGCGATTTCTTCTCCGGCATCCTGACGGGCATCCAGACCACAGCATCTACCGTCTGGAATGGAATCTCGGCATTTTTCACGGGCGTTTGGACGGGGATCAAGGATTTCTTCGAGGGTATCTGGAACGGCATCGTCTCGTTCTTCACGGGTAAAACCGGTGAGATGGACGAGAACGCACAGTCGACATTCACCGGAATCTCGGATTTCCTTGGCGGTATCCTGACCGGCTTGCAGACGGTATTCTCTACGGTCTGGGAGGCAATCTCCGGCGTGGTCAGCGGGGTTATGGATGCAATCTCGGCCGTCATCTCGACGGTCATGAGCGTGATCTCCGGCGACTGGTCTACAGCCTGGGAGAACATCAAGTCGGCGGCATCGACTGTGTGGGAGGGCATTTCGGGTGTCATTTCCGGCGCGTGGGAGGGAATCTCCTCCTTTGTGTCCAGCGCGGTTGAGACGCTCGGCTCTGGGCTTTCGACTGCATGGACGGGCATCCAGACAACTGCCTCATCTGCGTGGGATGGCATCAAGGGTGCGATCTCTACAGTTTGGGACGGTATCCAGTCCGGCGTGACCTCGGCGGTAGAAACGGTGGCCACCGGGCTGTCTGGGGCATGGGAAGGCATCCAGTCTACGGCAAGCACTGCGTGGGAGGGTATCAAGTCCGGCATCTCTAGCGCATGGGAAGGAATCTCCGGATTCTTTGGTGGTATCTGGGATGCCATCACCGGCAAGACCAGTGACTCTACCACCCAGATGAAAACGGATACCTCTAACGCATGGTCCGGTGTGGAGGCGGAAGCCCAGACCGCATGGTCGGGTGTGTCTACCTCCGTATCGACTGCCTGTACTGGCATGGCACAGTCTGTGACGACCCAGATCGACAGCATCAAGGCATCCATGTCGGCAGCGTGGTCCGGCATCGCTTCGGATACCACTACGGCATGGAATGCGGTCAAGACCAACCTCACTACGGCATGGACCGGAATTACGACTTTCGTGACAACCAGCCTGAACAGTGTGAAGACCGCAGTGACGAACGGCTGGACACAGCTTCGTTCCCTGACGGTATCCAGCTGGTCCAGCATCCAGTCGAGCCTGACGGCAAGCTGGAATTCCATTAAAACGGCAAGCACCACAGCCGTGAACGCAGTGAAGACTTCCGTTACCAATGGATGGACAAACCTGCGCACGTTGACAACATCCAGTTGGAGTTCCATCCAAACGGCACTGAACACGAGCTGGAACAGCATCAAGAGTGCGACAACAGCATCGGTCAACGCAGTGAAAACTTCCGTCACGACCGGGTGGACGAATCTGCGAAGTTTGACAACGTCCAGTTGGAATTCCATCCAGACCGTGCTGATTACGAGCTGGAACAGCATCAAGAGTGCAACCACCAGCTCAGTCAATGCGGTCAAGAGTTCCGTCACGGCGGGATGGAACAACCTCCGCAGCCTGACCAGCAGCAGTTGGTCGAGCATCCAGTCGGTACTCAGTTCCAGCTGGAACACCATCCGCAGCACGGCATCTTCGGCTGTGAACGCAGTGAAGTCTACGGTTTCTTCGGGCTGGAACGGCGTGAAGTCCACGACTAGCTCTACCTTCTCCGGCGTGCAGTCGGTGGTGTCCGGTGCCATGTCCAATCTGCGCTCCACGGTCTCTTCCGGTGTGTCCAGCATCAAGAGCAACTTCAACTCTCTCAGCTCCATTGCTTCTTCGGCATACAGCTGGGGCAGTGACATCTGCTCCCAGATGGCGGCCGGTGTTCGTGCGGCGGCAGGCTCGGTCGTCCGGGCCGCAGAGAACGTGGCAAGCAAAGTCAGAAGTCTGCTGCACTTCTCTGTGCCTGACACTGGCCCTCTGTCTGATGCGGACGAGTATATGCCTGACTTCATGAAGCTGCTGGCAAGCGGCATCAAGAAGAATCAAGACAAGGTCGTCAAGGCCGTCAAGACATTGTCTGGCTCCATGAAGACCAACCTGAACACGCCCGTGGGAGACATGGGCGACAAGGTGAAGTCGGTGGTGAGTGGCTTTGCCTCTACGATCAGCGGCAGCACAAGTAGAGTTCGGTCGGCTGCAAGCGGGCTGGCATCCGGCATCCGAACTGGGCTTATGAATGGTCTGGACGGCATGACCAGCGAGTTTAGGTCTGTCTGGAGTGACCTTGAAAAGATCACCAAAACATCGGTTAGCAGCATGAGCGATGAAGTGAAGCAGGGATTCTCCGACATGAAGACCTCTATCGGAGACTTGAGCGACCAGACCAGTTCTCTGGGCAACGCGATCCGCAGCCTCGGTGACACCTTCAACTCGGATTTCCTGAAAGGTCTGGGTGAGGGTATCAGTAAGGTGGGCGATACGGTCAGTACTGTCACCGGAATCGTGGACAAGCTCGGCTCCATGAAGAGTACCTTCGGCAGCTTGGGCGAGACGCTCACGAACCTCGGCAATGCACTGGGAACGGATGGCGGCGGTGGTCTGCTGTCGAAGATGGGGAGTTTCCTGTCGAAAATCGGCAACGCCGATGGCGGACAGATCGTCTCGAACTTCGGCAATCTGATCTCCGGGCTGACCTCCAAGATGGGTGGTCTGGGACAAGGTGTCACCGGTGTCATCTCGAAGCTGGGCAGCCTTGGCAGCAGCGGAACCGGCATCTTGTCGAACCTCGGCAGCGTTGCGACTGGTGTTCTCTCCAAGCTCGGCGGTGTTGGCAGCAGCCTGTCCGGGCTGCTCTCCGGTGTAGGCTCCACGCTGGGCGGCATCGCTGGCTCAGCTGGTTCTGCGATTGCGGGGCTGTTCGGTTCTGTTGGAACAACGGTGTCTGGTCTTGCAGCCGGTGCAGGCAGTGCATTGGCTGGTATCGCTTCTTCGGCTGGCGGTGTGCTTGCCTCGGCAGGTACAGCACTGGCTGGTCTTGCTGGCCCTGCTGGTATTGCGGTGGCCGCAGTCGGCGGTGTCGGCCTTGGGCTGACCGCTCTCTGGAAGAACTGCGATGGTTTCCGTGAGGGCGTGACCAACATCTGGAATAAAGTCACTTCTGTGTTCTCCAATGGTGTGACTGCCATTAAGAATGGCATCTCCAATGCGGCGTCTGCCATCGGCAATGTGGCATCCTCCATCTGGAGCGGCGTCAAGAACGTGGCTTCCTCGGCGGTGAACTGGGGCAAGGATGTGGTCAGCGGTATCGCTGGAGGCATCAAGAAAGGCGTGTCGTGGGTCGGCAATGCCGCCAAGAGCGTTGCAAACGGCATCCGCAGTTTCCTGCACTTCTCGGTGCCGGACGAAGGACCGCTGGCCGATGCCGACACCTATATGCCTGACTTCATGAAGCTGCTGACTGGAGGCATCAGGGACAGCGAGGGTGGTCTGCTGAAGCAGATCCGGTCTATGGCCTCTAAGGTTCAGCAGGGGATGGCGGGAATCTGCTCCTTCAGCCTGCCGGAGATCAATATGCCCCGGCTGAACACAAGCGGTTGGAATCTTCCGCAGGCTGCTCTGGCCGGCGGCGGAACAACAAAGAACACGAATCTGGGTGGCGTTCACATCACAGTGAACGGCTACAACGCCCGGAACGATAACGAACTGGCACAGATCGTGGCTGACAAGATCAATGAGATGATCGACCAGGACGATTCGGTCTATAAGTAAGAAGGTGATGCGTATGGGCTATTTGCCTGAGAAAAAGACAGTATCCCAGTTTGATTTGAAGGGCAGGTTTGCACGGCAGTATCTGTCCTTTGCCGGGAAGTCCAGCAAGGACTTCCTTTTATATTTGTCTGGACCCAGTGTGTACGATTCTCCGGCAGCGGATGTAGAAAGCACATCGGTCCCCGGCAGAAACGGAGACATCATCAGCGAGAATGCAAGGGCAGGTCGGCGGCGGTATCAGAATGTGGATATCAAGTATGAAGCGTTCTTCTTTAACGGTCTGCCCGCTAAGACCGCAACGGTCAAGTCGTGGCTGCTGTCTCCGGTCGGCTACCAGAAATTGCAGGATACCTATGACCCAGATTTCTTCCGGATGGCAGTTTGCACCGAAGCGATGGAGTTCGATGTAACGGCGCAGAAAGCCGCAAAGATGGATCTGGTGTTCAATTGCAAGCCTCAGCGGTGGAGTGTGGAAGGACAGAGGACGGTACGGCTGGAAAGCCGGAGCAACCTCATGAACCCCTTCGCATTCCCGGCACAGCCCGTCTTCAAGGTCTACGGAGATTCGGGCGGTGTGCTGTATGTGGGCGATGAATCAATTACCATCCACAGCATTAAGGATTATGTCCTGCTGAACTGTGAGACGCACAATGCCTACAATGCGGGCGGCTTCTGCAATGAGACCATCCTCTCGGATGATTTCCCGGAACTGCCGGCCGGAAAGACACAGATCGCATGGACGGGCGGTATCACAGCGGTGGAGGTGACTCCGCGCTGGTGGACGCTGTGAGGAAGGAGGTGGAGCGGGATGATCCCTTGTCTGTATGCATCCATGGAGTCTAAGTTTGACAACAATGGCATCGGCAAGATGGCAGATGCACAGTCCTGCATCGTGACGGAAAAACGAAACGGCAGCTTTGAGCTGGAGATGGTCTACCCAGCAGATGGTATCCATGCGGATCAGCTGGAAGAAGGGAGCATCATCCTTGCAAAGCCATCCGACACAGGCAGATCGCAGCCGTTCCGTATCTACAAAATCGCAACGCCGATTGATGGCAAGCTGACTGTCAAGGCAAGGCACATCTCGTATCAGCTAAACTTTATTACGGTTTCTCCTTTTGCCACGACCGGCTGCACCGGTGCGCTGGCGGGGCTGGGAAACCACGCGGCATCCGAGTGCCCCTTTGAGGTCTGGACGGATATCTCCTCCAGCGCCTCTTTTCGGCTCTCGGTGCCGTCCTCTTTTCGGAACTGCCTCGGCGGTATCGACGGCTCGGTGCTGGACACCTTTGGCGGAGAGTACGAGTGGGACCGATACACGGTCAAGCTCCATCATCACCGGGGCTCAGACCACGGCGTGCATATCGTTTACGGCAAAAACCTCATCGACTTCAAGATGGAGAAGAACATTGAGAGCGTCATCACGGGTGTACATCCGTACTGGCAGAATTCCGAGACCGGCGAGGTGACGGAGTTGCCGGAGAAGGTGGTGCTGGTGGAGCAGCGGTCAGTTCCGTACCAGAAGATCACGGTACTAGATTGCACTAGTGGATTTCAGGATAAGCCCACGGATGAGATGATGCGCTCTTTTGCACAGGATTATCTGAAGAACACCAGCCTGACCGAGCCGCAGGTGGATATCGACATCGACTTTATCCAGCTCTGGAATACCCCGGACTATGAGGATGTGGTGGAAGCGGAGCAGGTGAGTCTGTGCGATACCGTCCATGTGTTTATTTCCAAGCTCGGCATCGAGGTCAGCTCCAAGGTGACCGAAACACAATACGACTGTCTGCTGGAACGGTACGATGGCATTACGCTGTCGAACTCTACGGTCAGCAGCCGGAACTCGTCTTTGACTACAGCACTGAGCAACATCCGAAACACAGCCAATGAAGCCTACAACACCGCGCTCCGTGTGGAAACCAGCATGGGTGAGCAGATCGGCGGCATTAGCAGATGGAAAACTGAGCTTTAATACGGCCTGCCTCAAAAAATTTGAGAATGTGGAGTATGTAGAGCTGCTGTTGAATTCAGTGAACAGGTGTATTGCTGTTCGACCGTGTGATGGGAACAATCCAAATGCAATTCACTGGGGAAAGCTGCGCGAAGGGCGGTGGTGTGCGCTGTCCAAGTCGTGCCGTGGACTGGCGAAAACGCTGTTTGACATTATGGATTGGGATCAGGACCTGAAATACCGTTTCCGTGGTGACTTTATCGAGAATGATGACCAAAAGGTTATGCTGTTTCAACTGGACGAACCTGAAATGGTAAAGACGGAGAACATCGTTCTTCCGCCTAAAGAAGCTGAAACAGATGACCGAGCTGAAATCGCAGGGAGGACAGTTAAGCAGATTATTAACATTTTGCCTCCGGAATGGGAGGACACATTTGGAAGACCGATTACCAGCATCGGAGAGATTAATCTACTGGAGCAGAGGCACTATGCGGCTGACTGGGATGTTTTGCGGCCGGCAAAGGAACTGGCCGAATACAGTACATTGACCTCAGAAGACCTTGAAGAACTTTTACATGAAGCAGAGAAAATAATAGAAGGGTGGCCTATACCAGATGAACATGGAGCTGGCGAATCAGCAGACAATGGAGATGGAGAATCCGCAGGTGTTGGAACTGAGTGCGGAGCAGATGTCGGAGCAGGAACAGAGGAGAACGGAGATCGAGCAGACCTTTGATTATGATGGCTATCAGGTCGCCCGGAGGGAACTTTTTGCACATCTTCGAGATCCCGCCATTATAATAAGGAAAGACAGCATCACATTCAACACGGCCTGCATTGCAGGTTTGGAGGATGTGGTGTACGTCAACATCATGTTTAACAGCGACTTAAAGCGGCTTGTAGTTAAAGGCTGTAATGAAAATGACAGGGATGCTCTGCGCTGGTGTATCGCAAAACCGGACAAGCGTAAGAGTCGGAAAATGTCCTGCAGGTTATTTTCAGAATTGCTTTATAAGGAAATGGATTGGTCCGGTGACTGCCGGTATAAGATCCTCGGATACCGCATCGAGTTCGAGGGCGAAGCTCTCTATGTGTTTGACCTTGTGGCGGCCGAGGTGTTCCACGAGTGTAAAAAGAAGCAGTCTGCTGATCAACAACCTACGACAGTGGCCGAAGAGAATACGGAAGAACAGCCTGTGAATCCTCGGAAGGGTTACTACCCAGATGACATCGCGGGTACATTTGGCATGCCTGTTGAGCAGCATCGCCAAGAGTCTGAGCTGAGGCAAATGGATGGTTTTGTCTCGGTTGGAATGCTTACGGGTATGCCCGGACAACAGCAAAATCTATAAAAATTGAATTTGAGCACCAAGGGGGGAGTCTACCCTTTTTCAGGAAGGAGGAAAAATTATGCCAGCAAAGACATGGCAGCAGAATATGCTGGGGATTACATTTCGATATGCAGACGGTCGCATCACGGTCTTCCGGAGCGCCCTTGAATCTATTGGCCGCCCGGAATTCTATCACTTCCTCTACAATCCGACCAAGCAGATGTTTGCAATACAAGCGTGTGGAATGGACGCAGAGGGGGCCAATCGTGTTCCGAAGAAAAATCAGGATGACCGATATGAGATCAAAAGCAAGAATTTTGTGCGCCTGATCTATCAGAGCTGTGGCTGGGACAGAACAAGATCCTACCGGCTGCCGGGTGTCGAGTATCCGCAGCAGAGGCTCGTGAATTACGACCTGTGCCATGCCATTCCCATCTTCGAGGGGAAGGTGGACAAGGGGAACGAAAGCACGCAGGAGCAGGCACAGACGACTTCTGGGACAGAGAATATTTGACTGTGAGAGTCTGGAGAAGAAACGGTTAGGCTCCGCAGTCGCAGAGAAAACTGAATAAAAAATGTAGCAGCCCACCAGGTTGCTTTCCAACGAGCTGAGAGATCAGCAGGAAGGAAAGGCTACCCGGTGGGCTGCTTTTTGTGTTTTCTGGGAAGATTGCCTCGTGTCTGAAAGGGTGTTTATGCCTGACTGCACCTATTTCCTCGTGCCTGAATTGACGGAGCCGGGGAGAGGGGCAGAAGTCTGCCTCGTGTCTAAACGGATGTTTATTCCTGATGACACCCCTGTCCTCGTGGAAAAATACTATATATTGACAAGAAGAAATAAACGTACACTAAATATGGTTGCTTGCTCTGCGACCAGCGTTGAATCCTGTTTATGCCTGAAAGCACTGAGGGCGTTTCCGAAGGGTATTCCTAATGTCTAAGGAGAAGCTCCTGCTGGTCGGTGCCGGCGGCTTCCTCCAAAATATCATCCATGCTGATGCAGTGTGCGCGGTATTCCTGCTGCGCACGATCAGCGGAACAATAACACCGCTTTCCCGGATGCTGTCCACCAGCTCATTCATCTCCATATCCTTGCGGACATGGAACGGATGGTTGGCAAAGGTGTGCAACAGCGCAGGGGAAACGTTCAATTCCAGGCTATTCGGCATGATTAATCCCTTCTTTCCTTCCTTTATCAGTCATAAAGCAAAATATATTTATAAAATTCGTACATTTCTATTGACATTCTCGGTGCAGTCGGTTATAATAATCAAGCTGATTCGAGACAGCCCGGTTGACCGGGTGTAGCGCAGTTTGGTAGCGC
>ULVO01069458.1_pt1 | contig 16685 bp, 10 predicted proteins | sample 1959521 | NCBI WGS metagenome assembly ULVO01 (sample SAMEA4835788, study PRJEB28245) | human gut metagenome | biome: gut microbiome; material: fecal sample | place: Denmark | collected 2008
TTAACCGGAATATAGTGCCCCAAAGGTTCCGCATACCATTCAATAATATGCCATAACACCGAGGTGCGTGAGGATATTCACACTTGGAAGAGCAATTCGCTGACTGTCAGGCTGATGATGTTTTAGGTGCGCACGATTTCTCACACCTGGAAGTCCGGAACACCTGTAGAACGTTCTGTACCGAGGCCGCTGACTCACAGGTGTGCAAACATACTCGCACCTAAAACATCAACTCTTTAGGTATCAATTAGATGCCGTTTTACGTGCGTATAGTTTCTCACACCTGGAAGAACAATCAGAAGTTTCTTTGATGACTTCCAGGTGAGAGTATGATTCTTTTTAGAAGGAATATCCCAAGCCGAGGTATGGGTAGAAAACGGACTTGGACAAGCCATATTTCCCGATTCCGTACGATGGACTTAAGCCGCAGCGGAACACCAGACCGTTCTCCGCGCGAAGACGGTAACCGACATTCGCGTAAAGGAAATTTCCCCACTGCGTCGTTCTCACTTCCTTCGGAGCAGTTCCCGTGGAACCATCAGGTAAGGTCACCGTCTTGCTTTCCGTAATCTTGTCAAAATACGCCCCGTTGGACATTCCGGCTCCGATCTCGAAATGATGTTTTCCTCTACCTGTCAGGTAGTTGATCTCCACCGGCACGCCGACACCATGAATCTCGTACCAGTTCCCGATGCCGAAACCGTACCCGACACCGACCGCGAAACCCAAACCCGAATCCCCTTTGAACCTTGCGTCATAAGAGGCACCGACCACATTGGCGGCCCCGAACAGATCCAACCGCACATTCCGATCCTGAGCCATTACTACCGGAGACAGCGCAATGGCCAATAATAATGCTACAACCTTTTTCATAATAAAACGTATTATTTCCGACTGCAAAGTTCGGCAAAAGGATTGATATGGTAATGGAAAACAGTTCCACTTTTGGCAAATATAATTTCCTAATCCTTAATTTGTTACAGACAAATTGAGGTTCACGTTCTCATTTCGCACAGTTTAATCAGCTTATTTTCAATACATTAATCAAATACTTGTAACGTATCAGAATTAGTAAAGTACAGACTGTCAAGCAATTACATTAATCACGGTATAAATTCCGAGAAAAGAGCCTTGTTTTCACCATCCAACCTTGCGATTTTTTCTTCTCAGCATCGCGAAAATAGCGCATGGCCTATCCTATTTGCGCTTAACGCAGAAGATCGGGAGGATGAATATCACGGCGAGTATGGAGAAGAGCATGCCGGAGATGGTGCCGACGGCGAAGTCGAACCAGAAAACCTCCTCGGGGCCGTCGGTGAGGAACGGGAGGAGGCCGAGGATGGTGGAGACTATGGTGAGGGTGATCGGGTTGATCTTGCGGGAGTAGGCTTTGACGTAGAGGCGGATGTTGGCCGCTTCGGCTGGTCGGTGAGTTTGTTTAGTCACAGAGGTGGTCCCTTCGACAGGCTCAGGGACCGATGCACTGAGGAGGGACTGGTAGGTGGTGATGAGGTAGATGCCGGCGTTGACGACTATGCCGCTGAGCATCACGAAGGCGGCGAAACCGCCCTGATCGAAGGAGAAGTCCGATAAGCCGAAGGCAAGGAAGAGGCCGATGAAAGAGACCGGAACCATAAAGATCACGGCGAGCGGGTAACGGAACGACTCGAATGTCATCGCAAGCATCACGTACATCACCGCAAGAATCAAAAACAGCAGCCAGGCGTACTGCTGCTTGGCGGTGTCAAACCATCCCCAACCCGGGACCTCCGCCTTGAAACCGATCGGGAGTACCTCATCGTTCATGTACTTGACCGCCTTCTGGGACAGGGAACGGCTGAGTTCCCAACTACCGATGAAGTCGTAGCATACAACAAGCTCGTAGGACTGGTTGCTCTTTCTGATTGTCAGACCTGTCCGCTGCTTGTCAATGCCCCCGACACTCGAAAGCGTCATTTTCTTCTGACCGACATCTATCGGAGAGTTAAGAACGTGCCAGAGATCGTATCTGTCCAGATCCGAGGAACGGAGGACAACATCGACGGCTCCACCATCATATTCAGAAGTTCCGATCTTCCGTTCGTACAGTAAGGAACCCAATGCATTGTAGTAGGCATAAGGATTGATGTCGGCGAGCGTCATCCGCCCAAAATCATAATCCAGCACAAACTCAATCGAAGGGCGGCCGTTCCAACCTCCCGACCAGATCTCCGCGCCCTGGACACGGCGGTTTGTGGAGAGATAGGCCATCAGCTTCTCGGCATATCGGCTGAGTTCCTGATAGTTGTAGCCCTTCAGCGAGATGCGGTTGCTCTTGGAGGACGAGACGATGTTGTTGTTGAAATTATTGTCGTCTATTCCGGAGACCCTCCAGTTCGCCCCGCCGAAATTGATCGCCATCCTCGTGACCTCGGACTTCAGCACAGAAGGGAAACCTGAGTTCTCATACTCAGGCTTGAACTCCACCGAAATCTCGGCGTTGTCGTAGGAATATATCGACGTGGTGAATACGGAGATCTCATCGAACTTCGACAGATAATTCTCCATCGCCCTCACGACATCATTCAACTGGTTCACGGTACAGCCTTCAAGCATGCCGGCATTGATGATCAGACGTTTCTTTTCAGGCTCCCGGTAGAAATTGGAGCGGTTCAAGGATTTGTAAAACAGACCGAAGGAGGAACTGGCTATCTTGTCTATCAACTGACGGTTCCTGTCGTAAGGTTTCCAGGTGACAATCTTGTCCAGAAATCTGTCGAACCTGTCCGCCTTGTCCTTGTCATAATCAGACAGACGGGTAGGGAGCAGACAGAGCGGGATTCCAAACGCCACGATGAACAAAAGGACATACACCCAACGATGCCTCACCCCCCAGCCGATGTAGGAAGCGTAGAACCTGTTCCAACGCAGGATCCGGCGGAGCTTCCTTGGGGAACGCCCAGACTTGTCACCCGACATTCTTACAGGAATATATTCCATCAGCGACGGGATGAACAGGTAGGAAATGATCAGCGACAGTCCCAAGTTAATGACAATCACCCAGATGAAGTCCACGAGGTTGGCTTTTTCCTTTTCCGGAAGCAGAAGGACCATCATCAATGCGCCGACAGTCGTGGCCGCGGCCGAAAGGATGGACGGGAAAGCCTTCCGGTCTTTGAAATGGGCGTAGTGGTCGATCATCACGATCGAGGTGTCGATGATTATTCCGAGAGAGACCGTGATTCCGGCAAGGGTGTAGATGTGGATCTGAAGACCTGCCAAACTGTAGATCATCAAGGCGGTCAACACATTGACCGTCAAAGTGAAGACAATGATCAGCATATACCGCCACGACCTGTTGATCAAGAACACGAACATCAACAGAATCAAGATGCAGAGGGCGGTACGGACATAGATTTTGCTGAGTTCCTCGCTGACAAACTCAGAGGAATCGTAGGCGATGCCGGCGGTGATTTCCGAAGGGAAGCCTTTCTGAAGCTCCGCCATCCTTTCCTTGACGGCGGAAGCGACAGTCAACAGGTTGGCCGAAGAAGCTATCTCCACCGTCAAAGTAATGGTGTTCAAACCGTTGACACGATAGTAACTTGACGGCACCGCTTCCTCATAGCGCCACTGGGCAACGTCCCCGATGTGAATCACACGGCCTTTGAAATTACCTACGGGAATCGATCCGAAATCCTTGTCCGAGGCTTCTTTAAGACGCACCGTCATCAATCCTTCAGAGGTTTCCGTCATTCCGAGGATTTCCTCACGGTAATATGAATTGAAGGCCGATGCGATCTCATCGGCGGTGACTCCTACGGACTGGATCTTGTCGGCGTCGAACGTGATCACCCACTGGAAAGGAACACCGCCGTCCACATTGACCTTGTCCACTCCCGGGATGGCGGCCAAATGGCTGAGGACGTGTTCCTTGACATATTTGGAAATCTCCCGGGAAGGGATCCCGCCCTTGACGAGATAGGATATCCGCGAGACCCGTCCGCCGCCAGACAAGGATATTCCCGGATAGGAGACCTCATCAGGAAGGCTTGGGTAAACGTTCCTGATCGCCGAGGCGACCTCGAAGCGCGCCGCGTCCATGTCCGAGCCTTTGCGGAACTTGACAGAAACGGAGCCTGAACCTTTACGTGAAACAGAGGAAATGTCTGTGACATCGCGTATCCCCGCCAAGACTCCTTCAATCTTGGATGTCGCCTCGCTTTCAATGATTTCCGCAGAGGCGTTGGGATAATAAAAAGATACATAGACCGTACGGCCTTCCGTCATCGGTGTGTACTGGATGTTCAGACGCGGCAACGCCGCCAGCCCGACAAGGGACAGCGCCACCATAATCAGAACGACCGAAAATGGAGAAAGTCTATTTTTTCTTTCTTCCATTGTAGATCGAATAATACAACGCCGGCACGACGAACAGGCTGACAAGGGTTCCGACAAGCATTCCCGCGATGATCACCAGGGACATCGGGTACTGAAGGTCAGCTCCCATACTTCCTCTTGACAGGAACGGACAGACGGCCAAAATGGTTGTCAATGAAGTCATTATGATTGCTTTCACTCTAAGCGATGAAGCGTCGATGACCGCGCGTTCAAGGCTTTCCCCGGCTTTGCGCATCTGGTTGATCGTGTCAATTTTCAGGATGGAATCGTTGATGACGATGCCGGTGATGACAATCAGGCCGATCATCGACATCAGGTTGATGCTGACCCCGAAAATCCATAGAACCAGCAAGGCGACAGAGACATCCACGACAATCTCCGAAAGGATGATCAGCGGCTGGACCAGAGACTCGAACTGGGAGGCCAGAATCAGATAGAGCAGGATTATGGCGACCAGCATTATGATGATCATCTCATCGATCATCTTGCTGTTGGAGAACCAGGAACCAGAATAGCCGACCTCGAAGTCACCATTCTTTCGCACGACGTCACTCACCGCGGCCATCACATATTTCACGTCCTTCGACGGAACATCAAGAGCCAAAGGGTAGTAATTGTCCTCCGGGCCTGCGACCAAAGTTTTCAAATCCTCGGCAAAGGTTTGCCGCATAAGATTTGAAACCGGAATCCGGGATGTCTCCCCGTCAAGGCCTTTCTTTTCGATGAAAGTGCCATGCAGGATCTCCGAAAGTCCGGCGGCGTTGGAGCCTGTCACGACCGGAACAGTGCTGGTTCCCTGGACAATGTTGAACAGACGGTTCTCATTGAGCGAGTTCCTCAGAATCGACACAAGTTCCGAATAACCGACATCATAAAGCGCAAGCAAGTCAGGATCAGCGACAAACAGAGCGTCAGTCTTTACCGGAGGATCCGCCACGGTCACTCCAGGCAACGTTTCCCTGACCTCGGAGAGCATATTCCTCAACGGTTCGACCTCAACCTCCCTGTTCCTCACTGGGCGAAGGCGCGCCACGAGCGGAGCCTCGTTCCGGGCGAAAACCATGTCGAAGATATTCCCTGAAGCTTCGAATGAATATACCGCTTCCGGATATTCATTCTCCATCTCATCCTTCAATTCGCCCAGCACCTTTTTCAATGTGCCGGCATCTTTGCAATTGACGTAGATGGACGCTTCGGAAATTCCTTGGTCACCACTATGACTCAGAATGAATTGCTGAGAACCGACAAGAGCCGTCATCTGCTCCACGCTTCCGGTCAGTTTTTTCTCTAAATCCCTGATCCGCTCCGTGTTACGTTCAATGGAAATGTGTTCGTTCCAGTCAATCTTCATTATCGCGTCCGTCTGGGTCATCTCCGGCAGACGGGATTTCGGCATCTCCAGGAAACAGAACACCAGCCCGACGGTCGAGACGGCAAGAAGGCTCCAGGCGACCGGCCTGTGCCGGATGAACCATTCCATAAGTTTGTCGTCCCAGCGGCGGATCGGTTCGTCAAAGTTGATTTTCTCCAAAAGCGGACTCGGACGGAAACCATCCGAACCCTTGAACCACCAGTAATAATAGACCGGAATCACAAGGATGGTCACGATGTAGGAGGTCAGCAGCACGATGGCCACCGACATAGCCTGATCGTAGAACATCGCCCCGGCGATGCCGCTCATGAATATCAACGGAATGAACACCGCGCAGGTTGTCAGCACGGAGCTGAGCATCGCTCCCCTCACCTCTTTCGTGCCCTCAAGGACAGCGGAGCGCAGGTTCCCTTCACGTTGCCAGCGGCCGGTTATATTATCGACAAGGATGACCGTGTTGTCAGTCATCATTCCGACTCCGAGAAGCAGACCGGAGAGGGATATAATATTCAGGGTCAATCCGATGGCATAGAAGCAGAGCATCGAGAATATCAGCGCCACCGGCATCGTCAGGATCACCAGCACCGGAGAGCGGAAGTCCCTCATGAAGAGGAATATGATGACGCTCGCCAGAAGGAGGGCGACCACGATGTTCTGTAGCAGGTTGTTGATGGTATATTCAAGAAGCTGGGTCTGGTCTCTCGTGATCTCGAAGCTCAACTGAGGGTAGTCGTTCCGGAAACTGTCCATCAGACCGTTCATGGCCGACTTCAGGTCCGACATCTTCGCCTCGCTCTGCTTGATGACGGCAAGACACACGGCATCCTCTCCGTTCGAGCGGACGAGGCCGGTTCGTTTTGCCGGGTGGACGACGACCTTGGCGACGTCCTTTATCTGAAGAAGGCGGCCTTCCTTCTTGAACCAGAGGTTGGCGATGTCTTCACTGGAGGAAGCCCGGGAATCGAATTTGACATTGTAGCGGTACTCTCCGTCACGGATTGTGAGACTGCCAAGGCGGATGTTGGAACTCTTGACACAACTCTCGAACTCATTCATTGTCATCCCTGCCTGGAGTAGCTTGGACTCATCCGGAATTATGAGAATCTCGTCACTGACAAGGCCGCTGACATCGACCATGGCGACTTCGGAGAGTTGTTCGATGCGTTTGCTGATCACGTCACGTGCGAAGCGGCTCATCTGGGAGAAGGACTCGGTTACGGGGAACAAGTCCGATTGGGCCTCAGGCTCGGTGCGCTTCGACGGGCCCAGCGACCGATTCTGAGGCGGTCCCTGAGCTTGTGGTTCGACAGGCTCAGCGACCGAAGAAGTAATATTCACAAAAAACGCCGGAATGTCCGTGGCGCTGGCCTTCAAGACCTTAGGCCGGGCGATGTCGCCAAGGCTGGACATGGACCGGTCAATCTTCTCGTTGACCTCAATGAAAAGATAATCGATGTCCGAACCGTGGTTGAACGTAAGCCGGATCGTCCCGCTGCCGTCCTTCGCCTCACTGACGATGTCCTCAAGCCCGTTGATCTGGATAAGCTGCTGGCGCAGAGGCTTCAGCACACTCTCGTCCATCTCTCTGGCCGAAAGTTCCGAGGAGGTGGCCTGCACGGTTATGTACGGGATGTCCACATCCGGAACCAACGACACTGGCAGCAGACGTATGCTGACAATGCCCAGAACAACGATGACAAGGGTTATCATCGTCACGGTTATCGGTCTGTCTATCAGATGTTTCAGCATTGCCTACCTTTTTACCAGCACATCAGAGTTGTCCGCCAGATTGAGATTGCCGGAGACAATCACCTGGTCGCCTTCGTTCAGTTCGGCGTTCCTGTCCTTGTTGGCCTCGACCACGTAGGACTCACCATTGGAATAAAGTATCGTGACATAAGTCCAATGTGCCTTGCCGTCATCCGTGCAGGTGAACAGCACGTCCAGATTGTCCCTGATCACCACCGCGCTGCGAGGCACGACAAGCTGTCCCGGAATCATCCTCTCCACGATCACACGGACATTCATTCCATCGATCAGCGAGCCGTCGTTCCGGACCTGCGCGGTGACGGAGATCTGCCCCTTCTCATCCACGAGAGGATTGATGGCGGTGACTTTCCCTGAATATTCCTTGGTCTCGTCAGCAAACGGACGGATCCTCACCGGCAGACCGACGGAGAGGAATGAATATTCCGACTCCATCACCGAGAAATCCACCTCCAGCACACTGTCGTCCACAATCGTGCAGAAAGTACCGGACGGACTCTGGTCGAACGGCTTCTGCTTGATGTCAGCGACACGCCCGGAGAACGGGGCATGGAGAACCGTTCCGGCAATCTCGTAGGACGAGCGCGCGAAATCGTTCTTGGCGGCGGAATAGCCGGATTTCATCTTCGCCATGGCCAAAAGGTCGGCGGGGACCGAGGTGGTGTCCCCGGCGGAATATCCCTGTCCCACAAGATAGTCATACAAATCCAGCTCGGCCTTCTGGAGCGAAAGCCGGGAGGATTCCTGCGACAGTTTCAAGTCGGGACGGTCAACGGTGGCGATGACGGCACCTGAGGAGACATATTCACCATTCCGGACGTTTATCGCCGCGATTTTTCCGGTTGTCCTGAACTGCAGCGCGCTTTTACGACTGGCGACAAGTTTTCCGTTGGACAAGAGTTGACGGGCGAAATCCTTCCTTTCCAATTTCACGACAGTGACTTCGTTTATCTGAGGGGTGTAGGTCAGTTTCCCGTCCTTCGTCTCCTCCGTCTTTTTGTTTCCTCCGCAGGCAACGGCCATCATGACGAGGCCGAAGGCAAAAAGGGACGCAAGTATATTCTTTCTCATATTCATTGATTCTGAATCATTCAACCATTTCCTTGACGTTGACGTCGATGTCTTTTCCCGTGATGAAATCGTAGAGGGCGTACTTCCGGAGGGTGTAGTAGTAGGTCCAGAAGTTGGAGTAGTCGGTGATGTATTTGGCCATCGCTGACTCGTTGTCGTTCTGGGCGTTGGTGAGGTCGGTCACCGTGGCCGAGCCGCGCCTGAACTTGTCCATCATCAGCTCGTACCTTTCGGAGGCTATCTCCATCGCCTTGCGGGAAGCCATGCACTGCTGACGCTGGTTGTTGAACTGGCCGACGGCGGTGAATATCTTCCTGCGGTAGTCGTTCTCGCTCTGGAGGTTCTGCGCCTTGACGACCTCCTCGGCGGCCTTGGCCTTCTGCACCTTTCCCTTGCCAAGCCCCCAGTCGAAGATCGGCACGCTGAAAGTCAAACCCACAACCTCCTGGTTCAGAAGATCCTTATAGACATCCGGCAGGCCATTGCCGGTCTGGGACAGGCCGAAGCGGGCGTTAAGGCTCATCGAGATGCCCCTGTCCGCCTTGGCCTTCGCCACATTCGAGGCGGCGTTCAACTCACTTATCTGATTGTCAAGGCTGAACGTCGAGTTCCTCATCGCCTTCTCCATCACCAGATCGTAATCCATCAGAATGTCCGGCAGGACATCGTCCACCACCGGTTCCACCTCCACGGACTCATCATAGCCCAGAATCGAGTTAAGGTACATCTGCGCCTGACGCACGTTGACGACGCTCTCGCCGATCGCGATGCTGTCGTTCAGCGCGCGGAGTTCCAATTGGAGATATTCAGCCCTCGTGACGCTTCCAAGTCTCATCCTTTCCGCCGCCACGGAGCGCATCTTCCCGGTGTTCTCGTAGTTCGCCTTCACAACCTCCTGGTTCTTCAGGGCCTGGACGAGCGAGAAATATGCCGACACGGCATTTATCGTGACCTGTTCCATCGACTCGACGTAGCGGCGGCGGCCACGTTCATATTCCTTAGGCTCAATGAGTTTGTCCCATTTGAACTGGTTGTAGGAGAAAAGCGGCTGGACGTAGCGGACCGTGACAGGCTGGGAGTACCAGGTCAGTTTCTTGTTGAGTCCGAACTGGTCGATGCGGGAAAGGTCGGAATAGACGTAGAGTCTTCCGCCGGTGAAGGTGACATTCTGGGCGATCTGGAGTCCGAGGCTGTTCTGAAGGTTGTAGGTGCTGGCGTAGCGGAACGTACCGTCCTCATAGCTTTGCAGCAAGGTGAGCGACCGGTCGAAGTTCATCAGGTTGCCGTACAACACAAGCGAAGGCAGACGGCTCGCCTGATAGGAGCGGTACGCCCAATAGGTCGAAACAAAGGCGTGCTTCGCCTCCAGCGCCGCCACCGACTGGCTCCGCGCCGTTCCGATCGCCTCCGAAAGCGACATCCGCCGCTGCGCCCAAAGAGGCACCGTCCCAAGAAGGAGAATGAATATGCCGACCGCAGCCGTGGTTATTCTATGGTTAAGGTTCATCGTGTGCTAACCTTTTAGTGTTCGCTAATTTACCAAATATTTACGGAATATGCGCATTAAGGTTATAGATTTTCTCTACTGTAACCACCTTTTATTATAGTCATTTGAAGCCCTCGATTCAATTCTCTACATAATAGTCTATCCTGACTATGCTTTGCGGTCTATCAGCATTTTCAAATTGCACATTTATAGTAATTTGATCTTTCGCTTTTATATGCCCATAATCGATGATTCTTTTTTCCAAGAACCTTAGTTCAGGATTATATCGGGATGTTGAATCTCTTTCCTGTCCAAAACAATAATTGCTCATTAAGAGTAGAAACATTAGCAAATGAGCCACTCTTCTTATATCAAGAGCCAATGAATGATATCGCATAATATGATTATATCTTGAAACTTAGAAAGACAAACTGCTCTGAATCCAGATCAAGGCTGTCGTAAGCGTAATAGGTGCCATCATATTCACCAATCACTTCAAAACCGTCACTGACTGGAACCCGTCCGACAAGATTATAGTTTCCATCATAAATCTGGAGAATTGTCCCGGCGGCCTTGTCCAGGCGACAGGTCCGGAAAATGTAGTCACCGCATTTGACAAGCCTGTCATAATAACCGTGTTCTTTCCTCATTTTCTTGCACTTGGATTCGTATTCCTCGAAAGATGTGGTTTCAGGGTACTTTCCAGAGATACCCTTCTCAGAAAAGCCGAACGAGCCGGTGACATTGCCGTCATAGTCCATCAGGAATATTCTCGGATCGGCGGCGAAAGTGACGGCAAGGCCATCCTTCTCAGCATAGAAGTCATATTTTGAGAACACCGGGATGTTTCTCTTGTGATAGACAGGCGGATAATGGCCGAATATCACCTTACTAGACTCAACCACCTCAGGACGGAAACGGATGAATATGTAGGAGTCTGTCCAGAATCCTTTGCTTTGCCGCTTCTCGTAACCGTTGTAACTTACGTGCTCGGTGATGGTCGGGATTATCACAGCGGAGTCGATCGCCTGCATTCTATTGCACTCAAAATTGTACTCGTACATTTCCGGGACTTCAGGATCGGGATGATTGTAAAGGTCAGACCAACCTTTGTTTCCAAGATCTCCATAGTTCGGACTCAGCGCGGTGAACCAGGCCTGGTTCAATGAGAACAGTTTTTTATAGTCTTTCGAGAACCTATGGATGAAACAGTTCGAGTCCTGCATGATGAAATCTCCCGTGGACTTGTCGAACGTCGAGATAAAAGAGGCGGCCAGGACTTCTTCAGGACCTTTCCCTTGGCGGATATGCTCCCCCATGAAGTGACCACTGAGGTCATACTCCTTGATCCCGACGACATATTCATCGACGAAACACAAGAGGCTGTCCTTCATGTGCCACTGTCCGGAAAGGGATGTATATTGGGCATCCAGCCTCAAGGTGTCAAACACCAAGGATGTGCGAACTATGTTCTCTTTTCCGAAGTGTTCGACGCTATCGTACGGACTGTCACTTCCGGTGCATGCGGACAAGAGTCCGAGCAGCGTTGACAATACAATGACTATTAAAACTTTATTGCCAAGAATAAGGCATCTATGACTATTTGAAACCATCTGTATAGTCTTTTTTGAATAATAACTGATATGTTTTCCTCGCCCTGGAAGCTTTCGCGTCCAACTTCTTCTTCTCCTTTAACACCTTGGCATCATCGTTCCCACAGCGGACAACAAGGTCTCTCTCCTGCCGCGTCTGAGTCTGTCCGCAAAGGATGTCCCACGTTGTTCCCGTGTCCTTCATGAATCGAACCAAATCAATCTCCTTTGAGAGTATCCGCTTCCAAAAGTTGAAATCACGTGAATCATTGTAGCACAAGATACTGTACGCCGGAGTAGCCTCGCCATGCTCCTCTCCGGACTCGAGCATCCGAGGTTCCGAGAACTTCATCATGAAATCCGTCTCGACACGATTCTTGAACGGGTTGCGGAAAGGGTTTGTCTCAGCGCAGTAAAGGTCTTCGGCACCGCCCTCTGGTACTCTCCATGACAATTCCTGTCTTATGCTCTCGGAGTAGATTTTTCCGTTCTTCTCACCGTAGGTTATCGTGTAGGTGTACGGGGTGGCAAGGGACATCGGTGAAAAGTTCCTGACATATCTTGTGAACCTGTCATCCATATCTTTCACCACAATCTTTTGAACCCGCCCGTCATAGTCAATGAACAACTGTCCTGAACACAGGATCCTCTCCTTGATGGAAAGTTCTTTGGCATTCGAGCGGAAATTGATGACACGGACATCCCTGCCGCCTACCTTGGCGGTGCCGTAACTCTTGTAGCTGTAGCTGCCTACCATCTTGGGGTTCAGGGGCGAGAATATCTCAACGGCTCTTTTCCTGTCCAGGGCAGACACATCGAAGTAGTTGACATAATTAACCTTAAGTGCGTCCACCCCATTAGTCTGGCCTTTCGAGTTAACACTCAAGACCGGATTGACCTCATTCTTGTCAGCGAAAAGGCTCTCGCTGACAAAAGTGTCGCAGACGTACAGTCTTCCCATTGCGTTTCGGTCATCCCAGTAGAGTTTTGTGTTTGTTTTCTGGTTGAAATCCAGAGAGGCGAACACGCCCACAGCGCCTTGCACCTCTCTGTATTTCCCGTCGCACTTAATGGTCCGTATGATCAAGAATGAGGCGTAATAATCAGCATAGTTCTTAGAGAAATCACGCGCCGCATCCTTGACGATGGAGCGTGCGCTACGTTCCCCTCTGACCACAGAAGCATGCAACGTGTCCTGCGCATTGTCAAAACTCGAAGCAGATACTCCATAACCCATGAAGAATAGGGTAATTAAAAGAATAAAACGTCCCATTCTATAAATCAATTAATTCCACAAATGCTTATAAAACAATATCACGGACAATTTCCCGCAAAGTCAGCACAATTCAAAAGATCATTGCAAACCGCAGCCGTGGTTATTCTATGGTTAAGGTTCATCGTGTGCTAACCTTTTAGTGTTCGCTAATTTACCAAATATTTACGGAATATGCATCAAGGCAGTAAATTTTTCTCATCGGATCACGATCCCGACGATGTACTCCTCCGGAACAAGGCCGAAGTAGCGGCTGTCGCGCGAATTCAAGACGTTGTCGCCGCCGAGGAAATACCAGTTGCCTTTGAAGGTATATTCATTCAATGGTACCTGCCCAAGGAAGACTTGTCCGCCATTCTCGCTCAGGCGCTTACCAGTCTCATACAATATAGGTCTGCGCCAGGTCCTGTAATTGTCAGCATTGATCTCAATGGTGTCTCCTTTTCTCGGGACTGGCAGCGGTCCGAAATCACGTATTGTCCAGCCAAGCTTTTTGTTCACCTGCATAGCCCTCAACACAACTCCGGTCTTTGTCAGGACAGAATCAGGGGTTTCTGACAAGATACGCTGATACTTCAGATCACCTATATGTCCTCCTGACTGAGGGTCAACATAATACCCGTTAATTATTCTCACCGTATCGCCCGGCACGGCATAGCAACGCTTCAGATACACATAATTTATCCGGAATGAAATCGTGTCCTTGGACCTCGCATAAGGATAGTTCGCGACCACAAGATCACCAGCCTTTACCTTTGAGAATCCCGGAAATCGAAACGAGGACAACGTCGGTTTGGTAAAATCATAGTCAGTATAAATCCGTGCCCCCATTCTGAGTTTGTTCACCCGCACTCGTTCTCCACTATGGAGAACCGGTTCCATCGACTTACCTGTCACCACGAAAGTGTCACTTATCAAGACTCTGTTAATGTAGTGGAGGACAACAAGCGCTATTACTGATGATAATATAATCAGTGATAGCCTCTTAATCTTTCTTATGCTCATCATAGTACATCCTTGCTCTTTCATGTAGGTCACGCATCGACATATTCCTATCATTCACCGGAAGGGACAACGCTTTCCGTGCATAAGCCAACGCCTGCTCCGTGTTGCCTTGCCTTTCTTTCATCTCCATCAGCAAGATGTAAGGGTACAACCGTGACGGCACCATATTGTGCGAATGAATATAATTACGTTCGGCTTCATCATAATCTCCAAGCGCTTCGAAGTTTTTGCCGATTATGTTGTAGAACATAGGATCCGAGGATATTGACGCACCCTTCATTAAAATCACATTGCTCTCAGAATAACGACATTCCTTATGAAGCGCATAGCCATAATCATAAAGATAACGGAACTTCATTCGGAGCCGCGGGTATAGTTCCGCCAACCTGTCCGCCATACCGTCGAAAATTTCAAAGTTTGCGAACCTCCGCTCATCAAGCCATTTGCTCTCAGCCTCTTTTCTCCGTTTGTTTTCCGGCAGCCATACCAACATTGATCCAACTGACAGGCAGACAAGTGCCGGAACCAAAATCAGCCTTCCCCTTTTTCCGACTTTCACACTTACGCCTATCGCCGCCCCTAAGAATACAGCCAAAAGCAATCGTAACTGCCACACATCCAAAGGATATGAAGCCATCGCGAATGTGCCCCACGCCACGAGCCCAAATGTCAATGAAGAATCTGAACGGCATAGCATCGTCGTTCCGAGAACTATCACAGCCACCGACAACAACAAGCCAAGAATCCCGAACTCCATCCCCAGACGAAGATATTCATTAAACGCATATTCCGGGCAGCCAGCGATCCTTACCCTCTCTTGACTGCGTTCCTCCCCCTCAAAATATTCCGCCTGCGCATCACCGTATGATCCAAGTGCATTACCGTATCCGTGCCCTGTCAGCGGTTTGTCCGCTATGGCCCGCAGTTCCATCTCCCAAATGTGGAAACGGCCAAGCGCCGAGTCCTTCTTGAGGCAAAACGCTCCCGCACCGACAACAAAGGCCACAGCTACAACAGACAAAATCAACCATTTATGCGATTTAAAATATGACTTTGATTCCGTATTGGTCAAGGCGAAAGCAACCGCTGACACGACCAGCGCGACAAAACCGGTCCTGCTCATTGATGCGGGCAGAACTACAATGCCCAAACATCCGGAAACAGATGATAGCCAGAATAGTATTCTGTCATACAGGTTTACGGAATCACGCCACCTCCACGCGGCCGCAAAAACCACGGCTATGCAGACAACGAGGAACCCGCCATAAGGACCAGAGTTAGCGAATCCTCCAGTCATAGGGCACATACTGTTATGAGAGACAGCGATCCCAAGCAACTGCATAATCCCAAGCACCGACTCGTAGGCAAGCCATAGCGACAGCGCAGAGACGACTATGCGTTCAGCCACCTCTCGCCGACAGACGAACAAGGCCAATGAGAAGAGAACTGTAGCCAGAAAAACCACAACACTAATTTACCGCCTGAATCAATCCAACTTGAACCGATATACCATCAGAGAGCCATCCTCTTCGCCACCAATGATTTGAGAATAATAGTATGGAGCGATGTAACCGACGACCTTGAACCCTTTCGGAATCTCACTATCAGACATCAGTTTTCCATCCTTATACACCTGAAGTCCATCGTATTCTGAATCCGCTCCTTTCTTATAAGATCTGAAACATACTCCGGTCTCGTCAATATATTCAATCCAGTAATAGTATCCTTTTTTCGTTATGTTTGTCCTATAGGCATTCATCTCGTCCAAAGAACCGAACCGTTCATAGTCTGTGTCCATATTAACTCCTGAGCGTCCGAACGCAAACTTCGGCTTGCGGTTGTGGTCAAATACATAAACCAAGGAGTCAGCGGCGAAGCCAATGTACATATTATCTTGGTTGTCAATGTCAAACATCACAAAATCCATCCCTCTATACTTTGCTTTGTCTTCACTGAACATAGATGGCAGCCCTTGAATCTCTGACTTTAACGCTTTCCCCTCTGTCATATCCACAACTCCGATGTGGCAGACCTCTTTCTCATAATCAGAACCAAATACAAAATCCGGATCATCCGATACCAGCCCTTCGTAAAGTTTGCCCTTATGGAACCTGGCAATGCATTCACCAGGAGTCGTGTAGGCAAGAAAATCCAACGGAGAATATTCCTTATTCTGGTCTTTCACGATAAGGAATCTGTTGACAGCGGTCAAATCTTTTGAGAAGTACTCGAAATCCAGACTTGATCCCGCAATCGCAAGTTCACCATCACCAGACATCGTGCCGATCATATAATGCTTGATTATTGACTCATTCGACGCTCTGCCGTTGCCAAGAGTCCTCTTTATCAGATGCCCCTCCGCATCGAACCTATAAAGCCAGCCATAGAATATGTCCAGACAGCATATTCCTTGACCCTCCTGCGCCCACGAGAAAGACTCACCTGAATAACGGACGGAATCCAACTGAAGCTGTTCCAGCCGCACACTGTTGTAAGCAGGAGCATCATCACTTTCAATCCTACGCATTGAATCATAAACGTTATCTACATTGGAGCACGAACCCAACAGCAAGACTAACGCCAATATGGAAGCTGCCGATGGCAGCCTCCATATACTAAAAAATATTCCTTTCATAACTAAGAAAATGTTAGCATAATCGTATTACATATTACTCTATCTCATTTCCAATATTGTATCTTAATAACTCAAGTTTCGCAAGTGAAAAATAATTGAAATAA
>ULVO01084620.1_pt1 | contig 16437 bp, 8 predicted proteins | sample 1959521 | NCBI WGS metagenome assembly ULVO01 (sample SAMEA4835788, study PRJEB28245) | human gut metagenome | biome: gut microbiome; material: fecal sample | place: Denmark | collected 2008
GTGCAAGTATTATAGAAAAAGGTACTACCAATGGAACAATTACTGATATTGATGGAAACTTTTCATTGAGCGTTTCTTCATCTAAAGCTATTTTAGTTGTTTCTTATTTAGGTTATAAATCTGTGGAATTATCAGCTTCAGATAAAAAATTAAATGAGATAGTGTTGAAAGAAGATACAGAAATGCTTGATGAAGTTGTTGTAGTGGGTTATGGCGCAGTTAAGAAATCTGATTTGACGGGTGCCGTAGCTTCTGTTTCTACAAAAGAATTGACGGCTGCTGGTATCTCCAGTGCAGCTGGTGCTATGCAAGGCGTAGTGCCTGGTGTCAATATTCAACGCTCATCTAATAAGCCTGGTAGTGGGTATAATATCTTGATTCGTGGTTTGAATACAGTTAGTGGTAGTACCAAACCATTGATTGTAATTGATGGTGTTCCTGGTGCTGAATTGGAAAACATCAATCCTGATGACATTGAAAAGATTGATATATTGAAGGATGCCTCTTCTACAGCTATTTATGGTTCCAGAGCTACGAATGGAGTTGTAATCGTGACTACCAAAAGAGGAAAAGCCGGAGCTCCTAAAGTCAGTTATGATGGTTCCGTTGGATTTAAAAATTATATGAATGCTCCCGATATGATGGATGGACAGCAATATGTCCAACTTGCACGGGAATACTCTCGAGCTACTAAAGGTAACGGAGAATATGTTTCGGATGATAAAATATTTTCAGCATCAGAATTGGTTGCTATTGAAAATAATAATTATATGGATTGGTTTGATGCTCTTACTTCTACTGCGTGGATGAACAGTCATACACTTTCAGTTTCTGGAGGAACAGAGAAATCATCCTATGTGGCGTCTGCGGGTTATCATAATGAAGATGGTTGTCTTCAACCTCAGTTTTATAAGCGATATAATCTGCGTGCTGCCGTTGACGTAACGCCTAATGATTACTTTAAGTTCGGGGTAAGCCTTTATGGAACTTTTTCTGACCAAGAAACTGGTAATGAAGATGGTTTGCAGACTATTTATCGTTTACGTCCTACTTATCATCCTACTAATCTTGTGACAGGTGAGCAGGAATTCAAATATGGTAGCGGACAGTTCAATCCTTTTGTAACTCAGAAAAACCAATCATGGAGATATAAGAAATATGATGTTCTGAGTAATTTATTTGTAGAGTTTAATCCTATTAAGAATTTGGCGTTACGCTCTACATTTTCTCCCGATCTTCAATTTATTGACTATGGTATGTATGCAGGTGCTTATACTAAGCGTAATCAAGGTTCACAAGCTACTGCATGGTATGAGAAAACTACCATTTTGAATTGGGTTTGGGATAATATGGTTACTTATAATTTTGATTTGATGAAGGACCATCATTTTGATTTGACAGGTGTTTATTCAATGACCGAATATCAGAATGAATTTATGCGTGGTGACGGTGCCGGTCTTTCTTATAATTCTTTATGGTATGCTTTGCAAAATGGTGCAAAAACGAATAAGACTCAATCTAAGTACACTAAAACATCATTGATGTCGTATTTGGCACGTTTGAACTACAATTATAAAGGCAAGTATTATGTGACTGCAAGTATGCGTTATGACGGTTCTTCCAAATTGGCTGAAGGACATAAATGGGGAGGTTTCTTCGCTGGTGCATTGGCTTGGAGAATCACTGAAGAAGAATTTATGAAAGATATTGATTGGCTGAATAACTTGAAATTGCGTGTAAGTTTCGGTCAGTCTGGTAATGATAATGTAGGTGCTTATCAGACACAAGGTTCTATCAGTGGCGCTCAGTACTATTCTTTTGGAACGAATGATGTAATTGGCTACGTGCCTAACAATTTGCGTAATATGGAATTAGGTTGGGAGAGAACAACAGAATATAATATCGGTGTTGATTTTGGTTTCTTGAACAACCGTATATCAGGTTCTTTTGAGTACTATAACCGTTTGACAGAAGATTTGATTATGAACAAAACTCTTCCCATTACTCTTGGTTATTCTTCAGTAAAGGCTAATGTTGGTTCTGTTCGTAATAAAGGTTTTGAATTTGTATTGAATACGGAAAATATCCGTACAGAAGACTTTTCATGGAGAACTTCATTCAATATAGCTTATAATAATAATAAGATTGAAAAGCTGCAATATATAGAAGATCTGACTTCAAGAGGTAAGTCATTCGAAGGAATGAAGGGTGATTATAGCAATCTTTGGGTGGTAGGACAACCTATTGACATCAACTATAATTTGATGACTATTGGCGTATGGCAGTTGGACGAAGCAGAAGAGGCTGCTAAATATGGATGTAAACCTGGCCAATATAAAGTACTGGATCTAGATAAAAATGGTAAAATAGATGATGCTGACCGCGTAATTGATGGTAAGCGCACCCCGGATTGGACCGGTGGTATGGTTAATACTTTTAATTATAAGAATTTTGATTTATCGGTAGGTACTTCTTTCCAATTGGGCGGTCGTATGCGTAATCAATTCTATGTGTCTTATGCACTTGAGAACAATAATATGAACTTAAATAATATGGTGAAAGATTATTGGACCCCAGAGAATCCTACTAATGAATCGGCTCAACCCGGTAATATGGGAACTTATCGTGGCAAAGCAGGTTCGTGGGGAAATCAGAAGTCGGACGTTTCACATACAATGTCATCATCAGATTTCTTTAAAATAACTCATGTTAGTTTGGGATATACATTTGATAAGAAATTGATTTCTAAATCATTCTTGACCAATTTGAGATTGTATTGTACGGTTCAAAATCCGATGATTATTTGTGCTGATAATGTTATTGTTCCCGAACAGTTACCTACAAATGTATCTAGCACAGACCTTATGACACGCAATGTGATGTTTGGAGTGAATGTTTCTTTTTAACAAATCGAAATTAAAGAAAGAATAAAATGAAAACTAAGAATATAATTAAAAAGGGCTTATTGCTTATTTCCGTAGCTACTTTCGCAAGTTGTTCGTCTTTTCTTGAAGAAGAAAATTGGACTAGTCAGTCAGCTGAAGACTATTACAAAACAGCCAAAGGTTATGAATCATTAGTTAATGGTGCGTATGCCTCTTTGAAGTCTGTATATAATAATTATAGTTACCATAAACTTACTCAATTGGGTACTGATATTGGCACACAGCCTAACGGTACTGTTACTAGCGACTTGAATCAGTATGTAGTGACTTATGATAAATCAAACGGAACTGTATATGAGCAGTGGTCTAAACTTTATGTAGCATTAAAAGATGTAAATGCTGCTATCGGCCGTGCTACAAATGTGACTCTTAAAACAGAAGACCCTATTGAAGGAATTGATCCGAATCAACGTGACTTGAGGGTGGCAGAAGTCAAATTTCTTCGTGCGCTTTATTTGTTTGAAATTGTGAAGAATTGGGGGCAAGCTCCTTTGGTACTGGAAGAAGCTCAATCAACAGCAACAACTTCTAAACTGAACAGTGGCGCGGAATTTTATACTCAGATTCTGAAAGACTTGCAAGATGTGTTATCTTCTTCATTGCCCGAAAAACAAGGAGCTTCCGATTTTGGACGTGCTTCAAAAGCAGCAGCTCGCCATTTGCGTGCTTTGGTTTATTTGACTCGTGGATATCAGGACTATGCAGATGTGAATGACTTTAAAAATGCATATGATGATGCGATGTATGTAATTGAAAAGACGGGGCATAGTTTACTTGAAGACTATGCTATGGTTCACCGTCAGTCTAATGAGGCTAATGATGAGGTTATTTTTGCTGTAAACTATAACAATAGTACAAATAATAATAATAATCAACAGAGTACTTATTATCTATTCTCTTACCGTGAAGGTTGGGAAGGTTTGGCCAAATCAAATTTCTACGCCAATGACTACGGAGATGTGATGCCCTCAAAGTATCTTTATACCTCTTTCGATTGGAAAAAAGACCGTCGTGCGGAAGTTACTTTTATGAGTCCGTTTAATGGAGATCCTGCTACTTCGGTGGATGGACGTACTTATGGACGTAATGCCTTTATGAATACTACTCAGCTAGGGTCTTCAAGTACAGGTGTTGCCGATACGGTGATTCATTTTCCTGTACCTACAGAAGAAGGCTTTAGAGTGTATTCAAAAGCTGAGCAAGATGCGGCAAATGCTGCTTCTCCGATGAAGTTTATTTATAATTATCCTTCCGGTTCTTACAAAGATTGCTCTGAAGATGATTACTTTATTACCGGTTTGCAAGGCAATAGTTCAACCACTCGTGCTTGGTTGCCGGTATATAAGTTCAAGGATGCAGGTACTCTTTATGGCGAAAGTGGTGGTAGCCAGTATGGAAGTCGTGACATCGTGTTGTTTCGATTGGCTGAAACTTACTTGATTGCAGCCGAAGCAGCTGTAATGAAAAAAGACAATGTGAATGCTTTGCTTTGTATCAATGCGGTTCGTGAGCGTGCAATGCATAATGCGAAGGAACAAGGTTTGGCTAAATATGAAGGTACAGTCACTATTGATGACGTATTGGATGAAAGAGCACTTGAATTATTTGGTGAAGCACCTCGTTGGAATGATTTGACTCGAACTGGTAAGTTGGCCGAAAGAGTTTTAGAGTATAACTGGGACGTAACCCATATTACAGGTGGTTTAATCCAAACTCAATTAAGTGCAGCCACCAATGCCAAATATAGTCTTCGTCCTATTCCGGTGAATTGGCTGAATACCCTATCTAACGGACAAGAATTGGGAAACAACCCTGGATGGGAATAATAGTAAATTGAAACTATAAATTAATAGGGCTTGCCAGTTTGTTATTTGCAATAAATTGTGCAAGCTCTTTGTTCTTTTAATCTTAAAAGAGTATTTGTTATGGATATATATGAAAAACTACTTAAATGTGCAAGCGTTTTAGTGATGCTATGTTCGATATTTTCTGCTGCTGCCCGAAACTTTATTCATCCCGGTTTGCTTCATTCTCAAGACGATTTAAAACGTATTACTCGACTTGTGAAAGAGAATTCCTATCCGGCTATGGGTTCGTATGATTTATTGAGAAAAGTGCCGGGTGCATCCTTTGAGTATGAAATGAAGGGGCCGTTTGAGAATATCAGTCGTGCCGGAAAATATGGATACACCAAAGCTCCTTGTGAAAGCGATTGTAATGCGGCTTATTATAATGCTCTGATGTGGAACATTACCGGTGATGTACGTCATGCCGATAAAGCTATGGAAATTCTTCGAGGATATGCATCCACATTACAGAAAATATATGGACCTGATGATCCTCTTTGTGCAGGTCTTCAGGGATTCATGCTTATAAATGCAGCTGAAATAATGCGTTACACTTATCAAGATAATCAATATGTGAAAGGTTGGAGCGAAGCTGATACAAAGAGTATAGAAGGTATGTTCCGTAATGTATTTCTTCCAGTACTTACCACTTTTGTTCAAGCCAAACCTTATGCAAATGGTAATTGGGGAGGATCGGTTAACAAAATGGTGATGGCAATTGGTATTTTCTGTAATGATGAACCTCTTTACAATCAGGCTGTAGACTTCTTTTATAATAGTCGGGATAATGGAAGTTTGCCTAATTACATTGCAGAAACTGGCCAATTGCAAGAATCGGGACGTGATCAAGCTCACTGTATGCTTGGAGTAGGTGTTTTGGCTGAATTGGCAGAATGCGCTTGGAAACAAGGGGATAATCTTTATGCGGCTTTAGATAATCGTATTATGAAAGGATATGAATATCTTTCTAAAGTTAACTTGGGCTATACGGATGTTCCTTTTGAAGTTTGGAAAGATGCTACAGGTAAATATTGTAACTGGCAAAATATGGGAGAAGCAGAATTGGGCAAATTCAGGGCTGTTTTTGAAATTGCATATAATCATTATGTGGAACGAAGGGGAATTGCAATGCCTTATACGGAAAAGGTGCTAAAGCGTATTCGCCCTGAAGGCATAGGATGGACGTGTGATAATCCGGGTTTTGGAACATTACTCTTTTACTTAGGAAAAAACGAACCGGTTCCTCTTGAAGGGCAAATTTCAGAACAACTTAAATATGGCTGGAAAGGGTGGCAAATTGCAGCACCTGATTTAGAGCCTGTCGGCAATGAATTCTTATTGGTGAACAAAGGTATCTCAATGCAGAAAAACCGGATACACTATAATCCTTCAGAATTCCCTTATATAAAAGTGACATTCAGCCATAAACCCGAAGAGGTTAAAGATGGATGGCTTCGGTTGAGCTATAGCGTACAGAGTGCTCCTGAATTTTGGACTTTTTATGAGAAGGATGCGGTGAAAGTGGATGGTAATACTTATTGGTTTGCTGTGAAAGACGCACGTTCCAATAATGGAACATTATTTGGTACACGTGACAGGCATATTTCGTTGTTGCTCGATTTTGGAGACATAAAGGCTGTCGGTGTTGAAAGTATCGTTTCCGAGAGTCATTTATAAATGTGTGTGACGGATAGGTGTGGAGCTAAACAAAATAACAATATTGTAATTAGAATTGATATGAAGAAGAGATTAACACTGACGTTTTGGGGTATGTTGGTTGCGTTTTCTGTTATGGCAGAAGCGGTGAAGGTTACATCGCCCGACGGCGAATATGAGTTTACGGTGAGCGATGACGGACAATTGAGCTATTCGCTTTTCTATCAACAGAAAGAGGTGATAGAACCTTCTCGGTTAGGAATCGAATGGAACGAAAATTGGTATGATGGAATCCGAATAGTCACTTCGCGTAACAGCCGGATAGATAAGAATTGGAAACCTGTCTACGGTGAACGTGCCGTTGTGAAGGAATTATATAATGCTTGCGAGATAGAGTTGGCTAAAACTGGTTCGCGGAAGAGAATGGTGCTGGATGTGCGAGCTTATAACGAAGGCGTTGCATTCCGTTATCGTTTTGTAGGAGGTGAATATTTGAAGATTGAAAATGAGTTTACCCAATTTACACTTCCTAAAGGCACTCTTGCTTGGCATACCGAACGGGCACAGACCCCTTATAATCTTTTGCCACTCGAAGGGTGGGAAAATGAGTCGGATCGTCCGTTGATGCTTCAATTGCCAGAAGGCCAATATGCTTGTCTTGCCGAGGCTCAGGTCGTGGATTATGTGCGTACCAAATTTAAACTTTCGGATGAGAAACCTTATACTTTGCTTACTTCAATGTATGGAATAGTGGAGGATATAGCTCCATATCATACGCCTTGGAGAATTGTGATGTGCGCTTCCCGGCCAGGAGATATTCTCGCTAACAATGACTTGTTGCTTAATCTGAATCCTGATTGTAAAATCGCTGATACATCCTGGATTAAACCGGGGAAGGTAATGCGGGAGGTTACACTTACCACTGAAGGTGGTAAGGCTTTAGTGGATTTTGCAGTGAAGCGCCGCTTGCAGTATATTCATTTTGATGCAGGTTGGTATGGTTTTGAATATGACAAGTCTTCTGATGCTACTACCGTAACGCTCGACCCACGGCGCAATGAGCAGATTGATGCGCTTAATCTGCAAGAAGTGATTAGTTATGCCAAGTCGAAAGGAATAGGTGTTATCCTTTATGTAAATCAACGTGCTCTTCAACAACAACTGGACGAGATACTTCCTCTTTACAAATCATGGGGTATAGCGGGTATTAAGTTCGGTTTTGTACAGGTCGGCTCTCAAATATGGACAAGGTGGATGCACGAAGCGGTGAAGAAATGTGCGCAATATGGCCTTATGGTGGACATTCATGATGAATATCGTCCAACGGGTTTTAGTCGTACTTATCCCAATCTGATGACCCAAGAAGGTATTCGAGGAAATGAAGAATTCCCTGATGCGACTCATAATACCATTCTTCCCTTTACGCGTTTTGTTGCAGGTGCCGCAGACTATACTATCTGTTATTATCGTCAGGACTTCGGGCGTTTGCATACGGATAAAGATAGTTATGGGGTACCTCGTTCTCGTACTATTCAAACAACTCCTGCTCATCAATTGGCTCTTTCTGTAATCTATTACAGCCCTCTTCAGTATATGTATTGGTATGATAAACCCTCTGATTCACAAGATGAACCTGAATTGAAATTCTTTGATGATGTTTATACTACTTGGGATGATACGCAGGTGCTTCAAGGTAAGATAGGCGAATTCGTTACCATAGCTCGCCGCAAAGGTGAAGAGTGGTTTGTTGGTGCCATAACCAATAATGATGCTCGCGAACAGGAGATTAGTCTCGATTTTTTGCCGCAAGGAAAGTCTTATATAGCTGAGATTTATACAGATGGAGATAAATCAGTAAAAACCCGTACTCGTGTGCGATGTCAGCGGTATCTTGTGAATGCCCAGTCGGTGCTTCGTTTCTCTCTTCGTGCTTCCGGTGGTGCCGCTATTCGGTTGGTGCTTGATACAGGTGATAACCGAAATGTTCGCAACTATAGGAAGCAGAAATTATAAAGATTTAATTTTTAAAATCCAGTATGATGAAATGTGATAAGAAGAAGTGTTTATTGGCTTTAGTATTTCTGTCATCATTGTTAATGTCGTTAAAGGTTTATTCTAATGAGCCCGAAACAAATTGGAAGTATGTAGAACTGGTAAATCCATTCGTGGACAGCCATCGTTCTCGTTGGTTCTTTTTTAGTTCTGCTTGTCGCCCATTTGGTATGGTCAGTCTGAGTCCTGATACAGATACGGAACATTCATGGGGATCGGGTTATATGTATGGCTCTAAGTATATACGATGTTTTAGCCATATTCATAATTGGCAGATGTCCGGTGTTGCTGTAATGCCTACGGTTGGTCCATTTAAAGGGCATTTGGGCATGGACTCCTATCAGTCTGAATTTACTCATGAGGGTGAGATTGCCAAACCTGGGTTTCATAAGGTGAAACTTACAAATTATGATGTGACTGCTGAATTAACGTCGACAATGCGGGTAGGCTTCCATCGTTATACGTTCCCCCAAAGCGATTCGAGCTATGTCCTTTTTGATACTGGCGCTTTTTTGGCTCACAGTCCTACCGCTTATTCGGAAGTCTGGAAGATTAGTGATACGGAAATAGCTGGTTGGGAAATAATGGAGCGTACAGGGCGTCGTCCTAAGGATACACCTGTCTATTTTTATGCACAGTTGAGCAAGCCGGTGGAGCAGATAGTGACTTGGCGTGAAGGGAAAATAGTGCCTAATACCAAACCTGAGCGAATTTCAGGAAAGAATGTGGGATTGGCTGTGAAGTTTCGTACCAAGGCCAATGAAAAAGTACTACTGAAGGTTGCCATTTCATACGTTAGTGTAGAGCAGGCTCGTAAGAATCTTTATGCGGAACTGGAATCATGGAATTTTGAAGAGGTAAAACATGCTTCGTTTGATGAGTGGAATACTTGGCTTGGTAAGATAGAAGTGGAGGGCGGTAGCCGTGAGCAACAGATAAAGTTCTATACAGATCTTTGGCACGCATTATTGGGACGTAAGGTAGTGAGTGATGTTGATGGGTGTTATCTTGACCAAACGTCTGACTTTCCCCGTATTTGCCGTATTCCTTTGTCTGCAAGTGGTAAACCTCTCTACAATCATCATAATTTTGATGCGTGGTGGGGGAGCCATTGGTCGCTTGATATTCTTTGGTCTATGGCTTATCCGCATCTGATGGATGATTTTTGCAATACAATGTTGGATATGTATCGTAATGGGGGACTTATTCCTCGCGGACCTTCGGGGGGGAATTATACCTATGTAATGATAGGTGATCCTGCTGTGTCTTTCTTTGCAACTGCTTATAACAAAGGTATTCGTAATTATGATGCTGATTTGGCCTATGAAGGGCTACGCAAGAATGCATTTCCTGGAGGTATTCGTGACCATGCCGGTTACGAACATAGTAAGGATGCTCATTCAGGTGGAATGGAATATTATATTAAAATGGGATATGTGCCTGATGGACGTGCGAATGTGGTAGGTATGCATACTACAGGTGCATCTATGACCTTGGAGTACGCATATCAAGACTGGTGTCTTGCCCAAATGGCCAAGGCAATGGGCAAGCAAGCTGATTATGAATTGTTCTTTGAACGCTCAAAAAATTATAAGAACCTTTGGAATAAAGCATCAGGATTCATGCAACCTAAAGGGACGGATGGAGAATGGTTACCTGATTTCGATCCACTTGAGTTGACGGAGAAAGGTGGTTTTTGTGAAAGCAATTCGGCTATATATTCTCATTATGTTCCCCACGATATGCAAGGTTTAATAGCACTTTATGGTGGTCATAAGAAATATGCCGAGCGTTTGAATGAGAACTTTGTCAAGAGTGAGCCTTATGGTTTTTTCCGTTCAAAAGATACCAAATCTGGTAATTGGACTGATTACGGTAACCAACCAGGCACGGGCATGGCTCATCTTTTCAATCATGCTCGGGCACCATGGCTGACACAAAAATGGGTGCGTAAGGTCAAAGCGGCTTATGCTGATGTTACCCCGTATGGTGGGTATCGTGATGATGAAGACCAAGGGCAGATGGGAGCTTTGGGCGTTTTAATGGCGATGGGACTGTTTGAAGTGGACGGAGGCTGCGCTGTAAAGCCTTATTATGAGATAACCTCTCCTATATTTGATAAAGTGACCATACATCTTGACAATAGGTACTATCCGGGAAAGACTTTCCAAATTGTAACTACGGGCAATTCCGACAAAAATATGTATATCCAACGGGCTACGTTTGATGGAAAACCCTGGGATAGGTGTTGGTTCTATCATGAAGATTTTGCTAACGGTGGTGTTCTTGAATTGCATTTGGGTGATAAGCCTAATAAGCAATGGGGAATTGGTAAATTGCCGCAGGATGATTAAAATGCGGAGGTTGCGTCAAAACGTTGACACAACCTCCGTATAGCTTTTCTTATTTGAATAGGTCTTTAATTGGGGATATTCCTAAAATAAGGAAATTTAAGGCAACTAATTCATTGCGAGTTGGTTGCCTTTTTGTCTCTTTAAGCATTCCCCCAAAAAACGGTTTGACGGCCAAAACGGGGGTAATCTAAACTAAAAACACATGGTAAAGATACAAAAAATCTCAGAAATCGAACCTCGTTTGGGTTTTACTGAGTTCGATATGCTAAAAAATATCGTCAAAGTTTTGCAACGAGTGAATTAGGCCGCCTCCATGCTCTGTTTCCTTTCTCGGAATTGGCCCGACAAATGCATTTGAAGTCCTCTGCTTTGGGGCGTAAAAGTTATTTTTCTCCCGAAGGTAAAATAGCCTTGATGGTCTTGAAGTCCTATACCAACTTTTCCCGATGCCACCTGTTATGAAAGCCATCTTGATGTAGGCCGTGCCTACCTTGCTTATAGTAAACTACGTAAACGCAGGAAATCGCAGATTCGTATGATTAAACGCAGGTCACTTACTATCCTCTGATTACCAAAGACGCTTTTCGGTCATACAGACAATCCTTGAGCAAGGGAAGAGTTTATTTGCAGGCAAGAAAGTATCTAACCGTATTGTGAGTATCGACCGGCATCACCTTCGCCCCATCATCAGGGGCAAAGAAACCAAATCCGTTGAATTCGGAGCCAAAGTCAACAATATACAGATAGATGGAATCTCTTTCATAGAACATATCTCTTTTAAGGATTTTAATGAAGGAGTACGTTTGAAAGACTGTATTCGTCTGCAACAACAACTGACCAGGGTTAGGGTCAAGGCGCTTGTGGCAGATTCAATCTATGCCAATAATGCCAACCGGAAATTTTGTACTAAATATCATATAAGTACTTCCTTTAAGCGTAAGGGCAGAGCTGCCAAGGATGAGCCGCTTCGTAAGATTTTACGGTCGGAACTCAGCCGTGAAAGAGCTACCCGCTTGGAAGGAAGTTTTGGAACGCAGAAGCAACATTACTCACTGGCCAGGATAAAAGCCAGAACCAGGAAAACGGAAGTACTTTGGATTTTCTTTGGGATACATACAGCCAATGCGGTATGTATGATAGAAAAAGTAGAGAGGAAAAAAAGGATGGCTGCATAATCAGACTAAAATAAGAAGAAAAGAGGGGAGGTTTTTAACTTCACCTAAAAAAGGCATGTACATAACGCATGGGTGGGAAGAAAAGAATAAGTATATGTAAATAATATTCTATGAAAAAGATAGAAGACCGGGAGAGTTGAACGGAAAAATCAAGAGAAAAGCTCACGTAAAGTAAAACTTTTCTCTTGATTTATTAGAAACGGGAACATTTACTGAATATCCCCAATTTATTCAATGTGTTTGCCTACGAACTGTACGTGTTTCACAAAGTCATTCATTTGTACTTTTTCGCTTAGGGCGTTTATCGGTTCACCGTAATAACTTACATTCTCAAAAGTAACGCCCGATATATTGTATTTGTCATCAATCCCTTGTAACAAAACAGTTCCTCCAGCTTTAGGGCTATTCTTTGTACCGTATGTATATATGTTGCGGAAAGTTACATTGTGTATATATGGACCACTAGATGGAACTACTACGAATTCTCCATATCCACAACTACCTGGACCACGCCGTCCTGGGCCAGTTTTGATATTGTTGGGGCGCGGCTTCTCTATTGGACGAGTACCAACCAACTGAAGGGCAGGAGTCATTTTAATTAAATTATAAGGTTTGTGCCCATTGATTCTGATATTTTCGAAGCAGAGGTTCTCCATACTCATTTCACCTGTGGGGTGTAACCAAAATATTTGTACCCGGTCACGGTCAGGGAAGTGGATGACATCAATATTTCGTGCCGTGAAGTTGCGGAATGCCGGACAACTACTTTCAGTAGCCATACGAAATACATTGGCAAAATCTACCCAAAATACACAATTCTCTACCGTGATATTCTCTACTGACTTAGAATGACTTTCACCTCCTGCACGAGTGATGCCTTTGGGGGAAACGGAATCATCGTCCGTACGAAAGAAGCAGTTGCGTATCGTTACATTGCTGGAATTGCAAGGATCTACCCCGTCATCATTTCCCACTCGCGAACCGGCCAAACGGATATGGTCAATCAATACACGGTCGCAATCTTGCGGAACAATAGTCCAATAATAAGAGCCTTTCAAAATAATATCTTTCATCACCAAGTTATTGCAATGTTTGGCATTAATCATATAATCTGTTGGACCGGCATTGTGTTCCCAATCGGAACCGTCTAAAATGCCACGACCGCAAATCGTAATATTGTCACCAGTTGCTTCTATTCCTGCATTGACTACGGCACCTCCTGCTATATATAGTGTCTGATTGTCGGTAAGTTTTATTAATCCATTTTTCGGATTATGTTCACCCGGACCATAGTAAATTACATTCGGGTCATCTTTGGAGGGAATACTTTTTTCCAATTCATTACTGAAGAGAATCAAAGGGCTGTTACAACCGTCTGGTTCAAAAGAAATGTCACAAGGAGTATCTAGCTTAAAAGTAGCTATGTTTTTATTTACCGATGGACGGATGCCGTATTTGTCAGGCAAAATATTCAGTTTGCTCAGTTGGAAATTACTTTTTACAGTAATCGTTACCGTACCCGAAAAATCGAAGTAAGCAATTGAATATTTCTTGTCGTGGTGTTGTGTACTGGCTGTATATACCGGTATAGTTATGCCGTTGACTTCAACTGTATAATCAGAGGACAGAGGTTCGGTTTGTGGTACCGGATAACTAACTACTTTGGCTCCGATGTTCATGCTTGTAGCAAAGATTAGCACAAAGCTCAAAATCAATTTTTTTAATAATGTTTTCATAATGTATATTTTGTTTATATATGTTTTGTTATAATATATAGAATGGAATTGACTCTTCTTTCTTGTCTATCGCTATTTATCTCAGTCCGGATGTTCCTATTGTGCAATCTCAAATTCTCCTTTCAAGCGGATGTCTTTTGATGAAGAACCAATCATGACTTTGAACATGCCCGGCTCAACGGTGAAATTCATTTGTTTGTCCCATATCCCCAGCTCTTGTGGTGTGAGTTCGAAATGTACGGTATGCGATGCTTCCGGTTTTAGAGTGATGCGCTCGAATCCTCTCAGCACTTGTGTATAGGTGGTTACGCTGCTGACTTCATCGCGCAAGTAAAGCTGTACCACTTCATCTCCTTCGCGCTGACCGATGTTCTTGATGGTGCAACTGATGGAGATGTTGCCTTGTACTCCTTGTTTGGATGGAGATATTGCAAGGTCACTATATTGGAAAGTCGTATAGCTTAGTCCATGACCGAAGGGGTAGAGCGCACCATAGACAGAAGTCTCGGAGCTTTCATCAGAACCGGGCTTGAAAGGAAAAGCAAAGGGTATCTGCCCAACGGATTTAGGGAAGGTCACGGCGAGGCGTCCTCCGGGGTTGTAGTCACCAAACAGTGCTTCGGCTATGGCTTGTCCTCCGAATTCACCAGGAAACCAGGCATGGATGATGGCAGGAACATGGGTAGCGGCGAAGTTGATGGATGAGGCGCGTCCGTCAATCATTACCAATACCACTGGTTTGCCTAATTGGCAGATTTTTTTGAGTAATTCTTTCTGTCTGCCGGGCAAGTCCAATGAAGTGCGTGACCTGTCTTCTCTTACGGTAAGTTCGTTTCCTCCTAATACCATTACGGTAACTTCCGCTCCCTTTGCCGCCTCTATGGCTTCTTCCATCATTTGCGCTTCTTGGGCAGCCTTGGGAAATTCAAGGACTTCGCTTTCGGGGAAGTGGGGGTCGATGATGTCGCATCCTTTCTTATAAACAACGTCTGCTTGGGGAAGCATCTTTTTGATACCTTCGTAAATGGTGGTAATGTGTGCGTTGGCTGGGCCATATCGGCAGATTAGCTGTTGTCGCTCGTCGGCATTTGGACCGATGACGGCTACTGAGCGTATCGACTTGGAAAGTGGAAGTGTCTGGTGTTCGTTTTTGAGGAGTACTAACGATTGGCGTGCGGCTTCCAGCGCAAGTTGTTGATGTTCGGGACTGTGTACTATTTGTCCGGCTCTCTTTTCGTCGCCACGATAAGGGTTGTCGAAAAGTCCGAGCCAGAACTTCACGCGTAGAATCTCGGCAACACGTTGGTTGAGTGTTTCTTGGGAGATTTTTCCTTTCTTTACGGCACTGCGCAGCGGAAGGATGAAGTCGGCAGGTGGTGTGAAATGGGTGCGGATGTTGAGTCCGGCATTAACGGCTTGCGCTACGGCATCTTCATATCCGTTGGCCACTTGATGTTTGGTGGAGATAAATTCTACGGCTTCACTGTCGGAAACCACATAGCCTTTGAATCCCCATTCTTGTCGAAGAATTTCGGTGAGGAAATGATAACTGCCTGTGATGGGTTCGCCGTCATAGTCGTTGTACGAACTCATTACTCCCAGCGCACCGGCTTCGTGGAAGGCCACTCTAAAAGGATCGAGATAGAGTGTGCGCATTTCTCGGGGAGCTACGTGGGGGTCGGTACGTGTTTTTCCGTCACGTCCACCTACCGGTATGCTATAGACGGCAAAATGTTTTGGGGTAGAGACCAGCTTGTTCTTTTGTAGGCTCAGAATCATTTGCTTTCCCATTTGTCCTGCATGATAGGGATCTTCGCCATAGGTTTCTACGCATCGTCCCCATCGGGGATCTTGTGCGATGTCGAGGATGGGGGAGTATATGTTGGTATATCCCAGTACGGAGGCTTCACGGGCTTCAGCTTCGCCTATTTGGGCTATTAGTTCTTTGTTCCATGTAGCTCCTTGTCCGCATTGGGCAGGAAAGTAGGTCGCCCGGTCATGGCATAGCCCCCGGATGCCTTCGTTGGTGAAATCTACCGGGATTCCCAGCCGTGTATTTTCTACGAACCAGCGTTGAATGGCGTGCTTCGTCTTTACGTGGTGTGCATAGGGGAAAGAGTATGCAGACTTGAAGCTGCCAAGCCCATTGTGCTCTTCATCAATATTCCCGATGCCATCTTTCCATACTTCGTTTTTCCAGTTATCACTTGGAAGGGCGTCATTGAGTACGCGGCCTGAACCATACAGTGTAGCCATCTGGCAACTTTTTTCTTCGAGAGTCATTTGCGAGAGCAGGTTTTGCACCCTTGCTTCAAGTGGGGCGTAGCTGTCTTCGTAGATGTCCTTCACGCCATTTTTGTTAAAGTCAATCCATCCTTTGTGATAGATGTTTTTGACGGTTGACTTGTCCTTCTCGTAATCGAGTATCGAGTTGCTCCACAACTGCTGGCTGCAAATCATGGATACAAGGACGGTTGTTAGGTATCTATTCATACTGATAAAACAATTGGTTGATGTTTTTTGATAATATACGTATCAAGCAGGACTGTTACCTAAACCTGATAGTTAATTTGCCGGGGCGATTGAGTATTTCTACTTTTTGGTTCGTAATTTCTTATATGCTTATAAATTATATCACTAGTGTCCACTAAAAATTTTTTGGTCACTAGTCG
>ULVO01008421.1_pt1 | contig 16079 bp, 10 predicted proteins | sample 1959521 | NCBI WGS metagenome assembly ULVO01 (sample SAMEA4835788, study PRJEB28245) | human gut metagenome | biome: gut microbiome; material: fecal sample | place: Denmark | collected 2008
CCAAATTTACAAACACTTATAATTCGTCGAACTCACGTTATATTACAATGCCATTATAAATAACGTCTTGAGTTTAACGAATTCATAACAATATAAGCAGTGTATCAATTCTCATAACATTGATACACTGCTTTTCTTGGAATTAAGCATATAATAAATACGCTTTGTACAGATTTATATTATTGTATAAAAATGCGAAATAAAAAACAGAGAAGCTAAATCAGCTGCCATATAATAAAATAATTTCACACAAATTATTCTATTTACACCAATTGTAAAACTTAGATTGAATGTTCCAAATCAAACTGTATTTCTTTTGGATGCCCCCATTTTGATAACTTTCTTTTCAATAGACATTTTTTTGCGTTTTTGATATACCTCAAAAACAGAAAGAACAAATAACAAGCCAAAGATTATACTTATTACAATATATAGACTCTCGCGTTCTGGTATGGTATTAGAAATATATGCAACAATAAACCCTACAAGGAAATTACACAACAAAGATGCAATAAATACCCATAACTCATAGTCATTTAAAGATGACGCATCAACCATCTTTATTTCTATTTTTTCTGGGATTGATAATTCAAATTGAAGTTCATTTCCTATTGGATTTGATTCAATCTCCGCTTTATTATTTCCTTCGTTACTCATAGTGACGTTATATTATTTATCTCATCCCATTCTCCTTTTTGTAATATACCATTATATTGTCCTCCTGACATAGCTGGACTCATTATAAAATGTAAAGTTTCAGGAATTTCCTGTGCTAATGCAGTTAAAGATGATCGTATAGCCTCCCATTGAGCCTCATTTTGTATATGAATAATGAAAAACGTAGTCAGTCTCTTAACATGACGATAAGGAGATAAAATATTATCAATACGCTTTTCGATAGAACTTCTACGTTCTCCCGTGGCGCCTAAATCGTAAGATAGTACAAAGTGCATATTATTTATTTTTGTTTTTGCAAAGATACTCAAAATCATAAAATAAAACATTTTCTTTGTTATAAAAATAACTAAGTAGCGATATTTAGCAATTATCCCATTAAAAATAATTAACTTTGCAAACGAAAAGAATACTTGCACTCTTTTCGGACATACAGCCTAATCGTCGTCGAACTACCACACAACACTATAAAGGCTGATAATCAACTTACCCAATGGGTGAAGTGTGTCCTACGTCATAGACGTAGAACCGCTCCTATGGGTAAGTTGGCTGTGGTAGGCCACGACGACATTGGGCAGTGGTTCTACGTTTTCGTTTACCCGTATCGTTTTACAGATTATTGTTGAACTAAATAAAATATAAGATGGAAACAGTTTTAAAAATTATCTCCGCATTGTCTCTTTTGGCATTTGTAGTGGGTATGTTTAGCCCTAAAACCGTCAAGTGTTCATCACGTGGTAAAGTCGCCTTAATATTCATCGGGTTACTTCTTGTTAGTGGGTTAATCGGAACTTCGTTATCAGAAGAAACAAAACTTGATACGAATAAAGAAGTAACAAACGACACGACCACCAAAAAGGAGCAAGAAAAGACCAAGGAGATTCCAATACTCACGAAAGGCTCCATGTACACTATAGCTTATGCAAACAATAATGTGCAAATCACTTTTGCCGACATTAAGGTAAACAGAATACCGAACAACGAACTTAACCTTGTTTTCACTTTGCGCATAAAAAACAATTCCAACGAGCAATTCTTCATTAGTAATTCGGACTGGAAACTTTTAGACTCCGATAAAGTAGAGGTTGAAGAATCTGGCATATACGACCCAAAATTTGGTGATTTTGTTCCTGGAACATTTTTCTTCACAGTTGTAGAACCCAATATTGGCAAGGAAGAAAAAGTTGGATACTCTGTGAAAGAGGAAACCTATTACTTGAGTATTGCCGGAAATATTTTCGCAAAAATACCACTTAATACAAAAAAATAGTTACTTTTTCAAAGTTTCACCAGATAAGTCCATAAAAGAGTTCCTCATCAATGAGCAAATCCTTGATGGTTTATCTGACAGCATTTTCAAATGGAGTACTTTAATATGGAGTACTCCTTTTCTGAATAATGCACATTCCACTTATATTGAAGGAATAAAACCGTAACTTATAACTTTACTCTTATGCTTTTTATAAGCACAACTTCTACAATTAATCGAGAGTGACGTAAAACATTTATAATGTCAAGGGGTATAAATTGCTACAACACTAAACTAATAATAAATCATAAATTGATATTACTCTGATCAATAATTTATTACTGAAAAAATCGACACATACTTCTGTCCTATCCGACAAATATTTTTCTATTTTTCCTCATACCTAATATCAGCATTTTTAGAGAAAACGCGGAAGACAACTTACAATTTTTCTTGACTAAATTTTGACAAAATAAATTCGCAAAAGAGATGTGAAGGGATGTTAAATAGGATGTGATAGAGGTCGGTTCGGGCTGTAATGTCTATTGATATACCCTATAACGTAGTCCGGAAGAATACATTTTGTGTTCTGATAATGCCCATTTCGCGATGCGATTAAGCCTATATTAGGGTGCGATATGGTGCTTTTCGGCCCCTGAAATGGGCCATTTCGCAAGGTGAAATGGTGCTTTTTGCAAAGCGGGGAAATGGCTCTTAAACATAAAGTATTGCTATTCAATGGATTACACAAGACACTCAAAATTCGCGTATTTGCGGTCGATGGAGAGTCGGCTCGCAAATACGCGCTTATTTTTTGGGGTATAGTGGGAAACTGAGACGGAAAAAGCGAAATGTGGTTATAATTTGAAAGTGGGGCATATTGGGGACATTCGGGAAGAAGAGGATGGCGTTTATTAGGGAGCGGAAACGCAGTCAGTCTATTGGAATTAGACTCAGTGGGGGGCTACTGAGAAAAAACAGTGGTTTACTGCTTTGTTGTTGAATAAACTTTATACTATTATTGGGATTATAAAGGAGGGAGGTCGGCAAGGACAAATTCGGGGGAACAAGGTTTATATGATTTGTGGGGGCGCTTGTTTTTCGATATCTTTTCATAAGACAGGAGGCGGATTGGATATAACAAAATTAAAAAACTGTGGTTCTTTATTTTGTCATTGAGCTCGACCTTTGCTATCTTTGAAGAAGATAGGATGCGGCTCGGCAATAGCAAATCTGTAAAAACTTCGTTTCTTTATTTTACTATTGCACTCGATTTTTGCTATCTTTCAATAAGATAGGATGCGGCTCGGCAATGCCAAATTCTGAAAAACATAGTTTCTCAAATTTATTATTGCACTCACCTTTCACTATCTTTGAATAAGATAGGAGGCGGCTCGGCTATGCCTAATTCTGAAAAACATAGTTTCTCAAATTTGTCATTGCACTCAACTTTCGCTATCTTTGAAGAAGATAGGAGGCGGCTCGTCTATGCCTAATTCTGAAAAACATAGTTTCTCAAATTTGCTATTGCACTCACCTTTTGCTATCTTTGAAGAAGATAGGAGGCGGCTCGACAAAGCCCATACAAATAAACATACGTTTCTTTGTCTTGGCTATGTTCTCGCCTTTCACTATCTTTGAAGAAGACAGGAGGCGGCTCGGCAATAGCAAATCTGTAAAAACTTCGTTTCTTTATTTTGTCATTACACTCGCCTTTTGCTATCTTTCAATAAGATAGGAGGCGGCTCGGCAATAGCAAATCTGTAAAAACTTCGTTTTTCCGTTTGCTATTGCACTCGCCTTTCACTATCTTTGTACCACAACAAATTAATCTTACGACTATGAAAACGGAATTCGAGAAGATGAGGAGCGGGGAGATGTACCGCTTCGACAGGGGCGAGATATACGAGAGTCTGGTGCATGCCAAGCAGTTGTGCGCGCGTCTGCAGACTATGACTATAAACGATGACGACTACCGAAGCGTCATAGAGGAGCTCATACCGGGCATACCTGAATCATCGGCCGTGTGCCCGCCGTTCCACTGCGACCACGGCAACGGCATAGTGATCGGGCGCAACGTATTCATAAACTACAACTGCGTGATGCTCGACGGCGGGTGGATACGCATCGGAGACAACGTGAAGATAGGACCGGCGTGCCAGTTATATACTCCCCACCACCCCATTGACTACGTGGAACGGCGCGAGGAGAAAGAGACGGCCTACCCCATCACCATCGGCGAGGACACTTGGTTGGGCGGCGGGTGCATAGTTTGTCCGGGCGTGACAATAGGCAAGCGCTGCATAATAGGGGCTGGCTCGGTGGTTGTGCACGACATTCCAGACGACTCGCTTGCCGTGGGCAATCCTGCCGTAGTGAAACGCAGCCTTAAATGAACAGGGCGCGGACGCATCAGAGACATCGGTGTGCGTCTGCGCCCTGTGACTTTCAGAGCGGTGAGCAGGCTTCCTCAAGCCAGCGACACTCGTCGGGTTGTAGATGCGGAGCCAGCTTTTCGTAAACACGGCGATGGTAATCGTCGAGCCACGCCCGTTCCTCGTCTGTAAGCATAGATGCTATTATCGGTGTCTTGTCTATAGGACAGAGCGTGAGCGGTTCGAACTCAAGGAAACGTCCGAACTCCGTCTCCATATAGTCTTTCACCATCAGCATGTTCTCTGTCCTCACGCCGAAGCGTCCCGACAGATAGAGTCCGGGCTCGTCGGTTACGGTCATGCCGGGCACGAGCGGTGCCGGACGCCACTCCATGCGTATCTGGTGCGGGCCTTCGTGCACGTTGAGATAGGAGCCCACGCCGTGGCCCGTGCCGTGCAGATAGTTCATGCCCTCGCGCCACATGGCCATGCGTGCGGCGGCGTCGAGCTGAGTGCCTGACGCCCCGTAGGGGAACTTCAGGTTCTGCAACTGCAGATGTCCTTTCAGCACGAGCGTATATACACGCCGCTGCTCGTTGGTCACCGGTCCGAGAGCAATGGTGCGCGTTATGTCAGTAGTGCCGTCGGCATAGTGGGCACCGCTGTCTATGAGTATCAGACCCTCGGGCCTCAACATGGCGTCGCTCGCCGGAGTGGCCTCATAATGCACTATCGCACCATGCTCCTGATAGCCGGCTATGGTGTCGAACGACAGGTCTCTGTACATTGGGTCGGCGGCGCGCAACTCGCGCAAATGCTCGCTGACAGTGATCTCTGTCTGTCCGCCACGCTCCACGGCAGGCTTCAGCCACATGAGGAACCGCACCAGAGCCACACCGTCGCGGATCATTGAGCGGCGGAAGCCTTCGGTCTCGGCGGCGTTCTTAACGGCCTTCATGGCCGGCACGGGCGACGAGTGTCTTATCACGTTGTGCGCCATGGCCACCTTATAAAGCGTATAATTGGTCTCGTCGGGATCTATCAGGATGTTGTATTCGGGATATTTCTTCAGTCCGCGCGCCACGTTGGCGTAGTCGTCAATCGTCACACCGTCGGCCTTCAACTCACCGACAATCTGCGGCGAGAGTTTCTTACGGTTGATGAACAGCGTTGCCCTGTCCTGCGCTATGAGCAGATAGCTCACGAACACCGGGTTGCAGTGAACGTCGGTACCGCGTAGGTTGAGTGTCCAGGCGATGTCGTCGAGTGCCGACATGAGCATTCCGTCGGCATGCACCTCGCGCAGCGCGGCACGTATGCGGCGCAGCTTGTCGGCACGGGTCTCGCCCGCATACCTTATGTCGTGCACGCAAACCTCACCCTCAGGAACTGCCGGACGGTCGGTCCATATCTCCTCAAGAACATCGAGATTGGTGCGCACGGTCATTCCTCCCGCCCTGCGCAGGTCGGCTATGAGAGCCTCAGCCATTGTCGTGCTGCAGCTCATGCCGTCGATGCCTATCTCTGTCGATGCCGAGCCTTGCAGCTGCGAGGCAATCCAACGGGCTGGTGTGGGCGTGCCCTCCACCTTTTCTTTCATAAGCACGAACTCCGTATTGCGCAACTGTTCTTCGGCTGCCAGGAAATAGCGCGAGTCGGTCCACAGCGCGGCGGCATCCATAGTGACCACCGCCAGGCCCGCCGAACCGTCGAAGCCCGATATCCATTTGCGTCCCTCCCAGCGCGACGGCACATACTCACTGCCGTGCGGGTCGGTGCTCGGAAACACGAAAGCGGCGAGGTGTTCGCGCCTCATCACCTCACGCAGGCGTCCGAGGCTTTCTTCTATGACGTTTTCCATAAATTGCTGTTATTGGTTTAGTGTTATTGCAAACTTACAAAATTTATTCCTATTAACGGCTTATACATTATATATTTTAACGCGCGCGAAGATTTCATACCGTCTCATCCGGCCGGCGGCATCATGCTCCGGACATCATCATAGAATCTGCAGCGCGACGCATAAAAGACATTTTCGGCATCTTTTCGGCTCAGGATGAATGATTTATCGGAAAAAATCACTATCTTTGAAAACATAAACATAAGTCTCTGGCGGTAGTGCACAACACATAAGGACACGCCAAGCTTATCGCTCCAAACCTAGGGAATGTTTGTTATAATAAAACTATTACACATACTTAACAATTAATTACATCCATTATGAACATTAAAAAAACCAGACAACTTATGTTGTCCGCTACTGCCGCACTGCCGGTGGTGGCTGCCGCACAGGCCGAGGACCAACGACCGAACATCATGATAATCATGGTGGACGACATGGGATACTCTGATCTCGGATGCTTCGGCGGCGAGATAAACACGCCCAACATCGACGCGCTCGCAAGCAACGGTATGCGCTTCACACAGTTTTTCAACGCCGGACGAAGCTGTCCGTCGAGGGCCGCACTGATGACCGGACTATACGCCCAGCAGGCGGGCATCATGGGAATGGGACAGAGTCTGAACAACGAATGTGTCACCATACCCGAGGTTCTCAAGACCGCAGGCTATCACACGGCCATGAGCGGCAAGTGGCATCTGTCGCTCACGCAGGGCATAGGCAACAATGCCGACCAGATGGCGTGGCTGTCGCATCAGAACACATTCGACAACCGGCCGTTCGCTCCGGTGGAGACCTATCCGTGCAACCGCGGGTTCGACGAGCATTGGGGCACCATATGGGGCGTAGTAAACCACTTCGACCCGTTCTCACTCGTGCACAACGAGGAACCGATATACACCGACGCGATACCGTCGGACTTCTATTCCACCGACTTCATAACCGACAAGACAATAGACATGCTCGACGACCTGAAATCGGAAGACGAGCCTTTCTTCATGTACGTGGCATACAATGCGCCACACTGGCCGTTGCACGCCAAGCCGGAGGACATAGCAAAATACAAGGGCATGTATGACGAAGGATGGGACGTGCTGCGCGAGAAACGCTACGCACGCATGGTGGAACTCGGACTGATAAGTCCTGAACAGACGCCTGTATCGCGCAACGAGTCAGGACGACTTTGGGAGAACGAGACCGACAAGGAGTTAGAGGCAGCCAACATGGAGGTGCATGCGGCCATGATAGACTGTGTGGACCAGGGTGTGGGACGCATAATACAGAAACTCAAGGACACAGGTGAATATGACAACACCATCATCATATTCTCATCCGACAACGGCGCTTCGTCGGAGAATTACAGCATAGGCGAGTTCGACAGACACGACCGAACACGCGACGGACAGATGGTGACCCACAACTCGAGGACACCGGGCGACGAGCTGTCGTACAACTATCTCGGCACGGGATGGGCGGGAGCCATCAACACACCGTTCCGCTACTGGAAGGCGGAATCGTTCCACGGAGGCATCGCCGCCCCGACCATCGTGCACTGGCCGGCAGGAATGAAGAGCGGACGCGGCACGATAGTGAACGAGCCTTGCCACTTCATAGACATCATGCCGACATGCATCTCGCTTGCAGGCGCCGAATATCCTACAACATACAAGGGTCACAACATTCATCCGCTCGCAGCCGAGGGCCGCAGTCTGTTGCCTCTGATAAGCGGCGAGGGCGAATGGAACGGCGAGCGCACGCTGTTCTGGGAGCACGAGAACGGGCGCGCCGTACGTGTGGGCAATTGGAAGATGACATCGCTGCGCAACGGCGGATGGCAGCTGTTCGACCTGTCAACAGACTATTCGGAGACTAACAACGTGGCGGCCGAGCATCCTGACAAGGTGAGAGAACTGAAGACGCTGTGGAACAACTGGGCAAAAAGCGTGGGACTGACCGTAGAGGAAGACATGCCCGACACGGAGAAAGAACTGCTGTTCTATTACCCGTTCGACGGTGACCTGAAAGACAAATCGCCGAACAACTACGCGCTCACCTCAAACGGACACAGCTTCGACGAAGGCAAGTTCGGGCAGGCTCTGTCGCTCAACGGCAATGCCCAGTATCTGGATTTCAACACCACCGGTACCGTAGATACAAAGAATACGCAATATACTATATGTGCATGGGTTTACGATGAAGAGACTGCCGTGCCCACATCGGGTGCTGTGGAGAACGGCAATTACTTCCGCGATGAGATTCTGCTTGCGCAAAAGGACAACAGCGGAACGGGCCGAATATTGCTCTATACGCGCCTTGAAACACCCACGGCCGGCGGCGACACAAGATACTTCTTCAACAATTTTCTCGGCAACCGGCACAATCCGGCATCCGACGGTTCGTTCAAACGGGGTGTATGGCAGCACGTAGCAATAGTGTGTAATCCGGCAGACCGCACCGTGACTTACTACATCAACGGCGAGCGCGACCGCACCGTCTCAACCAATGCGTTCGAAGCCTGCAAGGGCGGTTTCCGCATAGGCGGACACAAAAACAACAAAGACTACTGGCACGGAAAGATAGATGAGCTGTACTTCTTCAAAGGTCTGCTGTCAGCAGAAGAGATTCGTGACATACGCGACAACGCATATCTCACCGACGGCATAGACAAGGCCGAGGCATCAGACAGCAGTGTTGTTTTCGACAACAGCACACGCACGCTCCGCACACTCGACGGAAGCACGATGAAAAACGTGACACTCCACTCGCCAGCGGGGCAAAAATTAATTGATATTACAGACAGATCACACATCTCGCTCAAGGATTTCCCAAAAGGAATATACATTGCGAACGTCTCTGATTATAACGGAGGCAATCTGTCATTAAAAATCACACTTTAGTCTGTCAGAACTGCTCCGACGCAGTAAAATACAAGCATTGAAAGGCGAAATTTTCTTTATCGCCTTTCAATTTTCCCTCTATCTGCATTCATATTTTATTATCATAAAAGTAAATAACAATATAATTCCTGCGTAATTTAGAACAGTAAAAAGCACGAAACGGAGTCTTTCGGCGTGAAAATGTATTATTTTTAAGACATAGATTGAACTATTCTTCTAATTTAAGACCCAAAAGTTAAATACTGAATGAATTATTCTGTTATCATAAAAATGGTATTTTTCAATAGCCGCTATCGATTTTTCCGTTAGCAAGATATTCCACACCCTTTGTCAAAGTCATACCTTTGCGACGTCTTAAAAAAATTATGACTATGAATGTTTATATTATCACATGGGCTGTAATCGTAGGATTTCTGATCCTGACATTTGTTTTCAGAATTATCGAAAACTTCCGCAAGGAATGTAACGACAAAGAGCATAATCCTCATTTTTTCGAAATAAGCAAGGAAGACGAACTGTTCTATTGCCCGGGCGACGAAAATCTTATAGATGAACCTGAATACATGTAATCAGCAGGCAGACGCAAACAGTCTGCCTACCACCAAGGAAGTCTGCATGTTTCTTTCCGATTATGCAGCATGGCTTATGGGTTGCGGTGCCACTTGTGCACGCATAGAGAAAAACATACGCCGCATGTCGGAAGCATTCGGAAAAGAGTCGGACATGGCAGTAATGCCTGCACACATCCACTTGTCTGTATGGAACAAGGAGCACACCGATTCATACAGCAACATCAAAAGAATCCACAAGTGTGGCATCAGTTTCAACATCAACACCAAACTTAGCAAACTCAGCTGGGATGTTGCGGACGGACGCGCCGACTTCAAGCAAGCATGCAGCAAGTTTGAAGAAATCACCAAGACCAAACCGGAGAATCAACGGATGGTCCTTCTGTTGGCCTCACTGGCCAACGCTGCCTTCTGCCGCCTGTTCGGAGGCGACGCAGCAGCCATGCTCATTGTCTTTATCGCCACACTTGCAGGCTACAGACTCAAACAGATAATGCTAAGTGAGAAACTTGATACACGCCTCACTTTCTTCTGTTCTGCATTTTTTTCTTCTGTAATATGCACCGGAAGCCACATATTCGGATGGGGAAACACACCTGAGATAGCAGTCGGAACAAGCGTGCTCTATCTTATTCCAGGTATTCCGTACATCAATTCGGTCAGCGATATGCTTGACGGTCACTACATCTGCATGTTTGGCAGACTGACCGACGCCATTGTTCTCACAGCATCACTCTCGGCAGGCTTATGCGCCGGAATGTTGCTCATGAATCTCAGCCTATTCTGATCTCAGACATGACATTATGTTGCCAAACGGACAAAAGGCAACATATGTCTATATATTTTTTTAACAGAAAACTTCAAAATAAAGTATTATGCTTTTGCAAATATTGCAGGACGGATTCTTCGCAGCAATCGCTGCCATTGGTTTCTCAAGCATCAGCAACCCGCCCCACCGCACTTATCTGTATTGCGCCATCACGGCTGCGATAGGCCATTCAGTGAGGTTCATACTCATGAATAACGGTCTGTTCCAGACACACATCATATTGGCAAGCACCATCGCCGCCTTTGTCATCGGCTTCGTTGCCGTATTTTTCACACGGTTCACCAAGAGTCCGGCAGAGACTTGCTTCTTCCCGGCACTCCTGCCTATGATTCCCGGAATGTATGCTTACCACACAATCGAGGCTTTGGTGATGTGTCTTTATCACAGCGATGAGCCTGTGTTCAACCATTATCTGTATCTGTTGACATACAACGGATTCACGTGTTCGTTCATAATTATCGGCATGGTGGTCGGTGCTACGATACCGGTCTTCCTGCTAAAAAAGATATCTTTTCAAGCAACAAGGTGATAAATATTGTATCTTTGCATACATAACACATCACCACGTGACTCAATCACGCAAGCAAAAAAGGAAAAACTATGGAACTCAGACAGCTGAAATACTTCGTCAAGGCAGCCGAAACGCTCAACTTCTCTGAAGCTGCGAAGGCTCTGTTCATAACACAAAGCACACTCTCACAGCAGATAAGACAGCTCGAGCAGGAGATGAACGCGCAACTGTTCATGCGCAACAGCCACAACGTGAGCCTCACGGAAGCCGGCGAAGAACTGCTGCCCTACGCACGCAACACGCTCCACTCTGCCGACACTTGCCTTGAGCGCATACACGATCTGCAGCACATGCTTACCGGAACGCTCAACATCGGAGTGACATTCACGTTCAGTCCGATTCTCACCGAGACGCTCATGACTTTCATGAAACAGTATCCGCAGGTGAAGCTTAACATCTGTTATGAGCCCATGACCAACCTTATGGAGAAGCTCGGACACCGCGAACTCGACTTCGTCCTGGCGTTCAAACCGACAACCCACTACGATGAGATAGAGTCGCACGTGCTCTTCGGCAACCATCTCGCAGCCGTCGTGCAGGACAATCATCCGCTGGCACAACACGAAATGGTGACTCTCGACGAGCTGACACACTACGACATAGCTCTGCCTTCGAAGGGTCTGCAGGCCCGCAACGCCTTCGACAGACTGTCGTCCGGATTCCAGGACAAGCTGAAAGTGCGCATCGAGCTGAACGAGGTGAACATTCTGCTCAAGCTGATACGCCAAAGTCAGATGGTGACCATACTCTCCGAGGCCACCATACACAACGAACAGGGCGTAAAAGCCGTGTCGCTCGACATGCCCGGAAACGGAATGGAAGGCTGCGTACACGTGCTGAAGAATGTCTATAGAAAACGCTCCGCGCTTGAATTCATGCGTCTGCTGAGCGAGTCTAACGCCATACGCGAACGACTGCGCGACTGGCTCTAAGCCTGTACATATAAGGAATAAACCAAAATTCATACATAACCAGTCAACCTCTGAGGGGTTGTTAATGCGCCATCCACACTGTGAATGGCGCGTTTTTGTTAAAAAATCTTATATATTCAAGCATATAGAGTTACAACTTAACGAATAAGTTGTTAACTTTGCAGCCGTAAAAAGAATACACCTATCATAAGATTATGAAAATGAATTTATCAAGGATAACGATTCTTTACGCAAATAAAATACATCGTTTCCACCATTGGGGTGTCGCTGCCATAATTTGATTGGCGGCCTCAACGGCATTTTCATAATTCATTACTATTTTTTCCATTCATTTTATTTCATCGTATGAGCAAAAGATTTTGTCTCATAGCATCACTATGTGCCATGCTATGCGGACACGGGCTGTATGCCCAGGACAACAACCGTCGCATGCTCGGGATTGACGAAATGTTCCGGCTTGCCGACGAAAACAGCAGCAGTATAAAATCGTACAGCACAGGAAAGGATGCCGCAGCAATGGCTCTGAAGAGCGCCAAGGCACAGCGACTGCCCGACATAAACGCATCGTTGTCGGCAAGCTACCTCGGCGATGGCAACCTGTGGGACCGCGACTTCAGTAACGGACAGACCATATCGATGCCTCACTTCGGCAACAACTTCGCCCTGCAAGCATCGATGACCGTCTATGCCGGCGGCGCGATAAACAGCGGAATAGCTCTCGCCGAACTCGGAGAACAGATGGCTACGCTCGACTGGCAGAAGAACCGACAGGACATACGTTTCCTTTTGACAGGTTATTATCTGAACCTCTTCAAGCTGAACAACCAGGCTGAGGTTCTTGAAAAGAACATCGAACTGACAAAACTCGTGATAAAGAACATGGTGGCTCGTCGCAAACAGGGTTCGGCTCTGAAGAACGATATCACCAGATATGAGCTGCAACTCGAGAACCAGAAGCTGCAACTGACCAAGGTGAACGACGCGAAGAAGATAATGAACCATCAGCTCGTCACCACACTCCACCTGCCGGCAGGCACCGAGATAGTGCCCGACACCACCCTACTCGCAAACAACGTCGTGGCAGGCAACGAGGACGAATGGCAGCAGAAAGCCTCAACATCGAACCTGTCGCTGCAACAGAGTGGACTGAACGTGGAGATGAGCCGCCAGAAAGAGAAGCTCGAGCGCTCAGAACTGCTTCCGAAAATAGCAATCATTGCCGAGGAACATCTCGACGGCCCTATAACAATCGAGGTGCCGGTGCTCGACAACAACTTCAACTACTGGTTCGTGGGAGTGGGCGTAAAATACAACATCTCGTCGCTCTTCAAGAGCAACAAGAAGGTGAAACAGGCACGTCTGCAGACACGCCGCGCCATGGAAGAGCAGACCTTGGCACACGAACAGGTGGAGAACGCCGTGCAGGCGGCATACACCGACTACCTGACATCGTTCACAGAACTGCAGACCCAGACCAAGAAAACCGAGCTGGCAAACCAGAACTACAAAGTGACAGACAACCGCTACCGCAACGACCTGGCGCTGCTCACCGACATGCTCGACGCCAGCAACACCAAACTTGACGCCGAACTCGGACTCGTCAACGCACGCATAGACGTGATTTACAATTATTACAAAATGAAATATTTAACCCACACCCTTTAAAACAGAAAGATTATGATAGCAAGAAGAACCAGAAGAATGATTTATAACATTCTCATACTTTGTTTTCTCGTAGGCGGACTTGTCTATGTATGCTCACGTTTCATACACCTCGGAAACGTGGAATATACCGACAACGCGCAGGTAAGACAGCACATCACACCGGTCAACACCCGCGTACAGGGATTCATAAAGAAAATATGTTTTGAGGAGTTCCAGCCGGTGAAGAAAGGCGACACGCTCCTGATAATAGAGGACGCCGAGTTCAAACTGCGCGTGGCACAGGCCGAGGCCGACCTCAGCAACGCCCTGGCCGGACGCTCGGTAACCACTGCAGGCATAGAGACGACGCAGAGCAACATAGGCGTGAGCGACGCAAGCATAGAGGAAGTGAAGGTAACTATGGAGAACGCACGCCGCGAACTGCAACGCTATGAGAAGCTTCTGAAGGAAGATGCTGTAACCCGTCAGCAGTATGACAACATAAAAACAGCCTACGAGGCAGCCAAGGCACGCTACCAGCAGGCTTCACGCGCAAAACGAAGCACATCGCTCGTGAAGAACGAACAGACTCACCGACTCGGACAGAACGAGGCTGCTGTGAAACTGGCAAAGGCTAACCTCGACCTGGCACGCCTCAACCTATCATACACCGTCATCACCGCCACATGCGACGGAATAACCGGACGCAAGAACATACACGAGGGTCAGCTCGTACAACCGGGCCAGGCAATGGTAGACATAGTTGACGGCACCGACCTCTGGGTGGTCGCAAACTACCGCGAGACACAGCTGCCAAACATACACGAGGGCGCAGAGGTGACCATGACCGCCGACGCAGTGCCGGGCGTGAAATACAAAGGCGTGGTGGAATCCATATCCGACGCCACCGGAGCAGCCTTCTCGCTCATACCTCAAGACAACGCCACCGGAAACTTCGTCAAGGTGGAACAGCGCATACCGGTGCGCATCCGACTCAAAGGCAACAGCAAGGCAGATATGAAGAAACTGCGTGCCGGATTCAACGTGGAATGTAAAGTGAAATACTGATCATGGGTGCACCTGTACTAAACGGGCCGTTCACCATGCCCATGTTCCGCAGCTTCGTGCCGAAGAAGATGCAGCCGTGGATATACGTGGTGTTCGCCTTCATGTTCCAGATTTCGGGAGGCGTCTATCTTGGAGCGCTCAACGAGATGGTGGGTGGCCACTCGCTTCTGCGCGAGGATCTGCAGATGTGTCTGTACTCAAACCTCGCGGGCATGGCCATCTTCTTTCCGGTGCTCTTCCGAATGAAGTTCCGCTTCACCAACAAGACCCTGCTCACCGCCTCGGCGCTCGGCATACTCGTGTGCAACCTGGTGGCTCCCTACATCACCTTCCTGCCGCTGCTCTGGGCCGTATGCTTCATTGAGGGCATCTGCAAGATAGAAGGCACCTTCGAGTGTATGTCCACCATACAGCTGTGGATGACTCCTAAGCGCGACTTCACGGTGTTCTTCCCCATGCTGCACATCGTGATTCTCGGCAGCATGCAGCTGTCCGACCTTATCACCACCGGCCTGATGTATTATTATCACTGGACCTACATGCATCTCTTCACGGCCGCCATGATGTTCATCATGCTCATCGTGCTGACCTGCTGCGTGCGTCACTTCCGTTTCATGCGCAAGTTCCCGCTCTTCGGCATCGACTGGCTCGGAGGCGCGCTGTGGGCAGCACTGCTGCTCGAGGTGGCAGCCCTGTTCGACTACGGCGAGTATCTCGACTGGTGGAACAGTCCCGTCACATGGCAGCTCACAATCGTCATCATAGCCAATCTGGGCTTCTGCATCTGGCGTATGCTCACCATCCGCCACCCGTACTACGATCCCAAGATATGGAGCTACCGACACTACATACCCCTGCTGTGCCTCATCACTCTCGTGGAGATAATCCTCGGTACCGAGCATGTGGTTGAAGAGATGTTCTATGACGGCGTGATGCACTACGAGGCAATGGTGAGTACATCGCTCGACTGGTATGCCATAGCCGGCATACTGGCAGGATGTCTGTTCGCCTACTGGTGGATGCACATCAGACGCTACAACTATCTGCGCCTCATCATCATTGGCATGATTGCCCTGACGGCATATCTCGTGGGATTCTATTTCACCGTCTCGTCCGAGATACACATCACACAGCTCGCCCCGATGATCATCTGCCGCTCGTTCGCCTACGCCATACTCAGCGCCACGTTCATGGTCTGTCTGGAGGAGATGATGACCTTCCAGCACTTCTTCCAGGGCCTCAGCGTGTTCAACATGCTCCACATGATTGTGGGAGGAGTGATAGGCGGAGCCATCTACTCGCGCATGATGAACTACTACGTGCCCGACAACCTGGCACGCTACGGAGCTTCTGTGGATAGCGTGGCGGGG
>ULVO01034880.1_pt1 | contig 15651 bp, 13 predicted proteins | sample 1959521 | NCBI WGS metagenome assembly ULVO01 (sample SAMEA4835788, study PRJEB28245) | human gut metagenome | biome: gut microbiome; material: fecal sample | place: Denmark | collected 2008
CGGCATTCAAATACAGCATTGCGTGCGATGCGGCGCGGGAGGGCATGCGCGCGGAGGTCACGGCTTACGTCACGTCCTGCACGCTGAGCGCCGCGGGAGAGCTGATGCTCAGCGCGGTCGCGGGGCTGGACTGCGCCGTTTATGACACGTCTCCCCTACCCATGCTAAACGGCATCGATGGCGCGGAATGCGAAATGAAGCACGAGTGCATATGCACCTGCACAGAAACATTGATAGGCCAAAGCGAGACGAACTTTGAAACAGAAACCGCCCTGCCAGCGGGCACGGAGCCGCTTTTTGCAAGCGGGGAATGCAGCGTAAGGAGCGTTACGCCGGGCGGGGACACGGCAATAATAGAAGGGCAGCTTTGCCTTGACCTGCTGCTGTGCAGCCGCGCGGGGCTTACGGCGCACGCCGTGCAGTTCCCATTCACAATAGAGGCGGAGCTTGACAGCCGCGCCGATGGCGACGCATACGCCACGGTTTCGCTGAAAGATATATACATATCTCCCGCCGACGCATCAAGCGGCATAGCCGCCGTGCGCGCGCGCCTTGCGGTGAGCATATATCAAACGGAGCAGAGCGAAACGGCTATCTGCACCGATGCATTCATACCCTATCATTCCTGCCAAATGCAGACGGAGAGCGCAAGCATTATGCAGCGGATGCGCCGAAAAACCTTCCGCTATACGCTGAGCGAAAATATACCCCTGCCCGACGGAGCAGACGGCGCTAAGAGCGCGATATGCTGCGCCGCAATGCCCTACGTTACCACAGCGGAGGTAAAGAACGGCGTGCTAAGCATAGAGGGCATAATAACGCTGAACTGCGCGCTGCGCACGGCTGAGCCGAACGCGCTGACGTTTGCATCGCAACTGCCTTTCCTGTGCGAAACGCAATACACCGGCGCGGATGCGGACGCGGCGGACGCAAGCGTTAAGTGCCTATCCTGCACGCTTATGCTTACAGGCGGTATGCTCACGGCGGAATGCGTGCTGGAGCTTTCCGCGGTGCCGTATACGCTTACAGGCATGACCATAGTATCCGCCGCGGGTGAAGCGGAGCCGGTAAAGCGGCAGAGGGCGATTATAGTATACTTTGCCTCTGCAAACGAGACGCGCTTTGACGTGGCCAAGCGATACAGCCTGCCTGTAAGCAGCATAGCCGCGGGCGGGGACACGCTTTGCGAAGGCGAAAAGCTTACATTTTTGTGCTGAGCGGCTAAAGCGGCATGATGAGCTATGTTTTCGCCGCTATGATAGCGGCGGCGATAATATGCGGCGCGGCGAACGGCAGCATAGCGGCGGTACTTGACGCGCTGACGGAGGGCGCAGCCAACGCGGTAACGCTCTCCCTATCCCTTGCGGGGGCGTATATGCTATGGATGGGGCTTATGGGCATAGCGCGAAGGGCGGGGCTTATAGACGCGCTTTCGCGGGCAATGAGGAAGCCTCTCAGCCTGCTTTTCCCCAACGCGGGCGGGGCGATAGCGCCGATAACGCTGAACTTAGCCGCGAACTTCTTCGGCGCGGGCAGCGCGGCAACGCCCTTCGGGCTGGAGGCCATGAGGGAGCTGAACGCGAAGGCTAAATATGCCGGCGTAGCTACGGACGAAATGTGCATGTTCCTTGCGCTCAACGCATCGGCGCTGGAGCTGCTGCCGGCGAACGTGCTTGCGCTAAGGACCGCCGCAGGGAGCGACGATGCATACATCGTGGTGCTGCCCACGTTCATAGCGTCCGTGATAAGCTTCGTTTCCGCCGCCGCAATATGCGCGCTGCTCTGCCGCATAATGCCGCAAAGGCCCATAGGGAAGGGCAAGACATGAGCTATATTCTGCCCCTAATGATACTGGGGCTTATAATATACGCGCTGATAAAGCGCGTGGACATATACTCCGCGTTTACCGAAGGGGCGGCAGAGGCGCTGCCAATGCTTATAAGGATATTGCCGTACATGGCGGGGATGCTTGCCGCGATACAGGCGCTCAGGGCGTCCGGCGCGCTTGAACTGATGCTTGGTGCGCTTTCCCCCGCTTTTAACGCCGTAGGCCTTCCGGCTGAGCTTGCGCCGCTTTTCATACTGCGGCCGTTTTCGGGCAGCGCGGCGCTCTCGCTCCTTGGCGACGTACTCACAACATACGGCCCCGATACTTTCACGGGCGTTGCGGCAAGCATAATGCTCGGCTCCACCGAGACAATATTCTATACCATCGCGCTTTATTTCGGCACGGTTGGCATACGCCGCACGCGCGCGGCATTGCCCGCGGCACTTATAAGCTCCGTTATAGGTACGGCGGCGGCGATAGTCCTTGCGCAAGGACTATTTGCATAATGGGGCAAGTGATGCTATAATACTGATAAATTGGGCGAATGTGTTTTTGCCCGAAAGATAAGGCTTTGCGTGCAAAATTGCCGAACGCTCAGCCGGGAGGGGTTTTTATGAAAATAGACGTTATTCCCGTATACGGAAAGGTTTTAAGCAACCATATATCGTCCTGCACGGTAATAGTTGTGGACGTTTTGCGCTCCACAAGCTGCATAATAACCGCCGTTGGCAACGGGGCAACCAAGGTCGTTCCCGCGATAGACCCCGGCGAGGCGGCAATGCTTGCAAGCAGGCTCGGGGCGCAGGACGTTGTGCTGGCGGGCGAGCGGGAGGCGGCGAAGCTGCCGGATTTCGACCTTGGCAACAGCCCGTATGAATTTACCAAGGAAGCCGTGTGCGACCGCAGCGTTATAATAAGCACCACCAACGGCACCGCCGCCATACACGGCATGTCCGTCGCGAAAGAGGTACTGATTGGCGGCATGATAAACCGCACAGCGGTTGCCAAAAAGGCCGTTGAGCTGGGCAACGACATAATAATCGTCTGCGCCGGCACGTATGGGCAGATATCCGCAGATGATCTCCTGGCCGCAGGCTCCATTGCGGAGGCGATACACCGCATGGCGCGCGAGCCAATGGAAGCGACGGACATAACGATGGTCTGCTGCATGCTGTACGCAGACTGGAAGCAGGGCCGCGCCGACCTTTCCGTTACAAAGCACTGCGCACGGCTGATATCACTCGGCTTTGAGGAGGACATAAAATACTGCTTCAGCGAGGACATAACCGAAGTCGTACCGGTATATGAAAACGGCGTGATAAGGTGAAGAGCGGATAGATAAATAGGGAAATTAAAAGCAGGGTATGACCCTGCTTTTTTGCTTCTTCTGAAAATCCGCCTTACAGCTTCATCAGCGCATCGTAGAGCGCCTCGAGCCCATCGCGCGTATAATACTCTATCGTTATTTTGCCCTTCTTTTCGCTGCCGTCTATGGTCACCTTTGTGCCAAGATGCTCCCTGAGCTTTTCCTGGGCAACGTACATGTCGTTTGTTTGGCGGACGCGCTTCTTCTTTGATTCGCGCTCCACCTTGTCAAGCTCGGGATTGGTAAACTTGGTGGCCTTGCGCTCTATCTCGCGCACGGACCAGCCGTTTATGGCGGCGTCGCCCGCAAGCCTTCTTACGGCGGCCTCGTCCTTTATGGCGGCAAGCGCCCTGCCGTGACCGGCGCTGAGCTTGCCTTCCTTCACCATGTCCTGCACGCTGTCCGGCAACGAGAGCAGCCTCAGGCTGTTTGCTATTGCGGGGCGGCTCTTGCTCAGGCGGGAGGAAACCTCCTCCTGCGTAAGGTCGTGCTGCTGCATCAGGAAGCGTATTGCGGCGGCCTCCTCAATCGGGTTCAGGCTTTCGCGCTGAAGATTTTCTACAAGAGCTATCTCCTGAATTTCGGCATCGTCAAACTGCTTTACTATTACCGGCACGGTTTGAAAGCCCGCAAGCCTTGCCGCGCGGAAACGGCGCTCGCCCGCGACTATGGTATATCTGTCCCCATTTTGGTGCACTATTATGGGCTGCACCATGCCGTGCCGTTTCAGGCTTTCCGCAAGCTCGTTAAGCCTTTCTTCATCAAATGTTTTCCTTGGCTGGTCGGCATTTGTATCTATCATATATATGTCCGCCTGCACAACGCCCTCCGGCGGAGTTGCGGTAAAATCGCCAAGCAGCGCGTCCAGCCCGCGCCCAAGCTTCTTCATTGCCATTGCTTATTTCTCCTTTTCCACAAGCTCCCGCGCCAAGGCGTCGTATGCCTTTGCGCCGACGGATTTAGGATCGTATTTATTGATGGGCATGCCGAAGCTCGGCGCCTCGCCAAGCCTCACGGAGCGGGGAATTATGGTATCGTACACCTTATTTTTGAAGAATTTCTTCACCTCGAGCACCACCTGCTCGGAAAGATTAGTGCGCGCATCGAACATGGTAAGCACAACGCCTTCAACGGCAAGCTTGCTGTTAAGATGCGTGCGCACAAGCTTCACGGTATTCATAAGGTCGCTCAGGCCCTCCAGCGCATAATATTCGCACTGTATGGGCGCAAGCAGCGTATCTGCCGCGGTAAGCGCGTTTATGGTGAGCAGCCCCAATGACGGCGGGCAGTCTATGAATATATAGTCATAGCTTTTGCGCACCTTGTCCAGCGCGCGCTTCAATACCGTTTCGCGGGCAAGCGTGTTCACAAGCTCCACCTCCGCACCCGAAAGCTCCTTGCGAGCGCATATCAAATCAAGCCCTTCGGTGGGGGTCTTTACCGTGGCCTCGGCCGCGCTTACGCCATTTATCATAACGTCGTATATGCTGTGCTCCGGTGCGTCCTTATCCACGCCAAGGCCGCTGGTGCAGTTGCCCTGCGGGTCAATATCTATGCACAGCACCCTTTTGCCCAGCGCCGCAACGCATGCGGAAAGATTGACTGTGGTGGTGGTCTTTCCCACCCCGCCCTTCTGGTTTGCAATGGCTATTATCTTGGACATGCTTTTCTAATCTCCCTCAGCTTAGCTTCGTCCGCCTCTATGTGCAGATCCATAAGTATTTCATCGTAATATTCGCCGTCAACGCAGAATCTCCCGCGGTGGCGGCCTATCTCTTCAAAGCCGAAGCGCTTATACAGCGCGATGGCGCGCTCATTGTCCGCATACACGCCAAGTTCAACGTTTTTAAGCGATGCTTCTTTTGCAAGTTCTATAAGCATTTCCATTATCGCGGAGCCCACGCCGATGTGCCAATACTTTTTTCGCACGCTCAGCGCAATTTCCCCCGTGTGCGCCAGCCTGCGGCGCGGATAACAGCCAAGGCTGAATATGCAGGCAAGCTCGCCGTTTATACGGCCGCCGTACACGCCGCCGCGCTCCTGCTTCAAATTCTCCTCCAATATTAGGCGCTCCTCTTCCTCGCTTATGCCAAGGCCGTTTTCATCCATCAGCAGAAAATGCGTTTCCCCGCCGATCGTTTTAAGATATTCCAGTATTTCCGCCGCGTTTTCGCCCCGCGGACGGAATATTTGCAGCACGCTGCCATCGCGCAGCACAACGCTTTTTTCCATTGCCAGACATCTCCGTTTTGCGATATTTCCCTATTATTATATAAGATAATCCCTAATAACACAATGACTCAATGCTGCATTGTTTCACGTGAAACATTATAACACGTTAAATTCCGCAAAAAAAGCGATTATAAAGAGCGGCTTCGGCATAAAAAAAGGCGCCGCGGGGAAAATGGCGGCGCCTGACAACACGGCATGGACGGCCTTGGGGAGGGAATCGAAGGCAAAGCCCATGCCAAAGATTATATCCTGAGTTTACTTCCCGTCCCGTATCCTTACGGCTGCTTTGTTCACGGCGGGGATGAGCGCGGCTATTACGCACAGTATGGTATCCACGCCGATTGTGGTGAAGTTATACATGAACGAATACGCCCACGCGTTGGCGTAGCCCGCCTCCGCAGCGGAATCGGCGAAGAATATCGCCCCGCTGAGCACGCCGCACAGCATGCGGCAGAAGCCGCCAACGCCCGCGCCAAGGGCAAGGCTCTTGGGGAAGAAGCCCGCAAGGCCGAGCACCGTGAAGGAAAGGAAATAATCCAGCACAAACTGAACAGGATGCACAACGTACGCGCCCTGCACCACCTGCAAAAGGCTATACGCAAAGCCCGCCAGCAGGCCGGCCGCGGGGCCGTACATCCACGCGAACACGAATATGGGCAGCATGGAGAACAGCGTTATGCTGCCGCCCATGGGCATTGAGAACAGCTTGATATAGCTGAGTACGAACGCAAGCGCTATGCACAGCGCGCCCTGCACCAGCATACGGGTGGTGATTTTATTGCCCTTTTTCTCAACTGTCGGCGCGGCATTGACGTGCTTTTTATTCAGCACCGCAAGCACCGCTATCAGCGCGATTACCGCCACGATAGCGCCTATGAACATCCAAAGTTCCGTACCCTCAAGCTTTGCAAGCTTTTTAAGCAGTACAAATTCCATTCTTGTTAAAACCTCCGTGTGTTTCTTTTGAAAAAAGAAAAATCTCCGCAATTCTTTGCGGAGAAACCGGACGGCATTTTCGCATGCGCCAAATCTATTCTCTCCGCTTCCCTACGCCGGCATTATCCGTACAGGTTCCAAGGGTATATCTCAGCCTGAAAACAAGCTCCCCCAGCGGGTGATTATTCTCTTTTCGCCGCTATATTAGCACGTTTGTGAAGAAATGTCAATCCGTGCCTTTTGGTGCGCTTTATAAACTTTCTGCAAAAACAAGGGGACGCATCGCGTCCCCTCAACTTTACGATCTCTCACGCTCACCCGCCGTCAGGTGGATTTCACATTGCTCAAGCAATATTTCACTGCGCTTCAGCGCAATTTCACCCTGCGTAAGCAGGATTTCACCGCGGGCGTAAGCCCGCTTATCCTTCGTACGTAAAGAATCCGAAATGCTCCGTGCCGTTCATAAGGCCGAAGCGGCCGAGCGTGGTGGGTATCTCCCCCGCCTCTCCGCTGAGCTTGTAATAATCGGGCCACCAGCTCAGGAATTCGCTGTTCAGTCCGTCCAGCGGAGTATCGGGCATATAGAACACGAAGTCCGTGCCGTTTTCCATGCCGTGTGCGTCGCTCAAAACAAAGCGTACCTCATCCTCTATCCATTCCGTGCCCTTGCTTTCGTCCTTTGTCAGCTCCTCAAGCGTCATGGCATAGGAATGATCGTCTATCTTGGTTATGTTGGCAAACCTGCCGGAAAATTTGCAGTAATACACTGTTCCCTTGGGGTATTTTTCGCTGTTTTCGATCATTTCGCTGTCGTGGTATTCGCCGGTGAACGTGCCGTCCGCGTTCAGCGTGATCTCTGTCCCCCATGCGCCCGCGCCGCTTGCAAATAGCATGTTCAGCGGATCGTCGCCTATGGGCAGCGCAGCCGCGGCGTTATCCGTCTCCGCACTCTGAGTTTCGGCAGGCGTTGTCTGGGCGGGTGCAGTCTCGGCAGGGGCCGCGGTAGGCTCTGCAGTAACTATTATATCGGGCGTAACCTCCGGCTCTGCGGTGTTCACGGGCGCGGCGCAGCCGGCAAGCATTGCCGCCGCCAAAGCCGTGCAGGTTAATGCGGTTATTATCCGCCTTAGCTTTTCATTCATTTTTTTGCTCTCCTTATCCGGCGCGGTGCTGTCCGCGCTCAATTCGGTCTATAATAATATGCTTATGTGCTGATTTTATCAATACATAAGCATATCTGTTTCAAGTTTGTTTACAAGTTTGCGTCCTCTTCCCGCCAGGCTTGCAGCAGCGCATCCGCGGTTTTGTTCAGCTCTTTTTCCAGCGTGCGGAAACGGCTCAGCAGCTTTTTCCCCTCCGGCGTGACCTCCGCCCCGCCGCAATTACGCATCTCATATCTTCAAACATATTATCCACCCGCCCCCGCACCGGATTGTTTCACGTGAAACATTCTTCCCGCGCGAAATTTATTTAAGCTTTATTATGAATATTCCCGGCATAAGGCCGCCCGCTTCGGTGCGCGTTTCCGTCACCAGCTTGAGCTTTGGCCGTTCGCGTATCAGCTTCTTCAGCAGCGTGAACTCCATCGTGTAAAGTATAGCCACGCCGTCCTCGTTCAGCCATTGCGGCAGCCGGTCCAGCAGCCCTGCATATAGTTTTTCGTTGTTGGCATGGGTACCCACGCGGTTCCCGAATGGCAGATTCGCAACTATCTCGTCATACGGGCGCTTCGCTTCAAAGCGCAGCATGTCGTTGCATATGAATTTGGCCTTTGAGCCTGCGTTTTCTGCATTTTTGCGGGCAATGTCTATTGCCCTATGCGCAATATCAACGCCCGTAAGGCTTGCCGCGGGCGCAAGCTTTTCCCTCTCAATAAGCAGCGTGCCGCTGCCGCAGCAAGGATCCAGCACCCTTGCGTTCACCTTCATGTGCTCCATGGCATACCGGAGCACTGCCGCCGCCGTTGCGGGATGTATGCTTGCGGGCAGCGCCTCGGTACGGTAGGTGAACCTATCGTCACAAAACACGGTCGGTTGCAGAAACGCATCCGCGCGGCCCTGTTCATTTATTTCAAATATAAGCTCCGCTTCATAGTCGCTCGGCGCATTCACAAGCTTTTCGCTGTCTATCACGGCGGCTATCGCGCGGCTTTGCGCCGCCCTGTCCTTCACTTCGCCCCTCAGCTCAATTCTGTATCCGTAGGGCGGTTCGCCATCGCAGCAGTTTTCAAAGAATTCGCGCATAAAGCGGCCGCATTGCAGCAGCTGCTTCGCGTCGCTCGCATCCATGTCCCGCGCTATTGGCATCAGGATGCTCTGCATGCTCCTAAGGCGCATCAGCTTATCTATATCCTTTGTTTTTATAAAGGCGCTGTTGCCCTTGTGCGCATAGGGTTCAAGCTCCCCTTCCTCCATGTCGTAAAGCAGGGAGCCTACCAGCCTGTCCGGTGCGCGGAGCTCAAATTCATACTCCGTATCAAGCGCGCGGAATGCATGATGCGCAATTTTCGTAAGCTTGCGCCTTGCGCTGAGGAGAGCGTCCGTCTCCTCGGCAAAGTGTCGCTTTTCACTTTCGTCCTTTGCGGCGGGAACGGTGTATTTTTTAAGGAAAGCCTTGGCCTCCTCGCCGCCTATCGCGCCTATTGAAAGAATAATGCTCGGGCGCACAAAGCGCGTCTGCTCCCGCCCAAGCGCAGCTATGAGCCGCGGCGCGTCCGCTTCCCTTTCAAGCGCTCCCATCAGCCGCGCAGTGTTTTTCCTAAGCTTAGCGTCGTCAGATAAAAGCATGGCTGTGAAGCGAGCGTTTTCATCCGCGCTGCAAAGCTTATCCGCCATAGCTTCGCGGAATTTTTTCTGCTTTGCCAGCCTGCATAAAAACGCGCCCGCCGCCGCATTGCTTTCTTTTGTATACAACTCCCACGCCGGCTCGAACGCCTGCTCCGCCTTGGCGGCAAGCTTTTCCGGCCCATTGGGCTCATTCAGTATTTTCAGCGCCTTTTCGCGGCTCATATAAATCATTTTTTGCTCCTTTTTGCGGCTTCGGCGCGTATAACGTCCAGCACCTCGTCCGTGCCGTCCGCCTTGGCGTCCGCGCTCATGGTGGCTATGAATGAAAGCCGCCTGTCGTAAAGATCGTTCACGCTGTCAAGCAGTGTGTTTTCATTAAGCTGCTCCTGCTCCAGCACCATTGCGTAGCCCTTGCGGGAAAAATAGCCCGCGTTCTGTATCTGATCCCCCCTGCTTGCGCTAAGCGGCAAGGGTATTAGCAGCATGGGCTTGCACAGCGCCAAAAACTCAAACACGGCGTTTGCCCCCGCGCGGGAAATAACAACGTCCGTCGCAGCAAAAACGTCGCTCAGTTCGTTTGATATGAATTCATATTGCTTGTAGCTTGCGCTGTCCAGTTCCTTCTCCGCCTTGCCCGCGCCGCATATATGCACAATGTCAAACGTGCGCTCAAGCTTGGGCAATGCCGCGCGCACGGCGCTGTTTATTGCCGCCGCGCCAAGGCTGCCGCCCATTATCATAAGCACGGGCTTTTCCCCGTTAAAGCCAAGGAAGTCAAGGCCGCGCTGCTTATCGCCCCTGTAAAGCTCCGGCCGTATGGGAGTGCCGGTATGCACGCCTTTTTCACCGGTGAATTTGAGCGTATCTTCAAACGTTACGCAGATTTTGTCCGCAAAGCGGGAGTTTATTTTGTTCGCAAGGCCGGGAGTATAGTCGCTTTCGTGCGTAACCACCGGCACGCGGCATTGGCTTGCCGCAATAACCACCGGCACGCTCACGTATCCGCCCTTTGAAAACACTACGTCCGGATCGATTTTGCGTATAATGCGCCGCGCCTCGCCTATGCCTTTAAGCACCTTAAACGGCGTTGCAAGCGTTTTCAGCGAAAAATACCGCCGCAGCTTGCCCGCGCTTATTTCATGATAAATAATATAGTCCTTGTCGGCCATCAGCTTTTTTTCTATGCCGTCCGCCGTGCCGATATAATGTATCTCGTATCCCTCGCTCAAAAGCTGGGGGAAAAGCGCCATGTTCGGCGTAACGTGTCCGGCGCTGCCGCCGCCCGTGAATACGATTCGTTTGTTCATTGCTCCTGCCTTTCGTAAAACCGTATTTTCCGTTCATAATATGCTCATTCGCCCCATAAGTATATCATTTACGGAACCTTTGGGCAAGAATCCCCTACTTCCCCACGCAGAAGCGGGAGAATATCCTCTCTATCACGTCCGATGTTACCTCGCGGCCGGTTATTTGGCCAAGGGCATAGAGCGCGGTGCGTATGTCCGCCGCGGCAAGGTCGGTGCCCATTGCAGCGTCCGCCGTTTCAAGGGCGGCCTTCGCCTCCGCAAGGGCGTATATGTGGCGGGAGTTGGTAACAAGCGCGCTCTCCGCCTCCTTGGTGAGCAGCAGCGCCGCCATGCGCTCCTTCAGCGCGTCAAGCCCTTCGCCCGTTACGGAGCTTACGGATATGGGCGAAAGCGCGGCGCAGTTTTCGCCGTTTTCATGCGGCATAAAATCCGCTTTATCCGCCTTTGTAAAAATAAGTATGCACTTTTTGTATTCGCCCCGCTTTGCGGCGTTTATCAGCGCGCGGCTTTCTTCGTCCATGGGCTTTGTGCCGTCAATGGCAATTAGTATAAGGTCGGCCCGCTCGCCCGCCTTCTTCGCCCGCTCCACGCCTATGCGCTCTGCCTCGTCCGCGCCCTCGCGTATGCCCGCCGTGTCCGTTATGCGCACGGGCGCACCGCATATATCAAGCGTTTCCTCAAGCGTATCGCGCGTTGTGCCGGGTATGGAGGTCACTATCGCCCGCTCCATGCCCATCAGCGCGTTGAAAAGGCTCGATTTGCCCGCGTTCGGCGCGCCGAGTATGGCTACCGCCGCCCCTTCGCGGAATATCCGCGCCGCGTTGCCGCCGCGTATCAAATAATCAAGCTTATCTATTATGGGCGCAAGTTCGTTTTCAAGAGAAGATACCGTGTCCTCCTCAAGCTCCTCCGGATAATCAAGCGCAGCCTCAACGCCGCTGAGTATATCAATAAGCCTGTCCTCAATATCCTTTATGCCGCTGCCTATGCTGCCCTCAAGCTGCTCCTCCGCCATGCGCGCGCCCTGCTCCGTAACGGAGCTTATAACGTCCATAACGGCTTCCGCCTGGCTTAAATCAAGCTTGCCGTTCATAAAGGCCCGCTTTGTAAACTCCCCGCCTTCGGCCGGGCGCAGGAAGCGGGAAAGCACCGAAAGTGTCCGCTTTGCAATAACGCGGCTGCCGTGAATATATATTTCCGCCATGTCCTCGCCGGTATAGGTTGCGGGGGCTTTAAGGAAGCAGGCCATTGCGGAATCTATCGTTTCCCCGCTTTCGGGATCTATAACATGGCCGTAGTTCATAACGCGGTGCTCCGGCGCGTTTTTGCAGCGGAAAACCCGCCCAAGCGCATCTTTTGCGCCGCTTCCCGTTATGCGCACTATTGCTATCGCCCCGCCCACAGGCGAGGACAGCGCGAATACAGTATCCTCACTCATCCTTTATGTTGCCCTTCCCTATGTCCCTTGTTATCTTTTCCAGCATCTTCGGTTCGTTATCCCGCGGCTTGCAGGCGCAATGCATAAGCAGCGCGCGTTTCACTTCCCCCACCCGCGGGCAGGGGCGTATGTTCAGCCAGCGGCAAATGTCCTGCCCCGTGCATTTCAATTCCTTTTCGGTAAAGGGAGCGTTTTCGGCCTGCATTTCGGCATATACGCGCTTCCAGCGCTCCGCCGTGTCCACCCGGCCCAGCACTATGCCGCTGCCGTGCACGTCCGCTTCGCGTATAAGAATAAGCTTTTGCGCGCCGTCCCGCCCAAGCTCCACAAATTTCTTTTTTATCTTGCGCACGCGCGTTTCGCCCTTCAGGTCAAACATATGCCACCGCACCAGCGTAACCACTTCTTCCCTTAGCGCGGCAGGGGCTTTAAGCCGTGTCAAAACGTCGTCCGCTATGCGGGCGGAATACATTTCGTGCCCATGCATGGAGCCGTGGTCATAAAACGCGGTGGCCTTACCCGTATCGTGCAGAAGCATTGTCCACCTGAGCACCAGCTCCGGCGGCACAGCCGCGCATGCCCTTAGGTTATGCTCCATAACGTCGTATTTATGGAAATCCCGCCTTTGCTTAACGTCATAGCATATTTCAAGCTCCGGCAGCAGTACCTCTATCGCCCCGCTCCGGTGCAAAAGATGCAGCGCGCCAATAAGCGCATCGTATCCCGCGCCGTAGGCCGTGTCCGCCATTATAAGCTTGCACAGCTCGGCATATATCCTCTCCGGCGAAATATCCTTCAGCCCTTCGCGGCTTGCGTATGCGGCGGCAAGCGTGTTTTCATCCGCTTCAAAGCCAAGCTGCCCCGCAAAGCGGCACAGCCGCAGTATTCTCACCCCGTCGTCCCGCATTATCAGCGCGGGGTCGGGGCTTGTGGCGCGGAGTATCCGCCGCTCTATATCTTTTACGCCGCCGGTGGGGTCTGTTACCTCCTTTGTGAGCGGGTCAAGGTAAACGGCGTTCACGGTAAAATCCCGCCTGAACGCGTCCTCCTCAAGCGTTGCCGCGAAGCTGACCTCGCTTGGCCTATGGCTGCCCGTGCCGTCGTAACGCTCAGTACGGAATGCGGCGTATTCAAAGCTCATCCCGCCCATAACTATGTCCAGCGTGCCGAACGCCGCGCCCTTTTTGCGGCACTCTATGCCCCGCGCGGTAAGCATGGCTTCAACATCCTCTATTATGAGCGTGCTGCAAACGTCTGTGTCGTTCACGGGGTATCCCAGCAGGCAGTTGCGCACCATGCCGCCCACGGCATACAGCCGCACCCCGTTTTCACTGAATATCTCCGCCAATGCCGTAAGCTGCGGAGCAATTGTAAAATCGTGCATGTGACCTCTCATAAAAAACATCTTATTTTATCTTACCATTTTGGCGGGTGGAATACAAATGGAATAAAGGGGATGTGAGGGATTAGCACTAACCCAAAAGCTGTCCCCGCGTGCGGGGAAAGTGTCGCGGCGTTGCCGTGACGAAAGGGGAAAGGTTCCCCCTCCGTCCATTCGCTGACGCTCATGTCCACCTCCCCTTTCAGGGCAGGCTTAATTAGAGTACTTCCAACAAAAAAGACAACCCTGGGGGCGGCACTCATAAAACAGCATAGGAATGTTTTGGGGAAACGGCGTAGCTTCGGCTATGCCGTTTCTCCGTTTTGCAGGTCAGCGAGCAAGGACGCGGGGAGTATTCCCACAAGGTCATAGGATATATCAATCTGCTGTTCCCTATGCCCGCTTGACTTGTCGGGAGCGTGAACATACACCGCTTTTACCATGTCATTCAAGACAGCGGGCGTCAGCTCGTTCAAATCAAGATACTTCCGTACCTTGCCGATAAACCTGTCAATGTTTTCCGCCTGTTCTTCCTGCTCTATTATTTCTTCATTCAGTTGCAACAGCTTTCCCCGCAGTTCTTCCTGCTCCCGCTCGTAATCGTCAGAGAGCATTTGAAATCTACTGTCGGATAATTTCCCGTTGGCGTTATCTTCGTAAATACGCTTAAATAATCGGTCAAGTTCTTCAATGCGCTGCTCCGCTTGCGTCAGTTGCCGCCGTTTCGCCGCGAGTTCTTTTTTCGCTTCGGCTTTCTGCTTTGCACCCATAGCCGCCCTAAAGCGTTCCTCATGGGTAGACGCACAGGCAATCACAAGCCGCATATGAGCGAGTATACCCTGTTCCAACACAACGGCGCGGATAAAGTGAGTAGGGCAAACCTCTTTCCCTTTCAGTCTTGAAGTGGAACAAACAAAGTGGTCTTGCCGCGCTTCAAAGTTCTTGCTTGTGCAGTAGTACAGCTTTTCTCCGCAATCGGCGCAACGGACAATTCCAGAGAATAGATTGGTCTTGCCTGTTCTCGTTGGGCGGCGTTTGTTCTTCCGTAATTCCTGCACCCGTTCCCATGTGTCAACGTCTATGATTGCTTCATGGGTATTCTCAAACACAAGCTGTTTTTCGATGGGATTGTAACAGGTCTTTTTGCTCTTGTAAGACTGTTTGTAGGTCTTGAAGTTCACCGTATGCCCTTGATACTCAGGACGCTCTAAAATATCAGCTATGGTATCGCCCGTCCAGTTATACGGATTGTCCGGCGGCGTATTCCTTGTCGCTCTGCCTGTCTGCAAGAAATGGACTGTCGGCGTTAGCACCTTGTCCTCTTTTAGAATACGGGCAATCTGCGATGGCCCGTAACCGTCAAGACAAAGAGCAAATATCCGCTTGACTACTTCGGCGGCGGTTTCATCTACAAGCCAACGCTTTTTGTTGTCGGGGTCTTTCATGTAGCCATAGGGCGGATTGGTACAAAGGTGTTCCCCCGCTTCTCCTTTGGACTTCATCACAGCGCGTATCTTCTTGCTTGTATCGCGGCAATACCACTCGTTGAACATACGTCGTTCGGGAAGGTGAAGCGCAAACAGCAAAAATCCAGTATTCATGCGGGTTTGCGGCGAGATGGCTCTCGATCAGATAGCTCTCTTTCAGACGGTCAAGGGGCAGAAATCACAATCGCATAGTTGTTTTCATGGGAGAATGGCGGTAACAGCGGTCATTCTCCCTTTTTTCGTTCCTGCCGCATTTTACAGGAGGAAACGAACATGGAAGAACCGAAAAGCAAAGCGAAGCGCGGGGCAAAGACCGCTGCGGCTGCGCAAGAGGATAAAATCACGCTGCTCCCGCTGTCGGAGCTGCACGACTTCCCCAACCACCCCTTCAAGGTGCGGGACGACGAGGCCATGCAGGAAACGGCGGAGAGCATCCGGCAGTACGGCGTTCTCGTCCCGGCTATCGTCCGTCCCCGCGAGGTCGGCGGCTATGAGATCATCGCCGGACACCGGCGCAGGCACGGCAGCGAGCTGGCGGGGCTTTCCGCCATGCCCTGCATCGTGCGGCGGATGGACGACGACACCGCCACCATCCTCATGGTGGATAGCAACATCCAGCGTGAAAATATCCTACCCTCTGAACGGGCGCAGGCGTATAAAATGAAGCTGGAGGCTATCCGCCGCAAGGCTGGCAGACCGGCGAAAGAGGCTGAAAATCTACCCGAAGAAAATGGTGGACAAGTTGGCCACAATTTACGCGGCGTGAAAACCCGTGACCTTTTAGCGGAAAACTCAGAGGATAGTGCGCGAACAATCCAGCGCTACATCCGCCTGACCGAACTCACTCCTGAGCTTCAGCAGATGGTGGACGAGAAGAAGATCGGCATGAC
>ULVO01054954.1_pt1 | contig 14914 bp, 19 predicted proteins | sample 1959521 | NCBI WGS metagenome assembly ULVO01 (sample SAMEA4835788, study PRJEB28245) | human gut metagenome | biome: gut microbiome; material: fecal sample | place: Denmark | collected 2008
GAGATTACCCATCCTTCTTGCAGCATCCAAGTTTCCGTTTTTTGCCATAAATTCCATCAATTTTACGACTTCGCCATATTCATTTTTACCAAATTTGTTGTTGGCAATGGCAGAATTTAGAATATTTGATAGCGCTGCTATGTTGCCGCCATGTGCACATTTGGAATACATTCTATTAATTAATGAAGAATTATAGTCATCATGTATCTTGGCCCAGTCTGCAGCCCACATATCATTCCAGAGCGTTATGGAGTACGGGTATAATTCGAACCATTTTTCAGATTCATCAACATCTATATCAGTTCCAATACCATCCCTATACATTATTGCAACCTGGTATTGGCACCTTCCATTTCCGAGTCTTGCTCCTTTGAGATATTGTTCAAAGGCACTTTTTTCATTTTTAGGAATAAGCCTTCCCTGAATGTATGTGTCTGCCAACAGGATGATCGAAGGCAGGAATCCAAAATCACTCGCTTTTTTCAGGTTTTTTTCCATCTCTTCATAATTTTTAGCTGTACCGACCCCATCCCTTTGCATCAGCGCTACCTGATGTGTCGCATTGGGGTATCCATTCTCGGATGATTTCAAGAACCACTTAAATGCTTCTTTCCTATCTTCATTGGTCCACGCAGTTTTTATAAGATAGTCTGCACATTTAAATTGGTTGATCGGATCCCCTTCTTCGGCCATTTTAAGGAAGATCTTCTTTATTTCTATGCGTAGGTCGTCATCATTTGTATTTTTTCTGAATGATGCGATTTTCATCCGGGCATCGTTATTCCCCTTGTTTGCAGCCGAGTGGTACAAATTCATGGCTTTGGAAATATCATCCTCATTTCCTCTCTCCAACAGGATATCTGCATATTCGACTTGTGCCAGAGTGTGTCCCTGGTCGGCCGCCTTCTTCATCCACTCATTATACAGTTCCTCGCTCTTGCCGAAATTCGTACCGTCCCGGTACATCATCGCCAATTCGTACTGCGATTCCGCTACCCCCGCCTCCGCCAGATCTGCTATGATCTCCGGAGACGACGACATCTTATTCTGGTATTCCGCACAGACGTCCTTCGCCTTTCCATCCCGTATGATCTTTCCATCCTCTATCCATACGGCACGGTTGCACATGTCGGCCACGTCGTTTATGGAATGGGAGACGAAGACCACGGTCTTCCCGCTCCTGGCAAGTTTCTTGAAATGCTCCTTCGCCTTGGCCATGAATGCGGCGTCACCGACACTGAGGATCTCATCCACCAGCATTATGTCGGAATCCACATTCATCATGATTGAGAACGCCAGTCTTCCGGACATCCCCGAGGAGTATGTCCTGACCGGGTTGTCTATGTACTTGGATATTCCAGAGTACTCGATTATCCTGTCGATCTTGGAATCCATCTCCTTGCGGCTGAACCCGTACAGCTCTCCTTTGAGATAGATGTTCTCCCGCCCGGACATATCCTGATGGAAACCCATTCCGAGCTCGAGGATCGATGCGACCTTCCCGGAACACTCTATCGTCCCGGAATCCGGCTCCATTATCCTGGCTATCATGGAAAGGAAAGTGCTCTTCCCGCTTCCGTTCCTTCCCAGAACCCCCAGAACATCGCCTTTTCTGATATCCAGCGTAATCCCGTCCAAGACCTTGTTCTCGATGGTCTTGGTAGGGTTCCTGTTGAGAATGCCCCCTTTTTTCTCGGGGTCCTCCACCTCGATCTTGAATGTCTTCACGATGTTCCTGATCTCTATGGCGTTCTTGGGGTCCATCTATCTCACAACCTTTCGGCGAATCCGCGTTTGAGCCTGCGGAATACCGCCAGTCCCAACACCATCGAGACCAACGGCAGTATGGTGCACATCAGCAGGACTTTCATTTCGGGGATCTCCCCGAAATACACTATACTGTGGAATGCTTCTATGTAATATGTGAACGGGTTCAGCCAGATGATGTTCCCCAGCATCCCCGATACGCTGTCCGCAAGGAAATACATGGGTGTCATGAAGAAGAATATCATGCTGACGGAACTCAATATATACTGTACGTCGCGGGCATATACGGTAAGCGACGAGAACAGAAGGGTGTATCCGGTGGTGAACAGGGCCATCAGCAGCAGTATGGCCGGAAGCAACAGCAGCGGGACCCAATCCAGGGGATATCCCGTCACCGTGATTATGATCAGTATGACCGCATAACCCATCACCATCACGATGAAGTTGCTTATGACATGTGCCAAGACGAGAATCTCCCGGGGGAAGTACATCTTCTTCACCATACTGGAATTGCCGACTATGGCCCCGGCCCCTCCGGTCAGATTAGACATCATGAAGTTGAACGGGAATATCCCTGCGGCGATGTATGCCCAGAAGTCCGATATGGGGGAGGCCCTCACCTCGGTGAATACCACATAATAGACGACCATCATGATGATGGGCATGACAAAGTGCCAGCCGAATCCCAGGACGGAGTTCCTGTAGCGTCCGAACAGATTCTTGGATACCAGGGACCTGAGGATGTTCCTCGATTCATAGATCTCGCGGAGATCCTTCCTGAGACCGTTCCTCCTTTTGACTGGAACGATATTGCTGTCGCTGTCTGTCATTACAGATCATCGTCAAGTAGAGGGTCCTGATATTAAAATGGTACAATGCACAGATTCATGTTTTATTTGTAAATTCAACAAGTTTGAAGACGTCATCGAGTTGTTATACTATGTCGTTTCGAACCTTGGGTTGTAGGAAAAATGTTTCCTCCAGACTTGAAAATTCAGTTCAAATCCAAAGTACGGTAATTAGTTAGAATCATTTTTTTACCTATGATTAAATATCTCCATCTAATTATAAAATCATGAAAAGGTGCGTAGCAGTCGTTCCAATGAAGCTTAATAATCGCAGGCTTCCGGGAAAGAATACCAAAAGGTTCACTAATGGTGAACCGCTATGTCATTATGTATTGAATACGTTAAAAGATATCGAATTAATAGATGAAATTTATGTATATTGTAGTGATTCCTCGATTAAGTCCTACCTTCCATCAGGAATTAAGTACCTCGAACGTTCCAAATCCCTTGATCAAGATACGACCAAGATTAATGAGGTTCTTTCAAATTTTGCTTCCGTGGTCAAATCTGACATTTATTTGATGACACATGCGACAGCTCCATTTATAACAAAAGAGTCTATTATTAAAGGGTTGGAATCAGTATTGTCTGGAGAATATGACTCATCATTTGCAGCCACCAGATGCCAGGACTTCATGTGGAAGGATAATCTTCCGATGAATTATTCTTTGAATTCCATTCCAAGGACGCAGGATCTTGATCCAATATACATTGAGACCAGTGGTTTCTATTGTTATACATATGATATAATTACAAATTTTAACCGTCGCATCGGCAATAAACCGAAGATTGTTGAGGTTACGGGAATCGAAGCAATCGATATAGATGAGCAGGAGGATTTTGAATTAGCCGATGCAGTATACAATTTCATATTAAAACCTGTTGGAGGGGGGGGGGCAAAGACCTCGATTTGATTAATTTATTGGACCTGGGGGTGCTTGCTTGAAGATTGTAGCAATCATCCCTGCCAGATATAAATCATCTAGATTTCCTGGCAAACCTCTTTCCGATATCTTCGGTAAACCTATGATTTGGTGGGTTTACCAGCATTGTCAGATGGTTCCAGAATTTGATGAAGTGTATGTTGCGACTGACGATGAAAGGATTAGACAATCTTGTGAAAGTCTAGATATGAATGTTATTATGACATCTGAAAACAATCCGACGGGTACTGATCGTATAGGTGAGGTGGCTGAGGAGATAGTTGCTGATCTGTATGTGAATGTTCAGGGAGATGAACCTTTAATGGAACCATCTGTCATGTCTTCAGCAATTCGGCCATTTTTTAATGATCCTGATTTGTTAGTTTCCAACTGTATGACAAAAATCAGAGATCCGGTAGAAGTTGTCAACTTTACCATTCCAAAGGTAATTACGAATAAAGACGGCATTGCATTATATCTGACTAGATCTACGGCACCATATCCCAAAGGCAGCATTAATTATGATTATTTTAAGCAGGTGTGCGTATATGGTTTTAAACCGGAAGCTTTGAAATTTTTCTATGAGTATGGTAAAAAATACGGAAAGGCAAAAATGGAAAATATTGAAGACATAGAGATCCTCAGATTTATCGAGAATGGTTATAAGGTGCAGTTTGTAGAGGTTGAATCGAATTCGGTAGCTGTGGATACCCCTAAAGATTTGGAGAAGGTTCGTGGAATAATTGATGAGATGATTAAAAACAACGAAGTAGATATTAAATTGACATAATCATTATGGTAGTTCCGATGAAGTTTGTTCGTATTCTTGATTGCACTCTGAGGGATGGGGGTTATTGCAATCAGTGGGATTTCGGTGAGACGAATATCCATAAGATAATTGATGGTCTTACTGAAGCAGGAATCGACATTATAGAATGCGGATTTGTTTCCAATAAGGTCCACTCTGATAAGAATAGAAGCAAATTTGCATCCATTGAAGATGTCTCTTCGGTGATACCTGCCAATAGATCGGGTTCGATTTATGTGGCCATGATCAATTATGGAGAATACGACATCGACAAAATACCTCCTCATTCAAAAGGACTAATAGATGGAATCCGTATTGCTTTTCACAAGAGGAATATCGAGCCAGCTTTAGAGTTTTGTCATATCCTGAAGAAAAAAGGATATATGGTATTCATACAGGCAATGGTCTCCATGGCGTACTCCGATCAAGAGTTTTTGAATCTTATTGAAAAAGTGAATCGGATAAAGCCATATGCATTCTATATTGTGGATAGTTTTGGCATGATGAAGAAGCGTGACCTTACTCGTTTTTTTTCATTATGCGAAAATAATCTTGACAAGGACATATTCATCGGATTCCACTCGCATAACAATCTTCAGTTGGCTTATTCCAATACCCTGGCATTAATCGATATGCGTTCGGGAAGAGATCTGATAATCGATTCAACCGTCTATGGGATGGGTAGGGGTGCAGGAAATCTCAATACAGAACTTTTCATTGATCATATGAATAGTGATTATGCTTTTAATTATGATTTGAAGCCGATACTTACCATCATGGATGAAGTAATAAACGGATTCTATCAACAGAATCCATGGGGGTATAGCCTGCCCAATTATCTCTCTGCAGTACACAATGCACACCCCAATTATGCTGGTTTTCTTTCTGATAAGTCTACAATGACCATTGACATGATGGATGATGTCTTTGCCCGTATGGATTCGGTTAAGAAATTCGAGTATGACAAGGATTATGTGGAGCGTCTTTACTCAGATTACATGAGTGCTAATAATGCACGTGAAGCCCATATGGAGGATTTTAAGAAAATCCTGTCGGGTAAGGTCGTTTTACTCATAGGTCCGGGAAAAAGTTCTGAAATTTATAAGGAGAGCATTAGAGAATTCTCATCACACGACAATGTGATTACAATCAGCGTGAATTTCTCATACTCTCATTGCAAGACCGATTTCATTTTTGTCAGTAATAATATTCGCTATAAAGAAATCTCGGAAGGGGAGAAGAGTAAATGCATTATCACTTCCAATATCCCTGATGATGCAGTTTATCTACAAATCAAGTACAAGGATCTTCTCAACGATAATGAATTTGTCAAGGATAATTCTGGTCTGATGGCATCTAAACTGATGACCTTATTCGATGTAAAGAGCCTATATCTGGCAGGATTTGATGGATACTCTTATGATACATCGGATAACTATGTTGAAGGTCCTAGAGTTCTTATGACGAAGAAAGCTATCATGGATGCTACCAATCAAGGTATGTCAGAAGTATTCGGAAAATTATCTAAACATATAGATCTTCATTTCCTTACGAAACCGGTTTATTTCCAAATCTCATCTGACCAATTCCAGTAAACTGTTTCTTTTAAGCTTTTTATTGTCATTATGTCTTTTTTATCAATTTTACTTATTTGTATGAATTTGCATCCAAATTTATTGGCCATAATCATATCGCTTTCGTCAGAATCTCCGATTACAATTATTTCATCTTTTGAATATTTTTGATACTTGCAGAAATGTTCCAACATCAATGTATTCGGTTTACCGACAATGATGTCCGGTTTTTTGTTTGAACAATATAGTATTGATGACGTCATTCCACCATTTCCAGGATATATTCCATCCTCTTTTTCGAAATAGCGATCTTCATTACAAACGATTATTTTTTTTGACCTGATGGCGGCACGTAATCCTTTTGTCATCTTCTCATAACTATACTCCATATCCATTCCTATGACCAATGTCTCCGCTTCATTTTCATTGCAGACATTTATTCCTGCTTCGATGAAACCAATCTTCATTTCATCAGTTCCAGAGATGTAGACTTTATCGAGTTTCTCTTTTTTGACATACTAAATAGCCATTGTTCCAGATGACAGTATGTCAGATTCCCCACATTCTATCCCCATGTTATTCAATTTCATCGCTATGGATGAAGGTAGTGTTGATGAATTGTTGGTGCAGAAGATTACTTGAATGTTCTGCATACGCATATTTTTGATAGCTTTGTCGGCTCCATCAATCATCTTATTTCCATTGTAGACGGTTCCATCTAAATCCAGTAGAATTGCTTTAATAACCATCTTATTCCTGCTTATATCAAATCATATGGCTTGCTATTGAATATTTATCGATACTTGATCTGGGTGGATTTACATTTCTTGTGGTCTTATTATCATCGATTACATGAATATTTGATTCGAATCTAAATTTTGTCTACAGATAATCGATTTTTCACTCTGCCTAGACAGGTTCTCTTTCATTTTGAGTGGAAATGAAATAGAACCCTGCTTGGAGTATTATCGTCAAGTAGGGGGTCCTGATATTAAAATGGTATAACTCAGAATTTCTGTATTCTTTAGACCTCCGGTTGGCAGGTCTCTGGTCCGATCCCTCATGTCGTCTTGTCGGACGAATGTATTTAGGTGTACGTCTCCCATGACATGTTATGACATTATCCAAGAATGTGTCGATCGCAATCGTGGCCGTAGTCGCAGTGGCGGCGGTCGGAGCCGCCATCGTCGCAGTCCCGGGCCTCATGGACCCTGTGGAGAAAGGCGTTACTTATGATGGGAACGGCGGTAAGACGTCTGATGGGGAGACCTCGGTCAAGTATTCGAATGCCGAGGCCGTCATCAACATGTTCTCCTACAGCGGTCATAAATTCGTCTGCTGGAACACCGCCAGGGACGGGAGCGGTACGGATTACAAGGTCGGAGACCCCGTGTCCGAAGGAATGACCCTGTATGCCAAATGGGCGGAATCGCCTTTGAGCGTGTCGTCGTACAGCTGTTCCACATCCGGTATAGACAAGGGAACTCTCTCATTCACGATCAACGGCAGAAGCCTCGGCCTAGCGAGCCAATTCTATTCCCCCGCCATCATCGTGGCAGATTTCGGGACAGGGTGGACCTATGATTCCGAGAAATCTATATTCTCCGGGTATATGGGCGGGACCCAGATAACTTTGAAGATCGGGATCACGGGGTGCACGGAAGGATCCGTAATCGGCGAAGTGTACGACGATCATCCCAGGGTCGGATTCAAGGCGACGGACAACATAGGGGTCAGTATTAGCGTGTCCGCAGTCGTCTGATTCCCATCCGTAAACGATTTCCGGCGGTCCGTATCCATATGTCCTGTTCCGGACCGTCTTATTTCATATCTCTTCCGAAACCCCGGGACAGTCTCGTTTGCGGGCTATGACGCAGATCCAGCTGCGCCCGTCCTTTCTGTATACGTTTACGCTCCGGAATCCGGCCTCCCGCAGGTCGCTTTCCATCCTTTCTCCGCTGTAGATCCTCATTTTGCTTATTCTCCTCGTCCACACATCGTCGTGCGGGCCGCTGCCGTCGGTCTCGTTGCATATCATGAATCTGCCGTCCTCCCTCAGGGATCCCAGGATATGTCCAGACGAAGTCCGCACGGTTGGTCGATGTGTCGTCCGATGTTTTCGATAAGAACATAACGTTGACCGTAGACGCCTGTAACATATCTGGAAAACTGACCGTCATCGGCGGTTCTGCCTCGGCCGCCGGAGTGACCGTCTCCCTCGGACCGCACTTGGCAGTCACCGGTCCTGACGGATCCTATGTCCTCACCGTCCCATATGGGATGTCGGGAGACATCATCGTATCCATTCCGTGATATTCGCAGATTACCGTGGCATCCGTCAAGGATCTTTTTGCGGACATCTCCGGCAAGGACCTCGTCCTGAAGGCCAACGTATACATGGCCGTCTTCAAGGACTACGACGGTTCCAAAATATCGGAGGTATCCGTCCTCTGGGGAGATGTCCCGACAGTGCCAGACGATCCGTCCAGAGCATCAGACGGCAAGTATGCGTACACCTTTGCGGGGTGGTCCCCGTCAGTCGGGGCCTACGACGGCACCGTGACGTCGTACACGGCGACCTACGATGCGACGACCATCGGAAAAACGGGCGGCCATATGGGACATAACGTCGTCCTCTACGCATTCTGTACCGCATGTACCGCGATATTCCTGGCGGCAGGTGTAACCGGGAAGCGGGTGGGGGTCTGATGGGAAAGGTCCGGAGGAATCTCCTCCGGACCTGAGACCCCGTACCGGTTTTATACCCGGAACCCATGGTTCCGTACTGCAGTATGGTGATCCGATGGTGGGAGATACAAGGATGTTGGTCGTTTTCGATGTGGACGGAACCCTTACGGACTCCCGTCCGTCGATCTACGCATCATACCGCCATGCGGCGCTCAACGCAGGTCTCCCGATACCGTCCGACGACATGCTGGCACATCATCTGTGCGGAGGGCTTCCGGACAACGTCAGGGAACTCTTCGGGGTCGAAGGCGATGCCGCTTCGGAGGTCATCGGTTTGTACCGCAGGTATTATTCCGAGGAGTGCGTAGGTAAGGTCCCGCTGTTCGACGGTATGGAAGAGGTTCTGAGGGACCTCCGTTCCGAGGGATACTTGCTTTCGGTGGCCACCATGAAGATCGAGGATGTGGCGACGGAATTCATCCGCGGACTCGGTCTGGAGGACCTGTTTCTGACGGTCGCAGGTGCGGATGCCTCCGGTACCGTGACCAAGGCGGACATGGTCCGCAGATGTGCCAGAGAGGCAGATGCGGACATCGTCGTCATGATAGGCGACTGTCCTCAGGACCTGGAGGGTGCGAGACAGGCGGGGGCGGGATTCATAGCCGCCGCCTACGGGTATGGACTTCCGCCCGGAAAGTGCAAGGAGGAAGGGATACCGTACGTCCTCTCCCCTAGGGACATCCCTGCGGAAGTGGGAAGGACGAAATCCCGCCTCAAGGAATGAGCCAGTGACATTGGACGAGGCATTTCGGAGAGATGTAGGAATCGCACATCTCGGTTCGGGGAATCCTTTCATCTTTTAATGGTCGCCATATCCAAGGTCTCTGATGAGCTCGGGAAGATTCGTTCCAACACTGCACTAAATCCTACTGATGTCGTTTTCAAACTTCGCTGAATTATTCAAGGCTATGCCTATTTTTGGAACAATCGGTCTAAAGTCTGTCTTTTTACCAATTTTTTTCTTTTTCATTTCAGAGTCTATTGTCGCAGATACTCTTTTAGGATTTTTCAAATCATCCAGTATTTCCGAGATATCGAAGTGGAGAAGGATCCATAATTCAAATTTAGGATTTGTTATGTATGCCCTGTATCCTCTTTCTGTGCATTCTTTTACAAACCTTTTGTATTCTCCAACAGGGCGTGCATCGCTATCTACGATTATGCACACTGTATCGACGGCCTCTTCATAATGAATCTGATCGTTCAACAGTTCAAGGCCGTGGACGTCACATTCCTTTTGTATATGATCTATACATACATCTACAGCTTTGGAATAATCCTTTACATTTCCTTCGAAATTTACTAATTTATTATTTTTTAGAACAACATGGAGCTATTTGGCTATGTTTTCTTTATGTTTTTCGAACTTATGCCCGAATCTGATCAGCGATTCGATTATTTTTCCTATCAGGAGATTTTCGGAATACTCTCCAGTCTTAAGCATATGGATGTATTCGTCTGTGAGTGAAATGAGTTTTATCGGATCGCTGTATCCGTCTTGCAAGGCATATCTTCCAAGCACCACTATGTCCACCATAGGTGTTTGAGAGTATTCCTTCTGTATTTCCGATACTGCTTCGAAATACTTCCTTTCGGTCACATACCCCTCTGAGATGATGAGGAATTTTTTACGTATATGCATTGGCTCCGATGCACGTTTGTTTTCTATCGCAGTTGTGGGCCTCATCATCACTCCAAATCGGGAAATATGCTTCTGAAACACGGTATCGCACCGTATCTTCCATCCAAGTATGCCTTATCGATGCGTCTGTCCTTTCTCTCTCCGAATGCTTCCAGGGAATAGATTTTCGATGTCCCGGCCGTATCTTTCTCTACGAACCAGATCTCGTCCCTGCGTACAATATCCAGATCCATGAGCCTGGATTCGTGGGTGGTTACGATCAGCTGTCTTCTGAGATCTTTCGGGAGCGATTCGAAATCCCTTATGAATTTCTGGGTCATCTGAGGGTGCAGGCTCCTGTCGATCTCGTCCACGACATATGTCAGATCCTTCAGATCGTTCCCATTCAGCAGGGGAAGCAGCTCCACCAGTCTTTTCGTCCCATCCGATTCCTCGGTGTATTCGAACGATGTTCCGTTGTGGTCGAACATCATCTTTTTAAGTACGGGCTCTCCCGATCTTCCGACGGTCAAAGTGAATATTCCGGAAGGAGATCTTATGGTCCCTATGGGTTCGCTACGGTTCCCGATGTCCCGCATCATCTGTTCCAGGAGATCGGGAGGTATCATGTTGCTGCGGTCCTTTACATCCTCGTATCTTATTCCGGATATTCCCGTCCCATAATGCGGAAGGGTGTTCCCTGTGAAATCGGACAGGTTGCTGTTTATGTTGTAGTTGAGGGATGTTCCTGCTGCGACTATCCTGAGGGAGTTGGTGAACCATCTCATCAATCTGTTTATGACCGATAGTTTACTTCCCTCCCTCTCGGGAGCTTTCGACATGACCGTGATGAACGGAATCCATCCGGCAGATCTGGCCTCCGTGGAGTATACTTCGAAATATTTCGAATCCTCGTCCTGTAGATCCAGTTCTGTTTCAATGGCGTCTTTGGTCCTGAAGAATATCTTGCTATGCCTGCCTTTGTTCGACAGATTGTACAGCCATTCGGTCAATATCTCTCCGGACGACAGCAGTACTTCGAAACCATAGGCATACTGTGTCCCGTTCAGTTCCACGGTGTACTCGAATGCAGTGGCTCTTTTGGAGTTCTCCGGATCGATCCTGCAGTAATCGTTCTTTGGGATCGGGTATCCGAATATGAGGCCTCTCGAAGCGATCATCGCTTTGACGAGGTTGGTCTTCCCCGAACCATTGGAACCGAATATGACCGCTGTGCGGAGGATCCCCTGGTCTTTCATATCATACACATGGTCTGCGTGGTCGCGAGTACTTCCGGATACCATGGACAGGGATTGTTCCTTGTCGAACGATTTGTAGTTCTCAACTCTGAATTTTATCAGCATTTTTCCAGCTCATTCTATTTTTTCGAGAAGTTTAATCAAATATAGCAAGTATATGATATATAATTGTGCTTGATATTCGAAAAAATCGATATCTCATCACCACAAAAGCCTTACAGGAACAAATGTCGGCCATGTCTGGTACAGCTTTGTCTGAAATCGGGTCCATGCGATGGCACGGAATACTCCGGGAAAACATATAATCCCCCGCCTGTCATTCCACCTGCCATGAAGGCCGAAGAGATCCTCGCCACATATTGTACAGGAAGCATGTTCATACTCGAGAGACAGGATGTGGTCGTAGGGATACTCCAAGACAACGGTGTCAGGAAGAAGGATGCCGAGAAGGCGTATTCCATATTCAAGCAGAACCATCCGTTCGGATATTCGGGCGACGACGTCCCTCCCGTGGATATAGACATGTTCTTCCGTGCGGGGATGAGATACCTCGATGCCGCCGACGACCTCATATCGTTCAAGAAGGCCTATTGGACGCTGTTCGTGGCCGCCGTGAGGGGACATCCCGAGGCCCTTTTCCGCCTCGGAATGCTCATGGGCGGGGAGTACGAGGGATGTCCGTTCACGGAGGTCAGGTCGGCCGTCAAGTTCTTCCGTAAGGCCGACGAGAAGGGACACCCCGATGCAAAACTCCATCTGGCACTTCTGATAGCGGACGGATTCCGTCCCGATACGGCCGAGGAGGCCATGTCCCTCATGGAGGCGGAGGTATCCGCAGCTGACGCCGGGGAGGATGCGGACACCCTCTTGGATGCCATAGCCGGTCTGAGGGGAGGGGATGCGGCACCCGCTCTGGAGAAGCTCGTATCCCTCTCGGAGAAAGGCGTCTCCGAGGCCTCGGTGATATTGGATGCGGTCTACCGCGAAGGATACAGGACGGAGAAGGATCCGGGACTGGCGGACCGTTATTGGAGGTCGGTATCCTTCTGATACCACGTACCCTCTCATTCCAAGTTGAATATGTAGGACGTACGGTGACGGTATTCGTCACCCTTTCTGAGGACCGCCGACGGGAATTCCGGGTGGTTGGGGGAATCGGGACAGTATTGTGTCTCCAGACACAGTCCGCTCCATTTCCCGTATCTCGCGCCGTCCTTTCCTTCCATCTCCTTAAGTCCGTTGGCCGTGTAGAACTGTATGGCGGGACAGTCCGTGACCACGTCCATCTCGATGCCGGTCTTGGGTCCCTTCACCTTGGCCGCCATGATGTCGTCCAACAGGTAGTTGTTGTCGAACCCGCCGTACCTTCTCATCCTGGTCCCGATGGCCCTCGACTCCCTGAGGTCCAGGGGCGTCCCTTCGACGGATGCGATCTCCCCCGTGGGCAGGGACCTCCCTCCGAACACCGTGTGACGGTCGGAGTTGATCATGACGTGGTGGTCCTCCACCGTACCGTTCCCGTGCCCGTTCAGGTTGAAGTATGAGTGGTTGGTGAGGTTGCAGACGGTATCCCTGTCGGAATGTGCCAGATAGTCAATGGTCAGGCCCGAGTCGCCCAAGGTGTATTTCACCCTGACATCCATGTTGCCCGGATACCCCTCCTCCCCGTCGGCGCTCTGGAGGGACAGGGTGACGGAGCTTTCCGACGACCCTTCTATGTTCCAGATCCTCTTATCGAATCCCTTGTTCCCTCCGTGGATATGGTCCGGGCCCCTGTTCCGGGAGAGTTCGTAGGTCTTCCCGTCCAGTTCGAACCTCCCCTCGGCTATCCTGTTGGCGAACCTTCCTATGATGGCCCCCATGCGGCCGGAGCGGGTCTCGTAGTCGATGACGTTCTCGTAACCGAGGACGACATCCACGTCGAACCCGGACGAATCCGGGACGTAGAGGTTCTGGAGGACACCTCCGTAGGTGAGGATCCCGCAACTCAGGTCCCCCTTCTCCAGGAAGACCATCTCCACCTCCGCTCCTTCCGAAGTCTTTCCGAATGACGTTCTCACGGCCGTCCCTCCTCAGTACCTCGCCTCGACGGTCTTCAGACCGGTCCCGAGGATCCTCCCTGCCTCCTTCAGCATGTCCTCGGTGACATCCCCGGGGACGTTCCTCAGCTCTATCTTGAACATGGCTATGGCACACGGCCTCCTGTAATCCAGACGGTCCAGCGACCCTTTCCTGCCGCAGCAGGGCATCGTCATGCCGAGGTCCGAGAAACCCTTCCCCTCCGCCACGTTCATGGCCTCGCCCCATGAATCGAAGGGGACCTCCTTCCCGCAGAACGGGCACACGATGCTTTCCAGGTATTCTCCGCAGTCTATGAACTTCGGAGAGCACCACTACTCGGTACACACATCGTTCGTCCCCGTCGAATCCGCCAGGAAGTCCATCGCATCCCCCAGCCTCATGGCGTCCGGGACGAACCGCGGGTCTTCCGAAGTGACTTTCAGTACACGTTCCGCCATATCAGTCCCTCTCCCTCTGCGCTATGAACCTGTCGGGCCTCATGGGGTCATGATGGTAGAACTGGCTGTAGAGCCAGTCGTCGTCGGCATCGGTGCCGTCGATGCGCCTCTCGAGCTCCCTCTTGGTCACGGGCATGACCTGAAGGCAGGTGACGTTCCTGCCGAGACCCATCCTGCACTGGAGGATGGACGTATCCTCTATGACCTCGGGGAATAGCAGTATGACGCCTTGCATGGTGTCCTGCTCCCTGCCCAGATCGATGATGTCCGTGGCTATGACGCCCATCCTGTTGGAGAAAGGGAACATGGCGGTCTCGGTCAATATCTGCCAATACCATAGCCAGTCGTCGGACCCCTCCTCGATCCTCACGGTGGGGTCGAGGAACATCATGTACTCGTTTTGCAGGGTGGCGGTCTCCCCGTATCTTACGCCCTCCCTCTTGGGCATCCTGTAGTCGCTCGCACCCCTGGTGCAGAGCTTCCAGAACGGATACCTTCCCGTAGGTGCGAACACTAGGATGTCTATGGGCAGCTCGGTCTCCGCCTTGTTGCGCATGACCGTGGCGGCCTTCTGACCGAAGCACCTCTCGAAGTGGTCGGTAAGCTTCTCCATTTCCTTCGCATTCATATGGACACACCGATTCGTTTTATCGGATTTATTGATTGGGTGTCGGGATCACGTATGGGCCGGTAGTACATACGGCAGTCTGGCACATTGTGCTGAGAACATGGGGGCCCCATGAAGGGGACAGTACATTCGCTCCACAGGAATCATGTTTATAACTTATGAAATGACATATGCATTCATGAAGGGGGAAGGCAGGTTGTTGGCGATCCCCGGCGGTGT
>ULVO01011880.1_pt1 | contig 14525 bp, 16 predicted proteins | sample 1959521 | NCBI WGS metagenome assembly ULVO01 (sample SAMEA4835788, study PRJEB28245) | human gut metagenome | biome: gut microbiome; material: fecal sample | place: Denmark | collected 2008
ACAGAGTGACTAACTCTGCGAAAGAAACGGACGCACGGCAGGCTCATTTGAGCCTGCTTTTATATTTTTATAATTGCCCGTCCAAGCTGCTCCGCCATACGCACACAGGCGGCTGTTCCGCCGCTTTCGTTGCGTATATAGGCGACCAATACATCGGTATTTGTCACCATCCAGCGGTTACGCTCCGTAATTGCCGCCTTCGGGTGTACGCCGTACAATTCTTTCGGGATAACGATTTCGTCGTAGTATTTCTCATAATCCTCATAGTCCTTTACCGGATACGGCAGAACGAGGATCATAACGCTGTTGTCGTCACGGAAATTCTTTTTAAGCCGTTTAATCACGCTTGCCGCCATTATGTCGAAGTCACCGTTTCTGCCCAAATAAAACTCCACATATTCCTTTGTGCGGAGCATATCGCAGAACAGGTCGTACAGCTTTTCCTCTATATCAAAGTCCTCGACGATACGATGACCGATCATACTGACACGGTATATCTCACCAAGCAAATTGCTTACCACCTCCCGTCACTTTATAAAAAAGTACACCTAAATACAAAAGCCCAAAAAACGGCTGTGAGCGATTGACTGAAAGCAAAAAGTATGATATAATATAAAAAAGTCGAGAAAAGCGAGCTTTACAGGCTGTTTTTCTCCATTATGAGCGCAAAAAAATCACTGTAAAAAGGTGTACTTTTTTACAGTGATTTTTATTTTTCGTTATCCAATGTGGCTCTGTATTCCCGCAGCCGATGGTAAAAGGTTGACTCGCACATTCCGCACATTTCGGCGGCTTCATAGGACTTTATAATGCCGTTTTCCCACTTCTGCACGATTTCGGGAAAATCGGGCGGAGCCTTGATTACCGGTCTGCCGAATTTCATTCCTTTGGCTTTAGCGGCGGCAATGCCCTGCGCCTGCCGCTTTCGGATGTTTTCCCTCTCGTTCTGTGCCACAAACGACAGCACTTGAAGCACAATATCCGCAAGGAAAGTACCCATTAGGTCTTTACCTCGCCGTGTGTCTAAAAGCGGCATATCAATCACGGAAACATCAACCTCCTTTTCCCGTGTCAGGTATCGCCATTGGCTTTGAATTTCCTCGTAATTCCTACCGAGTCGGTCAATGCTCAAAATATAAAGGACATCGCCCTTTTTGAGCTTTCGGAGCAGCTTTTGATACATCGGGCGGTTAAAGTCCTTGCCGGACTGCTTATCCTTATATATATTTTCTTCGGGAATACCGATTTTACGCATCTCAACCATCTGCCGTTCCTCGTTCTGATCCAAGGTAGACACCCTCACATAACCGTATTCTTTCATTTTGTTTCACCTCCAAGTATAGATAATTTTATCAAAACAATGTGTTGCGGTCTTTTATTTGTTCGCACAACACCCCGCCATATTTATTTTGTACAAAGTCAATCGAAAAAGAAAAAAGCCGACAGAAACTCAACCGAGAAGCTGTCGGCTCTTTCAATTCGCCGTTAATATGCAGGCGCACCATAACCGAGTATCTGATACTCACCGATGGGTCTGCACGAGATTTTACATTCATCGTCCCAGTTGCCCTCGACGGTATACACATAGCCGTCCTCAATCTTCCAAACGATGGCGGTATGGTCGGGCTGTCCGTCAAGTCCGTTGCTTTCCCAATCGTAGAAGATAATCATACCGGGCAGAGGTTCGGCAGAGCCGTCAAGCCATTGCCCACGGTCTTTGAACCATTGAACCCCGGTTTGGCAATCCGCAAACTTAGGAATTACGCCCGTATCTATATAGCCGCATTCATTTGCGCACCACGACACAAAGCAGGCGCACCATTCCACACGGCTCCCGAAGCCGTACCACGACCAATACGGTACGCCGCCCACATTGCCGACCTGTGAGAGCGCCACTGTGGTAATCTGATTGTCGCTTGTGTTGATACCGTAGAGAACCGACGACCACAAAGTGTTGTTCTTATCCTGCAAAAGCTCATTCAGATAGTCCTTTTGCTCCTGATTGAAACCGTATTGTGCAGCCATTTCGTCCACGCTTTTGTGCGACACGGTAATATACAGATAAGTCCTTGTTTCGGTTGTTTCCGTTTGCACAATGTTCCCGTGACCGTCGTCCGTTTCGGTGATTACCGTTTCGGACTTGCTTTCCGTGCGTGAGGATATGGCGTTCATTTCCCAAAATATATCGCTGAGAAGCTGCTTCTTGCTGTCGTCCATTGTCATAACCTCCTGCGGATTGTCAGGGTCGGTGTTGACCTTGACCGAATATACCGCAAGAACCTCTTTCCAAACGGCACGGCTGCCGCTCATTTCAAGAACATCGTGGGCATTTCCGTTTTTTATTTCGGCAAGTTTATTGTCATACTCGGCGTTAATTTCCCGTACAACGGACTGCATAGACATTCCCGTGCCGGAGTCCTCGCCGGAAAAGAAGATACCGAACACCGAGCCGAGAATAAGGGCAACAAGGCAGATGACCAATATCACGACAACCGCAACCCAACCGCCTGCGGCTATGGCTGCCACAAGCGCTTTCACGCCTGCAATAATCGCCTTTACTGCCGCAATCGTCGCTTTCACCGCCGCTTTTATGCCTGCTGCTGTTGCTTTCGCTGCGGCTTTGGCGGCTTGTGCCGCCTTTTGCGATGCCTTTACCGTAGCCTGTGCGGTTTTCTGCGCCGTCTTCGCCGCCTGCTGCGTGGTCTTGATTGCTGTCTTTGCGGTCTTAACCGATTTTTGGGCGGTTTTAGCCGCCGTCCTTTCGGCGGTCTTTATTGTTTTTTTGCCTGCGGAGCTGACGGATTGCTTTATGGTTTTCACGGCTGACTTCTCGGCGGTACGGATAGTTTTATTGCCGATACCGTTCGCCTGATCCCTCAAAGCCTTTTCCGCCCGTTTCTCTTTGAAGCGCCGAATGTTGTCCTTGGTATCCCTGACGCCTTTTCGCCCTGCTTTATCAAGCTGGCGGATACCTTCGTGAACGGCAATATCCGTTCCTCGTTCCACTCTGTCGGAAGCATATTCATTTGCGGAGTTTTCCGTTGCTTCAACGCTCTGTTCGGCTCTGTCCTTTGTCGATACATAGGTCTGCTTCATACGCTGTCCGGCAACGGCAGCTTTATCTATACTTTTGATTGTGCCTTTTACGGCATCTCTCGTCTTTATATCAGCCATTTGAACCACCGCCTTTTTCGGTTACTCGCTTGGCAACAAGAACAAGCCGCCCGTTTCGGTTGGAATACTCGCAGGTGGAAAGCGTAATGAGCTTGTCGCCGTATTCGGCGGAAATGCCCGTATCGTACAATGCCCGTTCCTTTACCTTGCGGATATATTCGTCAAACTGCTCCGGCTCTGTTGCGTCAACAAAGCGGTAATATTGAAATTCGCTTTCCGATCCTGTATAAACCGTCGTTTTGAAAACGGTTATGATTTCATAGGTCTGCCTTTCGCAGAGCGTATCAAAGAAAACCGTCTTATGCTTGCTTTGAAAATCTTTGTCCTCAAACTTTTCAAGGTCGGCAAACATTGAACCGCTTTTCATATGGTGTCCGTAAATTACAATGTTGTCGGACGGCTTTTGCACATCGCAATTCTCCTGCACATACGGGCAGCCGCAATCGGCGTTTTTCTTATCAAAGCCGTGTTTCAGATAGAAATTCGGCTCGTCCTTTGATTGCATTACGGGATAATTGATATTGGTATCCTCAATGCGCATCCATCCTACAAGGTCGCTGTTTTGTCGGTAAAGCTCTGCGTATTCCGGCAACATTACGGTTTCGCTTTCGGCAGCGCTGACAGGCTCTTTTTTCGCAACTGTCGTTTGCAGACCTTCATAGAGCTTTTCCTGCCTGCCCGTTTCCTTGCAGGTGCGGATAATATAAAAGGTGCTTACGCCGAGAACGGTCGTAAGCACCGCATAAAGAACATAGCGTAATATTTTTCTCATTGCTGCTCCTTTCCTTTACACCAAGGCGAGGGTTATGCACCCTCGCCCGGTTTTGTCGTCATCAGCCTATACAATTTCGTGTTTTTGGGGAATTTGTTGGAAAACGGGATCAGGCTTGAACCCACCTTAATAAGCCCGTGTCCTGCGTCTACATTGGTGACATAGGAAATCTGCGTGTCCGAAATGTTCAGCAGCTTCGCAAGCTCAATGCGGTCGGTCGATGCCTGATTGAGCATTACGATGAACTCGGAGTTTGCCAGCATCGTTCTTGCCGTGTGGGACTGAAGCAGGTCGTCCACATTCTGCGTGATGCCCGTGGCATAAGCACCGTACTTTCGTACACGCTTCCAAAGGGTGAACAGGAAGTTTGCGCTGTACTCGTGCTGGAACAGAAGGTAGATCTCATCAATGAAAATAAAGGTGTTCTTGCCTTTGGCTCTGTTCTGCGTAATACGGTTGAGAATGGAGTCGAGAACGACCAGCATACCGATAGGCATAAGCTGTTTACCGAGGTCGAGAATATCATAGCAGATCAGGCGATTGTCCGTATTCACATTCGTATGCTTGGCAAAGGTGTTTAAGCTGCCGTTTGTGAAAAGCTCAATGGCAAGGGCAATTTCCTGCGCTTCCGGCTCGGACTGTTTGAGCAGCTCGGCTCGGAAGTCCTGCAAGGTCGGCACTTCACCCGTGTAATCGTTCTGCTGGTAGGTGCGGTAAACGCTTGCCGTGCAGCGGTCGATAATGGACTTCTGCACCGCACCGAGGCTGTTTCTGCCGATAAGCTGTTCGCAGAGCGACATTATAAACTCGGATTTCAGGATAACGGGGTTTGCACCGTCGCCGTATTCCTTTGTCATATCCATTGCGTTGATATGCGTCGGAGAGGTGGCAGAGATATTGATAATCTCGCCGCCCATTGCTTTTACAAGCGGTGAATATTCTCTTTCGGGGTCGATGATGATAATGTCTGCATCGCCGGAAAGCATCTGATTGATAATCTCTCCCTTTGCCGCAAAGGACTTACCGCCGCCCGATACGCCCAAGATAAACTCATTACCGTTGAGAAGCTGCTTGCGGTCAGCAATAATCATATTTTTACTGATTACATTCTGCCCATAATAAATCCCGTTCGTATGGCAGATGTCCTGCACACGGAACGGGATAAATACGGCAAGGCTTTCCGTTGTAAGGGTACGAACAGCGTCGATCCTGCGAACACCGAACGGCATTGCCGTGTTGAGTCCGTCTGTCTGCTGAAATTTCAGAACGCCAAACTGGCACAAATGCTTTCTTGCAGTGGTGAGCAGAGCTTCGGTGTCGTTGTCAAGCTGCTCCTTGGTGTCGGCGGTGTGAACCATTGTAATGACGGCGAACATCATTCGCTGATCCCTCGTAGTCAGATCGTCGAGAAATTCTTTCATTTCCTTTCGCTGCTGTTCAAGGTCATAAGGAACCTGTGCGGAGAAGTTGTTATTGGAGTTTTGTCTGCGCTGCCAGTTCGTCACATTGGTTTCTACACCGAGAAGTCTATTTTCCGCTTCCCGTACCGCTTCGTCAGTCGGCACGGGGACAACATCAATCGACATCATCAGGTTACGGTTCAGGTCGGTCAGCTCTGCCACCATACTATCCTTAATATAAGAAGCGTACTCTCGCAGGAACAGCACTCTGCCGTAGCGCTCTCCGATCTTGAAACAGTCCTTTTCAAATTCCATTGAATTGGGGCAGATGAAGTCTTTGAAATCGTGTCCCTTCTTTCGGGTTTCCTTTATATCAAAGTGAAAATCCGTTTCCTCACCGACACGGTAGAAGTCGTGAAAAATGCGGAGTCGTTCATCGGTTTCCATTTCCGTACACTTGCTGCCGAGCCTGCCGAAGTGGGAGATAAGGTCTGCGCCGACACGGGCGAAATAATTTCTCGCTTCCTCAACATTCTTCTTGCACACCGAAATGGTGATATACTTCTCCTGCACAATGGAATTTGCTCCGGTTGCTTTTTCAAGCAGCATACGGTTGTATTCCTCACGGTATTCGTTAAGCCCGTCGTCTTTGAGGGGAATGAGAATGGTCTTTTCAAAGTCCAAACGGTTCAGACGGCGATTGTTGATTGTAATTTTTGTCGTTGCGCCGCTGTCCAAGGAATTGAGCAGCTCGGAGTATTCAAGAAACATCGCTTCTTTATCCTCTCGGCTTGCAACGGCGTAGTTTATATCCGTAAATTTATAGCTCTTGGAGTATTTGTCCTTGCCGACCTGAAAGATACCGTCATCAAAGATTGCCTTAATGGGAATGACATCCTGCACGCCCCTCGGCACGACAAATCGTTCCTTGTCCTGCTTAAACAGGTTTTTCAGTGTCTTAATCATTGTGTTTTGCTACCTCCTTAGTTTTCTGTTCGATGCTCGGCTTCATCAGTTCAAAATAGGTGTTTGTGGAGTGAAATACGAGCTTCTTCGGCATAAGAAACTCACTCTTGATCCACGCCCATACAAATTTTTCTGCCGTCATACCGTTGTACTTGATAAAGCCGAGCGCCGCAAATGGTGCGGCTGCTAAAATGCACATCCAACTGACGGTTTCCGTACCCACATACGGTTTGAGCAGGAAATACACGCCTATCGCCACACCGCAAGCCAAGACGGAAAAAATAAACTGTCTGAGTGACAGCCCGAAAAACATTGCTTCTGTATAATTGCGAATTTCTCTGTTGATTTTTATTTCCAAAATAATACCTCCTTTTGGGTAATAAAAAATCGCCACCCGTTAAGGTGACGATTTCGTAAAGCCGGATTGCTTATTTCCAGCTCGTTCTTGAATTATATACATTGTTGACCGCTTCGATATAGCAAATAAAGGACGGATGGTTATAGTCGTTGCTTGTCAGATATTTGTTTTTGAGCCGCAAATACTGATCCCGGACTAAATTCCATTTCCCTTTGCGTTTAATAAAGTCAACCTTTTTCCGTATTCCCGAAGAATGCGGCGCTTGATTCCAATAGTATCTGTCGTTATAGGTGAACCCCGTTTTTTCGTGGATCAGTCGATACATTCGGTCTTGTGTATCCGTAAATACGATACAGACATCTATTGAAAATAAAGTCTGATTGCCTTGACTGAAATAATGACGCTTTGTTGTGAGTGAGGAAGTGGAATCCTCGCAACTACCCCAACCGTTCATAGTCAGGGCTTTATTAAAGGCTTTTCTCGCACATTCTTTGAGTTTGCGGCAATCCTCAAAATCTTCACAGCGGACAATTTCAAGGTTATAGTCCAAGTCTATCGGCTGTGAAGCATTTTGCACGATGAGGTTTTTAGCGCCGCTGCCCACAAGATAAAAGGTTGAACCTATGTCATAGTCCTCTTTCAAGGTATGGCAAAAGTCTTGCATAATTTCTCCGCACACGCTGCGTACACGGCTTAGGTATTCCTTATCTTCTACATATTCAAACATAAAAGCTCCTTTCACCCCCAAACCGTCCATTCAGCTCTTTGTGAGCTAAATCATATTATTATACTTATGGTGACAGGCTGTGTCAACCTTTTTATTAAAAAAGTTGCGATTTTCCGTCGCAGCCCTTTATAATCCCATCATTTCACGGATAATACGGTCGCTCATTTTTACCGCTCCAACCAACACAAGCATATTGAAAATGAGTTCTGCCACATAGCTCCATACTTGCGTTACGGCGGCTGCGCTTGTATCCACCACGGGCGGAGAAGAAGCAAACACCGAGAATATAATGCAGGACAGTACGATAACCGCACCTTCAAGCAGTACGGCGCAATAGCTCTTGATAAAGGACTTGCCGATATTCTGCGAGGGTTCGCCTGCAAAGGCGGCAAGCGGAATAGGGGCAAGCGCCGTATACATATATAGCTTAAAGAAACGCCCATAGACGGTCATAATCATAATGAACGATAGAACCGTAACAAACAACCCGCCAATCAAAGTGACCGCCCACAACGGGATTGACTCAAAGAAGCCGCAATCTTCAATAGTCGTTATCATTTCTGCCGGGAGCGTTGTCTGCTGCGGATTGCCGAAGCCTGCGGCGTTCATAATGGTTGTGATAACGCCTTGCCCGATATTAAAGAGTGCCAGCATCAATTCCATACCGTAGGTGATTGCTCCCTTTGCCAGCGCAAAGCGGATAAAGAGTTTCAGTGCGTGTTCCGGCTTCTTTATTTCGGTGAAAGAGCCGCAGGTGCGCACCATACCTATTACAAAAAACAATACGAGAAGTGCAAGTCCGATTGCCTGAACAGCGCCGTTTATATTGACGATTACGCCCCAAATGCTGCCGCCCTTGAAATTCTGCGGCGAGGTCGTAATGAGCGTCCAAATTTCGGATAGCTTCTCGTTCCAAGTTTCGAGTGCGTTTTCAAGATTTTGCACGATCCAGTTGTCACTCAAATAGATGCACCTCCTTTATGGGAAAGGGACATACCCGTTTTGCCGGATATGCCCCTTTCTGATATTTCTGTTTCAGCCCGTGATAAGATTCAGGATTTCCTTCGCAAAGGTGATGATGACACCACCGGCAAAAGTGAGAAAGCCATTAGCCCTCTGCGACGGGTCGTGCGATTTAAGGGAAAGCCCCACCTGAACGATACCGAAGCCGAGCAGGATAAGTCCAATAGCTCGGATCAGCCCGAAAATAAAATCGGACAGATTATTGATAACGCTCAGCGGATCGCCGCCTGCCGCAAATGCGGTCATTGTCATTGCGCCTGCAAGTGCCATACAAAGCACGATGGCGCAATAGGTACGAAAGCCCTTTCTGACCTTTCCGGTCATAGGCAGCTTGTTGGTTTCCTTATTGGTTTTCTTAAAGATATTCATTGTGTTACCTCCGTATATTTATTTGGTTTCAAAGTCCTCATCAGAGAGGAGTTCGTAATTGGTTTCCGTTACTTCCGTTTCGGGCGCTTTGGTTTTATCAAAACTGAACAGTTCGATGGTAGCGACATCGGACTTGACCTCGCCGTGCCTGTATACGCCTGCTTTTCCGTCTGCGGTCAAAGCCACATTCGGGTGTTTCAGAATGTCGTACTTGAAATCAAGCACGGGGCGCTCACCTCGGATAAAGAGAATGGCATATTGGTTGTCAAGCAGCCGAACCTCGTCGGGCGTTAAAAGCTCTCTGCCGCTGATCTGATAGTTCGTGCTGTAATTTCCGCTTCTGCCGCTGCTTTTGCCGTAGGTGTTGGTGTCGATGGTCGCCTTACCGAGCAATTCACTCACATATTTATGAGTGGACTGCTCATTGCCGCCGAGATACAGAAATTCATCGCAGTTGCCGACAATGCTTTCCCACTGTTTTTCGAACAGCGCTTTCAACTGCGCTAAGTTTTGCAGGATGATACTGACCGATACCGAGCGTGAACGCATAACGGAAAGTATCTTATCGAAGTCATCCGGCAGGCTGACATTGGCAAATTCGTCCATCAGAAAATGCACGGGTATCGGCAGACTGCCGCCGTGAATGTGGTCGGCGGAATAGAAAAGCTGCTGAAATAGCTGCGTGTAGAGAATTGAAACGAGAAAATTAAAACTCGTATCATTGTCCGGTATCAGCGCAAACAGAGCCGTCTTTTTCTCGCCAAGGGTTTCAAGCTCCAGCTCATCGGTTGAGGTGAGTGAAGCAAGGCTTTCAAGGTTGAATTTCTCCAAACGGGCGGCAAGAGTGATCTGAATACTTTTCAGGGTCTTTGCCGAACCGGAGTGGTAGGAATGATAATACTTCAATGCGATGTGTTCGGGGTTCTCGTATTCCAATTCAGAAAAGAGATTGTCAAGCGGCGATGGTCTTGGTTCTTCCTCGTCCTCAATCGCTCCCGCACGAAGCATCTCCATTACCATTGCGAAGTTCTGCTCGTCCTCCGGCGCTTCATAGTGAAGGTAGAATACAAGCGCCAGCAAAAGCATTGAAGCCGCCGTATCCCAAAAGGGGTCGTTGCTCTGAGAGCCTTTCGGCGTGGTACTCTTAAATAAGTTCGTCACAAGCCTTTGGATGTCGTTGTCGTTCCGCAAATACACAAAGGGGTTATAGCAATGGCTTTTCTCCATTGAAATCAGATCAAGTACCTTGATTTCATATCCCTTTGCTTCAAGCAGCTTTCCGACATCTCGGACGATTTCACCCTTTGGGTCGAGGACTACAAAGCTGGTATTTGCCTGCATCAAGTTGGGCTTACAGTAAAAGCGTGTTTTACCTGCACCGCTGCCGCCGCAAACAAGGGTGTTCAGATTGCGGCGGTGCTTCTTGGCGTTCAGCCCGATGCTCACATTCTGCGTCATCAGCTTGTTTTCGCTTTTCGGGAATTGAGCATACTTTTTGTTTACGGCATTGGCGTCGCCCCATTTAGCCGAGCCGTGTTCCTCCCGCCGCCTATAATTCCTGCGTGTCGAGAAATAAATGCCGATACCCATTCCGTAGCAGAGAAGCAAAACGAGGACAGCTTTTACACTGTCCTCGCAAAGCTCTATGCGGAAGGGTTCGTTGAACACCGTCATCAGTCCCGGCAGTATCTCGGCAAGACCGCCGCCGACAGACGGTGCTATTTTCAACGCAAGCCACACGACGGGAATAATGCCAATCAGAGAAAGAATGACAGCGGTGCGCTTATCATCTTGCTTCATCTCGGCGTCGTTCCTTTTCTATCACCTTGAATTTCCGTTTTGGGGCGTAACCGACCTTGACGATCAGCTCATCAACGGCATCGGTCGTTTTGCCCTTGCTGATAAGGGCGTTTCTCTTTTCGTTTAGGGAGTCGATGACAATGCCGTGTTCATAGTCACTCAAAGCGATATAATTCTTTTCTTCCTTCATAGGCGTATCCTCCGTTATCTGCTGTCACGGTCTTTGGAGCGTTCCTGCTTCTGCCTGTAAAGCTCATCGGACACACGGGAATAAATTTCGTTCATTGCCGTTCGTATCTTGGAAAGCTCCGCACGAATTTCTTTTGGTTCTTTGCTTTTCCATTCTTCGGGGATACGGTCAATGGCGAAGTTCTTTGTTTCCACGCCGTACTTTTTGCAGAGCATATACCCGATACACATTGCCTGAAAACCTGTGTCCCTACGGCTGTATGAGTCGCTGTCAACGGAAAGCTGAGCGTGACCGAGTTCCTGTGCCACACACTGGCAGAGCGCAACGCTGTCCCCAATGTCATTTTTGATAAAGAGCGTTTGCTTTTCGTTATCATAGAAGGCTCCCATCTGCGGATGCGGAAGCTCCGCCGCCACTTCAACCGAAACGGGTGCGGTGTCGATCATCACGGCAACGAGTGCCTGCGGGTCACGGTTGGCGGTAGGTGCTGCCGTCTGTTTTCCGTTGGTTTGGGAAACATCAAAAACCTTCTTGACATTGTAGGAGATACCTGCCGTGCCGTCACTCTTTGCATATTCAACGGGTTCAAGGATGGAAAAGCTCTTTTCGCCTTTCTTGATTGATACTTTTTCTTCCGCCCAGTCCCCAAAATCCTTGACCTGTGTTGCCTTGGAAAACTGTTTATAAATAAGCAGGGCGTTGGAAGCGGAATAGCGATCCATACGAGCCTGTGTATCAAGAAAGGCTTTGAATTTCGCCCCGTCCGCTGCGATTTCGGCAGCCGTGCTGTCGATCATCTGATAAACAGCGTCTTTCTCTGCCTGCTTCTTTTCTCTCCATTCATCGGGAGAGAGTTGAGGGCGGCTTTTTACGCCGCCCTTTCTTACCTTAAAATTTTTCGTCATTGTAATTACCTCGCTTTGTTTTTGTGTTTGGGTTTCTTTTTCTTGGGCTGCCGATGGGTGGTCTGCCTGACCTCCTGAGCTTTGGGCTTTTCGCCCGCAGTTCCGAGGTCGGGTTCGTCTGCTCTCCGTTCGCTTTTCGCCTGAGCCTTATACCGTTCCAGCTTCTCACGAACGGACGGTTTTTCCTCGGCAGCTTTGGCTTTACCCTTATCAGACTTACCAATTACCTCGACGGAGCTTTGCCTTGACGGAGGGTTTTTGTCCGTCTTGGCGGCTGTGGGGTTTTCGTGGGATTGCCCCTCTTTCTGCATCGGCTTTCCCATTGCTTCCTCCACAATGCGTTCTCCCTTGGATTTGGTCGGCACTTCGTTTGCCCGTTCCTCTCGCTCGGCAATGCTCTTTTCCGCATTTGCCACGATAGAACCCTTGTCCACGCTGCCGAATTCAAAGCGGTCAAAAATACGCTGGATTTTGGATGCGTCCTCCGCACGGGCGATAATGTCCACCGGAATGTTATCACCCTTGTTGTACTTGTCTTTCAGTACACAGTAGAGGACGCCGTACTTCTTTGCCTGCTCGGTAAAGGTTTTCAGGTCTTTTTGCATAATAGAAAAAACTTTGAGGTCTTTTCCCGATTTCAGCATATTGGTGAGCCTTGCCTTGCCCTTGGTTTTCTGTTCCTGTTTCAAAACAGAAACTAAAAGAACGGTCAGCTCCTTTGCCGCCGTTCCCGTAAGTTTTGCAGCTACTTCAAAGCCTTCAAGCGATAGCCTGACGACCTGTTCCGCTGCGTCACCGCCGTTGTTCATAACTTCGGTTCTCCTTTCTGTTGCTCTTGATTTTTTCTTCGTCTGCAAGCACCGCCTCCAAGTTTTCCTTTATCACGCCGGAGCGTTCAGCGATACCCTTGCAGAGCCGGACTTCTTTGCGAAGCTCCTTCAGCCTTGCGGATATGGCAGAGATCTGTTTCTTGCAGCCTGACAGCGTTGCATCGTCTGTATTTACTTTTCGTATCTCGTTTCGCAGGTGCGTTCTGTCGGCGGTAAGCGTTTTGATCTCGTCCTCAACCGAGTGCTGATATGAGAAAAGCTGCTCAGAGGTAGAGATGTGTTCTCTGCCGAGCAGCCTTATTTGTGCGGTTATTTCGTCCAGCTTCATCAGATCCTCACGCAAAAGATAATGAAGCCGAGCCGGATTTTGTTTTTTGTACTTCGGCAGATAGCCGAGCTTATAGCAGTAGTGTAGATAGAGTCCGTAAAGTCCGCCGACCTTTTGTATCTTATGCTCCCGTGTCAAAAGGACATATTGCTTCGGGCGGTAGTAATAGCCCTTATGGAACGGCTCTAAGTGAACCTTGTCCCGATTTTCATAAATGCGCTCTTTGATACGGTCAAGGGAATACTCATCTCCGAGCCGTGTAAGTCGGATATTCTTTTTATATCCCTTCATCCGAAGCACCTGATACTTGTGGTTTGCCGAGTCGTCAAAGTACGCTCCCATCTGACGGAGAACATACTTGAAGTCGGCGTAGCTGTTGCTCTTGGCAATCGATTCGTCAATTACGGCTTTGGCAGTATCCACATAGTTGGGCATACCCGCTTCGTGCAGCTTCCTGGCATAATAGTTTTTGCCTGTGCCACGATGCGGATTTTCAATCACATCAAGCTGATACTTGCGGCACAGCTCGTCGGCTATGTGCCGGAAGTGCCGCCAGTGCTTTTGGTTGTTCGCCATCCGCTTGCCGTCCACAAAGGACACGGAGTTTACAACAAAGTGACAGTGCAGGTGCTTGGTGTTCAGGTGCGTTGTTACCACGACCTGAAATCTCTCGCCCCATACACGCTTGGCAAATTCCATTCCGATCTTCTGCGCCAGTTCGGGATTGATATTCGGTTCGTCCTTAAAGCTCAGATAGCCGTGGTAGGCTTGGATGCCGCCCGTCTTATCAAATTGCTCCTTGACCGTTACGAATTGGTCACGGGCAGTTGAAGCATTGCAGTTGATACCGTCCACATAAAACTCCCGTTCCGTTTTTTCTTCGTCCTTGGCGTATTTAAGAACATCGGCAAGCGCCTGATACTGCTCCGGCGTATATTCCGGCACTTTGGTCTTTTCGGGATTGGTTGCATAGTCGATAACTTGGTCGAGCCTGACCGTTACTTTCCATATCTTACTTACTGCCATTTCAGTTCACTCTTTTCAGGGCGGAGAAACTGTCGCTCCACATCTGCCTGAAACCTGTGCCAGCGCTCCGCTTCCTTTCGGAGCTTCTGTGCGTCCACAAAGCTGAGTGAGTGTGCCTGCGCCGCAAGCTGATTGATATTGTTGCCGATAGAGGAAAGCTGACGCATCGTATCATAGAAACGCTCATCGGGGCGTTCTCTCGGCTCATATCCTCGCACGAGCAGGCGCACAAGCGCCGCTTCGGTCAGGCAGGTCTTTTTGGCTTTCTTCTGTAAGTCCTGCGCTTCGTCACGGGAAAACCAAAATTGCTTTTTAACGGTTCTTCTTTTCATTGTACTTGACCTCCTTCTTTTTGTCGGTGTTGTAAAGTCGGTTGATTTGCAGGCAGCACATCACAAAAGAAGCGACGCAGCCGCCGAGCAGCAGACCGACGATAAGGGAAATTGCTTCTGACATAATAAAATCCTTTCTGTCTTGGGGTATTAGGGGCAACCCCTAACAAGCGTTTTACTGTTTTTTGCCCGATAGGAGTAAAAACAGTCTGCTTGCTAAGATAGTACAGTCTTTTGGGGTTGCCCCGTCTTTCTGAGAAATCAGCGTTCTTTGTCCGCCTTGGCGGGCTTGAAAGGTACGGCTACAATATCTTCACCTGCCCGA
>ULVO01100478.1_pt1 | contig 14515 bp, 11 predicted proteins | sample 1959521 | NCBI WGS metagenome assembly ULVO01 (sample SAMEA4835788, study PRJEB28245) | human gut metagenome | biome: gut microbiome; material: fecal sample | place: Denmark | collected 2008
GCTCAATTTGAACGACATCTGCAAACTTACGCTGTTCCCAAGCGTCATCAAACCCTTTAAATCTGATTGCCGGAAATTTATTATTATTCGTCATTTTACCGAACCCCCAAGCAATGTTTTAAGTCCTGCAAGACCACGCATATCAAAATCGTTTCCGGTCAAATCGTCAAGCATATCCGAAAGCGAAGATTCCGCTGTACTTATCTGACTGTCAAGTTCCGTGAATGAGGTTTCGTATTTCTTTGAAAGCGTATCAATTTGGCTTTCAAGTGAAAAAATCAGTACATGCGGCAGATTCATTATTCCGTCACAGATAGGGTCAATCCATTTTTTAACAAGAAGGTTATGAATTTCTTCGTCCGTAAGTGTTTTGATTTTTTCTTCGGTTTTGCTGTCAAGGGCTGTTTTCTTTGCCTTCAGCGCCTTCTTCGCTTTGCTGATTTTATCGTTTGTCTCATCAAAGCTCATGATTATAGATTCGTATGAATCGTCTTCATATTCCGCGCCTTTTTTGATGTTCTTCTTGATTTCGGCAATTTTTGTCTTGAGCTTTTTGGAATCAATATCACCGGAATCATCGTCTTTAAGCAGCTCGGTTTTGTCGTCGGGTTCGATGGAATCGAGAAGTTCATCTTTTTCATTCGTCAGTGCCGAAATCTCGGCATCTAAGGCCGCTACTTCGTCCGCCAAATCGGAGAAGTACAGTTTTTGAATCATAGCGAAAGATATAAGTCTGCCGTCAATTCCGATAACCTTTTCTTCAAGTTTTTTTGTTTTAGAGTCTTTTTTAAGAACTTTAATATCGTCAATTTCTCTCGCAGCCGCAAAGCCCTGAGTTTTCACGGTCTCAAGGTCGAGAAGTATTTCTTGCCATACATTGTCAAGCGCCTCAAAACAATCGTAATAATCAATTAAACCGTTATCGTCAATTTTTTCTCTTACAGTTGCGGCAATTTTCATTTCAAGCGAACTCAGATGAATATTCGCCGGATTTGAAAGAAATTCATTTTCAAGATAAGGTTTTAAATACGCGAATCTGTTATTATGAGAATTGATAAACGCGGCAACATCGGCGTTGTTCTCAATTATCTCTTTTAAGTTCTCGGCGGCAGCTTCGGAATAATTCGAATTCACAGCCTTAAACAACTCGTTTTTCAAAGTCGGGAATTGACGCCAAAACGGAGCAAGATTTTCGCTGTTTATTTCGGTGTTCGGTATACCGCCGTACATCAGCGCAAAGATATCATGCGGTTCTTTTTTATCGGACGAGTCGACATAACGGGGGATATTCAAATTGAATCCGTTTTGCTCGATTTCATCGAAGCTTACAAGACGGGAATAGCGGTCAATGTTTTTTCTTGAAATAACCGTGTCGACAATTTTGCGGATGTCTCTTTGGCGCAGTCTGTTTTTATTGCCGTCCTTAGTAAATCCCTTTGATGCGTCAATAAAGAGAATGTCGCTGCTCTCGCGAACTTTTCTGAGAACCATGATGATTGTCGGAATACCGGTGCCGTAAAAAAGGTTTGCAGGCAGACCGATAATTGTATCAATATTGTGCTTTCTGACAAGCTTCTCTCTAATTGTTCCTTCTTCACCGCCCCTGAAAAGAACACCGTGAGGCAAAACAATGGTCATAATCCCGTCGCTTTTAAGATGATAAAGATTGTGAAGAAGAAAAGCATAATCCGCTTTTGATTTCGGAGCAATTCCGTATCCGCTGAACCTTGGGTCTTCTCTCGGTTCCCAAGGTTGCGAGTAAGGAGGATTTGAGCAGCAGGCGTCAACAGAAAGGTAATCGTATGTTTTTTCCGGATCGGCATCTTCAAAATAAGGCCAGTCTTTGTCAAGAGTATCGCCTTTACGTGCTACAATATTGCCCGGCAAAATATCGCGCATGACGAGGTTCATTCTGGTAAGGTTGTATGTTTCCGGAATCAACTCCTGAGCATAATACTTAATTTTATTTTTGTCTCCAAGATAACTTGAAACAGCCTGACCGATATTTATAAGCAGCGAGCCCGAGCCGGATGTCGGGTCGTATATAGACAGAGTCTCTTTATGCTGAAGGTTATATGCTATTATTTCAGCCATAACGACGGAAGCTTCGTGAGGCGTATAAAACTCGCCCGCTTTGCCTGCATTGGCTGCAAAGTTTTTCAAGAGATATTCGTAAACAAAACCTAGAACATCATAATCCTCTCTGTTATCGGTAGGAATAGATTTTACGAGTTTTATTATTTCGCCGGCGTTTTTGGTCCTCTCGGGGTCGGTAGATCCAAGGTCTGTAATTCTGCTTGATAAAGTGGCAAAAATATTTGAGAACACCTTTTTATATGCAGGGGAAATATACCTCTCAAAAGCGCTCAATGCAACGGTTACATTTTCGACGGAGAAATCTACACCGAGATTTATCCAGGTTGAAAATAAATTTTTATATGCGATAAAATAGCCGAGATTGTCCATGCAGTTCTTTTTCGGCTGATCATCTTCTTCCTTTACCTCGGGTAGTTCACCTCTTTCATAGCCGAGATTTTTAATCAGATAGTTTTCCTCACGATCTGAAAGATATTTGTAAAACAAAAATCCGAGCATATAATCTTTATATGTCGCCGCAGGCACCTTGCCTCTGAGTTCATTTGCAAGTGCCCATATTTTCGATGCCAGTTGTTGCTTATTCATACGGATTCCTCCAAATTATTATTTGACATTATTTTCTAATCTATTGTATATACAAAAGACGGCTATTGTTAGGACTTGCGATAAAGTTCATCCAATGTTTTTCCTTCGGTATTCTTCCATTCGACCCAGCCGTTTGTTGAACCGCCAAGGACAAAATCGCTTGCTCCGCTGGGGGTGTTAAAAGTTAGCGTAATCTTCAGAATATATTTTCCATTTTCCGAAACGATATTGCCGGCGTCTAACAGTCCCTGGCGCTGCTTATTATATTTCGGTAGATGAACGGGTTTCGTCATATTGATTTCAGAACCTTCGAGAACATCAAATTTGTCACCGCTATAAACGCCAAGAGCAGTTATACCATTTCTGGTGGTGTGTAGGATCTGCGAATTCTTCGTGTTCTCCTGTGTGTTTTCAAGTTTATAACCTAATGTAGCCATAACGAACTTGATTTCATCATAAATATCTTCGATAGAAACAAGATCATATTCGTCAATTTCGTATTTAGGTTTAACGGAGTTTTCCACCTTATATCGTTTTGACTCCCACACCTTAGATATAGCATATTCCTCAAGACCGCTTATGATATCCAAAGAAAAGGTCTTGTTATCCGACAAAAACATGATTGCCTTGCTCCAAAAATCTTTAGAGCGGTTGTGGTCATCCAATCTGCTGATGCCATTGCGGGTCTGCCCGACATAGATTTGTGCGATATTATTATCCTCGTCTTCGTTGATAAGATAATAGATTCCGGGGCGATTGATACCGGAGATACTTTTTGCCTCAGAAAGCATCGTTCGTGGTATAACATAGGTCGTAACCGTTGAAAGATGACGACGAACAGAGCGTATTCCATCAGGCTGACCGTCGTGATAAATGATTTCAAGCTTTTTACTCGTAGCCATCATTTAGCCTCCTTAGACTTGTTCAGCCATGCGTTCTGAAGTTCATCAAAAGATATATTGTTTTCATCGCAGAAGATCTTCAACTGCTTCATAGCTGTCATATTAGGGTGCGTTTTTCCGGATTCCCAACGATTTACCGTTGAAAAAGATACATTCAGTGCCTTCGCAAAGGTCTCCTGTGTCATGAAAGCCTTTTGACGAATTATCTTAATTTCAGTTGAAAAATCCATCTTGCATCTCCTTTGCATATTTATAGCTATATTATAGCATTTTTATTTCGGTTTTTCAAGCAGTTCGTAAATAAATTTACAACCACTTGGGAACAGCGTAAGTTGTCCGAGGTAGCTACAATGCACGCAAGAATTGGGTGGCAAAACCTACGAACATCTGAGTTCTTGGATAGTGGAGATTATATGTTGATTACCGGAACTGACTTCAACGATGGAGTAATCAATTATTCTACTTGTCACTTTGTAGAGAGAGAACGATATGAGCAGGATAAGCATATTCAGATAAAGAATGGAAGTATTCTGATTACAAAGGATGGAACTCTCGGAAAAGTGGCTTATGTTCAGGGTTTATCAATGCCTGCGACCCTTAATGCGGGAGTGTTTAATGTGGAAATAAAGGACGAGACAGAGGTGGATAATAAGTATCTTTTCCAATATCTCAAAGCCCCATTCTTAATGAATTATGTCGATAAAAAAGCTACTGGCGGAACGATAAAACACCTCAATCAAAATATACTTGTTGACTTTCCAGTTTTAATGCCTTCCAAAGCAGAACAAGAAGCCATAGGTGTATATTTCGAACGACTCGACAACCTTATCACCCTTCATCAGCGTGAGCGCATTTATTTGTTCTCTTAATATCCTTATATTTATACAAACACTCTGGTCCAGTGTGAGAATTATAATGTATATATCATCAATCTTTTTTAGGTCTTAGGGTGTAACCCTAACGAGGTATTTATGGAATATATCCATAAATACACTGCTCGCTGCTGAAAGCACGAGCGACAGCACCGTTTTGGACAACCTGTCCATAAATGGTCTGCTCGCTAAGACTCTACACACCTTTTTATCTGTGGCAGTTTATACATTCAAAATTAAATATCAAACGAAAAATAAGCACGGACAACAGAGTATTCTGCAATCCGTGCTCAATTTTTATGCGTATCCGATGTAGAGTTCATACTGTGTATCGGATAATTTTTCTGCCCATATCCACACCGATGAAAATTCTTCGGTGTTCTTGTATCTGCTCAATCTGCTTTCAATATCAGCGCCGATATTTTTGTTGTTTGCATTAGCGGATATAGGGTTATCCCAACATTCGGTGGCTGTTTCATCAAGAGTTAAGCCTATACTTTGAGCATAATTCTGTGCGTATGAAATCCAATAGGATATATCGAACTCTTCGCTTTGTTCAATTGTTGTTGTAACTTCAGGAACAGTATTTGTTGTGATTTCAGGTTCAGATATATTACTTTTGGGCATTTCTTTTTGCGTGCGAGTATCTTGCTTTGACTCGTTATTTACTGTTGTGGTTTGAGAAAAAATCGGCTCTTTTGACACCTTTTCAGTATCAATTTCAACGATAGTCGGCTGTGTTGTTTCTTGCGCAAATGTGCTTTTCTCAATTTTTTCATTCTCTGCTTTCTCGGACAAATCTTCCGCTTGCGTTGTATGAATTACAACATTAGCAGATGAACTTTCAGCCGCTTTTTTATCTGGCTCACTATGGACAGTGCAACCTGCCGAAACAAAAATGAGAGTCAATATCATTGTGAATATTACGATTTTTCTCATACGAAAATCACCTCGTTATTCACAATCTCCATTGCACGATTGCGGATGTTATTCATCTTCTGTACCCAAATCATAGGATTATCCGCTTTCAGTTTTTCTGTAATATTTTCTTTTTCGGCAAATGATTTGACAAGTTGTGAAAACATTGTTTGTGCCTGTTCCTCGATGTCCGCAAGGTAAGGGTACAGCCTTTCCGATGTGAGCATATTATAATATCTTATTCGATTATGTTGTTTAAGGTACTGTCTGTGACGGTTTGCCCACACGCCGATATGTAGTTCTTTTTGTTCTTTGCCAGCAATGCAAGGCAGTTGATAATCACCTTGATTTTGATAACGCACTTTCATTTCTTTCATGGTAATCAAACCTCCGTATAAATTATTTTGTATTTCTTTTTCTTTGCTCTAATGACCTTCACAAGAACATCATCAACCCCGTCGGTATTGTTGCTTTGTGCCATTAGTCTGTTTCTCAGACTATTGAGTGAGCGGATAAGCATACTACGTTCGACATCATCAAGTGCAAGATGAAATGTAGTTTTCATAATCTTTCCTCCTTTGACTACATTGTAACAAAAGAATTTATATTATACGAATGTGCGGATTTTGGCATAGAAAAAGACACCAACCTTTCGATTGATGTCTTGGTTTCTACCTCTGCAATGCCATGAATGTATTAGGTTTATCATACTTCCTTATCCATCCACAGCATTCTCCGCTCGGTTTTTTTTATATCGTCTTACATTTTTCAAACGAAAGTCAGTCATCGCATTTGACCGAATAATACTCAATGGACGGGCGAACGCCGAGTTCCGACAGCAGGCGACGATATTCCGCCTCCGCTTTCGGGTCGCCGTCGGAGACTTTTTTTGCCTTGATAAGCAGGTTCTTGGGCGTATCGAGGGGAGAACAGTATTCAACGCAGGAGACCTTGTAACCGCAGGCTTCAAGTTTAAGACAACGCAGTCCGTCAGTCAGAATATCGTTGAGCCTTGCGCGGAAAACGCCGTGCTTGATTATGGGGTCAAGGTCAGGCTTTTTGTATGTGTCAAGCAGTTCTTTGTGACAGCACGGCACGCAGATTATGTTCTTTGCGTTATGTCTTATGGCAAATCCGAGAGCCATATCCGTTGCGACGTCGCAGGCGTGAAGAGAAATAACCGCGTCGGCGCGGGGCGCATCGTATGTTCGCAGATCTTCGCAGACAAAGCGCATATTGTTATAGCCGAGATCCGCGGCTAACTTGTTACTTTCCTCTATAACGTTCGGTTTTATGTCTACGCCGATGAATTTTGCGCGGACGTGGCGCTGTTCCCAAAGATAATAGTTAAGAATAAACGAAAGATACGATTTTCCGCAGGCGCAATCGACAACGGTTATGTCGTTCATTCCGTCAAACATTCCGCCGACGAGGTCAAGAAAGCGGTCGGTCTGGTTGTATTTTCTTATCATATCGTTCTTGATTTTGCCGTCGGCGGTCATAAAACCGAGACGTTTCAGCAGCGGTGCTGCTTTTGCAAGATCGATGTTGTATTCTTTGTTTTTCAGTCCCTGCGTCGCGGAGATCTCTTCTTTTATCTCAAAATTTTCAAGTTTGACGTTTCTGTCGTCCATCAATACTCGGCAGCCGTGACCGCGTTCGCGGTATTCGACAACGGCACTGTCATATTGCAGGATAACGGCACAGAGGTCGGAAAGCAATGTGCGCATATCGTCGTACTCTTTCGTTCCGGCAAAACTGTAAACAAGTTTTCCGTCACGGAGCGCGGTGCTTCCGTTATATTCCTTTCTGCCAGAAACCGTCTTCCATGTCAATCCGACAAAAAATTCGCGGGAAGACTCAAATTTCGACGCAAGTCCGCCGAAAAACAGATCTATTTTTCCTTTTTGTCTCGCGTTCATAAAATACCTCTCAACTGCTTGAAATTTTTATATAAATGTGGTAAAATACAGATAATTGTTATACGGAGAAAAAAATTTATGGCTGAAATATATCTTACACAGGATGAAGAAAAAGACGTCGCGGTTCTGATAGGTCTTGACACGGATGACGGCGAAGCGGAAATTTCGCTTGACGAACTTGAAAGACTTTGCGACACGGCAGGCATAGAAGTTGCCGCAAAAGCGCTTCAACGCCGCGAAAAACAGGAGGCCGCAACTTATATAGGACGCGGAAAAGCAGAGGAAATAGCCGAATTTGTAAAAAATAACGGCGTCAACCTCGCCATTGCAGACGATGAACTCAAAGGTTCGCAGGTACGCGAACTTGAAGAGATTCTCGACTGCCGCGTGATAGACAGAACGACGCTGATACTTGATATTTTCGCACAGCGCGCACGTTCGACCGAGGGCAAACTGCAAGTCGAATTGGCGCAGTTGAAGTACCGTCTGCCGCGCCTGCAAGGCATGGGCAAAGCGCTTTCGCGTCTCGGCGGAGGCATAGGCACGAGAGGTCCGGGAGAAACGAAACTCGAAACGGACAAACGTCACATACAGCGCCGAATAACTCACATTGAGCAGGAACTTGCCGAAGTTGAAAAACGACGTGAGCAGAACAGGCGCAGACGCGAAAAAGAGGGCACGCCCACGGCGGCGCTCGTCGGCTACACCAATGCGGGCAAATCCTCGCTGATGAACGCGCTTTGCGACGGCGCGGACGTGTATGTGATGAACCAACTGTTCGCCACGCTTGACCCGACCGTGCGCAAACTTAAAACGGACGATAACCGCGAAGTGTTGTTGGTTGATACCGTCGGCTTTATAAGAAAACTTCCGACAGCGCTCGTCAAGGCGTTCCGCTCGACCCTTGAAGAGTCCATATATGCGGATGTGCTTTTACTTGTCGTCGATTATTCCGACCCCGAAGCGGAAAGTCAGATAAGAGTTGTCCGAAAGATACTTGCCGACCTCGGTGCGGAAAGCAAACCGTCTTTTATCGTCTTCAACAAAAACGACCTTATTCCGAGAAACAGAACCGTTGTTATCCCGCCCGACCTTTTCACGGACGAGGTATGTTGGGTCAGCGCAAAAACGGGAGAGGGGCTTGACGATCTGCGGCAAAAGCTGCTTGACAGGCTCGTTCCGTCGAAAAAGTATACGCTCCTTGTCCCCTATTCCGACGCAGGCGTCATAAGCGAATTGCATGACAGGCACGACGTTATCTCCGAAGAATACGTTCAGGAGGGAATAAAGGTTAAAGTCGTCTTGGGCAAAGACGCTCAGAAGTACGAAAAATACGCAATATAAATATAATAAATATTCGATTTTCAAACCGCAGGTTCACAAAGAACCTGCGGTATTGTTATTGATTTATAAGGCGGAATATACACCAAACATTTACGGTCAAAACCGTAAAGATGACTGCCCGATTATTCGGAATAAGAAGTGCCGAGAGAAATCTTGCCCTCGCCGAGCGACTTCTTGAACTCGACATAATCCTCGTAATTGCCCTTTTTGTCTATCATTCTGTCGGGAGTCAGTTCTATTATCCTGTCGGCAACGGTATTCACTATTTCATAGTCGTGCGACATAAACATAACGTTGCCCTTGAACGCCGAGAGACCGTTGTTGACGGCGGTTATGGATTCAAGGTCGAGGTGGTCGGTGGGTCTGTCCAGAATAAGCATATTCGAGCCGAAAAGCATCATTCGGGAGAACATACATCTTGCCTTTTCACCGCCGCTCAGCACGCGAACTTCTTTGTAAACGCTGTCATTGGAGAAAAGCATTCTGCCGAGGAAGCCGCGCAGATATGTTTCGGTCTGGTCTTTGGAATACTGTCTCATCCAGTCAAGAATGGAGAGCGTACAGCCGTTGAAGAAAGCGGAATTGTCGTGAGGGAAATAAGAGTATGTTATGCTCTGTCCCCATTTATACGAACCGCTGTCGGGGTCGGAATTGCCGACAAGAATCTCAAAAAGCGCGGTTATCGACATTTCGTTGCCGACAAACGCGATCTTTTCGCCCTTGTTGACGGTGAACGTGATGTCCTTGAAAAGCACGGTTCCGTCGGGTGCGGTTTTGGAAAGATTTTCAACGAAAAGAATATCCTTGCCCGCTTCTCTGTCCATGTCAAAGCCGATGAACGGATAACGGCGGCTTGACGCGGGGATTTCCTCAACCGTCAGTTTGTCAAGAAGTTTCTTTCTCGCGGTTGCCTGTCTCGATTTTGATTTATTCGCGGAAAAGCGTGAAATGAACTCCTGCAATTCCTTTATTTTTTCTTCGTTTTTCTTGTTCTGCTGTTTCAAAACGCGCTGCATAAGTTGGCTCGACTCATACCAAAACTCATAGTTGCCGACATACATCTTTATGCCGCCGTAGTCGATATCGACGATGTTCGTGCAGACGTTGTTGAGGAAGTGACGGTCGTGGCTGACAACGAGAACCGTTCCGAAATAGTCGCTGAGGAAATCTTCAAGCCAAGCCACCGCCTCGATGTCAAGACCGTTCGTCGGCTCGTCGAGCAAAATTATCTCGGGGTCGCCGAAAAGAGCCTGCGCAAGCAAAACTTTGACCTTTTCGCTTTCTTTCAGACCTGACATCGGCTCATAAAGAACGCTTTCATTAAGTCCGAGACCCTGAACGAGTTTCGACGCGTCGGATTCCGCTTCCCAACCGTTCAGTTCCGCAAATTCGCCTTCGAGTTCGGACGCTTTGATGCCGTCCTCTTCGGAAAAGTCCTCTTTTTCATAAAGAGCGTCCTTTTCTTTCATTATCTGATAAAGGCGTTCATTGCCCATGATTATGGTGTCGAGAACCGTATATGCGTCGTATGCAAAGTGATCCTGTTTGAGAACGGAAAGTCTCGTTTTTTCGGGAATGGTGACGGTTCCTTTCGTCGGTTCGAGTTCACCGCAGATCATTTTCAGAAAAGTCGATTTTCCCGCGCCGTTCGCGCCGATTATACCGTAGCAGTTGCCCGGTGTGAATTTCAGATCAACATCTTTGAAAAGTACCTGACCTCCGAAATTAAAGGTCACATCGGAAACAGTTATCATCCGTTTTTCTCCTTAAAAAATAGTACTTGTTTATTTTATCACACTTTTTTCCTTTTTGCAATGAATACGGCAAAGTGTCGCAATTTGTTCAAGCGGGAACGGTTTTCACGGCTTATAGAGGCGCAAAAACATTTTTTTCAAAGAAATACTCCCTTTTCTTTTTCCGCTTGAAGCCGACCGGCAAAACCGGTCGGCTTCTTTATTGTCTACTGTTAGGAAATCGTGGAAGAAACGTTCGACTCCGTCAGATTCGGGCAGTTTTCGTGTGCCTTGTACGCCGCGATGTACTGTTTCATCATGTTGTAATACTTCGCGCCGTGTCCGCCGCTCATCGGTTCGATGTCTCGGCTGTATTCCTGATTGTAGTTATCCGTGAATGTCGGCGAAGAGGTCGAGCCGTAGTTCTGCGCAACCCATTCGTTCCACCATGCCAAAACAACTATCTTGGGTCTGACATTGAACGCGTTCTGCCATTGAGTGTGGAACGTTGCGCCGTTCTTTCTGCCTGTCGCCGTGCCAGTTGCGGTCATGTAAGTCTGCTGCATTGCGGGAGCAACGGGCATCTGCTCATAATACGTTTTGCCTGTTGTGGAATCTGTCTCTCCGCGTCTGGGCTGATTGTTGTTTTTAAGGAGATAGCTCCAATCGGTCGTTGCGCGGACGGTTTGCAGACCCCACATCGTTCTGTAAGTCAGATATGCGTCATAGTAAGAAGGAACGCTCGCTTCTGCCGTACCCTGCGTCGAAGTTGTCGAACCCGTTCCGAGAACAAGCGGTTTTGCAAGTCCGTTGTTGTCGTTTACAAGATATACAAAAAGGTCTTTATATTTGTCTTTTGTCAGGAACTGAGATCTGATTCTGCCGAATATCTCCCAGTTCTCGGAATCCGTATTTTTGTTCCAGAATACAACATACGGAGTTTTAAGTCCCTCCGAACGCATCTGAACGCAGGTGTCGAGCAACGCGGTAACGCTCGAAGTTATAACGCTTTGCCAATATGTCTGAGACGAAACGGAAGAGTTTATCGCCGCATCTATGATGGGCAGCGCAGCGTTCGTGTTATCGATAATGATGAAGTCTACGCCCGCATTCGCAAGTTGCGTCATGTGTGTTCTGATAACGGATGAATCGCTGCTCGAATAATATCCGAGTGCGGGTTTTGCCCAATAGTGATAAAGCGGGTAAGGTCCGAAAACTTTTGTGGAAGCAAGAATTTCGGTTGCGTTGTAATACGTTCCCGCATTGTAAACAGACGCATAGTCATGCCATGTCGAATAGCAGATGCCGACAAGGTCTTCCTTGAATGTTATGTCAAGTCCGACCGTCGATTCAACGTAATTCGGGTACTTACGTTTCATGTACTTGATGTAATCGGAATCTTCTGTCGCAGCCGTAACGTTTACGGTACAGGTCGCTTCCACGCCGTCAACGGTTGCCGTAAGAACCGCGGTTCCCGCGCCGTTCGCGGTTATCGTTCTGTTCCAAACGGTTGCAACGCCGCCGTTGGAGGTCTGCCATGTAACCGTTGTATTCGTCGCGTTCGACGGGTTTATCGTTACGGTTACATCCGCGGTTTCTCCGACAGTCATATTGACGGTGTTCGGAGTAACAGTCACGCTTTCAACGGGAATAACGGGTTCGGGAAGTTGATTCGCGATAACTATATCGGACTGCGCGCCGAAAACAAGCGTATTGTCAAGAGTTCTCCAATAGGGAACGACAGTTATCGTTTTCGAATACGCTGCGGACGGAACATTCGAAAGAACAAAGGTCATGAAATATTTGGAGGAGGCACATATATCCGTGGGAGAATATGTAACCGTCAGGTCTCCGTTTTTCGCGCTTATGGCGCTGTAAACACGGCGAGTGTCAACGTTTACGGTCTTGCCGTTGTATGTAATCCTGAATCCGACACGGGAATACATATCGGAATCGACCGTTGTTATAAGACGGAGATTTACGGAAGAAGATGCGGTCGTCGCGCCAGCGGAAAGCTGACCTTTAACAACAAGCACGCCTTCATCTACAAACTTTGCGTAAGCAAGACCCGTTTCCTCGGTATAGGGTTCCGTCAAAGCCTCATCAGCAAACCATCCAGCGAAAAGTTTTCCGCTCATTTCGGGATAAGTGCCGCTTGCCTTATACTCGGAAACATCAATTCGTGTATCGGGTTTGGTAACGTTTACGGTGACCTGTGCGGTCTTTCCGTCAACAGTTGCGGTCAGAACCGCCGTACCTTCGCCGTTTGCGGTTATTGTTCTGTTCCAAACGGTTGCAACTCCGCCGTTGGAGGTCTGCCATGTAACGGTCTGATTTGTCGCATTCGACGGGGTGATCGTTACGGTTATATCGTAAGTGTCGCCGACGGTCATATTAACGACAGACGGGGTTATCTCAACGCTCTGAACGGGGATATTTGCAACACCGACGGTATAAGTGGTGAACGTCTCACCGTTTATCGCCGTTGTTCCCTGCGTTGCGGAATAGCCGTCCGCGCAGGACGGAGCGGACATATATGTTCCCGACGTAATGCCGCTGTTGTTCACTACGGTGAATTTGCCGCCGCCGCTTTGCGAATCAAGTCTTGCGACCTTACCGGAAGCAACGGAATTTTTAATGGTATTATAACTCGATTTATAGGACGTGAAATCAAACGTACCGCCGCTTATCGAGTCTATCGTGCCGTTGACGATAACGCCGTTGAACGTGCCGCCCGTTATGGAATTTATCTTGGAATTTGTGTCTACTTTAAGTCCCGCAGTACCCGTGGAAGAAAACGTACCGCCGCTTATCGTGCCGACGGTGCCGCCGTCACTTATCCACAGACCGTTACCTGCGGTACCGCCCGTGAACGTACCGCCGCTTATCGTGTTGATAACGCCGCTGTTTGCGACCCAGACAGCATCGCTGCCGGTCGAAGTAACGGTGGTGTTTCCGCCTATTGTGCCTATCGTTCCTCTTGTCCAGATACCGTAACCCGTAACGGAACTGAACGCGGAGTTCGTAATGGTGTTGACCGTTCCGACTTTTGAAGTATAATTGCCGCCCATGCCGACAAGCAACGCGGTGTTTTTGTTGTTTGCCGTTGCCGCCGCCGTATTGGTGTTTTTAACGGTCGAATTTTCAATTTTGTCTATAACTCCCGTGCCCTGAACGTGAAGTCCCGCTCCAAGAGTGGCAACCTGTGCGGTCGAGTTTGAAAACGTCAGCGTTCCGCCGGTCTGGAACACGGCGTCAAGATTGCCCGAAGTCGCACGGTGGTCAAGAAGAATGTTAATAAAAGTAAGATTACCGCTGCTCAAAGCAACAAGGTCGTCTGTCGTTGCGCTCTTATAGATAGTTCCGACGGAACTGCCCGTGCCCGTATAAGGAGCGGAATCGGAATAATTCTTACCGTTTATTATAGTTGTATTTGCCTGATTGTGAGAATAAACAAGGGACGATGTACCGTAATTGTAGCCCTGCAAATAAATATATGCGGGCGCGGCAAGCGGGCGCATCGTTCCCGTTGTATATCCCTCAACATTCTGATTGAATTTTTCAAAATATGCGGTTTTCGACGCCAACGCAGAAGAATCACCGAAAGCCGTTACAAGGTTTATCCTGTAATTGGTATACGAGGACGAAACATTTGAGGAAGTGACATAACTGCCGAGCCCGAGTTCGTATATCCAGCCGTCGCACGCGCCGCCCGACGAAGCCGCGTAACCGATATCTATCGGATACGTTGCCGCCGAACCCGACAGAGCCAAACCGACGGAAAGCGACAGTACCATTGCAAAGAAAAGTACCGTTGCCAACAGTCTTTTGAAACCGTTTTTCATAACAAAACCCTTTCATTTATGAAATTTAATGTATTACAGCAAGAAATCACTAAAACAGACCCGAAAACCGATTTTCGAGTCCTGTGTCCGCATGGAAATGAACGTATCCAAACAGACGCTTATTATTTATATAATACAATAATTTTTCTTTTTTGTCAATAGTAATATATAGATATTTGACAAGAAGAAACCGCAATTGCCGCGAACCATGCCCGTTCGCGGCAATTGATTTCACCGTTTAATTTTTTTGGGAGTCAAGTTTTGCGCAGCCGTCAAAAGCATAATCTTTTACGGCAG
>ULVO01079795.1_pt1 | contig 14315 bp, 8 predicted proteins | sample 1959521 | NCBI WGS metagenome assembly ULVO01 (sample SAMEA4835788, study PRJEB28245) | human gut metagenome | biome: gut microbiome; material: fecal sample | place: Denmark | collected 2008
TCAGTTCGTGCCGCAGCAACAATTGTAACAATGCTTCCGATTATATGTATTTATCCGTTTTTACAGAAATACTTTGTTACAGGACTTACACTTGGAGGAGTTAAAGAATAAATATTTTTTTACAAAACACCCGGCAGGATAACTGCCGGGTGTTTTTGTGTAAATGTTTATTTGAAAGGAGAATTTTCTTCAAATCAGGAGCAAAATGAGAAAAAATAAGCTTAAGGCAGATTGGCCCGCGTGCCGTATATCGTATTGCTGATGACAGGATGTATGAAAACAAGCGCAAATCAAAGATCGGAAGACAATAATCACCAATTTTTATGATAAAAATATTTACATTATCGTAATATATGATAAAATATTTCTAATACGAAACACAATGGCTACATAAACAATAGGATATATGGAGGAAGTTATGGACGATAACAATTATATGAACAATGACAACCAGTCGTCAGGCACACCGGACAATACAGATGTCTTCGGTCAGTCTTCAGGAACAGCAAATGGCTCAGACACATACAGCCAGCCGCAGGACACATACAGTCAGCCGACAGACACATATAATCAGTCTGTATCCCAGCAGGAAAGTGGGAATGCATATGGACAGTCATCAGACCAGACAGGCAGCACAGACGGATATGTCAATAATCCGGGCAGTGCATATGGTTATGCAAATCAGGGTACATACAATCAGAATCCAAATGCTCAGGGTACATACAATCAGAATCCAAATGCCCAGGGTACATACAACCAGAATCCAAATGCCCAGGGTACATACAACCAGAACACATATGCTCAGGGCTCATTTAATCAGTCAGCTTACGGACAGACACAGTATGGCCAGCAGCCAAACGGACAGGGTGGCTACAATCAGACCGCATACGGACAGACAGCCTACAATCAGCCACAGTATGGAGCTAATCCATACGACCAGCCGCCAAAGAACAGCAATGGCTTTGGTATAGCTTCTCTGGTACTTGGAATCGCATCTATTGTACTGTTTTGTACATGCATCAATTATGTGACAGCGCTGCTTGCTATCATTTTTGGTATTATACATATCATAAAAGGCAACAACAAGGTGTTTGGTATAGTTGGTATAGCAACAGCAGTTATCTCAGTTATAGTCAGCATCATATTCTGGGTTGTGGCAGGCTCAAATGTAAGCACAGATTTAGAAAAGGAGTTCATGAAGGGCTTTGACAATGGTTATGAGTATTATAATGATGACGATTCCTATGAGGATTACGATTATGATTATGATTCTTTTGATTATGACGATTTTGATTATCAGAATTTTGATTATGATGGCATTTATTAGAGTTAATTATTATCAAATTATTACAGAATCAATTACATCTTGACAACAGTGGCTTTTCAGTTATATACTTAAACACAGTTAGTAAAAGGCAGTGACGAAGACAGTAGAGATGGCAGGAAAGTCAAAGAGAGCCGGGACAGGTGAGAGCCGGTATGAGTAGAGCCGTTTTGAAAATCACTTCTGAGCCGCAGGCTAAAATCGCCATACAGCGTTGCGAGAGTAGGTTCTGACGTATTCCCTACGTTACAGGGGCGGGTATGCAAGGGTATTTCCCTTAAGTACATTGTAATAGGTGGTATAGACGTATCAGGCACGCGTTCCTAATTACAGGAATGTGTGCCTTTTTTTGTGAATATTCCATAAACCGAAAATTGTAGTAGCGTAAGCCACAAGGAAGCCTCGTAAGAGCCGAATTTGAGGTGCATGTTGGGATGTTCACGAACAATATAGAATAAGGAGAGATAGTCATGTACAACAAAGTTGACACCAATATGAACTTCGTTGAACGCGAGAAGAAGACAGAGCAGTTCTGGAGAGAGAACAATATCTTCAGAAAATCTATGGAAAACAGAAAAGAAGGAGAGACATACACATTCTATGATGGACCTCCTACAGCAAACGGAAAGCCTCACATCGGACATGTTGAGACACGTACCATAAAGGATATGATTCCAAGATTCCAGACCATGAAGGGCAAATATGTGCCACGTAAAGCAGGCTGGGATACACACGGACTTCCTGTTGAGATCGAGGTGGAGAAGCTTCTCGGCCTTGACGGCAAGGATCAGATTGAGAACTACGGACTTGAGCCATTCATCAAGAAGTGTAAAGAGTCTGTATGGAAATACAAGGGTATGTGGGAGGATTTCTCCAACACAGTAGGTTTCTGGGCTGATATGGACAATCCATACGTCACATATGACGACAATTTCATCGAGTCAGAGTGGTGGGCTCTCAAGGAAATCTGGAACAAGGGACTTCTTTACAAGGGCTTCAAGATTGTTCCTTATTGTCCTCGTTGTGGAACACCGCTTTCTGCACAGGAGGTGGCACAGGGATACAAGACAGTTAAAGAAAAATCAGCAGTAGTACGTTTTAAGGTAGTAGGAGAGGATGCATATTTCCTCGCATGGACCACAACTCCATGGACACTTCCAAGCAACGTGGCACTCTGTGTGAACCCTAATGACACATATGTAAAGGTAAAGGCTGTTGATGGCTACACATATTATATGGCAGAGGCACTTGCAGACAAGGTGCTCTCACAGCTTCTTTCAAAAGAGGACGCAGAGGCAGGCAAGAAGGCATATGAGGTGCTTGAGACATACAAAGGAAAGGATCTTGAGTACAAGGAGTATGAGCCGCTTTATGACTGCGCTAAGCAGGTTGCCGATAAGCAGGGCAAGAAGGGCTTTTTCGTGACATGTGACACATATGTTACTATGTCAGACGGTACAGGAATTGTTCATATCGCTCCTGCATTTGGTGAGGATGATGCCAATGTCGGAAGAAATTATGACCTTCCATTTGTACAGTTTGTAAACGATAAGGGAGAGCTTACAGCCGAGACTCCGTTTGCCGGTATGTGGGTAAAGGATGCAGATCCTGAGGTATTAAAGGACTTAAGCGGCAGAAAGCAGCTCTTCGATGCTCCGAAATTTGAGCATGAGTATCCACACTGCTGGAGATGTGACAAGCCTCTCATCTACTACGCAAGAGAGTCATGGTACATCAAGGAGACTGCAGTAAAGGATGACCTTATCAGAAACAACAATACAGTAAACTGGATTCCTGAGTCTATCGGTTCAGGACGTTTCGGAAACTGGCTTGAGAATATACAGGATTGGGCTATCTCACGTAACCGTTACTGGGGTACACCACTCAATATCTGGGAGTGTGAATGCGGACACAGAGAGTGTATCGGAAGCCGTGCAGAGCTCGCCGAAAAAGCAGGAGATCCAAAGGCAGCAGAGGTAGAGCTCCACAGACCATACATCGACGCTGTGACAATCAAGTGTCCTGAGTGTGGCAAGGATATGCACCGTGTACCTGAGGTACTTGACTGCTGGTTTGATTCAGGAGCCATGCCATTTGCACAGCACCACTATCCATTCGAGAACAAGGAAGTATTTGAGAAGCAGTTCCCAGCTAAGTTTATCTCAGAGGCAGTTGACCAGACACGTGGATGGTTCCATTCACTCATGGCTGAGTCTACACTCCTTTTCAACAAGGCTCCTTATGAGAATGTCATCGTGCTTGGACACGTACAGGATGAGAACGGACAGAAGATGTCCAAGTCAAAGGGCAACGCGGTAGATCCGTTTGATGCACTTGAGACATACGGTGCAGATGCCATCAGATGGTATTTCTACACAGCATCAGCTCCATGGATTCCAAAGAAGTTTTCAGGAAAGCTCGTGCTTGAGGGACAGCGTAAGTTTATGGGAACACTCTGGAACACATACGCATTCTTCGTGCTTTATGCAAATATCGACAACTTTGATGCTACAAAATACAGCCTTGAGTATGATAAGCTTGCAGTAATGGACAAGTGGATTCTTTCAAAGCTCAACTCAGCAGTGGCAGGAGTGGATGAGTGCCTGTCAAACTACAAGATTCCGGAGGCGGCAAAGTACCTTCAGGAGTTCGTAGACGACTTAAGTAACTGGTATGTACGCCGCAGCCGTGAGCGTTTCTGGGCAAAGGGTATGGAGCAGGACAAGATAAACGCATACATGACACTTTATACAGCACTTGTCACCATATCAAAGGCGGCAGCACCTATGATTCCTTTCATGACAGAGGATATCTACAGAAATCTTGTCTGCTCTATCGACAAGAGCGCACCTGAGTCAATTCATCTGTGCGACTATCCTGTAGTTGATGAGAAGCTGATTGACAAAAAGCTCGAAGCTGATATGGATGAGGTACTAAAGGTTGTAGTACTCGGACGTGCATGCCGTAACGAGGCAAATATCAAAAACCGTCAGCCAATCGGAAAAATGTTTGTAAAGGCTCCGGAAAAACTGGATGAATTTTATGTGGATATCATCGCAGACGAGCTCAACGTAAAAGAGGTCGAGTTCACTGATGATGTATCACACTACACCACCTACAAATTCAAGCCACAGCTTAGAACAGTGGGTCCTAAGTATGGTAAATACCTTGGCCAGATTAAGGCAGTTTTAGCTGAGCTTGATGGTCATAAGGCCATGGAGGAGCTTAACAGCAGCGGCTCTCTCAAGCTTGACAGTATTAGCGATGAAGTTGTATTATCTAAAGAGGATTTACTTATCGAGATGACTCAGATGGAGGGCTATGTGACACAGTCTGACAACAATATAACCGTTGTCCTTGACACCAACCTCACTCCTGAGCTTATCGAGGAAGGTTTCGTAAGAGAAATCATCAGTAAGATCCAGACAATGCGTAAGGACGCAGGCTTTGAGGTTATGGACCACATCGCTGTGACATACGAGGCGGATGAGAAGCTTTCAAATGTATTTGAAAAGTTTGGTGATGAAATCAAGACCGAGGTTCTTGCCGTATCAATTAAATCAGGCGAACTTAAGGGCTATGAAAAGGATTGGAAGATTAATGGCGAGGCTGTTAAGCTTGCAGTTGAAAAGCAATAATCTCTGCACGGGAGGGAGCATTAATTTGCTCCCTTTTAGTGCCATAAGGAGGAATAATGATGAGAGATAATACGTTTAGCAAAAAGGTGTTTATTAAGACTGTATCAGACAATTTAAAAAATAAATATCGTAAGACTATAGATGATGCCACACAGCAGGAACTTTATCAGGCTGTATCAGAGGCCGTAAAGGATGTCATCATGGATGAGTGGATTGCCACACAGAGAGTGATGGACAAGGACGATCCAAAGGTTGTTTACTATATGTCCATGGAGTTTTTGATGGGAAGAGCTCTCGGCAACAACCTTATAAACCTCTCAGCATACAAGGAGGTCAAGGAGGCTCTCAATGAGATTGGTGTGGATATCAATGCTATTGAGGACCAGGAGCCTGATCCGGCACTTGGAAACGGTGGACTCGGAAGACTGGCAGCGTGCTTCATGGATTCACTTGCCACACTCGGATATCCTGCATACGGCTGTGGAATCAGATACAGATATGGTATGTTCAAGCAGCAGATTTCAGACGGCTTCCAGATTGAGGTGCCTGACAACTGGCTCAAGGACGGATATCCATTCGAGCTTCGTCGTCCGGAGTACTGCTATGAGGTCAAGTTTGGAGGATATGTGCAGGAGAGCGCAGATGAAAACGGAGAGCTTCATTTCGAGCAGAAGGACTATCAGTCGGTGCTTGCAGTGCCTTATGATATGCCTATAGTCGGTTATGACAACAATGTGGTCAATTCTCTCATGATATGGGATGCAGAGCCAAAAAACGGCTTCTCGCTCGAGTCCTTTGACCAGGGTGACTACGACAAGGCAGTGGAGCAGGAAAATCTTGCAAGAAACCTTGTTGAGGTGCTCTATCCAAACGATAACCATGTAAAGGGCAAGGAGCTTCGTTTAAAGCAGCAGTATTTCTTTGTATCAGCAAGCATCCAGCGTGCACTTGCAAGGTTTAAAAAGCATCACAGCGATTTAAAAGATCTCCCAAATAAAGCTGTTTTCCAGATGAACGATACTCACCCTACAGTTGCAGTCGCAGAGCTTATGAGAATCCTTGTGGACGAGGAGCATCTGTCATGGGATGATGCATGGGATATCACTACAAGATGTGTAGCCTACACTAACCATACAATCATGGCTGAGGCGCTTGAGAAGTGGCCAATTGAGATATTCAAGAGACTGCTTCCTCGTGTATACCAGATTGTTGACGAGATAAACAGAAGATTTGTGATTCAGATTAATGAGAGATATCCTGGCAATGAGGACAAGGTAAGAAAGATGGCTATCCTCTATGACGGACAGGTCAAGATGGCAAATATGGCTATCGTTGCAGGCTATTCTGTAAACGGTGTTGCAAAGCTTCACACAGAGATACTTAAGAATCAGGAGCTTCATGATTTCTATGAGATGTTCCCTGAGAAGTTCAATAACAAGACAAACGGAATCACACAGCGTAGATTCTTAGCACATGCAAATCCACTCCTTGCAGACTGGGCAACAAAAAAGGTAGGAGCCGGCTGGATTACAGATCTTACAATGCTTTCAAAGCTCAAGGCCTATGCGGACAGCCCTGTTGCACAGCAGGAGTTTGCTGAGATTAAGAGAGCAAACAAGGTGCGTTTAGCAAAGTATATCAAGGAGCACAATGGTATTGATGTAAATCCGGATTCTATATTTGATGTGCAGGTTAAGAGACTTCACGAGTACAAGAGACAGCTCATGAACATCCTTCATGTGATGTATCTGTACAACAAGATTAAGGAAAATCCGTCTATGGATTTCTATCCTAGAACATTCATTTTTGGAGCAAAGGCAGCAGCAGGCTACAGAAATGCAAAGAAAACAATAAAGCTCATCAACAGTGTGGCTGATGTGATAAATAACGATGCTTCTATTGGCGGCAAGCTCAAGGTAGTATTTATCGAGGATTACAAGGTATCCAATGCCGAGATTATTTTTGCGGCAGCAGATGTCAGCGAGCAGATTTCCACAGCGAGCAAGGAGGCATCCGGAACAGGAAACATGAAGTTTATGCTCAATGGAGCGCTCACTATCGGAACTATGGATGGTGCCAATGTCGAGATGTTCGATGAGGTAGGGGCTGACAACATGTTTATCTTTGGAATGAGCTCTGATGAGGTCATCTCACACGAGAACAGACATGACTACAATCCTGTTGATGTATATAATAACGATGCCGAGCTGAGAAAGGTTGTAAACCAGCTCGTAGACGGCACATATTCACCAAATGACCATGAGCTTTTCAGGGAGCTTTACAACTCACTGCTCAATCCACAGCAGGGACAGGTGGCTGACCGCTACTTTATCCTCGCAGACTTCCGCTCATATGCAAATGCACAGCAGAAGATTAATGATTATTACAAGAACAAGAGCGCATGGAGAAAGAGTGCACTGCTCAATATCGCACATGTAGGAAAGTTCTCTTCAGACAGAACAATCCAGGAATATGTGGACGATATCTGGCATCTTGACAGGATTACCGTAAATATGGCAGGAGTATAGGATTTTGGAAAAAGTTATCGCAAAGTCTGGTATCAGTGGAAGCACGCTTAAGCTTATAGCCATTTTTACCATGCTCATAGACCATACTGCGGCAACGGTTATTCTTCAGATGATAAATAACGGGATAGGTGGACAAACGCTTATTGATATCTACTGGGTCATGCGTTCTATAGGGCGCATGGCCTTTCCTGTTTTCTGCTTCCTGCTCGTGGAGGGCTTCAAATATACACACAGCAGGGAAAAATATGCTGCGAGGATGTTTATATTCGCGCTTATCTCTGAGATACCGTTTGACCTTGCAATAAACAATACAGTGCTCGAATTTAAGAGCAACAATGTGTTTTTTACACTGCTTTTAGGCCTGCTTGCCATCACAGTGCTTGATTGGCTTAAGTCGGTCGATAAAATAGAAAAGGCATCCTCTGCAGTCAAGTGGTTTTTTGTCACACTGATCAGGTGTATAGTAATGGTATCAGTGGTGCTTGTTATGATGATTATTGCAGAGTTTGTGCTTTGCTGTGATTATGGTGCAGCGGGTGTAGGGTGCATTGTCATGATGTACCTGCTTTCTTCAAACCGGGATGTTGCATTTGCCGTGGCAGTCATACTGCTTGGACTTTTCTCAGGTACCATAGAGTTTTTTGCACTGTTTATGCTTATACCGCTTCGCTATTACAATGGAAAAAGAGGCATTTCGCTAAAATATGTCTTTTACGCCTTTTACCCGGTGCATCTTTTGGGACTGTATCTGATATGCAGGCTTGCTATGGCTGCTGTTCACACCTAACAGAGTTACAGACGTACGCCGCGCCGAAAGTGTGCAGCTGGCGAATGTACACAAACCTTGAGCCGAAAACGACACCGACAAATTAACGCAATTCTTACGAATTGTTCTGCCAAAGTACCCGCCGGGTGGCATAACCCATGAAGGGCGGGCGGCGATATAAAAATAAAGAAAGAGGAATCCAAATGTCATTTTGTCATCTTCACACCCATACCGAGTACAGTCTGCTCGATGGGTCAAACAAGATAAAAGAATATGTAAAGCGCGTCAAGGAGCTTGGCATGAACTCTGCCGCAATCACAGACCATGGCAATATGTACGGTGTGGTGGAGTTTTACAAGACGGCAAAGGCAAATGATATCAATCCGGTCATAGGCTGCGAGGTATATGTGGCACCAAATTCGCGCTTTGACAGGGAGACAAGCCACGGTGATGACAGGTATTATCATCTGATTCTGCTTGCTGAAAATAATATAGGCTATGCCAATCTCATGAAGATAGTGTCAATAGGGTTCACAGAGGGCTATTATTACAGGCCGAGAGTAGATTTTGAGACGCTTGAGAGATATCACGAGGGGCTTATATGCCTGTCTGCCTGTCTGGCAGGAGAAATCCCCAGATACATCGTAAGAGGCTTTTATGACGAGGCGAAGGAGATTGCAAGGAAGTATCAGGACTGCTTTGGAAAAGACAACTTCTTCCTTGAGCTGCAGGACCATGGCATTGATGACCAGAAGCTTGTGAATCAGCAGCTTCTTAGGATGAGCAAGGAGCTTGAAATAGGGTTAGTGTGTACTAATGATGTGCACTACACCTACGAGTCCGATGCGGAGGCACATGATGTGCTTTTGTGCATCCAGACCGGGAAGAAGGTGTCTGACGAGGACAGGATGCGCTATGATGGCGGACAGTTTTTCGTAAAGAGCGAAGAGCAGATGAGAGCACTTTTCCCATATGCCATAGAGGCTATTGAGAATACGCAGAAAATTGCCGACAGATGCAATGTGACGCTTGAGTTTGGCAATTACAAGATTCCAAAGTATGAGGTGCCAGAGGGCTATGATAGTGCCGAAGCCTTCCTTACAGAGCTTTGCGAGAAGGGCTTTAGGGAGAAATACATAGGCTGTGGCGAGTACAGTGCTGATGAGCTTAAAAAGATACATGCAGATATGGACTATGAGCTTGGTATCATAAAGACCATGGGCTTTATAGAGTATATCCTTATCGTGTGGGATTATATCAACTGGTGCCGCACGCACGACTGCTGGGTAGGCCCGGGACGAGGATCGGCGGCGGGAAGCAGGGTGTGCTATTGTACCGGAATCACGGATATTGATCCGGTTAAATACAATCTGCTTTTTGAAAGATTTCTTAACCCTGAGCGAGTTTCCATGCCTGATATCGATGTGGATTTCGAGTATGCGGAGAGATATCGCGCCATAGAGTATGTTCAGCAGAAGTACGGACATGATTCTGTAACACAGATAGTCACCTTTGGTACGATGGCAGCAAGAGGTGTCATAAAATCAGTCGGAAAGGCGCTGGATTTCCCATATGCAGAGACTGACAGACTTGCAAAGATGGTGCCTCAGGAGCTTAATATCACGATTGACAAGGCTCTTCAGATGAACCCGGAGTTTAAGGGCATTTACGACAGTGATGCGAGAGTGCATGAAATGATAGATATGGCAAAAAGGCTTGAGGGACTGCCAAACCACACGTCCGTGCATGCAGCTGGTGTAGTAATCTACCCGGGTGTGGCGAGCGATTATGTGCCTCTTGGAAGGGCAAACGACGGAAGCCCTACCGCAGAGTACAACATGGTACAGCTCGAGGAGCTTGGCCTTTTAAAGATGGATTTTCTGGGGCTTCGTACACTCACGGTGCTAAAGGATTCTGTGAAGAATATCAAGGCATCAAGGGGCATTGATGTGGATATCGACCATATTGATTTCAACGATAAGGGCACACTTGACTTTATCGGAACAGGAAAGACTGAAGGGGTATTCCAGCTAGAGTCTGCCGGTATGCAAAGCTTCATGAAGGAACTCAGTCCACAGAGCTTTGAGGACATCGTGGCCGGTATTTCGCTCTACCGTCCGGGTCCTATGGATTTCATTCCCAACTATATAAAGGGCAAGAACAATCCAAAGGAGATAAGCTATGTGACACCTGAGCTTGAGAGTATTTTAGAGCCGACCTACGGCTGTATAGTATACCAGGAACAGGTTATGCAGATAGTGCAGAAGCTCGCAGGCTATACAATGGGTCAGGCGGACAACATCCGCCGTGCCATGAGCAAGAAGAAGCAGTATGTCATTGACGCAGAGCGCCAGAGCTTTGTGTACGGAGACGAGGAGCGCGGTATAAAGGGCTGTGTGGCAAACGGCATAGATGAAAAGGCTGCCAACAGCATATACGATTCGATGGTTGATTTTGCTAAGTATGCGTTCAATAAATCACATGCAGCCGCGTATGCGAAAATCAGTGTTCAGACTGCATGGCTCAAAAACTACTATCCGGTCGAATTTATGGCAGCGCTCATGACTTCTGTTATAGACAATTCAGCCAAGGCGGCGCAGTATCTTTACAGCTGTCGTGATATGGGTATTAAGGTGCTTCCGCCGGATATCAACTGTGGACAGGGCGAGTTTACCGCAGAGGGTGACCATGTCAGATATGGCATGTACGCCATCAAATCTCTAGGCAGGCCGGTAATAGACCAGATAATCGAGGAGCGGGAAAGTGGCGGCAGATACCGCACACTCTCAGATTTTATCGAGAGAACCTGCCAGAAGGAGCTTATCAACAAGCGTGCGATTGAGAATCTGATAAAGGCGGGAGCCTGCGATTCACTCGACGGCACGAGAAAGCAGATGGCAATGGTGTATGCATCGATTGTGGACAGGGTGCAGCATGACAAAAAGTCAACAATGGCAGGGCAGATGAGCCTGTTTGACCTGGTCTCAGATGAGGATAGGCAGTCATTTGAGCTTAAGTATCCAAATGTTGGTGAATATGACGCTGAGGAAGCCCTGGCCTATGAAAAAGAGGTGCTTGGCATCTATTTAAGCGGACACCCTCTGGAAAAATATGCAGCTGCCCTAAAGAAAAACATCACAGCAAATGCGATAGATTTTGTGCTTGAAGAGGAGAGCGGTGCCGTAAAGATAGAGGACAATGCGCACGTGGTAATCGGAGGCATGATAGCTACAAAGACGATTAAGTTTACCAAGTATAATCAGGCCATGGCTTTTATCACGATAGAGGACCTGACAGGAACTGTTGAGGTAATTATTTTTCCGAGAGATTACGAGCGCTACCAGAGATATTTACAGGACGATGCTAAAATATTTGTTATCGGACATGCGACAGTCGAGGATGAGCAGAACGGCAAGATAATCTGCGAGAAAATCATACCGTTTGATGAGCTTCCGAAGCAGCTATGGCTCAGGTTTGATACGATGGAGGACTATAAGAAAAATGAGAGCAGGCTTCTTGAGACAATCCGTGAATCTGACGGAGGAGATGAGGTCATAATTTACATCGCAGATACAAAGCAGATGAAAAAACTTGGCAGAAATTATTCCGTAAATGCAAATAATGAGCTCATGGAGCAGCTTTTGGAATTTTTAGACAAAGAAAATGCGAAAATTGTTGAAAAGAATATTGAAAAAATGTGCTAAAACAAGTACAATAGATTGGGATTAGAATAAATGATAATTTTTTAACATATGGAGGTTATACCAATGGCAAAAGAGATTAACACAATAGGTGTACTTACAAGTGGTGGTGACGCACCGGGAATGAACGCAGCAATTCGTGCCGTTGTTCGTCAGGCTCTCTCAAAGGGCAAGAAGGTTAAAGGAATCAAGAGAGGATACGCAGGTCTGTTAAATGAAGAAATCGTGGATATGGATTCAAAGAGCGTTTCAGACACAATCTCACGCGGTGGTACAATCTTACAGACAGCCAGATGTAAGGAGTTCGTTACAGCAGAGGGACAGCAGAAGGGTGCTGAAATCTGTAAGAAGCATGGTATCGATGCTATCGTAGTTATCGGTGGTGACGGATCTTTCCAGGGTGCGCAGAAGCTTGCTGCACTTGGCATCAATACAATCGGTCTTCCGGGAACAATCGACCTTGATATCGCATGTACAGATTACACAATCGGTTTTGATACAGCCTGCAACACAGCTATGGAGGCTATTGACAAGGTACGTGATACATCTACATCACACGAGAGATGCTCAATAATTGAGGTTATGGGACGTGGAGCAGGATACATTGCATTATGGTGTGGTCTTGCAAACGGCGCTGAGGAAGTATTACTTCCTGAGAAGTATGACAACAACCTTGAGGCACTCATCGAGAGAGTAGCTCATGCAAGAGAGCTCGGCAAGCAGCATTACATCATCATCAATGCTGAGGGCGTAGGACATTCACAGGAGATGGCTAAGGAAATCGAGGCTGCTACAGGCATCGAGACTCGAGCAACTATCCTTGGACATATGCAAAGAGGTGGAAGCCCTTCATGTAAGGACCGTGTATATGCTACAATCATGGGCGCTATGGCAGTTGATTTACTCTGCGAGGGCAAGTCAAACAGAGTTATTGCCCACAAGGATGGCAATTTCGTAGATTTCGATATCGACGAGGCACTTGCTATGAAGAAGAGTGTAGACGAGTACATGTACGATATCTCTAAATCTCTGGTTTAGTATCTAATATAGTTACGATAAATATGAATGCCCTTGTATCCGGCACATCAAATGCAGGTAATTGCGTGCATGTGCCGGTGCAGGGGCATTTATGCATTCGGAGAAAGACGAATGTTAATCATAAATGAGGGGCAAAATACTTTTTGACCCTCATATCATCAATATAGAAAGAGAAGAAAATGATTACAAGTGCATCAAACAAAAGCATAAAAAATGTGCAGGCTCTTTTAAGCAAGGCAAAGGAGCGGAAAAAGCAGGGCGTATTCGTGGTTGAGGGTCCAAAGATGAGCTTTGAGGCGCCATATGACTGGGTAAGTGCCGTATATATGTCTGAGTCATTTTTTTATGATGACAGGTTTAAGGAAGAGAAGAAGCGTTTCCTTGACAAAACAGAAATAGTGAGTGACTCGGTGTTTAAGAGCATGTCTGACACGCAGACTCCGCAGGGTGTGCTTGCTATAGTAAAGATGCCGCACTATGAGATAGATGAACTTTTTAAGGGCGACAAGACAGAGCTTCTTGTGCTTGAGAGTATACAGGATCCGGGAAACTTAGGCACTATGATCCGTACCGGTGAGGGCGCAGGTGTAAGCGGCATTATAATGAATCGTACAACAGTGGACATTTTTAATCCAAAGACTGTGCGCTCAACCATGGGCTCACTCTACCGTGTGCCGTTTTACATAACAGATGACCTTCCGGAGACTATAGAGTATGCAAAGTCAAAGGGAGTTTCTCTCTACGCAGCTCATTTAAAGGGGAAGTGCTCTTATGACAGACCGGACTACACCGGAGCCTGTGGCTTTATGATAGGAAATGAGGGCAATGGATTATCAGATGAGATAGCTGACATGGCGGACACATATATCCGCATCCCTATGGAGGGAGCTGTGGAGTCGCTTAATGCCGCAATATCAGCCACTTTGCTCATGTATGAGTGCAATCGTCAGAGAAGGCTTTTGGGAGAATAATATGTGTATTTGGTTTAAGATTTATACTGACACGCACCTGATGCGTGATATTACAATAGAAAATAACAGTGACGATACACGTACACACAAGATTTTTAAGGCACTTGAGGATGCCTGCCTTGCTTTTGACCTTGGAAAGCCCATCTGGCTTGACAGCAACATAAGTGATTTCAAGAGGCATGGAAAGACCCGCTTTACGAAGGATAATTTTGTGGAGGATATCGACTTTGATTTTCTCGAGATGCACATCATCGAGGAGGATTGATGCCTCATTATGGATATGATGAGTTATTATTGATATAATGACGGTCCGCACGCTGTGCCTGCAGCGTGCGGACCTGTGCACATA
>ULVO01042984.1_pt1 | contig 14240 bp, 8 predicted proteins | sample 1959521 | NCBI WGS metagenome assembly ULVO01 (sample SAMEA4835788, study PRJEB28245) | human gut metagenome | biome: gut microbiome; material: fecal sample | place: Denmark | collected 2008
CAGTATTAACACAAAATTTTCCGTTAACGGCGGCGACATAATCACAGTTCCCGACGGTATCGCCCATTACCTTGAACACAAGCTTTTTGAAAGTGAAGAGGGCGATGCGTTTGTAAGATACGCAAAAACAGGTGCAAATGCAAACGCATATACAAGCTTTGAAAAAACCTGCTATCTTTTCTCATGTACGGACAAGTTTGACGAAAGTCTTGAAATTCTTCTCGATTTTGTTCAGGATCCCTACTTTACGGCTCAGACAGTTGCAAAGGAACAGGGCATTATCGGTCAGGAAATCAAAATGTATGACGACTCTCCCGATTGGCGCGTAATGTTCAATATGCTTGAAGGTATGTACCACAATCACCCTGTAAAAATTGATATTGCAGGTACGGTTGAAACAATTGCGGAAATTACAGCCGAAAAGCTTTATGAAGTTTACAATGTTTTCTACAACCTTAATAATATGGTTCTCTGCGTTGCAGGTAATGTAACGGTTGACGGCGTTCTTAAGGTTGCCGACAAAATGCTCAAGCCTTGTGAGAAGAAGGAAATCAAAAACTATTTTGAAACAGAGCCTTATGAAATCAAAGAGCCTTATATTGAGCAGACTTTTCCTGTTTCTATGCCTTTGTTCAATCTTGGCTTCAAAGAAAAGGCGGACAAGCCTCTTAACGAAAATCAGCTTGCCTGCACGGATATTCTGCTTTCTGCGCTTGCGTCAAATACAAGCACACTCTACAGAAAGCTTATGGATTCAAATCTTATCAATTCAAGCTTTTCTTACGAGCTTTTTGAAGGTCCCGGTTACTGCTCGGTAATCTTCGGCGGTGAATCAAGAGCGCCGAAGCAGGCGGCTGAAATGATTAAGCAGTATATCTCGGATATTAAGAAAACCGGTATTGACAAAGAGGACTTTGAAATTGCAAGAAAGTCTGTTTATGGCGATTCGGTTTCATCTCTCAACTCAGTAAGTGCAATTTCAAATTCAATCATCGACTATGAAATGCAGGGTAATGAAATTTTCACTTATATTGATGCTGTTGCAAATGCAAAGCTTGAAGATATCAACGCAAGGCTTGCCGAGATGCTCGATGTCAATAACTGTACTTTGTCTGTTGTAAAACAGCCCGAAGAGGTGTAATTATGCCTTATCATGTACAGTTTCCCGGATTTGGCTGGGAATTTGATATTAACCCGATTGCATTTTCAATCGGTGATTACAAGGTCTATTGGTACGGAATAATCATCGCCTGCGGACTTCTGCTTGCCGTACTGTATGCGTGGAAAAGCGCTCCCCGTTACAAGGTTGACGGTTCAAAGCTGATCAACTGCATTTTCGCAGGAATAATAACGGGAATTATCGGTGCAAGACTCTATTTTTGTTTCTTCAAATGGGACTATTACGGACAGAATCCGATTGAAATTCTCTACATCAATAACGGCGGACTTGCCATTTACGGCGGAATTATCGGTGCGTTGCTCGGCGGTTTGACCGTTGCCAAAATACAAAAAATGGAGATTATGCCTGTTCTTGACATTGCAATGGTCGGTTTTCTTATCGGACAGGGAATAGGCAGATGGGGCAACTTTATGAATCAGGAGGCATACGGCGCTCCCACGGATTTGCCGTGGAGAATGCTGAGCGAGGGAACAGACAACATAGGAGTTCACCCGTGCTTCTTCTATGAATCAATGTGGTGTCTGCTCGGATTTGTACTTCTCCATTTCTACGGAAAATACAAGCAAAAGTATTCGGGACAGATTTTCTTTATGTACCTTGTGTGGTACGGATTTGAAAGAACAGTTGTTGAAGGACTCAGAACAGACAGCCTTTATCTTCCGTTCCAAGTTTTCGGAGCAGACATAAGGGTGTCACAGGTTCTTTCAGCAGTAATTTTTATAACAGGTATTGTATTCTTAATTATCAACAGAAAAAAGGAGGATTCTTTCTATGCAGATTATCGACGGAAAAAAGGTATCGGCACAGGTAAAGGAAGAGGTAAAGAGGCAGACGCTTGAGTTAAAGGAAACTCACAAAATAACCCCCGGTCTTGCGGTAGTAATTGTGGGTGACGATCCGGCGTCAAGAGTATATGTAAACAACAAGAAAAAGGCTTGTGAATTTGTAGGCTTTAAGTCTGAGGAGTATGCACTTCCTGCCGAAACAACACAGGAAGAACTTTTAAACCTTGTTGAAACTCTCAACAATAAGAAGGATATCAACGGTATTCTTGTTCAGCTTCCGTTGCCAAAACACCTTGATGACAAGGCTGTTATTGAGGCAATCAGTCCGCTTAAAGATGTCGACGCATTCCATGCCGTAAATGTCGGCAAAATTATGCTCGGCGAGTATGATTTTCTTCCATGCACGCCTGCAGGCGTAATGGAGATGCTCCACTCCTACAACATTGAAGTAAGCGGTAAAAACTGCGTTGTAATCGGCAGAAGTAACATAGTCGGCAAGCCTATGGCAATGCTTTTGCTCCACGAAAACGGCACGGTAACAATCTGTCACAGCAGAACAAAGAATCTTGCTGAAATCTGTTCACAGGCAGATATACTCGTAGCCGCAGTCGGCAGACCGAAGTTTGTAACTGCCGATATGGTAAAAGAGGGTGCGGTTGTGATTGATGTCGGTATGGACAGGGATGAAAACGGCAAGCTCTGCGGCGATGTTGACTTTGAAAATGTCAAGGAAAAATGCTCGTTTATCACTCCCGTACCGGGCGGTGTAGGTCCTATGACAATTTCAACTCTTATGAAAAACACTCTCAAGGCGTGCAAAATTCAGAACAAGCTTTAATATTTAAAAAATATCGGGAAAATTGTTGACATCGAGTTTTCTTTGTGATATAGTATATAAGCCGCATATTGTGGGTTTTAAGTGATTCGTTCCACCTGCACATAGCGAGCCCAATGTAAAGGATGGTACTAAAATGTACGCAGTTATTCAGACAGGCGGCAAGCAGTACAAGGTAACTAACGATGAGGTTATCTTCATCGAAAAGCTTGACGCAGAAGCAAACGACACAGTAACATTTGATGTTGTAGCAGTCGGCACAGACAACGGCATCAAGGTTGGCACACCGCTCGTTGAGGGTGCTAAGGTTACAGGTGAAGTTGTAAAGAACGGTAAAGGCAAAAAAATCAGAGTTTGCACTTACAAGCCTAAGAAGGGTGAAAAGAGAGCAAAAGGTCACAGACAGCCTTACACACAGGTTAAGATTACTTCAATCGAAGCCTAAAAATGACTACGGTAACATTTTTTAAATCAGATGATATAATTTGCGGTTTTGAAATATCGGGTCACTCCGACTATGCCGAAGAGGGCAGCGATATTGTATGTGCGGCAATCAGTTCTGCCGCATATATGACTGCAAACACAATCACCGAGGTCTTGCATATCAATGCGCAGGTTACCGAGGATGACGGACTTATGAAAGTAAGAATGTCGCCGAATGATGCTTTAAAGGCTTGTGACATACTCTCAGGCTTAAAGCTTCACTTAACTGCTCTTTCCGAGCAGTACAAAAATCATATTAAAGTTAAATTTTCGGAGGTGTAAGGTAATGCTTAAAATAAACATTCAGTTATTCGCTCATAAAAAAGGTATGGGTTCTACAAAGAACGGCCGTGACAGTGAATCAAAGCGTCTTGGCGTTAAGCGTGCAGACGGTCAGAAGGTTCTCGCAGGCAACATCCTTGTAAAGCAGAGAGGCACACATATTCACCCCGGTGAAAATGTAGGCAAAGGCTCTGACGATACACTGTTCGCAAAGATTGACGGTGTTGTAAGATTTGAGCGTGTCGGCAAAGACAGAAAGCGTGCAAGCGTTTATCCTGTTGAGCAGTAATCTCAAAATTTATGAGGGTGGATTTTAAATCCGCCCTTATTTTTTACATTTTTGTTTATACTAATAACAAACAAGTCTGAAAATCTTTACATTTGTACTGATAATTTTGAACAGCAAAACTGTTACGGAGAAAAATATGTTTGTAGATACAGCGAAAATTAAAATAAAAGCCGGTGACGGCGGTGACGGTGCCGTTTCGTTTCACCGTGAAAAATATGTAGCGGCAGGCGGTCCCGACGGCGGTGACGGCGGCAGAGGCGGTAACATTGTTTTTGTTGCCGATTCCAACCTTTCAACGCTTGCCGATTTCCGCTACAAAAGAAAATATGCCGCAAAAAAAGGCGAAAACGGCAGGGGCGGCAGATGCCGCGGTAAAAATGCCGAAGACCTCATCATCCGTGTTCCTGTCGGAACTGTTGTAAAAGAGGAGAACAGCGGAAGAATCCTTGCCGATGTTTCGGGTGATGAACCCTACATTGTTGCAAAAGGCGGTAAAGGCGGTTGGGGTAATCCACATTTTGCAACTCCTGTCCGTCAGGTTCCCCGTTTTGCAAAACCGGGACTCCCGGGTGAAGAGTTTGATGTTGTTCTTGAACTCAAGCTTCTTGCCGATGTCGGTCTTGTAGGTTTCCCAAATGTCGGAAAAAGCACCCTTGTTTCCGTGGTTTCACAGGCAAAGCCTGAAATCGCAAACTATCACTTCACAACGATAACGCCCGTTCTCGGAGTTGTGTCAATGGGCGAGGGTTCGTCATTTGTTATGGCTGACATTCCCGGACTTATCGAAGGCGCATGGCAGGGTACAGGTCTTGGACATCAGTTCCTCCGCCATGTTGAGCGTTGCCGTATGCTCGTTCACATTGTCGATGTTTCGGGCAGTGAGGGCAGAGATCCGAAAGAGGATTTCATAACAATCAACAATGAGCTTGCAAAGTTCAATCCCGAGCTTGCCGAGCGTCCGATGGTTGTTGCAGGCAATAAGTGCGATATGGCAACCGATGAGCAAATTGCAGACTTCAAGAAGTTTGTTGAAGATCAGGGCTACGATTTCTTCCCGATTATGGCGGCAATCCGCTATGATGTTGATCCGCTCCTCAAAAAGATTCAGGAAATGCTTTCAAAGCTTCCGCCAATCACTCATTATGAGGCAGAGCCTGCTCCGATTGTGACCGTTGAAGATTTTGACGACCATTCTGTCACAATTAAGAATGTCAACGGAATCTATACCGTTGAGGCTGACTGGCTGTTGCAGGTTATGAAGGGCATCAATTTTGACGATTACGAAAGCCTTAACTACTTCCAAAAGGTTCTCATAAACGGCGGTGTAATTGACGCACTCCGCAAAAAGGGCTGTTCCGACGGCGACACTGTTTCGATTTATGAGCTTGAATTTGACTTTATGGATTGATATTGCATAATACGGAGTTAATATGGAAAACACATCTGTTCATTCATTAGCCGATGAAATTTCTCCGCTCACACTTGCCTTTGTGGGTGACGGTGTATATGACCTGCTTGTGCGTGAATACCTTGTCCGCAAGGCTAACCGCAGTGTCGGAGAACTCAACAAAATAAAAGTTTCGCTTGTAAACTGCAAAAGTCAGGCTGAATTTGCAAAAATTCTTATGCCGACTCTAACCGAAAAGGAGCTTGCCGTTTACAAGCGCGGCAGAAATGCCGCACCTAAATGCACCCCGAAAAACGGCTCTGTTGCCGACTATCACAGTGCAACGGGACTTGAAGCGCTTTTCGGCTATCTGCAAATAAACAAAGACCAAAGCAGAATAAATGAGCTTTTTGAAATAATTATACATACTCGTTTCGGGGAGTGATTTTATGCAAACGAATTTAAAACCGAATTCCTGTCTTGCAAAGGCAGGAACACTATTTTTTGATTATCTTGTAATTTTCGCCGGAGCAGTTCTTTACGGCATATCGGTAGCAATGTTTACATCACCTAACAATGTTGCGCCCGGTGGACTTACCGGTGTGGCAACAATGCTCAACTATATGTTCTCGTTGCCGATAGGTATTATGATTTTTGTAATGAACATTCCGCTTTTCATCTGGGGATTTATCGAAAACGGAAAAGGCTTTCTGACAAGAACCCTTGTTGCAACGGCACTTGTGTCTGTTATGATTGATGTTCTTACGCCGATTTTGCCCGCATACACAGGTGACACAATCCTTGCGGCAGGCTTTGGCGGAGTTCTGAACGGACTCGGACTCGGTCTTATCTTCTACCGAGGCGGTTCAACGGGCGGAACAGACATCATCGCCCTCAATCTTCACAAGCATTTTCCGTTCATTTCAACTGGTACAATAATTCTTGTGTCCGATATTCTCGTTCTTTTAATGGTATTCTTTGTATATCACAGCATTGAAAATGTGCTTTATGCTTTGCTTGTAATTTTTATCAGCATAAAGGTAATTGATGCTGTAAGCTACGGTACTTCAAGAGGCAACGGCAAATTGATGTTTGTTGTAACAGACAACTACAAAGAAGTCAGTATGGACATTATGAAGAACCTCAAGCGAGGTGTCACATATCTTGACGGCGAGGGCGCATACAGCGGAAAAGAAAAAAAGGTTATTATGTGTGCAGTCCGTCCGCAGGAAGTTTACAAAATCACTTCGGGAATCAAAAATGTTGACCCAAATGCCTTTATTATTGTAACAACAGCAGGTGCAATAAAGGGCAGAGGCTTTGTCAAAATAGATAACAACTGAAAAAGGCTCAATGTCAATAGTTGGGGTAACCCGAAAAAACAGAATATATGAGAATTACAAGTGGCAGCGAGTACTGGCTTGCTATTGATAACCTTATGAGCGGTAAAACTCTTGCAAACCTCAATGGGCTGTAAAAACAGCCCTGCAAAAACAAAAAGGCACATAACCGAAAACAGTGACGGTTATGTGCCTTTTGCGGTTTATTTATCCTTATTGTTGCTGAATTATTTCTTAATCCAAAACCCATATGAGGTTTATTTTTTAACAAAAAAACATCAGCATACCTGAAATATACCGCAAAATAATTGCTTTTTAAGAATAATGAAAATGCACGATATATTGACAAAATCTACAAAAAACACACCGTAACTTGTGCATAACATAAAACCCTGTTGTGAAAACGGCAAAACTGAATGTAAAAATAAATATAAAACTATCACATTAAACAAATACAAAAAAATGTCGTAATTTTATTGAAAAAATCTCTGTCAAATGGTATAATCAACTATGAAGAATATGGGTTAGTGTTCACATTTTGACTGAAACAGGTTAAGGATACAATTTTCGGCTGAATTCTCGTTGTTTTTTTGTAAATTAATTGCAAAATTCCGTGGCTTTGCCGATTATGTTTCACCGTTGGTCAGGCGGTAAAGGTCGAACCCGAACCTAACCAAAACCAAAATATTCGGTTATGGAGGTAATATTTATGAAAACAAAAATTTCTCATTTAGGCAGAAGCACTGTTTCCGTCATCCTTGCGGTAATGATGCTCCTGTCAACAATGCTTATCGGTACTGTTTCAACAGTTAATGCTGTCACTAAGACTTTTGAAGCCGTAAATCTTGTTGGTAATATTAACGGTAACACTAAATGGGATTCAACTGAGTATCCTTTTACTTTTGATGAAACAACAGGTTATTGGTATTTAGACATTACCATTACACAGTCGAGTGAATTTAAAGCTCGTGTTAATAATGGTTGGGATATTAGTTTCGGTGCTTCTGGTGGTGACAACTATACTATATCTGAGTCTGAAATTGGTGATTACAGAATCTCCGTTAAAGACGGTTCTGCTAATAATACTGATCTTACTGTACAAAAGACAGTAAAAAAAGTTGCTGATAGTGTAGCTCTCACAGCTAATCCTACATCTGTAAAAGTCGGAAATTCCGTTACTCTTACACCTACAGTAAGTGGTGCAAAATCGGATAATCTTACTTATACTTATAAAAAGACATCTGATGGCACAGCAACTGAAGAAAAGAATGCTGACAATTCTCTTACTGTAACCCCGACTGTAGCCGGCACTTATAAGTATACGGTCACAGTTTCAGCAGACGGTTGTTCGCCTGTTACAAGCAACGAGGTTAGTTTTACAGTAACTGATTCTGTTAAATATTATATTGGCGGTAGATTTAGTACTACATGGCATGAACCGTCAGCTAATGATCCGCAGTTTGTAGAAGATGAAAGCAATCCTGGTCTTTTCTACTATGAAACCGGTGAAACTATAGCTGATTTGTCAGGTACGATATCAGAAACTTACGGCGATACTCCAAAGTATTTTTATATATACAAAACAGCGACGAATGAATCAACTAATTATCTTACCACAAGTGATAATGCCGGTCACAATTTCCAGAATAATACTGTTAATAACCCACTTCCGCTTATGAATCAACCTGGTACAGAGGAGAAGCGCCTTGTTCGTTTTAACGATGATAAGGACACTTCTACAACTCCGGTTACCATTTGGCTTGATACAAGAAATAACGAATATAAACTTTGGTATACAACGGCACTTCCTCATAATGTTATTGTAGCAGATGGTGTATCAGCGTCTGTTGATAAGAAAACAGCTACAGCCGGCGAAACGGTTACTGTTACTGCAACCTCGATTCCGCAAGGACAGATTCTTAACACGGTAACTGTTAAGGGTGCAGACAATACACCGGTTACAACCACCGTAAGTGGCAACACCGCAACATTTACAATGCCTGATCAGAATGTTACCGTAACAGGTGTAACATTCCGTGAGGCAAATAAATACACAGTAACATTCAGTTCGAATAACAGTGAATACGGTACTGTTTCCGCTGAATACAACGGAGCTGATTTTACTTCCGATACAAAAGTAACCGAGGGCGATACAGTAACATTCACTGCAACTCCAAAGGATGGCTACGCTCTTTCCGGTTGGACTGTAAACGATGCATCAGTTTCTTCAACAGCTAAACAGTATGCAATTACAATCGATAGTGATACAACTGTAGTCGCTAACTTTAAAGAAGTAACCGGCACTCTGTCAAAATATTATCTTCTCTGTGGCACAGGCGCAACATTCAAAGCGGATTCGTATACGCATGTTCCTCTTTATACAAATGAAGATGGTGTATTCTACGCAGACTTTGATGTAGCCAAAGATTCCATTCCTAAAAGTAAAGATTATTTTATCATTTTTTCTACAAAAGAAGATACTTCCGGCATAATTGTTGATAGTAATAATGTTACAGTTAATGCGGTTAATAAAAATGGATTCTCTTTTAGTGACTATAACGAGAATGTTCAAAATCCAAGTGGTGGTACAAATAATGTAAAATTTGCAAAAGTTTACATTAACAAAGATGAAGTTACCGGCTTTACCATTAAAATAACCAATCTTGATTTAACTAATAAGAAAATCACATACTCTGCTGAGCCTATTTTTGATGTAGCACCTGCTGATACTGTTGAAATCACGGCAAAAGACGGTACAATTCGTGCGGGCTATACTGATACTGGTGCCAGTAAAACAACTGCTGTTTTAGGTGATACAACTCTTTCAATAACAACTCCTGATGCTAAAGAAATTACTGCATCTGATTCATACCCGATTGATGGTGAAAATCGTGCTGTTACTGCTAAGAGAGTTCCTAATGGCTCAAAAGTAACCGTTACAACCACAATTAAGCCTACGGCAACCTTTGCAGGTCACAATGGCAGTGATTACTATGTTAAGGGATTCAGCGTAAACGGTATCTTTGGCGGAGTTCTTTCACAGACTGAAGGTAAAAATCATAGTAGTGATGTATATACTTATACTTTTGAAGTAAATCAAGAGATTTATGGTTCAAAGCTTGAAATCACTCCTGTGTATTTCCTCAAAAATGATGAGAACTGCGTATATTTCTACATTGAGAACTACGATTCTGCAAAACAAATTTGGGGCAATACTCCTTCATGTTATGTATATTATGGTAGTGGTAAGACAACATTAGAAGCATTAGGCTATTACCCCGGACAACCAATGGTTGACTACAACGGTTCTATCTTTACTCAGATTCCAAAATCTATAGTCAATGGTGATACCCCAGAAAAAATTACAGGTATGACGCTTAATAACTATGTTTGGGACGATGTTCATAGTGCTTATAACGGTAAAGATCAAAAAACTGATAATGCGCAGACATACGACTACGATGATTTTGTTAAGATAGCTGAGAGCGGTGCTGCTGCTGATAACATTATTTATCGTTTTAAGTATAATGAATTCGATAATGAACCGGCTGATACATTTGCTGCTTCTAAAGCTGATGCTGATGGTTGGGAAGTATTCCTCGACTACCAGAATTATCCGACAGATATTTTTGGTAATAGAATTGGTAATGAGAAGCTTGACTATAAGGACACTCAGAGTGTAACCAGTAAGGAGAAGTGTCTGTCAATTATTTCGGACGGTTATCAAAATAACTACATCGGTAAATATGCAACTGCGTGGAGCATTTATAACAAGGCTGGCAAAAGAGTGGCTACTATTCCTTCATCAGCTCTCTTGTATGCCCTTGACAAGACCGATGCGCAAATAAAAAAAGCCATTGATTCTGCATTAACTCCTGCTGACTTCCTCCCAGGTAAGGAAGATAGAGATACTTATTGGGCAACATTTAAAACTTTATATAATGATTATAAAGGTTTTTATGCTCAGATTAACTTTGAGGCAGCTATCAAAGGTGGTGCCGATTATGGCAATCGTCTTGACGGTCGTTGGTACTATACTAAGAGCAGTCAGAAAATCACCGGTGAAATCAAGATTCAGTATGCAAATACACTTGATGACTACAAAGTAGGCGATTTCCATGAAGATACATTTGCTGATGAAAATGCTACATCAATTGTCGGTACGACAACAGGAGCAAGTGCATACTTTACCAATCCAGCGGATAGAGTAAGAAAACTTGAAACTTTGGCTGATAATACTCAGGATTATAAGTTTGAAGTTAATGCAACTTCAACTGTAGCATACACATTTGTTGGTTGGTACCGTCTTATTGATGGTGATTACAAGGCAATCAATCCTTCAAATATGAGCAGTTTGACAGGTGCAGTTACACAAAATTCAGATGTGACGCTTGTTGCTCGTTATATCAAAACCCCGGGCGGTTCAATGACCTTCCACCATTCATTGTACAACGGAACAAATGCAGGCGGCGGTAAAGCCACTCCCGAAATTCAGGTTGTTGTTAAAAACAACGAGGGTAAATCTCTTTATGATTCAGGCAGGATTGCCGGCACAGCTTCAATCGATAAGACTAAGATTGCTGAATTAGCAGCGCAAACAGGTCTTACTGTAACTGTTACTCTTTACACAACAACAAAGAACCTTTATAATTTCAATGGTTACTATTCTGCTGAAAACACAACAGATATAACTGCTTTTGCTCCTACTACTGGTTTTACAACAAATGTTAGCGGAGACAGAACAGAAGGTCTTGTAACTACATCAGAATATACGTTCTCGTTTAATGAATACTATAATAAGTATGCAAGCACTCTTACTGCTGCTGATGCGGGAACAGTATATTATAATTTCTATTCTGACATTACTTCTATTAAAGTACCGTATAAGGTTCAGTTCTCTTATACTGACAGAATGGGTGATAAAAAGTATTACAACAAGGCTGGTTATGTTGATCCCGAAAACACTTCATCATACACATTTGTTGAGAATGCTACTAATGTTGAAGGTGTAGAATCACATTCTGTAAAGGTAACTCTTACAGATAGCTTTATCCTTTCTCTTGCACCGTATGAGTCAAACTTTACAAAGAATCTTACTTGGGATAATCCTACAGATTCTAAGCCTTTTGATTCATCAGTTACTAACTCAATAGCTTCTGCTGTTGTTAATTCAACTCAGTCAGACAGAACAATCCACCTTAATATTTATAAAGACAGTGAGGGTAATCCTACTCCGCTTATAAATAATGCTGGTACTTTTGCTCTTTACGAAAAAAATGGTTCATCTGAATTACCTTACGGTTCAGTGTTCTATGAACAAAATTCTGACGGAACTTATAAGTATGATATCACTGCTCCGAAAACATATAAAGATAGTGGTAAAGAACTTCAGTTTATGTATTGGGCAATCTACTCCGATCCGGAATGTAATAATCTTGTTATTAAAGCGTACAACAGTGAAGGACATTTCAGCTATGTAGCGTATGATAACTGTTGGATAGTTCCTGTTTATGGAGAAAGCTCAACTCCAGTTGCATCTGTTAAGGAAGTTTCTACTTCAACTCAGTTTATGGAAGTAACAAGAAACCAGTGGACAGCTGATAATGCTGACAGCTTCAACGGATTTGACGCTGATAGTATGACTACACTTGATACAGCTGAAGATTTCATTAAGGGTAACGGTGAAGACAAGCTTTACGCTGACTTTGTACTTAACTTCTTCTATAACGGCAAACAGCTTAGTGTATTTGATCCTGACAGCAAAAAGGTTCAGACGGGTATTGTGATGCAGAAGTTAGAGTTAGAAAAAGATTCCATTGGTGTAGGTTACAATACTGATATGAAGTACTACGCTAATAAGTACATCAATGATCTTCCTGTAGCAGCTGAAGAAGCTAAAAAAATAATTTTGACAGGTGAATCAAGTATCGAGTCGCTCACAAAACAGATTAATAATGGTAGACTTGATAACAAGAACAGACTTCAGTATTATGCTCGTTTCAATAATACCGAAACTAATGCAAATTGTGTTTATAGAGTTTACACTTATATTAAGTATGTTAATGAATCAAATGAAACTGTTGTTGAACTTGGTAATCCTATCTACTTTACACTCTATGATATTGCGAACGCAACAGTTTAATTTTAAATTTATTGTGTGCAACAGACAATACTGTTGCACACATAAAATTTAGGAAGGAGTTATTTATGAAAAAAGAGTATTCTTCTCCTGAATTTGAATTAGTAAAATTTAAATTCGAGGATATAATTTTGACCGGTAGTCTTGATGATACTCCTGAGGCTACTAAGAGTGATGGTGACGATTGGGGGTAACGATATGAAAAAAACATATTGTTTAAAATCCCTAAAACGCTTTTCCGGATTGTTATTATCTGTATTTTTGATTATTATTTCTACATTTCAAATTTCTGCGGCTTCATATGAAACCGACGGCTTTGTATATTCTGTTTCCGACGGTAACGCGAGCGTAACCGGATATAAAGGTGATAAGACCGATATTGTTCTTCCGCTTAAGCTTCAAAGCTGGTCGGTATCTGAAATTTCTGATTTTGCCTTTGTGGGAAAGACCGCAATAACATCGGTCAGGCTTAACGAAGCAAGATATCTTAGAAGAATCGGTACTGATTCTTTTTACGGTTGTACTTCGCTTGAATCAATTTCAATTCCTATCTGGGTGAGAGATTTTGGGGCTGCCGTATTTCAGAATTGCACAAGTTTAAAATCTGTTACCTTTAACTGTGTGCCGAGTAAAATTACCGATCAGATGTTCTACAATTGTACTTCTTTAGACAAGGTATATTTACCTGCCGGTACAAGTGCGATTGGTAAGAGTGCTTTTGCTGAATGTAAATCATTATCTGAGGTGTATATTCCTACATCCGTGACTTCTATTGCTTCTAACGCTTTCAGAAACTCTCCGAATGTAACAATCAAGGGCAGTTACGGTTCTTATGCAGAAGAATACGCAAAGGCTAACAATATTTCGTTTAACGGCATTTCTAACTATAAAATTGGCGATGTTAATATGGACGGTAATATTGATATTTCTGACGCAACCCTTGCGCAGAAGTATGTTGTCGGTATTGTTGAACTTTCGACAGAACAAAAACATCTTGCCGATTATAACAGTGACAGCAACATCACAGTAGTTGATGCAACCCAAATTCAGAAGTTTATCGTTCATTTAAACTAACCAATAAAAAACAGGCTCACTTTTTGTGAGTCTGTTTTATTTCGGAGGACGCTTTGCCAAAATACTTAATAGCTGATTTTATTGTTGAAATTGAGCCGAAATTTGATTACTTAAAAAAATTGTGCGAACCGTTTTTGTATGAAGGGGAGAGAAGTGCAGATTTTTCTGCCATACCGTCAGCCTCATACTTAAATTCCCTGTTGAGCCGTATGGTTGAAGGTTCAACCATTGATGAAGCCGAAGAATTTGCAACGGCGTCAATTTTTAACCGCAAAATAATTCACCGTGGCGCTATGCTTGTGCATTCCTCGGCACTCGTTTTTGACGGAAAAGCGTATTTGTTTTCCGCCGATTCAGGTGTCGGCAAATCTACTCATACAAAGATGTGGTTGAAAAGATTCGGCTCAAAAGCTCATATTCTCAATGACGATAAGCCTGTTGTGAAA
>ULVO01064488.1_pt1 | contig 14227 bp, 20 predicted proteins | sample 1959521 | NCBI WGS metagenome assembly ULVO01 (sample SAMEA4835788, study PRJEB28245) | human gut metagenome | biome: gut microbiome; material: fecal sample | place: Denmark | collected 2008
GCCTATAATTACAACCTTCATTTATTTTACCACCTTTCCACCATAGCTGCTGATGCCACCGATATTTTTTACATTTGTGTAACCCATTTGCTTCAAATAGGATACAGCTTGTCCGCTTCTACCGCCGCTTAAACAATGCACATAAAGCGGTGTGCTTTTGTCCTTGACGGTATTCTCAACGGAAGAAATTCTATCAAGAGGTAAATTAACACTTCCGTCAATGTGACCGTCACGGTATTCCTCTGCCGTTCTCACATCAAGCAGTACAGCGCCGTCAGTTGTTTCGTATTCCGCAACACCGGTGTTGATGTCGGCGGTGTTGCGGAAGAAATTAAACAGTCCCATCTTTTTCTCCTTACAGCATTGCTTCAATTTGCTCTTTCGGTCTGTAGCCCACGACCTGATTCTCGAGCTTTCCGTTTTTGATCACAGCAAGCATCGGGATGCTCATTACCTGAAACTGTGCCGCAAGTTCCGGTTGTTCGTCCACATTGATTTTACCGACTTTGACATCGTTTCGTTCCGCTGCGATTTCCGATACGATCGGGCCCACCATACGGCAAGGACCGCACCAATCGGCATAGAAATCAAGCAGTACAGGTTTATTAGAATTTAAAACTTCACTTGCAAAATTTTCTTTACTAATTTTAATAACAGACATCTTCGTGTTCTCCTTTGTTTTATTGTGTCTTTATTTTAACCGATTTGAAATCAGAGTTCTGTGATGTTATCACTTATCGCTTATTGCTTTTCTGTTCCTTAATTTGCAGATAGCCTGTGTCATCGTTCCCATCGGACAGAAAACGCACCATGTTCTCGGCTTAAAGAAAATCATAACAATAAGACCGATTAAAAGCGATGTGAGCATCAGACTGTAAAATCCGAAGCTGAACTGTGCCACCCAATTCGGGAATATGCTTCCCGAATATGTCCATCCCCACGGAATACGGAATGTCCAAAACAATTTGATTGCTTCACGCAGATTTTCTGCACCGCTTGCCACAAGGTATGTCTGAAAAACCATATTGCCGAACATGGCAAGGAAAAATATTAGAAAACCATATCGAAACCATTTGGATGCCATCCATTTCGGTGTTGGCTTGTTTCGGGAGCATTTGAGATCTCCGCCCAGCTTGCAGTATAATTGTCCTCTGCCGCAAAGGTGGTTGCAGAAAAACTTGTTGCCGCCAAATGCTGCGAGTATGATCGGCAGCAGAAAATCAACCATACCGAGCCATGCAAAGAGAATATTGAAAAATCCAAGTGCGAAATATATGATGGACCATATCCATAAGTAATCATACCAATGTTTTTTCTTTGTTTTCATATGTTCTCCCTGCTTTCCATTGTAATGCTGTTTGCCGGGCAGACCTTTTCGCACTTTCCACATCCTACGCATTTGTCCTGTGCAACCTTCGCAAAACATCCTCTATGTACCTTTATTGCTCCTAACGGACAAGCTTTCTCACAAGCGCCGCAGGCAACGCAAATTCTTTTATCTACGGTCGCATATCGTTTAGACGCCATCCTCATTCCTCCGATTATAAAATAAGTCTATTAAATTTTACTTAAGTATCCGGTGTTAATATTACTTTTCCTTGTAATAGAGCATACAATGTCAAAATCCTTCAAAATTAGGATCGGCAATCTGATCTTTGAATTCCCTGCACATACACTTGGTATCATCTGTTTTTTCTCTGCGGCAAGGGCAGTAACCGCCTGTCTTTTTCAGTCCTTCTTTTATGGTGTTGACAATTTCCGTATCGGGATTTAATTTGATTTTCATTGTTCTTCTCCTATCATTTGCTTAATATAATTTTCCAAAACAACTTCGCTCATGGCACCAACTCGTGTATCATAAAGCGAACCGTCTGCATTGATCAATACGGTTTGAGGAATAGAGCGAACGCCGTAGGTATTAGAGGCGTTATATTCGATGTCGTAATACACCGGAAAACTGTAGCCGTTATCGGAAACAAATTTTTTTATACTGTCCACGGTATCCCTCTGCCCATCGGTGAGATTTATCATTAGGAATACAACATCGTCCTTATATTCCTCATAGAGAGAATTAAATGCAGGAAGCTCAGACTTACACGGATAGCACCAAGACGCCCAAAAGTTTATAACGATCGGTTTACCAAAATACTCCGAAAGCTTTACTTCATTCATTTCCGAATCATAAACGGTGAAATCATCCGCTTGAACCACATTTTCAGAAGAAGCGTTATTCGGCTTTTCATCAGTAGAATACTTTTCTGAAAGCTTCGGATAAAGCACTACCGCTAATATCATGATCGCAACAAATGCGACTGCAATTATAATCCATACCTTGTTTTTCATTTTCTCACCTCACACCGTAATAGCCAAAAGTGAATTTAAAAGTCCAAATGCCATTGCAAGCCCAACAATTATCAGTAAAATACCGCTAACCAAATTGATTACCTTATAATGTTTTTTGATAAAGGTAAAGGCTCCCGATAGCTTATCAAGCAGGATTGCAGAAAAGATAAACGGAATTCCAAGTCCCAGCGAATATGTCAGCAATAATGTTGCACCTTTTAAAGCGCCGCCTGCGCTTGAAGCGAGCATAAGCGCAGAGCCGAGAAAAGCTCCAACGCAAGGGGTTAAACTGATGGAATAAATTGCTCCAAATAAAAAAGCCGACACAATTCCGGTTACTTTATAACCCTTATTCATTCCCTTAAAAAACGGAATGTGGAAAACCTCCAAATAAGAAAGGCCGAACAATATTACAATAACGCCGGAAACTATATTTACGATTGTTTGATATTCGGAAAGCAGTTTTCCAAGCGTTCCCGAGAAAAGTCCGAGAGCCGTAAATACAACCGTAAAGCCCACCACAAAGGCAATAACCTTAAATATCATCTTGGAATTTTTGTTATCAACGTTTTTGCTTTGCCCCGCAAAATATGAAATGTAAATAGGTAACATCGGTAGCATACACGGTGATATAAAGGAGATTATCCCCTCTAAAAATGTAATGATATAATCCATGCGTCGAATTCCTTTCGTCAGCTTATAATATTATTTTATCAAATTCCCATACTGCTTTCCGTGATGTTATCACATAAAAAGGCGAAGTGCTTTCTACTCCGCCTTAAAATAATATGATTTTTTAACTGTTCTCCTTTTTCGTGTCAACTGCTTTTATTCATTATAAATCAGATAATAAGTAAGTGCTGTTTCATCATAATATACGCTGCATATACATATAACCGGCTTTTCTTTATATATCTTTTAGCTTTTCTTTCATTTTCTGTAATGCTTTGCGATAAGTTTTGTCTGCGGTATCCGGCGAAGCCAAGCCGTGATCTATTGCTATATCTATAAATGCTTCTTTAGGCAATGACTTCCTTTTTGGCTTGCCATTCTCGTTCAAATCCTTGTTATCGTAATAGCAGGTGGAATAACATTCCATGCAAAAGCCGAGATGTGCGGAAACTATTGCCCGTTCACGGTAATTCAGATTTTCAAACGCCTCCATTACTGCTTCAGCTCGTTCCAATGTGAAAAACAGTTTTTCTGTTTCGGATGTTTCGTCTGCGGCAACTTCTTCCCGGCTTTCTTCGCTATCCTCATCGGCATATTGGCGGTAGTAATCCACAAACTGCATATTCTGCATACCTGAACAGATGATTTCAGCGGTATCTTCTTTGCTTGCACCAATCGCCTGTGCAATTTTCTGAATGGTTACACTATCCACCTTGCCGCCATATTCACGAAATAACCGCATAGCTTTTCTCAGCCGCAAATACTCATCATTGCTCTGAACCGTAAAGCCTGTCCGCATGGTACGGATATATTCGTGTACCTCCCGCATAGCGGCATATTCCTTATATGCGATAAAAGGAACGCCACGATTGGGATCGTAGTCCTGCAAAGCTTTCAGCATTCCGATGATATATGCCTGCTTTATATCCAAGAAATGCCCGACCATCGCATAATCCTGAACAATGCTCATTACCTTGTCATTGATGGTGCGCTCGTAGTAATGCAGAAACCAAGAGATATATTTATCATCTTTTTTAGAAAGGTAACGGAGTATATATTTTTGTAAATTGTTCTCTTTCGGCGGCGCCGGCATCAAACGGTATATTTGTAATTCTTTTTCCCATTCTTTCACGGCAGCCACCTCCCTCGTGTATTTAACGGGATTGTTTTAATCGTTTATCTGTTTCCTCATAAAGCCGTTCACGACGCATATCTATCGCATATTGCCTGTTGGCGTATCCTGCGTCCTGCTGTGCTTTCAGTTTGTATTCCTTTGCCAAGGTCTGCGCCGCCTTTGCAAATTCTTCCGTTATGGTTTTCCTGCCCTTTTCGGTGCGGATAGCGGCACAGCGGCGGTTGTAAATATCCACAACGGGATCGGCAGCGGCAAGTTCCTTGCGGTTAATGCTTGCGGCATATTTACGGCAAGTAACTCTTTTACCCCTTGCTTCATACGGCGAGAATCCATTGCAATACTGCTGACGGCGGGCGGAGGTCATCAAAAAATACTTTTTGCAGACACCGCACCTCCTTGGATAATGCCCATGATGTAAGCCTTCAAAATAATCGGTGATGATAAAGCTATAATAGCTGTCAAAATACAATCTGCGGGCAAGCGTTTCTGTTTTGCTTTTTGCATTTTTCCTTGTTGGTACATATTCCGTTGTCACCGGGAACGGAACAGAACCGAATACTTCCAATGCAATCGGCAGTAAATGTTCCTCGTCAAAGCGATTTGCTTCGTCCACCCGGCTTGCAAATACCGTCAACTGTTTATATGCCTTTTGCATATCTGTGGATATAGCATTATAGAATGCGAGGGTTTCCATAATCTCCGCAATCAGCGCATTACTTTCTTTGAAAAATACTTTATCGTATTCCGGCGGGAGCAAATCCAAATCCAGCTCAATTTGTGCTTTGCTTTCCACCATGGAACGGTGGTGAAAGAAATCTGTAATTTGCTTTGCGTTATTTTCGGAGAACAAGTCTGTTATTCTGTTGCGCTCAGCTATTACATCAAGTGCGCTGAACGGCTTGAGATTCGGCAAAGTATCAAGAATAAAGCCGATTTCTGTTCCGACAGAAATAAAGTCAGTTTCTTTCAAATAGCCTGCGGATAATTGTTCTGCAACATTCCATCCGTACTGCTTATATACACTAATCCTTGCGGCAGTATCGTTTCTATAATACTGATTCAGCAAATGCACGGCATAAGCGCCTGCCGCATAAGTTTTACTGTCTATCCGTACTCTTCCGTCACGGTAATCTGAGGTTAAAAATGGATTCATCTCTCATCCTCCATACCAATTCTATCATAAGGAATGTCCCATAAAACTCCCTTTGACTTTTTCAAAATAATTTTTTGAAAGCGCTGTTTCTGATGTGTGAGTTTTTAATCAGTATATCATAAAAACGGCTGAAATACAATGCTTTTCACTTGTTGCGTTTTTTGTTTTTGTTGTGTTATTATATTCCATATGAATTTAGACTTTTCCTGCATTCTAATAAGTGAGGGAGCGAAAGACCTCATAAATTTGGGCGCAGCCATCGGGAAACCGGCGGCTTTTTTACTGCCCCCAAAAAAGAAGGAGGAAAGGTCTATGATGAAAATCACACCCAAGCAGGCAGAGCGTATTCGCCGTCTTGTTAAGTCACTTTGCGCCAACTGCGATGAGAGCGGCAGCTGCTTGCTACTTGATGACGGCGAAGGACACAAATGCGTGCAGCTTATCTCTATCTACGGTATTTACTGCAACTATTTTCTGAACGCAGTATTACCCGCCGAAAAAGAACTGTACGAAGAAATCCAAAAGCAAAACAAATTGAAAACGGAAAGGACGAATAAAAATGAAAAACTTTAACAACACAAAAATTATCGGTATCGACCACGGCTACGGAAATATGAAAACAGCTAATTTCTGTTTTCCGACAGGCATTATCGCTTATGACTCCGAGCCGCTGTTTACCGCAGATATGCTTGTATATGACGGTAAGTATTATCTGATCGGCGAGGGACACAAGGAATTTGCTCCCGACAAGATTAAAGACGAGGATTACTATATTCTCACCCTTGCGGCGATTGCAAAGGAACTGAAAGCGGAAGGCATTACCAAAGCGGATGTCCACATTGCCGCAGGTCTTCCTTTGACTTGGACAAGCGGTCAAAAGACGGACTTTGCCGCTTATCTTTCAAAGAATAAGGAAGTGAGCTTCACCTATAAAAAGGTTGAATATGCTATCCGCATTGTCGGTGTGAGCATCTATCCGCAGGGATATGCCGCCATTGCGCCCCTTGCTACAAAACTTACGGGCATTAACCTTGTCGCAGATATTGGTAACGGCACTATGAATGTTCTGTATATGATAAACGGCAAGCCGCAGTCAGGCAAAATGTTCACCGAAAAGTTCGGCACTTACCAATGTACCCTTGCAGTTCGTGAAGCTTTTATGCAGAAAACACAGCGGGAAATCAACGATTTTATCATTGAGCAGGTGCTTCGCACGGGTACGGCGGATATTCCCGCATCCGACCTTAAAATCATTAAAGCTGTTGCGAGCGAATATGTACGGGATATTTTTCGCAGACTTCGGGAACACGGTTATGACGAAAGCACGATGAAGCTGTATGTAACCGGCGGCGGAGGATGTCTTATCAAGAATTTCTACAAACCTAATGTAGACCGCACGGTATTTATCGAGGATATTTGCGCCGCTGCAAAGGGATATGAATATCTTGCGGAAATTCAGTTGTCGGCAGGTAAAGGCGTATGAGCATTTACAGAATGACTTTGCGGTTTAATTTGGAGGATGAAACTGAACGTAATGCGGCGGAGTTTCTGAAACAGTTAGACCGCAAAGCGTATAAATCCAAAAACCGTTTTGTGGTAGAACTGATTGCCGCCTATGCAGACAGTCTTAACAAAGAACGATTAGAAGATGAATTATTAGAGAAAATCCGCCTGATGTTTCGGGAAGAAATAGCGGATATTTCTGTTGTTTCCCCTGAGCAGAAGAAAACCACCGCCGCTGTTACAGAACTGACTGAGGAACAAAAAGCAGAAAATGCCGCAAGTGTCCTTGCCGATTTAGAATTGTTCGGGTGATGTCAAACACCCGATTTTTTAATGTCAAAACGCATTTTACAGAAAATATGGCATCACTTTTGATGTCAGTAATATTTGCAGATTTTGCAAAGAAATCACGCTGTTTTGTGAGATAAAAGCACGCAGTACAAAGCGTACCGGGAACAACTGATATTGCTGAGACTGGTATGTCTCATACCGTAACAAGCAGGGAACTTGTACGGCAAGTTCCAACTCAAAATCGGCTGTTTAGCCGATTTCCTCTTTAGGGGACACCCCTAATACCCCATTTTGAAAGGACTGATGTATCTATGAACAGAAATTCAAAAGAAAAGCTTGCCCGCATAGATATACGGGTAAAGCCAAAACAGAAAGAAAAAATCAAGCGGCTTGCCGAGAAATGCAATTTATTTGTAAGCGAATATGTTGTGCAAAGGGCATTGGGGTACACACCGAGAACGGTGCAGCCTGATGTCTTTTTTGATTTCTATAACAAATTGTGCGAACTATGCAACACAGCAGAATTTACGCCCGAAACAGAAAACAAACTGCTGGCGCTGATTGATGAAATTCATTCGGAGCTTTTACTGCCCGAAAAAGAAACTATCAAGCAAATTAAAAACGGAATCGAGGTGAGTGATGAATGGCAACAACCGGATTCTGGCCTGTCAAGTCCCGATTAAAGGAAGTAATTGATTATGCGGAAAATCCAGATAAGACTACCGATAAAAAGTTCTTGAACGAGGATTTGTGGGCGGCGCTCCGATATGTCGAGAATGATGATAAAACAGATAAGTGTATGTATGTCAGCGGTATCAACTGCCCAAAGCAGAGAGCCTACGAATATATGATGGCAACCAAACAGCGGTACGGCAAGCTCGGCGGGAATGTTGCCTATCACGGTTATCAGAGCTTTGTCAGCGGAGAAGTAACACCCGAAGAAGCACATCAAATTGGACTGGAAACTGCAAGGCGTATGTGGGGCAAGGATTACGAGATAGTCGTCACCACCCATCTGAACACAGATAATCTTCACAATCATATTGTGGTTAATTCTGTATCTTTTCGCACCGGTCGGAAATTTGAGAACCATATTTCCGACCATTACAAGCTGAGAGAGATTTCCGATGCAGTTTGCTTGGAACGAGGAAAAAGCGTATTACCGCCGAGTAAATTCACAGGTAATCGAAAGAAAGACTATTGGATTCACAAAAGCGGCGGTTTCACTCACCGGGATATTTTAAAACGGGATATTGATGAAGCAATTTCAAATACAACCAACTGGAAAGCCTTTGATTTATACCTGAAAAATCTCGGCTACAGCTATGCAAGAAACAGCGATTACCGCCATCCCTCCATTATTGCTCCCGGTTGGAAACGCTCGGTCCGTCTTGATTCGTTAGGCGAGCAATACACGCAGGAGAAAATACGGCAGAGGCTAATTGATAATCAGAAAAATATTACTCTTTACGCAATTCGTATTCCCAAACGATATGCACCGCTGTTACAGCTTGAATACGAATTTAAAAAAGCGCAGCGTATGGACGGGATACAGCTTGCCTTTGCATTGATTATTGAACTTTGGAAACTGATAACAGGCAACAATATAGAGCCGTCATCCCCGAAGCCGCTATCTCCGGCACTCAGGCAAGAAGTCAGAAAATTGAATCAGACTTTAAAGGAATACAAGCTCCTTTGTGAGAATCAAATTGATTCCGCACAGGAGCTTGTTTCATTTATTGAGAAAAAATCCACAGATATTTCTGCTTTGGAATCAGAACGACAGAAAATTTATAACCGTATCCGACGCCCGAAATCAGAAGAAGAAAAAGAACAGAACAAAACGGCGGCAAGAAAAATCTCTGCAAAGTTAAAACCTTTGCGTGAAGATCTCAAAACTGCCGGATCCATCACCGAGCGGTATCCGCATATCTTGAGATTGCTTGAAACCGAGCGTGCTATGGAAATACAAGTAAAAACCAAAAACAGAGAAAGGAATTATGAACGATGAAAAACACACCGAAAAATATTGCAATAGAAAAACTATTTCCCTTCGAGGGACATCCGTTTAAGGTACAAGATAACGAAAAAATGAACGTTTTGATCGAGAGTATTCAGGAGCAAGGTATTTTGTCTCCGCTAATTGTCCGACCAAAAGAAAATACGCAAGATGAATACGAAATTGTATCGGGACACAGACGCTTCCGTGCAGCAGTTAAGGCAGGGATAAAAGAAGTCCCTGCCTTAATTGTTCCCCTTGATCGTGACGCAGCCGCCATTGCAGTGGTAGACAGCAATCTGCACCGAGAACATATTTTACTATCGGAGAAAGCCTTCGCTTACAAGCTGAAAATGGAAGCATTATCTCGGCAAGGCAAGAGGACAGATTTAACTTCCGATCAAGTTGGGCGGAAGTTGGAAACCGCTGAAATCATAGGGCAACAAACAGATGAAAGTAAAAATCAAGTTCGTCGCTATATTCGTCTTACTAATCTTATCCCATCTATTTTAGATATGGTTGATGAGAAAAGAATTGCTTTCACGCCCGCCGTTGAACTTTCCTATCTGCTCCCCGAAGAACAGACAATGCTGCTGTCTGAAATGGAATATAACGATTGTACCCCAAATCTTTCTCAGGCACAGCGTTTAAAGGCTCTCAGTATGAAAGGGTTATTCACGAAAGAGCAGTTATCCGCCATTATGAGCGAAGAAAAAGCCAATCAGAAAGAGCGTATCAAAATCCCTGTTGATCGTATCCGCAAATATTTCCCCTCAAGCTATACCACAGCACAGATAGAAGAAACCATTGTAAAGCTCTGCGAAGCGTACCATCGAAAGCGCTTGCGTGACAGAGATTCAAGATAGGAGGTGCGCCTATGGATTTTAAGATGAACGCTGTAATTCACAGAGGAAACGATTATGAAAATTCATTGCGCACTTTCCAGAACAATAGAGTGGGATATCTTGAGCAGGAAATCCGTACCTTTGATTCCGAAACATTACGATTACTTCTATACGACATTCAAAAACGAGGCCGCACAATAGAAACGGTTACAGGGATAGCGGTATAATCAGACGGTAAGGAGGACAACTATGATGAAAAAACAAAAACGAAATAATGAGGACAATCGTGGCGTAGCTATCTACGCCCGAAAGTCCCGCATTACAAATAAAGGCGACAGTATCGGCGTACAGTTCAAGCAATGCGCCGAATATGCCAAAAGAGAACTTCAGCTTAACGACGATTACAGCTTTATGGAATATGAGGATAAAGGTCTCTCCGGTTACTATTCCGACCGTCCTGATTTCCAGCGTATGCTTCACGATATTGAAATGGGTAAAATCCGTGCCATTGTCTGCTACAAGTTAGACCGTATCGGCAGAAAGACAAGCGACCTGCTGCGGCTTTTGGATTTTCTTGAAAAGCACAAGGTGGACTTGTTGATCTGCTCCAACAATATCAACACCGCTTCAGGTGTATCCAAAATATTTATTCAGATTTTTGCTGTGGTTGCGGAATTTGAGCGTGATACTCTGACCGAGCGTATCACAGATAATATGATGGAACTGGCTAAAGACGGACGCTGGCTCGGCGGAAATACACCCACAGGTTTCACAGTAAAGCGTGTAAAGACCGGCAGCGGTAAAAACAAGTCGGCTTACAGTTATTTGGAGAGCGTTCCCGAGGAAAAAGCGATGATACAAAAGCTCTATGAGATATTTGCCGCTACTCGGTCTATCAAGAAAACGGCAGACAATATGAACGAGCTTGGATACCGTACAAAGATCGGCAGCAAGTTTAACAGTTCCACAACAAGACTCCTATTGAAAAATCCCGTTTACTGCACCGCCGATGAAAGTGCATACAATTATTTCTTGGAGCATAACGGCGGTTTATGCGGGGATATTTCCGACTTTGACGGTCAGCACGGCATTTCTGCCTACAACAAGACCGATCAGGAGAAATTTGAGGATGCGGACAGCACCTTTATTTCACCGAAATTTGTGCAGTTGATGTCACAAAAGCCGCTTTCCGAATGGATTATCTCGGTCGGCAAACACGAGGGCTTTATTTCAAGTCAGCAATGGATTGACACGCAGAATATGCTGGACGATATTGCCGAAAAATACAACCGCCCGCACCGAAAGACCAACGCCCTGCTTGCAGGACTGATATACTGCCCGCATTGTGGGAAACGCCTGCGGGTTATCTCCGAATCCAACCGCTGGACAAACGGCAAGCCGAGATTCAAGTATGTTTGTCCCGGCTACCGTGCAGGCGAATGTACTTTCCGGGCGGTGGACGGCGTTTTACTTGATGAATTTGTGGTCAATCAGTTATCCCATCTTGCCGATGAGGACAGTGAATACTTTGAAAAACTGCTCAATCAGAAAGCGTCCGATATTTTCAGCTCGTCGCAAAATGAAAAAGAGTTGTCCGGTCTTAGAAAGAAGAAGGCACAGCTTGAAACGGCAATATCCAATCAGGTGAAAAATCTTAGGGAGGCGGATGACAGCCTGAAACGGTTTATACGGGAGGATGTGAAAGCGCTGACCGATGAGCTTTCCGAAACGGAGACGCTACTGCAAAAATTCGAGGACAGCAGACAAAGTCAGATGTATGCTATCCGAGACATTGAAGAAATAAAGGAACGACTGCTCTCCTTCGGAAAGTATGCCGAAAACACCGCACCCGATGTGCTTGTAACGCTGATACAGAGTTTTGTGGAGCGTATTTATATTGCCGATGAAAATGAGGAGCGTCACTGCCACATCTTCATTAAAGGTTGCTCGAAAGAAGATTACGATGACTTCTTCCGGGCAACCGGATACATAGAAAGCACACAGGAAACCGGAGCTGTCACATCCGTTTTGCCTGTGTGTGATTCAGATGAGTGTTGCAAAAACGATAATCCATATAATTATAACAAACGGAAGTACCCGCGCTGAACGGCACACGCTTGCCCTCGTCGGGCGCAAGTGCGTCGGAATGGCTGTGGAACTCCGTAACCGTCATCGGGGTATGCAATATCAGCAGGTGCAGAGTGTTGGCAAGGTTGCAAAGACCGCCGCCGAGACCCGCCACAACTTTGCGGGAGCGCAACACTCTGCCTGCCTTATATCCTTTGCGTTTCGTTATTTTTCCGACCGTGCCCCAAAACGAAAAACTTTCGCCCGGGCGAACGATTATACCGTTTATTTTTCCACCTGCTATGGCTATATTTTCCGCTTTGTTATGCTGCAAAACGGGGTCTATTCCGGGACCGTGTTTTATCATGTGCGAGCGGTGAGCAGTCACGATATTCGGCAGTTTTTCAGAAGAAAAGGTCTTTGAAAAACATTCTTTTGAACGAAGATTTTTTATATGACGGCGAAGAACTTCTTTCTTTGAAGATATTTCAAAAAACAAGGGGTTCATATCGCAAAAAAGTTTTCTGCTCATTTTTCCGAATCTCCTTTCAGAATATCGCCGAGACGGTCTCTGTACTTTTTGTTTCGCCGATAAAACCACAGAATAAGCATTTCTATATAACGTTTTTTTCCGATTTTTTTCTCGTTCGGCAATCTGATAAAATGAACGAGAATATTCGGCAGCCCGCACCTGTTCGCGCCGACGGTGTCAACAAACATTTGATCTCCGAGATATATGACTTCGCTTTTATTCAACCCGAGCATTTCAACAGCTTTCAGATAGGCCTCGGGTTCGGGCTTCGACGCATTGCAGATATACGGAGCCTCAATGTTTTTCATAAACCTCGAAACGCGTTCTTCGTCGTTATTGGAAAGCAGAAGCGTCCGAAAACCGATATTCTTCAATTCGGCAAACAGCGCGTCAACTTCGGGCGTCGAATCGTTTCCGTGATGAACAAGAGTGTTGTCAATATCAAAAACAAGTCCGCGAAATCCTTTATCATAAAGCTTCTTATAGTCTATTGCAAAAACAGACGGGGCATATCCGTAGGGATAATACTTTTCCAACATGCTATTTCTCCATATATTCGAGAACAGTTCTTATCTGCTCCTCAAACGAACCGCCGAATTTATGCTCAAAAAATGCTCCGCCTATAGTAAACGACCAAGGACGGTAACTTTTTATCTCGTCAAGCCGTTCAAAACTGTTCACGTCGCCCGCAATGCAAACGGGAGCGTTGACTTCCGCAACAAATCTGCGATTAAGTTCAAGCGCGTTGCCCGTATATCTGTATCCGAGCAGATCTATGCCGTAAACACCTTTTTTTATATATCGGCAAGCCTCTTCTATCATTTCGTCCGCAGTACCTTCAAGAACGGACGGACGCTCCTTGATCTTGCCGACAAACGGAGTGTATATAAGCCCGTTGTCTTTGCAAAAATCGTTTACGGAATCGGAGAACACCGTTCCCATAAGAATGTCGCAACCGCACTCGACCGCCATTTTCGCTCCCGCGAGACTTTCTTTTTCGGAATATGCAACAACCTCAAGAGCCGTGGTCTTTCCGAGTTCTTTCATATATGTATACAATGCTTTCATTTGCAAAAAAGGAAGAGATTCCTCTTTCATTCCCCAGACCCTGACAGGCGTATTCTTGCAACTTTCGAACACCTCTGCGGCGTCGGCAACCGTTCTGTCATGGTGTGTGAGCATAACTATCAATTCCGGCGTATTTTTCATTTCCTCTTTACGGCAAGCTAAATTTTTCAGTCCATGGGAAAAAGCTAGAGATTCCCTGCCCGTAAGTACCCCTTTCCGTTTTTTGCTTTTCCGCTTTTTGCGTTTTTTTGTTCTACAAACAACCAATACTACCATTATATCATATTTTTATCATTTTTTCAATATGGTAGGATTTAAATTTTGTTGTAATTAAATTAAATTCGTATTATTTCTTTTATATACTCTTTATAAACCACTTCTTTCTGACGATGATTTCAGTCAAAACAAACTGACTCCGGCAAAAGCCGAAGTCAGTTTGTTTGTTTTATTTAATCGGTTGCCTAAAAACAACGTTTGCAAATCCTGTATAAATCGTGCAGTTCAACCTTAACGGAGAAATGCACTCTTATTTTTCAGAAACAAGTTTGCCGTCTGCGCCGAAGTAATATCTTCCGTCGGGAAGAAGACCGTGAGATCTGTCCGCCGTAACATCTCGATA
>ULVO01010148.1_pt1 | contig 14069 bp, 8 predicted proteins | sample 1959521 | NCBI WGS metagenome assembly ULVO01 (sample SAMEA4835788, study PRJEB28245) | human gut metagenome | biome: gut microbiome; material: fecal sample | place: Denmark | collected 2008
GAATGCTTACGCCGCAGGACTGTTCAGGCAGTAAAATCTATATGAAAAAGTTCAGGCTTTTGCAATTAAACTCTTGCTGTGAGTGAGGTGTCACCATTTCAGGAGCATTTCTTTTTTTCAATGACCGTACCGCAACGGGCGGTTTCGGGATAGGGCTTTCGATTGCGCGCAGCATCGCGGAGGGACACAAAGGCAACATAAAGGCAAAAAGCGACGACGGAAAGTCCGTTGAGTTCACAGCGGAACTCCGACAGACCTCGAAATGATATATTCCGAAAGAAATACGAAATTTGCTTTCGTCGCGGTTGACAATGCCGTTTATATATGATATAATATAACAAATCTATCTTTACGGAGGATAAAATCATGGAGAATATTAAGACGATAAGCACCCGCAACCTTTGCGAGAGCGCGAAAAACGGCGGCTGCGGCGAATGCCAGACTTCCTGCCAATCCGCTTGCAAGACCAGCTGCGGCATTGCTAACCAGGCTTGCGAGAACAAAGAAAGCAAGTAATTTTTGACAAAGAACTAAGATGCCGCCCTTTCGGGGGCGGCATTTTTAGAATGAAAGATATTATGATTCATCAATATAAATTTAACGGCAGAAATATAGTTTTGGACGTGTGTTCGGGCGCGGTACACGTTGTGGACGACCCGACTTACGACATCATCTCAATGTTTGAGACAAACGACCTCGAAACGATAAAAAAAGCCGTTACCGAAAAATACAAAGACAGCGACGACGTTACGGAAAAGGACATAGAGAACTGTTACGCACAGCTGCTCGAAATGCAGAAGAACGGTCAGCTGTTTACGGCCGATTCGTTTGAGCCCATGGCGGGAACGCTGAAAGCCCGCACATCGGGAGTTGTTAAGGCGCTATGTCTTCACATCGCGCACACCTGCAACCTTAACTGCTCATATTGTTTTGCAAGCCAAGGCAAGTATCACGGCGAACGTGCGCTTATGAGTTACGAAGTCGGCAAACGCGCCCTTGATTTTCTTATAGAAAATTCGGGCACGAGAAGAAACCTGGAAGTCGATTTCTTCGGCGGCGAACCGCTGATGAATTTTGATGTCGTAAAACAACTTGTCGCATACGCAAGAAGCATAGAAAAAGAAAAGAACAAGAATTTCCGCTTTACGCTTACCACAAACGGCGTGCTTGTGGACGACGACGTTATAGAGTTTTCCAACAAGGAAATGAGCAACGTCGTTTTAAGCCTTGACGGCAGAAAAGAAGTTCACGACAGATACCGTGTCGATTATGCGGGCAACGGCAGTTGGGAAAAGATAGTTCCGAAGTTCCAAAAGTTTGTCAATGCTCGCGGCGGCAAAAATTACTATATGAGGGGTACGTTTACTCACGCTAACCCCGATTTTCTCGAAGACATCAAAACGATGCTCGATCTCGGTTTTTCGGAACTCAGCATGGAACCCGTTGTTGCCGCTTCGGACGATCCCTCCGCATTGACAGAAGCGGATAAGCCCGTTGTAATGAAGCAATACGAAGACCTTGCGAAACTTATGCTCGAAAGGGATAAAGAGGGCAAGCCGTTCACGTTCTATCACTATATGATAGATCTGAAAGGCGGGCCGTGCATATACAAGCGTATCTCGGGCTGCGGTTCGGGGACGGAATATATGGCGGTCACGCCGTGGGGCGACCTCTACCCCTGCCACCAGTTCGTCGGCGACGAAAAATTCAAACTCGGCGATATATGGTCGGGCGTAAACAACAAAAAAATTCAGGATGAGTTCGCGTCCTGCAATGTGTATGCAAGAGAAGAATGCCGCGACTGCTGGGCAAGACTTTACTGCTCGGGCGGTTGTGCGGCAAACGCATATCATGCGACAGGGTCGGTCAAAGGCGTTTACAAATACGGGTGCGACCTTTTCAAGAAGAGAATGGAATGTGCGATAGCAGTTGCCATCGAACGCGAATTGAGAGCGGAAAATGAGTAAACCTATCTGCGACTTTGTGCGCAAATACGCAAAAAGCAATGCGGCAAGATTTCACATGCCCGGGCATAAAGGCGTTCCGTTTCTCGGATTTGAGTCGTTTGACATAACCGAAATCGACGGAGCGGACGAGCTGTTCACGGCAAGCGGAATAATCGCGGAAAGCGAACAAAACGCGAGTGAAACATTCGGTGCAAAAACATTTTATTCGACGGGCGGTTCAACGCTCTGCATAGAAGCGATGATGAGACTTCTCGCGGTTTACGCAGTTTCAAAAGGAGAAACTACAACTGTCCTTGCGGGACGCAACGCGCATAAAGCATTTCTGAACGCCGCCGCTTTGCTCGATATCCGAATAAAATGGCTGCGTCCAGAAAAAGAGAGTTCTTATCTTTGCTGTCCCATCTCGGCAGACGATGTCGAAAAAGCCTTATCACAAGATAAAAAGCCTACCGCTGTATATCTGACAAGTCCCGATTACCTCGGAAACATTCTTGATATAAAAAGCATTTCCGCCGTATGCAAAAAACATGGTGTTATACTCTGCGTGGACAATGCGCACGGAGCATATCTGCGTTTTTTGCAGACCTCGCTTTTTCCAACCGATCTCGGCGCGGATATGTGCTGTTCGTCGGCGCATAAGACCTTGCCCGTTATCACGGGCGGCGCATATCTGCATATTTCGCAAAATGCACCGAAAATGTTTGCGATGCGCGCAAAAGAGTCCTTGTCCCTGTTCGGGTCAAGCAGTCCGTCATATCTTATATTGCAGTCGCTTGACGCAATGAACGACGAAGCGGAAAATTTTCGAAAAGCCCTTTTTCGTTTTTTGCCGAAAGCGGAAATGCTGAAAAATGAGATTAAATCGCTCGGGTTTGACTTGCTCGGTAACGAGCCGCTCAAAATAACGCTTGCCCCGAAGAATTACGGTTACACAGGCACGGAAGTCGCAAAAATAATGATGTCTGACGGGATATATCCGGAGTTTTACGATCCCGACACGGTGGTTTTTATGCTTTCGCCTAAAAATACCGACACGGAACTCGCAAAGCTCAAAGGCGCACTTGCCGATATTAAAAAACGCACGGCAATAACAAGTACGCCGCCCGCACTCCCCTTATGCGGCGAGATCATGCGTCCGAGGGAAGCAATCTTCAAAGAGAATGAAGATCTCCCCGTCGAAGAATGCGTCGGTCTGATTTGCGCGGCTGCGGCAATAAGTTGTCCACCCGCGATACCGGTTGCGGTCTACGGAGAGCGCATAACTGAAAAGACTGTAGAAGTTATGAAATATTACGGCATTACGCATTGCTCGGTTATAAAACAAATCTGAAATATTCTTTCACGGAGGATATGCTCATGGAAGACATAAAAAGAATAATTGCAAACAATATCATCGAACTTCGCGTCGAAGCGGGAATGAAACAAGCCGACCTCGCGGAGAAAATACATTATTCGGATAAGTCCGTTTCCAAATGGGAACGTGCGGAAGCGGCGCCCGATGCGGCTGTTCTGCGCAATATTGCGGAAGTGTTCGGAGTCACCGTTGACCGTCTTGTTTATTCAAAAGAAGAATGGAAAGAAAAAGAAGACGCGAAAAAGAGCAGCATTATAAAACTTGTAACCAGCGACCGATACAGCCACAAAATGATTACAAGTGTTGCCATTATGGGAATATGGACTTTGGCGCTTTTGCTGTTCATCATATTTTGGCTCTGCGGGATAATTCTTTGGCAGATATTCCCTTGCGTGGTTCCCGTTTCGCTGATAACCCAACTGGTTCTTCACTCAATATGGGGCAAGGGAAAATACAATTTCTTTATCGTCTCAGCGCTTGTGCTGAGCCTTATCGCAATGGTGTATCTTCTGTTCCTCAGTCACAACTGGTGGCAGATATTCCTGCTTGCCGTGCCTGTTGAAATTCTTGTGATCCTCGGCTTCCGAATAAAGAAAAAACCTGAGAAGAAAAAAGAAGCTGAACCGCAAGTTACGGAAGAAAATAAATAACGGCGTGAAAACGTTGAAACGCAAAGGGATTCTACTATAAGTAGAATCCCTTTTTGTGGCTCTACCGCACCGAATTTGTCATAGACGTGCCGTTTCCCGACCCGTAGCCGAAAAAAGAGAAGTCGTAGGTTGCTTTTTGCCCGAAACGGGTATATGATGTTTATATAAACATAGAAATCAAGCCCAAACGGCGCAACACGTTTTGCCGCGGGCAAAAATTCAAAAAAGGGAAAAATCATGATACAACTTTATACGGATACTTCGGCAAACCTAACCTCGGACATAATCAAAGAATACGGCATAAAACTTGTTCCGTTCACATACCGCGTTGACGGAAAAGATTCCGACCAAAGCCCTGAGGGCGATTTCGACGGCAAAGCATTTTACGATGCCATGCGAAACGGAGCAATGGTGAAAACCTCAATGATAAACATCGTTGATTTTATGGACGGCTTCCGTGAAGCGCTTGACAAGGGCGACGATGTTCTTTACATAGGAATGTCGGGCGGTATCAGCGGCGCGGCACACGCGGCGTCCATTGCCGTAATGGAACTCGAAGACGAATACCCCGACCGCAAAATTGTTGCGATAGATACGTTTGCGGCATCTCTCGGAGAGGGACTGCTCGTTATCAAAGCGGCAAAAATGCTTGCGGCAGGGGTCGAACTTGAAAGAATAGTTGATATCATCGAAGAAGACCGCAATACGATGTGCCAATATTTCACGGTCGATGACCTTGAATATCTGAAACGCGGCGGAAGACTCAGCGGAATTGCCACGATAGTGGGCACTCTTCTTAAAATCAAACCTGTGCTCAAAGGAGACGAAGAAGGCAAAATAGTTTCCTGCGGCAAGGCACGCGGCAAACAGGCGGCGCTTTTGATGCTTGCGGAAAAATATGAAAAGCTCGCAAAAGATAAATCCTCGGAGATAGGCATAGCTCATGCGGACGCCCCCGAAGACGCGGAAATATTACTCAAAGAACTTCGCAAAAGAGGATTCACGGGCAAATGTTATAACGTCTGCTATGAACCCGTAACGGGCGCACACGTCGGTCCCGGGACCGTGGCGCTGTTCTTTCCGGGAACAGAAAAATAGAATATAAAGCAGCACAAATCGGTTCCGAAGACTGAAACTCTTCGGAACCGATTTTTTGTAATCGAAAACCACGCGATAGTCGCGTGGTTTTCGATTACAAAAATACGGTGAGGATGACGAGCATCCTCACCGTACATACGATAGGGCTATTCAGTTTTCCGCTGACGGGACGATAGCCTACTTTTGTTTAATAGCAGCCTGTGCAGCAGCAAGGCGAGCGATGGGAACGCGGAAGGGCGAGCAGGAAACGTAGTCGAGACCGATCTTGTCGCAGAATTCAACAGAGGTCGGGTCGCCGCCGTGTTCGCCGCAGATGCCGCAGTGGAGCGACGGACGAACTTTCTTACCCTTTTCGATAGCCATTTCCATAAGAAGGCCTACTCCGGTCTGGTCAAGTTTCGCGAACGGGTCGTTCTCGAAGATCTTCGCTTCGTAGTATGCTTCAAGGAACTTGCCTGCGTCGTCACGGGAGAAGCCGTAAGTCATCTGGGTAAGGTCGTTGGTACCGAAACAGAAGAATTCAGCCTCAGATGCGATCTGGTCTGCGGTAAGAGCAGCACGCGGGATCTCAATCATCGTACCTACTTCGTACTTCATGTTGCTGCCGGCAGCCTTGATCTCTGCGTCAGCGGTCTCTACAACGACTTTCTTAACGAATTTAAGTTCTTTGATGTCGCCGATAAGCGGAATCATGATTTCAGGCTCAATGGTCCAATCCGGATGCTCTTTCAGAGTGTTGAGAGCGGCACGGATAACTGCCTTGGTCTGCATCTTTGCGATTTCCGGATAGGTAACAGCAAGACGGCAGCCTCTGTGACCCATCATCGGGTTGAACTCGTGAAGAGATTCAATAATAGCCTTGATTTCTTCAACGGTCTTGCCTTTGGAATCAGCAAGTTTCTTGATGTCTGCTTCTTCGGTCGGAACGAACTCGTGAAGCGGCGGGTCAAGGAATCTGATGGTTACGGGATCGCCTTCCATAGCCTCGTAAAGTTTTTCAAAGTCACCCTGCTGAAGAGGAAGAATCTTTTCAAGTGCTTCTTCTCTTTCTTCAACGGTGTCGGAGCAGATCATTTCTCTGAATGCCGCAATTCTGTCAGCCTCAAAGAACATGTGCTCGGTACGGCAAAGGCCGATACCCTCTGCGCCGAGTTCGCGTGCTTTCTTCGCGTCGGTCGGGGTGTCTGCGTTGGTGCGGACTTTAAGTCTTCTGTACTTGTCAGCCCAAGCCATAACTCTGCCGAATTCGCCTGCGATGGTAGCGTCTACGGTCGGAATGATTCCGTCGTAAATGTTGCCGGTCGAACCGTCAATGGAGATATAATCACCCTCGTGGAACTCTTTGCCGCCGAGAGAGAATTTCTTGTTTGCTTCGTCCATGGTGATGGCGGAGCAGCCGGATACGCAGCAGGAACCCATGCCGCGGGCAACAACTGCCGCGTGAGAGGTCATACCGCCGCGAACGGTGAGGATACCCTGAGAAGCCTTCATACCGGTGATGTCTTCGGGAGAAGTTTCAAGACGGACAAGGATAACCTTTTCGCCTCTTGCTTTCCAAGCTTCCGCATCTTCTGCGGTGAAGACGATCTTGCCGCAGGCAGCTCCCGGAGAAGCGCCGAGGCCTTTGCCTATCGGAGTTGCAGCCTTGATTGCTTTTGCGTCAAACTGCGGGTGAAGCAGAGTGTCAAGGTTACGCGGGTCTATCATAAGAACAGCTTCCTGCTCGGTTCTCATGCCCTCGTCAACGAGGTCGCAAGCGATTTTAAGAGCAGCCTGAGCGGTTCTCTTACCGTTTCTGGTTTGAAGCATGAAGAGTTTGCCGTGCTCAACGGTGAACTCCATATCCTGCATATCTCTGTAATGCTTTTCAAGAATGTCGCAAACTTCAACGAACTTCTTGTATGCTTCGGGGAATTTCTGCTCCATTTCGGAGATGTGCATCGGGGTACGAACGCCTGCAACGACGTCTTCGCCCTGTGCGTTGGTCAGGAACTCGCCGAAAAGACCCTTGTTGCCGGTTGCGGGGTCGCGGGTGAACGCAACGCCGGTACCGCAATCGTCGCCCATGTTACCGAATGCCATGGACTGAACGTTAACGGCAGTTCCCCAGGAGTAAGGGATGTCGTTGTCTCTTCTGTAAACGTTTGCTCTCGGGTTGTCCCACGAACGGAATACGGCTTTGATAGCGCCCATAAGCTGTTCTTTCGGGTCATCGGGGAAATCCGCGCCTATCTTTGCTTTGTATTCTGCTTTGAACTGATGTGCAAGTTCTTTAAGGTCGTCGGCGCCGAGTTCAACGTCAAGCGTAACGCCCTTTGCAGCCTTCATCTTGTCGATGAGTTCTTCAAAATATTTCTTGCCGACTTCCATAACGACGTCGGAGTACATCTGAATAAATCTTCTGTAACAGTCCCAAGCCCATCTGGGGTTATTGGATTTTTTAGCTATAACATCAACAACCTGCTCGTTAAGGCCGAGGTTAAGGATGGTGTCCATCATACCGGGCATGGATGCTCTTGCGCCGGAACGAACGGAAACGAGAAGCGGGTTTTCAAGGTCGCCGAATTTTTTGCCGGTGATATCTTCCATCTTTGCGATGTATTCCATGATCTCAGCCTGAATTTCGGGGTTGATAACCTTGCCGTCTTCATAATACTGCGTGCAAGCCTCTGTGGAAATGGTAAAGCCCTGGGGAACGGGAAGTCCGAGATTGGTCATCTCTGCGAGGTTGGCACCTTTACCGCCGAGAAGTTCTCTCATTGTTCCGTTACCTTCGGTAAAAAGATAAACGTATTTTTTACCCATTTAGTTTATACCTCCTAATATTTCGGGTGTTTTCATATTTAACATATGGATTATATCATATATATACTTCAAAAACAAGACATTTCTCCTCTTTTTAGTTTTTTTGTAACAAAAATTCTTTATACTCAGTCATTTTTCGCGAACACGCACTCCGATATTTACTTTTTCCCCGAAAGCGAAAAGTAATTGCGCGACAGGAAGAAAAAGTCAACAAATTTCAAAAAAATATCAAAATTATCGGCGTGGGTATTTACAAAACGTGATTTTTGTTAGATAATATACATAGTATTATTACGGAGATATAGATATGGATTATATAATAGTCGGACTTGGAAATCCCGGAAAAGAATATGAAAAAACGAGGCACAACGCGGGCAGGATAGCCATTGACCGCATTGCGGAAAAGTACGGGATAAAGATAAACAAAATCAAGTTCAAGGGACTTTACGGTCAAACGGACATCGCCGGTAAAAAAGTGCTTTTGTTAAAGCCCGAAACATATATGAATCTTTCGGGAATATCCGTTTCGGAAGCGGCGGATTTCTATAAAGTTCCCGCCGAACATATCATTGTATTATGCGACGACATATCGCTTCCGACGGCAAAACTGCGCATAAGACGCGAGGGCAGCGCGGGAGGTCACAACGGGCTGAAAAGTATTATAAATATGCTCGAAACGCAGACTTTTCCGAGAATTAAAATAGGCGTTGCCGACCGTCCCGACAAAAACGAAGATCTTGCGGATTGGGTCTGCGGAAACTTTTCGAAAGAAGAAATGACGGCGATAGAGTCGAGACTTGACGATATATGCGAAGCGTGTGAAACAATAATCGGAGACGGTATCGACGGCGCAATGGCAAAATTCAATCAGAGGACCTAAAATGGACAAACGGCTCGAATGCCTTGCGGGGCTCGAACAATTTCAGAAAATACAGCGTGCGGCGGAGGAGAGCAAGACCTGCGCCGTTTTCGGCGTGAGCGAACAAAAACCGTATTTCACGGCGCTTATATCCGAACTGACAAAGAAAAAACTGTTCATTGTCGTTCCGAGCGAAGGCGACGTTGTGAAAACGCAGGCGGTCATGAACCGACTTGCGGGGAAATCGCTTTCGTTCCCGACAAAAGATTATAACTTCCGAACGGTCGAATCTGTTTCGAGATTTGACGAAAACAGACGAATAGAAACGGTTGCGGCGATACGCAAAAAAGAGTTTTCGTCGGTTGTCATACCTGCGGAAGCACTCTGCACGCTTGTTATGCCGCCCGAAGATTACAGAGAAATGACGATACGTCCCGCCGATACGGTCGAGTTTGACAAAATGGCGGACATCCTCGTTTCTTTCGGATATGAAAGATTCAACAATGTAACGGGACAGGGGCAGTTCAGCATAAGAGGCGGAATCGTGGATATTTTTCCGCCGTCCGAAGCACAGCCTTACAGAATAGAATTTTGGGACAACGACGTTGATACGGTGTCGCTGTTCGACGTCAATACACAGCGCAGAACAGAGCCTGTTGACGGTGTTAGGATAACGCCCGCAAAAGAATACCGTGCGGAAATCGCCGAAAAACTGCTTGAAGCAATAACCCCGTTTGAGGGTAACGAATATGCGGACGAAGATGCGGAAAAATTACGCGGCGGCATTCTTCCGAAGCATGACCGCTGGCTGCCCGCCTGCTACGGAAAAGCCGCGAATATTCTTGATTATGCGGACAAAGACACGACCGTTGTATTTTTTGAATACAACGCCTGCATGGAAGCGGTCGATGGCTTTGCTTCAAGGCTGAAAGAAGACATAAAAACGCTTTCAGAAGAGGGCTACCCGTTCCTGAATGCGCCGTATTGCTTCGACGAAGAAAGAATAGTTTCAAAATTATCCTCCCCCATTGTGTTCGAAACGCTTCCGAGGTCATTGAACGGCTTAAAACTTGACGAACTTGCGGAAATAAAACTGTTTCCGACAGCGGTATCAAACACAGCATCGTTGCAAGAAGACGTTCTGAATTATCTCGACGGGAAATATAAAGTTTTCATCGTTGCGGCAAACGAGGAGCACGCAAAAGAACTGAAAAAAGAGTTCGGGAACGATGAAAACCTCGATATTTCGACGGGAGACTTGCCTTGGGGCTTCATTTGTCCCGAACAAAAGACCGCGGTTTTCAGTTTCGGGCAGAAAAAACAACTTAAAAAGCCGCCGAAATCACGATTCAAGCGCGGCGAAGCGATAAAGAACTTTTCCGATATAAATGTCGGAGATTATGTTGTTCACGTCAATTACGGCATAGGCGTTTACGACGGAATACACAAGGTCGAATCGGGCGGCATCATCAACGACTATATACGCCTGAAATTTGCGGGAACGGACGTTCTCTATTTTCCGTGTTCGCAGCTTGACCAGATATCAAAATACACGGTCGGAGACAGCGGCGTCAAAGTCAAGCTGAACAAACTCGGCGGCAACGACTGGCAAAGAACAAAGGCAAAAGTAAAACATTCCGTCAAAGACCTTGCCAAAGAACTCATTGCACTTTACGACGTGCGCAGAAAGATCAAAGGGCACGCATTTTCGCCCGATACGGAATTGCAGAAAGATTTTGAAGCGATGTTCGAGTTTGAGGAGACGGAAGACCAAACAAGAAGCATTGCGGAAATCAAAAAGGATATGGAATCCGACGTGCCGATGGACAGACTTCTTTGCGGAGACGTCGGGTTCGGGAAGACGGAAGTTGCGATAAGAGCAATTTTCAAGTGCGTATGCGACAACTATCAGGTGGCGTTTTTGGCGCCGACAACGATACTTGCATATCAGCACTATCAGACGCTCATCAAAAGGCTCTGCGATTATCCCGTCAGCGTGGAACTGCTTTCACGTTTCAGAACGCCGACACAGCAGAAAAAAATTCTTGAAGGCGTCCAAAAAGGCAAGGTCGAGATACTTGTCGGAACGCACAGAATGCTTCAAAAGGACGTGCGGTTCAAAAAACTCGGGCTTATAGTTGTTGACGAAGAGCAGAGGTTCGGCGTTGCACACAAGGAACATCTGAAAGAGATGTCAAAGAGCGCCGATGTGCTGACGCTTTCGGCAACGCCGATTCCGAGGACGCTCAATATGTCAATGTCGGGCATACGCGACATTTCCGTGCTGACGGAAGCGCCGCATAACAGATACCCTGTCACCACCTATGTTGCGGAGTACGACATAGGCATAATCGTTGATGCGATAAAGCGTGAAGTTGCGCGCGGCGGACAATGTTTTTATCTGCACAACCGCATTGACACGATATATAAAGCGGCAAATCTCCTTTACGAAAAAACAGGGTTCCGCATACAGGTAGCGCACGGAAAGATGTCGCAGGAGGACCTTTCCGAAATATGGACGGCGCTTGTAAACGGCGAGATCGACGTTTTGGTATGCACGACAATAATTGAGACGGGCGTTGACGTGCCGAACTGCAACACGCTTATAATCGAAGACGCAGACAGGCTCGGACTTGCGCAGTTGCATCAGATAAGGGGTCGCGTCGGCAGAAGCGACAGAAGAGCGTATGCGTATTTCACGTTCAGAAAAGGCAAAACGCTTTCCACGGACGCATACAAACGACTGATGACCATCAGGGAGTTCACGGAATTCGGTTCGGGACTGAAAATTGCAATGCGCGACCTTGAAATACGCGGTGCGGGCAATGTGCTCGGACCGGAACAGAGCGGACACATGATGACGGTCGGCTTTAATATGTATATGAAACTGCTTGAAGACGCGGTGGCGGAAGAACGCGGCGAAACGGTAACGGCAAGCGACTGCGCCGTTGACATCAAGGTCAACGCATATATTCCCGACACATATATCCGAGATATGGAAACGCGTGTTGAAATATACAAGTTGATAGCGGGGATGGCGACGGACGAAGACGAGAGCGACATAGTGGACGAACTTATCGACCGATTCGGAGAACCTCCGAAAGAAGTCATGACACTTATCGCCATATCAAAGATAAGAATGCTCGGCATACGCTGCGGCGCGTCGAGACTCGAGCAAAAGGACAACACCGTTATCATATACCTTGACGCGCAGCCCGATTGGGACGCTGTTTCGGAAGTCTCGGCGGCATTTCCGAAAAGAGTTTTCTATACCCCCGCGCAAAAGCCGTATTTCACTTTGAAAACCGCAGAACCGATAAAAGATGTGCAACAATTCTTAGTAAAATTATCGCTTCCGGTAGACAAAAAAGGCGAAGAGTGATATAATTAAAGATATAAATATATTTCACGGAGGACAAAATGAAATTCAAAAGGATAGTATCCGCGCTTCTTGTTCTCGCATCCGCATTGGCAGTTGCGACCTCGTGCAAAAAAGAAGACCCGGAACCGGATCTCATATCGTTCAATATCAGTACATCGTCAACGGAAACGACCAATGAACTCCGTGCAGATGACGGCAGCGTTATAATGACGGCGGAAGAACTCAAATCGGCATTCAACTTCTTCTCTCAGTATTTGAGAGATTACTATTACAATCAATATCTGATCTATTCAAGTTATTATTCAATCAAGGATTTCTCTACGTTCCTTTCATCGACTGCGTCAAGTTCAAGCACAATGACATTTGAAGCGGTTATGAGACAGGACGCAACAGATAGGTTTACAAGTTACATTACCTGCAAAAAAGAGTTCGTTGATCTCGGATTGTCTTTTACGGATGAAGAACAAAAGAAGATAGACGAAGATCACAACGACAGAGTCGCACAACTGAACAAAAACGACAGTTCGACAGTATCGTCCGCCTGCCAAAAACTCGGAATAACGCAGGATCAGTTCAAAGATTATATCACCGTTACAAGTTACAGAAGAGATAAGATAGCCGATTACTACTACGGGGAAAAAGGCAAAGAGCCGATAACGGAAGAAGATCTGAAAAACAACTACGATAAAAATTATACCAGAATTAAAGCTATAATTTTGGCAACGACCGACGATGACGGAAAAACGCTTACGGACGACAAGTTACAGGCAGTCAAAGACAAAGTGGCAAAAATCGAAGCGCAGGCAAAAAAGAAAGGCGCCGACTTTGAAAAACTTTTGGATGAGTATTCGGAAAATGCTTACGATATTTCAAAAATCACAGGAGACGACAACATAAAAACAGCAAAAGAATATAACGCGCATTTCAGAGACATCGGATTTCTGTACAACGAAAACGGCTATGAACAGATTTTCTACAAATCACAATCCATTGCGGTTCCGAGCGAAATAATGGACGCGGCAGAGAGCATGAAAGTCGGAGATGTTACTACCGTAACCGTCAGCAGCGGCGGTATCTGGATAATCAAGAAATACGACATCAACGAAAAAGAAAGTTTTTATACGGATGTTAAGGAAGATATTCGCGCAAATATGACAAACACAAAGTTCAACACACTTCTCAAACAATGGGAAACGGAACTCAGTTACTCGTTCAACAACACGGTAAAAGACAAGTATCTTGACCCCAACGCGAGAGATTCTGTTTTCGTTTCTGAATAATTAAAAAGAGGGAATGTAAAAACTCGTATTTTTACATTCCCTTTATATTATTTTTCGGGGTAGGCTGAGCGTTAAACATATGCTCAACACTGCAACAAAAACAAAATCCCGAACGCATTTGCATTCGGGATTTTTGGAGCTGATGATCGGAGTCGAACCGACGACCTCATCCTTACCAAGGATGCACTCTACCTACTGAGCTACATCAGCGTCACCTTGAATATTATACATTATAAAAGGGATTTTGTCAATAGCAAAATGTGAAAAAAAACCGATAAAACTCCCATGTCAAAAATTTATTTTTGAAATCAATTGAAACGGAGGATATACAGATGAGAATTCTTATGCTGAACGGAAGTCCCCGCCCGAACGGGAACACATTTCTCGCACTTTCCGAGATAGGAAAAAAACTGAAAGAAGAGGGCGTCGACTACGAAATATTTCAGATAGGAGGAGCGCCGATAAGAGACTGTCTGGGTTGCGGAAAATGCACCGAAAACGGATGTGTGTTCACCGATGACAGAGTCAATGAGTTCATTGCGAAAGCAAAAGACGCGGACGGCTTTGTTTTCGGCACGCCCGTTTATTATGCGCATCCGAGCGGACGTATACTTTCGTTCCTTGACAGAGCGTTTTACAGCGGCAGCGGAGCGTTCAGATTCAAGCCCGGAGCC
>ULVO01015125.1_pt1 | contig 13764 bp, 10 predicted proteins | sample 1959521 | NCBI WGS metagenome assembly ULVO01 (sample SAMEA4835788, study PRJEB28245) | human gut metagenome | biome: gut microbiome; material: fecal sample | place: Denmark | collected 2008
CGTTTTTTTGCGGCATAAAATCTTCCTATGGGGAAAGAATATACTTTTTGCGAAATACGGGAAAAGGACGTCATTAACGTCGTGGACGGAAGAAGTTTGGGCAGGGCGGTGGACATCGCTTTCACTTGCCGCGGACAGGTTTTCGGCATAATCGTTCCCGGCAACACGAAGTTTCTGAAAGGACTTACTTCAAACGACTCGTTGTTCATACCGTGGCGCAACGTGATAAAAATCGGGACGGACGCCGTGCTTGTGGAACTCAGCGCGAACGGCGCGAGAATTATGGAAGAAGAAAATTCCGACGATCCCCCGCCGCGCGGATAATACGACAAATACAGCGTTGTTGTTAAAAAAACTTGACCTTGACCACAATATGTTGTATCATATTTAAGTCGAAATGCAAGTTTTGGCAATAATTTGTGTCTGAGGTGCATTATGAAATGTATGTACTGCGGTTGTCTTGACAGCAAAGTGGTCGACAGCAGGCTCAACGAAGACGGCACGTCGATAAGACGTCGCAGGGAATGCGTGAATTGCGGAAAGCGTTTCACCACGTACGAAACCGTCGAATATACTCCCGTCATGGTCGTCAAAAAAAGCGGAAACCGTCAGGCTTTCGACGTCAATAAAATCCGTGCGGGCGTTATGAAAGCGTGCGAAAAACGTCCCGTTTCCATGTACGACGTCGACAGGGTGATAAACAACGTTCAGAAACAGGTTTACAATAGTCTGGAACAGGAAATCACCAGCGCGGAAATCGGCGATATGGTTATGGAAGAGTTGAAGTCGCTGGACGAGGTCGCCTACGTCAGGTTCGCAAGCGTGCATCGCCAGTTCAAGGATATCAACACTCTCCTGAACGAAATCGAAAGTCTTGTTCAGCTGAAAGAAACTTTGACTTCCGACGCCAAAAAAACCAAAGACAAAAAATAATGAAGGAATTTGTTTATAACGGAAAGCCGCAAAGGCTCTCGAAAATAACGGCGGAGTATTATCCGCTGTTTTCGTATAACGCGATTTTAAAACTTATCAAAGATAAGGAAATCCGCGTCGACGGGGCGAAGGTCGGGGAAGACGTCGTCGTAAACGGCGGCTCGGTCATCAGATGCTACTCCAAAGATATGCGGCTGAAAGAGATTTACCGCGACGAAAATATCCTTATCGTTTATAAGCCGAAAGGGCTAAAAAGCGAGGGCGATATTTCTGCGGAAAGTATCCTGACGGAATACGAAAAAGGCGCGATTCTTTGCCACAGGCTCGACACGAACACCGACGGACTTCTTATATTCGCGTTAAACGTCAGGGCGGCGGAAGAAATCGCAAAAGGCTTCAAAAACGAGAAAATCGAAAAGGTTTACGAGGCGCGCGTTTACGGAAAAGTGCCGTCGGACGCGGTGTATCGCGACTACCTTCTCAAAAACGCAAAGGAAGGGAAAGTCAGGATTTTTCAGGAAAAACACGCGGGCGCGGTGCCCGTCGAAGCAAGCGTAAAAGTTATCGGATACGACAAAAACTCAACCCTTGTCGAGGTTGTCATTCACAACGGGAAAACCCATCAGATCCGCGCGCAACTTGCCGCGCACGGGCACTTTATTCTTGGCGACGGCAAGTACGGTCGCGACGATATAAATAACAAGTTTGGCGTTAAAAAACAGCAACTTACGGCAAAAAAACTTGTTTTTTCTTTTGATAAAGGCAGTTTTTTGTATTATCTCAATTCCAAAAAAATCGCAATTTAAGTAAAGTCGAAATCGTTTTTTTCAATGGCGCTCTTGATTTTTTGGAGCGCCTTTTTTTCAATTCTCGAAATATAACTTCGGGAAATTCCGAATTTTTCCGCAACTTCGCGCTGCGTCAGCGACGGCGTGTCGTTCAAGCCGTAGCGCATCACGATTATTTCATATTCGCGCTTGTCAAGCGAGGTTTTGACGATTTCCGAAACTTTCTCGATAAGCATGCGGTTTTCGACGTCGGTAATGACGCCTTCTTCGTCGGTCGAAAGCATATCGATTATCGTCAGTTCGTTGCCGTCGCGGTCGGTGCCGACGGGATCGTTCAACGATACGTTGTTTTTGTGCTTTTTGTTGACGCGCAGAGTCATCAGTATTTCGTTTTCGATGCATTTCGCCGCATAGGTCGCAAGGGCGGTGCCTTTTCCCGATTTATACGTCCTTATCGCCTTGATAAGTCCGATACTGCCGATTGAAATAAGTTCGTCGGTGTCCGGATAATTGCAGTATTTTTTCGCAATGTGCGCGACAAGCCGCAAATTATGACGTATAAGAAGTTCCGTCGCTTCCTTATCGCCGTTTTCCGCACGAAGGACGTACTCGGCTTCCTTTTCGCGGGAGAGCGGTTTCGGGAAAGAGTTCTTGTTTTCGACGTAGGACGAAAAAATCAAAAGGTTTCTAAGCATTAAAAACAAACTGTCAAGCAAAATCACGCCTCCAAAGTAAAAACAGTATATGTCGAAAAAAGGGGGAAAGTGCAAGTCCTGCGGCGCAATGTGCCAAAGGCACACATCGCGCCGAAGGCAACATCGCTGCGTAAGCAACATCGCGCCATAGGCACATCGCTTTTACAAGGAGTCCCTTCCGGGAGATTGCCACAGCACCGCAAAACGGTGCTTCGCAATGACAGAGTGCGTTGCACGGAATGAAAAGACAACGCCTCGTAATGACAAATAAACCGCAACGTGCCAAAGGCACACATCGCGCCGCAAGGTGCATCGCTTTTGCCGACAGGCAAAAACATCGTATCATCGCTTTTGCCGACAGGCAAAACAGCGTTCCAACGCTTTCCTTTATCAAACTCCTTGACATCGCCGGGTTTTTCGGGTATACTCGCTTTGCGAGTTAGCCGGGCGGTCGCATCGCAAGATGAGGAAAGTCCGAGCATCACAAGGCAGGGTGCAGGTGAAATACCTGTGAAGGCGACTTCAAGGAAAGTGCAACAGAGATATACCGCACGATTTATTGTGTAAGGATGGAAAGGCGAGGTAAGAGCTCACCGGCGATGCGGCGACGTTTCGCGCTATGTAAACCCCACCCGATGCAAGAGAAAAGGGACAATGGATCGCCTGTCCGTCCCCTCAATCGCTTGAACGCACAGGCAACTGCGCGTCTAGATAGATGACCGTTCAAGACAGAACTCGGCTTACAGACTAATCTCGCATCATAAGGATTGTCGGCGCATGAACCGACAATCTTTTTTTACGTTTTTATTTTTGAAAATCGGCAACAATCGGGATATGTTGATATTTTTGTTTGCCGCGCTGCTACTTATCGGCATTTTCGGCGCATTGAAAAATTTAAGGAAAAAATATTATAAGGACGTCGCGCTGAATGAAAGAAGTCCCGACTTTGAAAGGAAGATCAGGGAACTTGCAAAAGTGCTTTCGATGCCCGAACCCGCAGGGAAAGGCTTTGACGTCGCGCCCGTGAAATCGCAAATCAAAAAAGGCTACAAAGTCATTTCCAAAAAGGTCAGGGGAAAACGGGAACTGTATTCCTTTGAAAAATGGCTTTACGAAAACAACGCGATTTTTGTCGAAACTTTTATGAAAAACGACTTCGATTTTTCACGTCTTCCGCATAACGGAGAGCCCCGCGCGCTGATTTTTGCACGCGCGTGCGTCGCGCTTACGTACGGGAACGTGACGAAAGAATACTTTGAAAAAGCCTTTGACGCATTCAACGAAATAACGCCTTTCACGTTTTCGGAATGCGAAAGAATGTCCGAAGCGCTTACGGTCGCGTTGCTTGAAAAAATCGCCGCGGTCGAAGAAAAATCGGCGTATCTTCAAAAGATGGAAAGGCTGTCTTCGGCATCGGAAAGGATTGTGAAAAAGTACGTAAAGAACAACGTTTTTTTGCATTTTGTCAAAAAAAACAACAAAAAACGCTATCTTAAAATCAAAAAATTGCTTTCCGCAAGCGCGAAAACGTGCGACGATCTGGAAGTCGTGTTCGACGCGTTCGTCGCGGAAAACGATATGCTGACCGAAAACCTTATGAAGAGTTTAATCGCAGTGGAAAGTACGGTTTGCAATCTTTACGAAAGGCTGCACGTTTTCGCCGTCGCAAGCCGCGACAAGGTGTTTTCATATTCCGACGAAACCACGAAAAAAGCCTGCCTTGAAAAAATCGGGAAACTTTCGGACGGCATAAACCTCACCGAAAGCGAATACGCCGAAAGGGTGATGAAGTATTCGGGAAACGGGCTTATCGGCGGAGTGTTTTCCGAAGACTTCGGACTATATGAGAGCGTGAAGCAGGATAAAAACGTGTCGATGACCAAAAAGAAAATCGACAAAACGACGTGTTATATCCTTGCGTTTTCGGTTGTCTTTTTGGGGATTTCGGCGGGCGTTTTTTTTGCGGTCGGCAATTTCGTTTTCGGAATACCCGCGGCGATACTTTCGGTTTTTGCGTTGTCGAAAGTCGCGTATCGTCTGACGAACGGGCTGTTTTCGTTGTTTTTGCAAGATACGCCCGTGTTTGCAAGGAATTTTGAAAAAATCCCGAAAGAGTACGTTGTCGACGTTGTCGTGCCGGTGTTCATCGCAAGCGAAAAGGACGTGTCAGCCGCCGTTTCGCACCTGAACCGCCTGTATTTCGCAAACCGCGACGAAAACGCGACGTTCACGCTTTTAATCGACCTTAAAAGAAGTAAGACCGAAACCGACGAAAGCGACGCCGCCGTACTGTCTGCGCTGAACGAAAAACTGCCGCCGTATCTTCGCGCGGCTGTCCGAAAACGGGTGAAACGCGGCGATTGTTTTATGGGGCGCGAAAGAAAAAGGGGAGCGGTTGAGGACTACGCGAACTTTTTGTATGGCGGCTGCAACAATGATTTTTCGCGACTTTTCAATTTCGACGGTTTTGAAAAACCGAAATATTTCATTACGCTCGATGCGGACAGCGTGTTGCAGCCCAAAGGCGTGTTGCGCGCCGTGAACGTGTTTTCGCACGAAGAAAACGAAAAGTACGACCTGCTTGCTTTTGACGGGAAAACGAACGCTTTTTCGCTGAAAACGGCGTACGCAAGACTGTTTCACGGCGGCGACGGGTACGAAATTTATCCCGCGTATTCCAACTTGTTTTATAACCTTACCGGCAAAAGTATTTTCACGGGGAAAGGCATTTTCAACCTTGAAAGATACGTTGAAAAGTTGTCGGGCGCATTGCCCGAAAACCGTGTTTTGTCGCATGATATTATCGAGGGCGCGATCCTTAACACCGGGGCTTCGGGCGTTCCCGTGTACGAAGACGCGCCGCTTTGTTTTTCTTCGGACGAAAACCGAAGACTCAGGTGGAAACGCGGCGACGTGCAACTTTTGCCGTTTGTAAATTTTACAAATCCGAAAGAAAATAACAAAAAAATCGACAAATTTTACAAGTTTTTAATGGTTTTCAACGGGATTTCGGTATTATCCGCGCCGTGCTTACTCGCGCTGTTAATATTGTCTCTTCTGTCGGCAAGCCCGACTTTTTTCGCCTTAATAATTGCGGTGTTTTTCATAAACACGATATTCGTCGGGGCGACGGGGTTTTTCGACGTGTTCGTAAATCTTTCTGTTGCGGCGTACGTCAAACGGGTGGCGAAAGAGTTTATAAAAGACCTTTTCGGGATTATCATGCTGCCGTATTTCGCGGTTGTCGATTTTTACGTCTTTACCGTTTCCGTCGCAAGGTCTCTTACGAAAAAGAACCTGCTTTTATGGAAGCCGTTTTTCGCGGGGCGCGTCAGGGAAAAGAAAAAAAGAAAAATCAAGGGCGCGGATTATCTTTTGTCCCACGCAAAACTTATGTACAAATATTTCACGTCCGGGAAAAATCCGCTTGTTCCCGACAATTTCACCGTGCTGCCGAAAGGGGATTATCAGAACTATACCTCGCCTACGAATATCGGGTTTTCGATACTTTCCGACGTGTCGGCAAGCATTCTTGAAATCACCGACTACGAAACGGCAAAAAACAGGGTGAAAAACACGCTGGACACGGCGTTGTCGCTGGAAAAATTCAAGGGGCATTTGTTCAACTGGTACGACGTGAACACGAAAAGCCCGCTTGAACCTTGTTTCGTGTCGAGCGTTGACAGCGCGAATTTCATAACCGCGCTTATCGTCGCGCGCGAGTATTTTTCGGGCGATATAGAACGCATAATCGACGAATATCTGAAAACCGTCGATTTTTCGGCGTTGTACGACAAGTCGCAAAACCTTTTTTATATCGGCTACGACAAACGGAAAAACACCTTTTCGGGGCATTACGACAACGTGGTTTCGGAGTCGAGGCTTCTTTCGTATCTCGGCGTGTGTTTCGGTATGCCGCCCGCGTCGTGGGAGAAACTTTCAAGGAAGTTCGCGCGAAATCTCGGAAATTATCTGCTGTCGTATTCCGGCACGACTTTTGAATACAAAATGCCCGACTTGTTTCTGGACGTGCCAAAGGGCGGTCTTTTTGACAAAACAAGTAAAATCGCGGCAAAAATCATAAAAAACACGAAAAAATGCGGGTTATTCGGCATTTCGGAAAGCGGATACTTTGACCTTGACGCGGCAAATAATTTCAGATATTACGCATTCGGCGTAAAAGAAATTTCCGTGCGCGGCGAAGAAACCTCGTGCGTTTTCTCGCCTTATTCGACGTATCTTCTCATGGAAAATCTCAAAGGCAAGGCAATTAAAAACCTGAAAAGATTTGAAAAGTTTGAAATGCTTGGCGACTTCGGACTGTACGAAGCGTTGGACGCGCGCGGCGCAATACGAATCGTCCCCGAGTTTATGGCGCATCATCTCGGCATGAGTATGGTCGCGGTCGCAAATTATCTGAAAGACGGCGCGGTAAAGAAACTGTTTTCAAACGCCGACGTCGTGAAAAGCGCGGAAATACTGCTTTCTGAAAAACAAAACGAAAGCAAGGTGAAAAACGTCAGGCGCACGAAATTTTCAAAAGGCGACGACTTTTCCGATTTTTCGCGAGGGATTACGCCCGGTGCATTTCCGTTTTCCGCGATACTTTCGGGGAGCGACTACGCCGTGACGATTTCAGACGGGGGGGAAGGGTACTCGACGTGGCGCGGCGTAATTGTAAACAGGTTCTCAAAAAATATCGATGACGTGTCGGGCGGATTCTTTTTCGTGACCGACGAAAACGGGAAAACAATAACGCCGACGTTTGCGCCGTTTTACGAAAACAAGGAATACAAAACGACGTTTGAAACCGGCAAAGTCCGCTTTGAAAACGCAAGCGATAACGTGATCGCGGAAGTTTACGCGCCGTACGTGTTTTCGGGCGAAGTCAGGCGGCTGTATATTAAAAACGATGGGGAAGAAACGAAAAAGTATCACGTCGTATTTTACGAAGACCTTGCGCTGAATTTTGCAAATAATTTTGTTTCGCACCCCGTTTTTTCAAATTTATTTGTCGAAACCGCAAAAATCGACAATAATTTTGTCGCAACGCGGAAAGGCGGAAAAGGGAAAAACGATATGTGTTTTGTAATGCGGGCGACGGGCGCGGACTTTTCGTACACGGGGAATCGTTATGAATTTTTGGGGCGCGGAAACACTGTGAAAAACCCGTCGGGACTTCTGAAAAAGAAATACGACTTGCCGTTCGGCGCGGTGCTCGATCCCGCCGCAATCGCTTTTGCCGACGTTGAAGTACCGCCGTTTTCGACAAAGGAAATCGACGTGTTTATCGTGCTGAAAGACGACGTAAAAAGCGCGCTTGACGAAATGAGAAAAACCGAAACGCCGTCATTTTTCACCCTTATCGAAAACGCGAAACGCAAAAATGATTTGGGCAAACGGTTTTCGGAAACGTTGTCGGGACTTATTCCGCGGCTTTTGTACGAGCCGTTTTCAAACGAGAAAATTTTGAAAATTTGCAGGCATAACGAGCTGTTTATGAAGTATTCCGAAAACTTTTCAAAAAAGCCGCTGCTGTTTATTTACGACAACAACAAAAACGACCTTATCGGAGCGGTGAAAATCGTGAACGCCTTAAAAAACGCGGAAATCGGCGTTACGCTTGTCGTGGCGTACAGGGACTTCGACGGTTATTACGAAAAAACCAAAAAGGAAATTATCGAAGCGACGAGCGGACTTTTTGGCGTAAGCGTGTTTTTGGACGATACGACGGACTTTTCCGTGCTGTCGGACATTTGTTTTTCCGACTTTTCAAAGGAATTTTTTGAAAACGCGGTCGTTGTTAATCCGAAAATCACGGAAATGTTCCCGCGGCGCGAAAACGAAATTCTGTTAAAAACGGGCGAAGGCGGCTTTTCAAACGACTCGTACGAGGTCGAGCCCGTAAAAGGCAGGACGCTTTTGCCGTACTCGAACATTGTGGCAGGAAAGGTCGGCGGATTTATCTCGTCGGACGGCGGGGGCGGATACACCTATTACGGAAACAGCAGGGAAAGCAAACTCACCGTGTGGCGCAACGATTTCACGTCGGACGTGCCGTCGGAGCGCGCGTTGTTGTTTTCGGACGGCGATATTTTTGACCTGAAACGCGGCGCGGCGGTATCTTTCAAAAAGGGCGAAAGCAGATACTTTGGCGAAAACGAAAAGTTTTCGTCGGGTGTTTTTGAATATATCGTGGACGAAGGCGGCGCAAAAATCGTCGAAATCGAAATTTCCGCAAAAGAAAAAATACGCGGGAAAGTCGGGTTGTATCTTGCGACTTGTCTCGGCGCGGCGCGGGAAAACGATTTTTTGTTTTTCAAGACGGAAGACGGCATACGCGAAGTCGTCAACGTGAAAAACGGAATCAGCGCGTATCTTAAAACCTTTTCGGGGCTTTACGAGGACGAGTTTTTTGGGTTTTCTCGGGGCGGCGAGATTCCGTCCACGGCGATGAACAACAGGTCGTTTTCGGGATTTTACGATGTAAACCTTAATGCGGGGGAATGCGAAAAGTATTATTTCGTATTCGGCGGCGATTATAAAAGCGTTGTCGACGCGACGAAAGAAAATATCGAAGAAAAGAAGAACGTAAGCCTTGCGTACTTTGAAAATGTTTGTCCTTTTTCCGTGAAAACGAGCGACGACTCGTTCGACGTATTGTTCAAAACCCTTCCGTATCAGATTTTGTCGTCAAGGGTGAACGGAAAGACGGCGTTTTATCAGGCGGGCGGCGCGACGGGATTCCGCGATATGGCGCAGGATACGCTGTCGCTTGCGTATTTCGACAAACGGCGTGCGCGCGAAGAACTCATGAAACTTTGCAATCACGTTTATTTCGAGGGCGACGTAATGCATTGGTGGCACGGTGAAAAACACGGCGTCAGGACAAGGATATCCGACGACGGACTGTTTCTTGCGTACGCCGTCGCAAATTACGTCAAAATTTCGGGCGATCGGCAAATACTTGACGAAACGGCGGCGTATCTCGACTCGCCTTGTCTTGCGGCGACGGAAGAATCGAGGTTTGAAATCCCGAAATATTACGAAAAGCGCGAAAGCGTCCTGATGCACCTTGAAAGAATAATCGAAAGAGCGTACGACGTCGGCGAAAACGGATTATTGAAAATCCGCGGCGGCGACTGGAACGACGCGTTGAATGCAGTCGGCACGGACAGTGCGGGCGAGAGCGTATGGCTTTCGGAATTTTATATCGCCGTCTTAAAGGAGATGAGTGCGTTTTACGACTCGCGTGAAAAAACGCTGTTTTCGGAAAGGATAAAATCCTTGGACAAAGCCGTGCTTGCGGCGTACGAAAACGGCAGGTTCAAGCGGCTTGTAACGGCAAGCGGGGAATGGCTCGGCGACGGTAAAAGCGACGTCTTAAAAATCGACGCGATATCCGAAGCGTGGGCGGCGCTTTCGGGAATAAGTGACAAAAACAAAGTCGATACCGCGCTTACAACTGCAAAAAAATGCCTTTTTGACAAGAAAAACGGATTGTTTTTGTTGCTTGCGCCGCCGTTTGACGACAAAAAATATTACGGTTATATCAGCCTGTATCCGAAAGGCGTCCGCGAAAACGGCGGGCAGTACACGCACGGCGCGATATGGTTTATCCTTGCGCTTATAAGGTGCGGTCGCGCGGACGAGGCGTACGAAATTTTCAAAGCGATTAACCCCGTCGAAAAGTGCAAAGACGAAACGATGGTCAAAAAATATATGGCGGAGCCGTATGTTCTTGCAGCCGACGTAAGTTCCTGCGAAAACCTCGGGCGGGCAGGCTGGACGTGGTATACGGGCAGCGCGTCTTGGTGTTTCAAAACCATGCTGGAAGGATTTCTCGGTGTGAGCGTGAAAGACGGAAATATCGTAATTGATCCCGCGCCGCCGAAAGCCCTTTCAACCTACGACGTGATTTATGACGACAAAAAGTCGAAATATATCTTTCATTTTGCGCCGTCGGACAAGTATTCGGTCATCGAAAACGGCGTGGATCTGGGCGCGGTCAACGCATTCCCGATTAAGCCCGACGAAAACAGAGAGTTTTTCGTGAAGTACGAAGAAAGTCGAAAAATCCTTGCAATAAAAAATACGATATGATAATATCATAAATATGGATTTATTCGAATATGCAAACCAACAAAACGACGGGTTGAAACCCCTTGCCGAACGTATGCGCCCCCAAACTCTCAACGAGTTTATCGGGCAGGAACATATTGTCGGGGAAGGCAGCCTTTTAAGAAGGGCGATTGCCGCGGACAGACTGGGAAGTTGCATCTTCTACGGTCCTCCCGGCACGGGAAAAACCACGCTCGCAAACATAATCGCAAAAAATACGAACAGCCATTTTGAGATTCTAAACGCTGTGTCGAGCGGCGTTGCCGACGCAAAACGCGTCATCGAAGAAGCCAAAAACCGTCTGATGATGTACGGAAAAAAGACCTATCTTCTGCTGGACGAATGTCATCGCTGGAACAAGGCGCAGTCGGACAGCGTGCTTTCCGCAATCGAGCAGGGCTATATCGTGTTTATCGGAAGCACTACGGAAAACCCGTACGTTTCGATGACGAAAGCTATCGTGTCAAGGTGCCGACTTTTCGAGTTTCATTCGCTGACGGACAAGGACGTTCTGAAAGCGTTAAACCGCGCGATAAACGACAAACGCGGGCTTTTCGATATGAACGTCGTTGCGGAGGAAGGCGCGCTTGAACACCTTGCGTGGGCATCGGGCGGCGACGTAAGAACGGCGTTGAACGCGCTGGAACTTGCGGCGGTCACGACGTCCGCGTCTGCCGACGGGGCAATTCATATCACGAAAGAAATCGCGGCGCAAAGCATACAAAAACGCGTTTTGTCGATAAGCGACGACAATTATTACGATATGTTGTCGGCGTTTTGCAAATCGTTGCGCGGCAGCGACAGCAACGCGGGGCTTTACTGGGCGATGCGACTTATCGACGCCGGGTGCGATCCGCTGCTGATTTTCAGACGTATCATCGCTCATTCCGCAGAAGACGTCGGCATGGCAAATCCGAACGCGCTGGTGGTCGCGACGAGCGCGCTTACCGCTTATGAAAAAATCGGTATGCCGGAAGGTACTTTGCCGCTTGCGGAAGCGATAATTTGCGTGTGCGAAAGCGAAAAGTCGAACAGCGTCGTGATTGCCCGCGACGAGGCGGAGCGCGCCGTACAAACGGTCAAGAAAGAAGCAGTTCCGATGTATCTTCGCGACGTCAATTACAAACAGGAGAAAATATCGGGATACAAATATCCGCACGATTACGGCGGCTATGTGGAGCAGCAATACCTGCCGGACGACCTGAAAGACGCGAAGTTTTACGTGCCGTCCGATCACGGCTATGAAAAGGTCGTGAAAGAAAGACAGGAAAGGCTGAAAAAACTTTGATTTATCAAGGAATTGTCTAAAAATCAGCCGACCGATTATTTCGGTCGGCGTTTTTTATCGTTTTAAGATTTTGAAATTTCGCGGATTGCGTCAATCAATTTTTCGACGTCCGCGTTTTTGTTGTTGTATCCGACGCTGATTCTCACCGCGCCTTTTTCAAGCGTGCCGAGATGGTTGTGAATAAGCGGGGCGCAGTGCAAGCCCGCGCGGACGGCAATACCGTATTTTTTGTCAAGGATATCCGCAACCGTCGTCGAATCGGCGTCTTTCACGTTGAAACTTATCACGCCAGTGTCAACGCCGACGGGAGTATATACTTCGACATTCCGCATATTTTTCAGGGCAAACATCAGCCTTCCCGACAGCCTTGAAATCTTGGCGTTGATTTTATCCGCGTTTTTTATCGTCCATTTCACGCTTTCGCACAGTCCGACGATGCCCGCGGCGTTCAAAGTCCCGGCTTCCAGCGATTCGGGCAGATTGTGCGGCTGATACACGCTGTCGGAGTTCGTCCCCGTGCCGCCGTAAATAAGCGGATTTATATCGGACATTTTGTTCAGGGCAAGGAAGCCCGTGCCTTGCGGACCGTGCAGTCCTTTGTGTCCCGCGCCGGCAAGATAAGAGATGTTTTGCGCTTTCATATTGATTTTTACGTGCGGCAGAGCCTGCGCCGCGTCAAGAAGGAGCGGGACTTTCCTTTCCGCGGCAATACGCCCGATTTTTTCAAAGTCGTTTATTACGCCCGTCACGTTCGACACCGCGTTCAGCGCGACGAGAGCGGTATTTTCTTTTATCGTTTTTGCGACGTGGCAAGGGTTTATTTTCAGATTTCTGTCGGGATTTATGACGGAAATAGTGATGACGCCCGCTTTTTCCAGTGCGAAAAGGGGACGAAGTACGGCGTTGTGTTCCGTAACGGTCGTTACCACGTGGTCGCCGTGTTTCAGAATCCCGAACAGGACGATATTTATCGCTTCGGTGCAGTTTTTCGTAAAAATTATTTCGTTTGCGTTCAGGTAATCGCATAAAACCGAGCGGCAAGAAGAAATTTTCAATGCGGTTTTCAGCGCGTCGCCGTGCGCGCTTCTGCCGCCGTTTGCGCTGTCGGAAAGTTCTTTCACCATTTCGTCGAGCATTTTTTTGGGTTTATATCTGGACGTTGCCGAATTGTCAAAGTAAATCATAATCCCTCCGCTTATTTATTTATATGCGGAAAAAGCGAAAGTTACGCGGATTTCAAAACAAGAATATAATACATCGAAAGGCATATATCAAAGCCGTATCGGATACATAAATATGGAGGTCGATATGGAAAAGTTTATGTTTATTGCCTTTCGCAGTCGCGAACATACGGTGAAGTTTTTTGAAGAAATGCGCTCGCGCGGAATTGTCGGCACCGTCATAAATACCCCGCGTGAGGCGGAAGCGGGTTGCGGTCTTTCGGTCAGATTTTCCCCACGACAAAAAAATGCCGTTCTTTCGATTCTTGAACGGCACGGGTTTTCGTCGTTTATCGGGGTTTTTGAGGCAACCGCCACTGACGGAAAAAGGTTTGTCCGTCCTGCGTAATCAGTTGTCGAGAAGATCCTCGTAAGAGACTTTCAGATAATCCCGTATGTTTTTAAGCGTGGCAAGATCGGGTTCCGCAATCCGATTTTCCCACGCACTGACCGTCGTTCTCGAAACGTTCAACGCTTTTGCAAGCGAATTTTGCGTGCAGCGTTTCAACTTTCTTAAAAGACGCAGCTTTCTTGGAAAAGGAGTTTCCATTCAATACCTCATAAATTAACTCGATTATTGAGTTAAGGGGTATTCGATGTCAACAAATTTGTCGAAATAAGGGGAAATATGGCGAACAATGTCAAAAAATTTGTCATTTTTCAACGGCTGTTTAATGTCTTTTGAGATGCCAACAGATAATAATACGAACTTAGGTTTT
>ULVO01044728.1_pt1 | contig 13625 bp, 13 predicted proteins | sample 1959521 | NCBI WGS metagenome assembly ULVO01 (sample SAMEA4835788, study PRJEB28245) | human gut metagenome | biome: gut microbiome; material: fecal sample | place: Denmark | collected 2008
CCCAAAGATGATTTCTTTAAATCATCGAGATATTCCGTCTTCCCGAAGATCACACTTCCCCGGCTTTGAAGGTGGTAAATATTAGTTTTTGAGGGTTTGCCCCAACTATGTTTTTCGCTTACAGAATTTTTCATAAAACGCCACGGCTTGCTCATACCCCATATAAAGTCACTGTCCGCCCTAATGTCGCCAGACAGCAAGGCGTCGCCAAGGCAAAGCAAACGTCCATCCTTATGAAGATCTCCAAAAATATTACTCCAATCAACGGACTTCTTTTCTATTTCCATTCGAAAAATGGATCTGTTTCCTCCAAAAAACACCATAGAAGAACCTGATAATAATGATTTACTCTTTGACTGAAGTTTTTCGACATCTATGGATACGGAAAAAGCGAACTTCATTCCATCATTTAACGAGATGAGAGTCTGCTTAAAGAATGCGTCCTTTCCATCCGATGAATTATCATTCTTTGTGATCCCTACCTGTTCCCGATAAACGAACGGGCTGTCTTTTAAGACAACACCTTTGTCATCGCTCCAGTATTTATACGAGCAATAGTTCTTTTGATCGTAGTTTTTGATTTCAGGGAGACAGTTCTTTTTTTCTTTCCCCCAATAACACTTTGAAACGCCGAACGACACGTTATAATCACCTTCTCTTACAGGACAATTACTGTCATTTTTGTCCTCCTTGATTTTATGGTCAAGAGGTGTAGGTGTATAGTACTGTTTGCCATCTGTCAAAAAGACCGGAGAGATTCCTTTGATAACGCCATAAGATGTTGCCGGATTATCAACATCAACACCATTCTCTCCAATCAGATCCGCCACCAGTTCCTTGGTACTTTGATCTTCGGCGTCATAGGAAAGAAGATTGTTGTTCTCCAGTATCTTATACCGTATAAGTCCCATAAGAGCCGACTGTTGAGGCAGCTCATTGGATCTGACAAGATAGTTCTGTGTCCGAGCATCTCCGAACGTCACTTCTCCACCAAAGAAATAATCTCCAAGTGGCTCAAGTGTAACAAGATATGATTTCATAGCGGTCATTATTTACTGATGATTAATTCGATATAGCGAAGGATGGCGCACAAAATGTTTATTGAATCACTTTGACCAGCAGCAGAGCACAAAAAGTCAATGCAGTTCTCAATCTGATTCTTATTTTGGGCATGTGCGTCATCCTCAAATGTTGAATTAATATAATTACTCAGCTGAGAATGCATGGACTCTCCATCCACAATGTTGCCTTTGATTATTGACTCTATAATCGGTTTGTGCAGCGTAAGGTAGTGCCCCAAAGAATGCAGGAACTCCACATCCTCACCATCAGTGGCTCCTTTGCTCTTAACATGGTTATCAATAATCCCCCGCGCTTTCTCGTATGAATTACTGTCAGATTTTCTGATCACCGCCTTCACTGATTGACCGCTATGCTTCCTGAGATTCCACACAATCGCATTCTTTCCATCAACTTTCTTGGCTTCATCAAGAAGGCTTGACGACAACGACATGGATTCTCCCATCGGGTGTTTATAATAAGAGATAGAGACACCATACGACAACGATGGAAAAGGCAAATCATTCTCTTTAAACTCCAATCGACCGATCTCATCGGCAAATACACTATCGATAGTCTGGATTATCTTGAATACAGAACTTACTGGACATAAAAAAAGGATATCATCGCCACCAGCATAGATAACACGCCCACCGTACTTGCTTATTTCTGTATTCAAGCCAGTATTGAACTTAAGCAATGCTCCACTCATTGAAACTCCCAACTTGGAAATCGCCTTACCCACATTGTCGCCATCTGCCGAGACATAAGCGATATATTTATATGCAGGACGAATTCCCGCAATGAACTTATCATCTGAGAACCAGCTCTGTTTAAGTCCGCTTTTCTTCATTTCTTGAGCGGAGAATTCAATCACCGTAGGAAACAAGCGATTGTCACTTGTAGGAAGCGTTCCTCCGAACGCATCAGTCATCAATAACTCACTTTTATCAATGTCGGCAAAATAGTCATAGAGATAGTTGCGTGTCTCGGATTCTGGGTAGATGTCCTCACACTCCATAACAGATAAAATCCGTTGACAGGTATCAATTATGTCTGTAGCACTTCCTTTATCGAAATCCTTTTCAAAAGCATATACTTTTATACGTTGAGACAGATACTCTGACACTTTGCTCTTATTGCGTTCGTTCAGTACAGAGCAGATGTCGTCCGACACAGATTTAAACACAGAGTTTTTCAATTCGATCAGTCTCTCGAAATCTCCTTTTTGAGCCTCGAAAATGTACTGGTCAGGGAATCGTCCGACACCATCTTGCGTCTTCCACATCTTATTCTTATATGTCACACCATGCTCCATGAGTGGTTTGAGAAAAGTTCTTTCCTTAAGGTAAAAATGCTTGATAATGCTCTTTGCCATGAAAGACATAAAGTAGCTTGCCGCCCAGAACGACTTCATACTTTTTGTGTACGACATTATTCTGGTCAGTGGTCCTAAAGTAATTGCTATGTATGTGTTATTCGCCATCTTTTTTCTGTTGTTTAGCTATCTTCTCAAATGTGCCACCTCTACCGAAAATACTCTCTATTATATAATTAACATTATCCTTTCCAGAAAGCCTTCCTCCTTCTTTCCGCACTTTATCACAATAATCCTTCACAAAGTCCAGATAATTCTCCAAATTGAAATCTTTATAGATTATCATATCAGACAAAGGAGAATAAGTCTTTTTGGCATAACAGTCTTTATCAGGTTCCTTTGATACAACGAATGAAGAATCTTCCTTAAACTTTTCCAAACTATCTTGGTCCAGGATTAAATAAACCTTATTGACACTATTTTCCAAATTAAGATATGGTCTATATAAAATAGGGGACTTAAACCGATCAACAGAGTCGTAGCCATCCGAATTCCCAATCCTTTTCTGACCGCGAATCTTAATCTGATCAACTCTGAACTTTCTATCAGAATCCATGGATTTATACTTAGTCCAAGATTGATCCGTAGCCAGCCCTAAGGCATCCCGAAACAGAATCTTAGATGACTTATACCTTTCCTCATTAATATTCCGACTCACACATATTCTTTTGTATTTATCATTGAATAATTCAAAATTGTGTCTTATCACCGGTTTGTCCCACGTTTCACCTAAACTCTTAGCATAATGATACATAAATGACTTATAATAGAACGTTCTCTTTTCATCCAGTACTTTCTTCCCGTATTCATCTAAAACATACTCCTTACCTTCCTTTTTATACTTTGGCTCATTAACGCCACTTCTGATCATCTTATGGAAATAAAGAATGTAGTTGAATAATTTGTAAAACGTCCTCTCTTCCCAATCATTTTTATCAGCAACAGAAGTTTCAGCCAATTGTACCTTAAAGACGTAGCTCGCGACTTCTTCAAGAATCGTGGAATCACTCCGTGTGTCAGATGTACTGTCCGAAATGACAAAACATCCAAATCCTTTGTCCTGCCTTGTACCAAAGGATGTTGTGAGAAAGAACTCCCGGATATTCTTATCTATTTCATTCAGGACTAGATTGTTAAAAGAGAAAATTTTTACTATGATCTCATTTTTATAGAAGACCGCCTGCTTATCGTTTCTTGAGTCATCATTCTTATTTCTTGTATTTCCAAAGAAAAGGGGTGACTTGAAGTTGTCCAATACAGGATTCTCATCCGGAGCCACAAATGAAAGTTTATAGTCAAAACTCTTTTGGTCAACGTTTCCATTACCATTAAACATCAGTCCTTTTTTGCTTAAGAATTTATCCAGTTTCGGTTTTACTTCCGAGGCACAAAGACAACAACCTTTTTCATAAGATTGAAAATGCCACATAGGTGTCACCTGCTTCAGATGATAAACTCTTGAGAATTTATTTGATTCACACATAGTTACTACCTCCTTTATATTCCTATCTCATACATTCCTAACCCATAACTGATGTCATTGCCCACTCCGAGGCAGGATGCGAATTCCAGTACAGGATAATAGCGTGATTCAACATTACCGAACACGAGTTTCCCACAATACCCATTCATAACATAGACTTTGTCCGAACCTTTTTTAGGGGTACTTCTTACAGTTTCCCAACTAATATTCGCCGAAAGCAAAAAAGCCTTCTTTGTGTCCTTGACAAACTCCTCGACGCAATCATCCAATTCCTTCCAATCCATAAAGACAGACTCTTCAGTATAAAGCATACACAAAGTCAAAAGCCGGAAAGCCACAGATCTCATCATTTGATACAGAGACGGAAAGTTATTCAGTCTGCCTTGGTGGCCATCATTCGAACAGCCTTTCCCGAGACAATTAGTCAACCTGACCGGAGTTATGAGATGCAGAGACAAGGTCTTTTGACTTGCGGACATGACATTAGTGAAATGTATGGGGGACTTCGGAGCACCGTAGTCCCAACTCCTTCCACACAAGACATCACTTCCGTCTTCCTCAATATCAATAAGGTTCAGCCTTGCCTTCGGTTCTCCGACACCATCCATGAACATCAATCTTAACGCTTTGACAAACAATGGCAGCCAAACCGAACATTTTCCTATCAGAATGAGTGAAAAGCCATACACCTGTCTTCGGTAAAGAGACAAATGACCACCAGGACAAGAAAACTCACTACAGTCAAAAAGAAATCCTTTAGGAAAGCCTCCTTTAAACTGATCGTAAAAAGGGTGTGAGTCACCTATAGTCAGCGAGTCAATATGCTCCAAGAGAGACACGCCATCCTCGTCAAAGACCATCTCCGCAAAATAAAGGAAACGATTGCGCCAAACAGCTCCACCCCAAAATGGCATATAAATGTCATCCTCAGGATAGAACTGTATGTTCAACTTGTGATAATACAGCCGTTTAAGTATATCCTCAAAACACATATAAAAATAATGTAAGGGCTATTGTTCTGAATGATTGTCTTTAGATGCCTGTATTTTCACTTGCCCGCCGCAATTCGCCTTGTAGAGTTCGTTGAAGGTCTTGAAGTCCTTTACCCAATGGGCAAAGTATTCGGACAACTTCGAAGGATCCATATCTTCCTGCTTTTCGTTCGAGCCTTTCCAGACTTTGTCAAAGAGCTCCACTTCGGCTTTGAAATTATCAAAACATCTCTTTGTCCTCGAAGATTCCTTGCAAATTTCCTCCAAACAGAGATTTTTGTCCATCAAAACCTTATTGTCCTCTTCTAGTTTTTGAATGCGTTGTCTTGTCCGATTGGGCACTACGTTATAATACATCGCCAAAAGCAAAAACAGGATCAAGACGGCAAACGCCACGATCATAAAACCTAAATGTCCATTCAAGGATTTACTCGCGTCAAAGAAGACAAGCACCACGATGCCCACGACAACTGTCAGAAAACATCCAAACAATTTACTGTTCATTATTTTTTCTTTTTATATTTCACAAGACCTACAGCGAAAGCCACACCTATCAAGGCTATGACCACTTGCCATATCAGGCCATTATTATCCTTCAATACATCACTCATCTTATTCATTCCCCAAAATCCTGTCACGATTGAAACAGGAAGGAGAATGGCCGCCATGTAATTCAGCAAGGTCGCCTTCTCGTTGCGCTCACGCTCCTCCGCCAACTGGACGTACTGATGCAATTCCCCAATCTCGTCATCGAGGTCTCTGATGTTTTCCTCCAATTGCAGACATGACCGGAGCATAATGTAAAGCTCAATCCCCTGATCCTGAGCGGACACCTCCCGGAAGTTCACCTGATTGATGAAGCGGATATATTCTTTGTACAACGAGCCAGCCCTTCCGGACAACTCCTCGACCTTCAGATTCTTCATTGAACACAAGTCGGAGACCTCTTTGGAGAATCTCAGCATCGACGCCCTCTGGACGATGACGAGTTCCACCATCCTGGCGTAGATGGTCTCAAAATAATCAGTCAGATACGGCGGTGCCGTTGAGTTTGTCAACAACACAAATGAATATCTGCTTACCCCATACAGAGATTTATATTTACGCCAACGCAGGTAAGTGTGCCTCTTCAGCAAGGAGGTTTTCATCTCGTCATCCTGACAGGTTTCATCTCCCACGTCCACAAACAAGTACTTGTACCAAGAGGAAGAGAAACCTGAGTTGGGGTTACAGTAAGCATCCTGATTACTCGCGAAATCTTTTGACAGCCCATCATTCTTGTACCAGGACATCACAAACATACGATCATCAATCACCGGCTCAGGGTGTATGTCTGACGACAATTCAGAAATCAATCGAGTGATAAAGCACGCCGGCTTCCAATAGTCTTTAGGAGTATAGCTCTCAAAGGTCTCCTCATAGCCATATTCCGAGCTTAAACCTTCTATCCTAAGCCATTCGCCTATCTGCCCGTGTCCTTGAATGTCAGCATAGAACGGTGGCATGATTCGCCGACCGTACTGGTTGATTCTCAAGATGTCATCCAAAGAGGATTGCTTCTTGTCCGTGTTACGGAGGTAGAATGACAAGAAGCCTATTCCTGTGGCATAGAGATTAAGGTTCATCGATTCGACCTCAAGATCGTATGGCTCATTTCTTCCTGCAATCTTTATAAGATAGCGCACTTCTCTTGAAAGCTGCGGTTCAATCCTCTCGTAATGTCTTATTATGTCAGTGTCTGAACCGGAATCATACATAACCCTGTGAACAAAAGGGTAATAATAATTCTTTTCAGTGTAAAGAGACGCAGCTTCATCACTATTCGGAGGCTCTGGCACACGCTTCCAACAAGAATGCGGATTGACCGGAATCGAGTTCAGATCAACCTTCTCTGACAAAGGGGCATTCTCCCTTCCATTCAGTTCCCATTTGAACGGGAAGAAGAAGATATGATAGCTATAGGTCTGCGCCGATGTGGGTTTCTCAAAAATGTTTTCAGGCATAACTTCTTGGATTATGTTTTTCAGAATATTATCTCAACTATCAGTGAATATTTTCTTAATCCGAACGACCATCGATTCGAGCTCGGGGGCGGTGTAGGAGCCGGAGACGGTGCCGAGGTAGCCGGAATCGCCGCCACCGTAGAAGACCTTTTGAGAGAGGATGTCTTCTGCGAAAAGAGAGCGGAGTCTGGCGACATCCGCACCGTAGAACATCAGTTCCGTGTCTGAATATATCACAAGGCGGTGGTAGGGGTAGAGGCGGTCGCAGATCGGGGAGAACTTCGAAGAGGATGTCTTCACTATGAATATGCCGGAAGAGTCTCCACGCAGATTGTGGCCGATGGCATATTCAGCCGCACGTTCATCCTCATCCGTGACTCCTTGGGCCTTGCGGTCGGCCTTGCGGATCTCATCCACCTCCTGACGTGTCGCGCCGAGTGCCAGCATTCCGGGGATATACCTTGCGTCGTTGGCACCTACCAATTGTTGGTGACGGTCCGGGGTGATATTCAAAACAGACAGGACCTGCTCAATGGACGAAGGTCTGTCGATGAAGTCATTGTGATGGTCAATCCTGACATAATTGGAGGGTGGTGGCACGTCCTCTTTCAACTCGATTCCGTAGATGGTGCAATCTGGCTTGCCCGCATATTCATCAAGAATGTCACGGTATTCGCTCAGGAGAGCGTTGTTCCAACCAAGTTTTTTGTCAACATAATCTATTCGCAACTTATCAAGCAGCTCCCGAATAGTCTGCATCTCAAGGTCATATCCGCCTAAAAGGAATATTCTGTAACTCATAATTTTTCTCTTCATAATTAGTCGCGTAGGCTCCTGCCCGCCAGCCACGAATGGTATCGTTTGAGCGCAAGCTGTAATTGGCCCAGTTTCTTTCACAAGGATTCAAATTTAGGAAATAAACCGTTAAAACCAAATAGAAATTGATGATAAATACCATTCATTCCTACAAGACGGTGACAAAAAGTTCACCAGACAGTTTTGATGCAAGGCACAAAAAAACACTATCCGGAATTTTGGTACGTGCATAATTCCGGATAGTGTTTTTTCGCGCCCACACCTGTCACAATGAAAAATCAGTGACAGACACGGACATATTCATCAGCCACTATTTGCGGCAGGCGTCAGCGATAACCTTCTCGCTGCGGGCGATGAAGTCGGAAAGGGCTTTGCCTTTCAGGAGGCCGTTGGAAAGAAGGGCGAGGTCGATCACCTGCTTGAGGATGTCGTTGCCGGCGGCATATTCATCAACCACAGCCTGATGGGCATCCTTGATGGCCTGACGCTCGTCGTTGATTCTCTTCTTCTCGTCCTCGGAAGCGTCCTTGCCAGGCTCGGCAGGAAGTTCCTGCATCGGAGTGATCTTGGATTTGGCCTCGGTGACTATTCCGGCCATGACCGGATTCTCAAGGTTCACGGTGATGTTGAACGACTCCGGCATATTCCCGTAGAAGTTCATTCCGCCTCCCATCGCGCTCATCTCGCGGTAACGCCTCATGAACTCGTTACGGGTGATAATCACCGGAGCGGCGTTCTCGCCAAGGTTGTCGGCCTCCACGAAGTAGTCGTTGTCCTTCGGCAGGACGGCCTTGAACATCGCGCTGAGGTCATCCTTGTCGGCCTGTGCCATTTCCGGCTTGACCTTCTCACTCTTTGGGATGAGGTTGTCTATCGTGTCTGAATCCACACGGGCGAACCTTGTGTCAGGGATCTTCTGCTCCAACAGATTGACATAGTGGGCGTCCAGCTCGCAGTCCATCAGAAGCACATCATACCCTTTGTTCTTCGCCGCCTCGATGAAAGCGTACTGCTCGTCAGTGTCGGTTGCATAGAGGTAAACGACCTTCTTGTCCTTGTCGGTCTGATTCTCGGCGATGGCCTTGCGGTAGTCCTCCAGAGAGAAATACTTGCCGTCCGTGTTCTTGAACAGGGCGAACTTCAGAGCCCTCTCGCAGAACTTCTCGTCGGAGAGCATGCCATATTCAATGAACAGTTTGAGGTTGTCCCACTTTTTCTCCCAAGCGTCACGCTCGTTCTTGAATATCTCCTCCAGTCTGTCGGCCACCTTCTTGGTGATGTAGGTCGAGATCTTCTTGACATTCTCGTCGGCCTGCAGGTAGCTTCTGGAGACGTTAAGAGGAATGTCCGGAGAGTCGATGACACCATGCAGAAGCGTCAGGAAGTCAGGAACGATGTTGTCCACGTGGTCGGTGACGAACATCTGGTTGCAGTAAAGCTGGATGTTGTTCTTCTCAATCGCCATCCTGTCCTTGATCTTCGGGAAGTAGAGGATTCCGGTGAGGTTGAACGGATAGTCCACGTTCAGATGGATGTAGAACAGAGGGTCTTCCTTCATCGGGTAGAGATCCCTGTAGAACTTCATATAGTCCTCTTCCTTCAGTTCGGAAGGCTTGCGGGTCCACAGAGGCTCGATCTTGTTGATGACGTTGTCCTTGTCGGTGTCGACATATTTGCCGTCCTTCCATTCCTGTTCCTTGCCGAAGACGACCGGAACCGGCATGAACTTGCAGTACTTGCCCAGAAGCTGCTGGATCTTACCCTTCGTGCCGTAGTCCTTGGCGGCCTCGTCGTCAAGATAGAGGGTGATGACTGTGCCTCTGTCAGCCTTCTCGCAAGGTCCCATCTCGAACTCCGGGTTGCCCTCGCAGCTCCAGATCACGCCCTTAGCGCCTTCTTTCCAGGAAAGAGACTCAATCGTCACCTTCTTCGCGACCATAAACGCGGAATAGAATCCCAATCCGAAGTGGCCGATGATGTTCTGATCCTTGTACTTCTCAAGGAACTCTCCAGCTGAAGAGAACGCTATCTGGTTGATGTACTTGTCAATCTCCTCATCGGTCATACCGATACCGTTATCGATGATCTTCAACGTCTTGGCCTTCTCGTCAAGCTCGACGCGCACCTTAAGCTCACCAAGCTCGCCCTTGAAATCACCGTTCGATGCGATGGCCTTCATCTTCTGCGAAGCGTCCACCGCGTTCGCGACCAGCTCCCTCAGGAAAATCTCGTGATCCGAATAGAGAAACTGCTTGATGACCGGGAATATGTTCTCGGTCGTCACTCCAATCTGTCCTTTGTTTGCCATAATATCTTTCATTTTTAAATTTTACGAATATATTCAGTCGGCTCCACCTTCTGATGAAGCTGGTTCAAGGATAGTCAAAATATGTTCCAAGAGATTCAGACTGACAAATTGTCATTCCTCTTCACAGGACTTCAAGAACCGCCACAAGGTATTCCGGTCCACCTTGCAGATCTTGGCGATCTTGCGCTGTGACATTCCCACCGCCATCAACTCCGCGATCAAGGTCCTCTTACCGTACAGTTTACGTTTCTCCAACGCCGTCTTCCGTCCTTTAGGCCTGCCAAGCACCACACCCTCGGCCCTCTTCCGTGCCAACGCCTCCTTCGTTCTCTGGCTGATAAGGTTGCGTTCGATCTCCGCCGACAGCCCGAAAGCGAACGCCAGCACCTTGCTCTGAATATCCTCACCCAGCCGATAGTTGTCCTTGATCGTCCACACCTTGCACTCCTTGGTCATACAGATGTTGAGTATCTCCATAATCATAAACAGGTTACGCCCCAACCTCGAAAGTTCCGCGCAGATGATCAGATCATCCTTCCGCACACGCCGAAGCAGCGTCCCCAACTCCCTTTTACTATAGGATTTGGTTCCGCTGATGGTCTCCTCTATCCACCCGTCGATGGACAGATGTTCCCTCTCGCAGAAGTTATTGATTTCAAACCTTTGATTCTCAACAGTCTGTTTGTCGCTGCTGACCCGAATGTAGCCGTAATTCATAGTTCTCTACCTCCTCTTTCCTTTCGCCTCACCCGCATCAGAATCCTACGCCCCGCGGAAAGAAACCGAAGCCGTTCCGATGCCCGCCCCAAAGATAGCCAATGTCCACAACAATTCCAAGCCCTATGATTCATAAATATTTACATTTCGCTCGTCATTCACTCACCACGCCTCTCCACAATCCCTCCACGGCAACACTGTTGGCCTTTTTTGCCGCCCTGCACCCCACTTCGGAACTCTTCAGTAACGCTTTTGGCCTTTTTCGCTGCCAAACATCTCCCGTCGGAACCCTCAGGCGACACTTTTGCCCTTTTTTGCCGCCCGAAACCTCACTTCAGAACCCTTCAGCGACACTTTAGACCATTTCTGTCATCTTGCAAGTATGCAACCAATATTCCCGGATAGCACAGTCGACTCATCCATCGCACCTAAAACGACATTCTACTGATAACGACCAAGTTACAATTCCAGGTGTGAATATAATCGCACACCTGAAAGTCAAAGAACCCTCTACAGTGCCCCCTATTGGCGCCCCACCCTTCCAGGTGCGAAATACTACGCGCACCTGGAACTGCATTTATCCGATAATCATTAAGTTGCAGTTCTAGGTGCTGATGTAATCGATCTCCTGAATTATTGCCATATTGTCGAATAATATGTAGTCACCTCCTCCCAGCCACGTGATGTCATCAACAATCTGGGCGTATATGTTCAGCAACAGGGCACAACCTGCAGATTCTCCGGCCCCGCCGCCTGGGTAGTCCTCACCCCCATCGAACAGAGCATCAAGCGAAAGATCGAAAGCATCGGGAAACCGCTGAGGGACTGGGATATCAGCATCAATTACGGCATAAAGACCGGTTACAACGACGCCTTTATAATCACAACCGAAAGGCGCGACGAGATCCTTTCAAACTGTAAGTCCGAGGAAGAACGGAGGCGATCATTAGGCCAATTTTGAGAGGCCGCGACATCAAGCGCTACTCCTACGACTGGGCCGGACTGTGGTTGATTTGGATTCCGTGGCACTTCCCGCTCCATCTTGACTCCAGCATTCAAGGTTCGTCAGCCGAAGCCGAGCAAGCGTTTATGGACCAATATCCATCTGTTTATCAGCACCTTTTACTCTACAAACCCCAGCTATCTGCAAGGAACAAGGCCGAGACTGGTATCCGCTACGAATGGTATGCCCTGCAAAGGTGGGGCGCCAACTATTCGGACGACTTTTCTCAGCCGAAAATAATGTATCCAAATATGACCAAGTTTATCCCTTTTTATTATGACGAGAAGGGGTTCTATCAAAATGACAAATCTTTTATGATAACAGGGAATCACTTGGCATATCTGACAGCATTTTTGAATTCATCACTTTTCAAATTCTGCTTCCTCGACAATTTCCCGTAATTGCAAGGAGGAACACGGGAATTGAGGAAAATATTTTTTGACAAGATTCCGGTTCTGAATGTATCGGATGATGTCAATGATGAATTTAAGGTGCTTGTAAATGAAATTCAAACTAAATATTCAAAAGAGAAAGCTATAGCTATTGACAATATGCTATTTGATTTATATGACTTGACTAAGGCAGAGCGTGATGCAATCGGTTTTATTGAAATCAAATGATGTAAAACTCTATTGTCACATTTTATGACTTCTTCAATATAAACCACATTATCGCTTCCATAAGTTTTACGACCGAAATACTGGTCGTGAAGCCTGTGGAAGCGACGATAGTACCCAAACCGTTTTGTAAATCGAGTGTCACTTTCTTCTCACTCTGGCTGATACGATGATGAACCATACATCAGCATCTCTATCAACTCTTTTTTCTTTTCAGGAGTTAAGATAAACTCAATTGATGAATATGGCTCTTTTAAATTGACAATGAAATCCCTTCCGGGGCCTTGTGCGATACTATGAACATAGTCAACGTTTATAAGGTTCTGCCGGTTGGCCCGGAAGAACAAGTCCTTTGGAAGAACGGATTCCATCTCAATAAGAGAGTCGTCAATGGATCCCCACGTCCCATCAGCCAAGAACACCCTTGTGTTGTCAGCCTCGGAGTTCAGATAACAGACTTCAGTCGGCCTGCATACGATATGGCAGTGCCCTTGGTCTAGTAAGATACGCTTTAGAGGTTGATTTTTTCCGAAAGACATATTTAATAACGGAACTATGCAGTTTAGGCTTGCTTCGAATGCCTTCGGTAACACTTTCGGCCTCTTTTGCTCCTCAAGAGTGCAGCCTGCACTCTTAGGAAACGTTTTCCCAACTTTTTGCCTCCCGAGGGTGCGGTCGGACAATCAAGGGCGGCATTATTAACCTTTTTCGCATCTGAGAGACTATCCGGCATGCGCACGAAGACTTGTTTCGCACTTTTGGGATGCATAAACACCTCTTTTCGTTCCCAGAGAGTGTCGGGTGGGGCTTATGAGTAACGTTTGCCCTCATTTTTGTCTCTGAAAAGCTTGATAGTGAGAGGCTATGGTATTCATTGATGTCAGCGACTATCCACTTTTGGCTTGCAATCCATAACAAGGTCACATAAGTGGCGCCTTTATTACGAGCAAGCCTAAAGTGCATAAGTCCGTAATTTTTTGTGACTATGTAGATCTTATCTTCTATGCACAAAAAAAATGGAGCGCGAATCTTGGCGGACGTGAGCTCCATTTGGATGCCACAGACTGGAAATTCAGGGATTAGTCGCCCCTGACAAGATGCCATGGCGACTCAAAGGTAGGGATAAATTCTCAACCACGCAAAAATACCAGACAAAATCGACAAATTCGACAAATTCGCTTTGGGCAACCGACGGCGTGCCCTCGACAATGGGGTCGCGGACTCTTAAGTGTGCAAATATATTCACACC
>ULVO01077671.1_pt1 | contig 13590 bp, 10 predicted proteins | sample 1959521 | NCBI WGS metagenome assembly ULVO01 (sample SAMEA4835788, study PRJEB28245) | human gut metagenome | biome: gut microbiome; material: fecal sample | place: Denmark | collected 2008
GGAAGTCAGTACCCAGCAGAACAGTGATAGAAAGACAGCAGCGGGGAGGGTGAAGCGCCCCGCTGTAATCCGGTTCTGTAATCGTTTACTTCGTATCATTATAATAAAGGTGATGGGGTGATTAGAGATCGAACCCGATGTCGCGGCGGAAATACTTCTTGTCGAAGTGGATCATATCCGCTACTTTATAACTTTTGGCAAGGGCTTCCTCCTTGGTTTCACCATACGAACATACGGCAATCACGCGTCCGCCGTTCGTTACCACTTGTCCGTCTTTCATTGCGGTTCCGGCATGGAAGAGGATGCTGTCCGTGGCTGCTTCAAACCCGGTCATCACTTTGCCCTTTTCGTAAGCTTCGGGATATCCACCGCTGACAAGCATGACACAGGCGGCTGTCCGTGGGTCCATCACCAATGTCTTGGTGTCGAGATTGACATCGCGTACACCTTCCAGAAGTTCTACAAAGTCGCTTTGTATACGCAACATGACGCTTTCTGTTTCCGGATCGCCCATACGGACGTTGTATTCTATCACCATTGGTTCACCTTTCACACGGATCAGGCCGAGGAAGATGAAGCCTTTGTAAAGGATGTTTTCTTCCTGCAATCCGCGGATGGTAGGTTCGATGATGCGGGTACGTACCTTTTCCATAAATACTTCATCGGCAAAGGGAACAGGAGTTACACTTCCCATGCCACCGGTATTCAGGCCTTTATCGCCTTCACCGATGCGTTTGTAATCTTTGGCAACAGGCAAAACTTTATAGTTCTTACTGTCTGTCAGCACAAATACGGAGCACTCTATACCGCTGAGGAATTCTTCGATAACAACTGTGGCGCTGGCCTGGCCAAACATACCGCCCAGCATTTCTTCCAGTTCCCGCTTGGCTTCTTCCAGTGTAGGGAGAATGAGCACACCTTTTCCGGCGCATAGACCGTCGGCTTTCAGCACGTAGGGAGCTTCGAGGGTTTCAAGGAAAGCAAGGCCTTCGTCCAGATTAGCAGCAGTGATGCTTTTGTAACGGGCGGTGGGAATACCGTGACGTTCCATGAAGCCTTTGGCGAACTCTTTGCTGCCTTCCAGTTGCGCACCTTTAGCTGTAGGGCCGATGATGGCAATATGTTGGGTGGAGGCATCTCCGGTAAAGCTGTCGTAGATACCTTCTACCAGCGGATCTTCGGGACCTACCACGATCATGTCTATCTTTTGTTCTAAAGCGAAGGCTTTCAAGGCAGGGAAATCGGTTGCCTTGATGGATACGTTCTCACCTACCGCACTGGTGCCGGCATTACCGGGGGCGATAAAAAGTTTCTCTACTTTCGGGCTTTGGGCTATTTTCCATGCCAGGGCATGCTCGCGGCCACCACTTCCTAATAATAATACTTTCATGGTTTCATTTACAATTTACAATTTACAAAGTACAATTAAAGTACAATTAACAATTTACATTTCTTTCTCTTCTTCTGTGCTTTACCATTTTACTCATGCACTAAATTGTACATTGTAAATGGTAAATTGTACATCAAAGATGTTCTTCAAAATAACGGGTTATCTTTTCATGCAGATGTACCCGGTCACGTCCCCTGACATTGTGCTTATGTGTGGGATAGATAAACAGGTCCGGATATGTGCGTGCATCCACACAAGCCTTTATGAACGAAAGTGTATGTTGAGGTACACAAGTATCGTCATGATCATCATGGATCAATAGCAGATGTCCTTTCAGATTGCCGGCAAGGTTTTTCAGGTTGCACTCTTTGTACCCTTCCGGATTACTCTGTGGGGTATCCATATAGCGTTCTCCGTACATGATTTCATAATATCCCCAGTCGATGACCGGACCACCTGCAACGCCTACCTTGAATATCTCGGGATAGCGGAGCAGCAATGCCGTAGTCATGTGACCACCGAAACTCCAGCCGTGCACACCGATGCGGTTGCCATCTACATAAGGCAGACTTTTCAGGAATTCCACACCTTTCACCTGGTCTTTTCCTTCTTCAATGCCAAGATGTCGGAAAGTAGCATTTTCAAATTCCAGTCCGCGGTTGTCACTTCCACGGTTGTCGAGGCTGAACATGATATAACCTTTGTTGGCCATGTAGATATCCCAGCCACGTGCACCGTTCTGCCAACCGCCGGTGACCATTTGGGCGTGCGGTCCACCGTATACATAGACAATGGTGGGGTATTTCTTATTCGGATCAAAGTCCGCAGGTTTTATGAGACGATAGTAAAGATCAGTCATACCGTCGGCAGCTTTGATGGTGCCTACTTCGATGCTCGGCATGGTGAAGTCCTTGAATGGATCTTCTGCTGTCAGCAGATTGATGCTTTTCCCGTTTTGTGTGGCGATAAGGTTGATGCTGCGTGGCACTTCAGGGCTGGAATAGGTATCTATGAGGTAACTGCCGTTTGCACTCAGTGTGCCGTGGTGTATACCTTCCGGTGTGCCTAGCGGGCTACGTTTGCCTGTTGCTATGCTTACTTTGAAGAGGTTGCTTTGCAACGGGGAATATTCCGTGGAAGCTATGATGATTTCTTTCTTTCCACTGTTGAAGCCAAGCACATCTTGCACAAGCCAGTTGCCGGAAGTCAGTTGCTTGACCAGCTTACCGTCTGTGCCATAGAGGTACAGGTGGTTGAAGCCGTCGCGTTGGCTTTGGTAGATAAACTTGCTGTTGTCCCACGGCAGGAATACGATGGGGTGCTGGGGTTCTACGTATTTGGGATGTGTCTCTTCAAAAAGAGTTCCTATCAGTTCGCCTGTTTCTACGCTGTACTGGCATAGCTTGGCATGGTTCTGATCACGGTTCAGTTCTATGAGATAAAGGCTTTTGGCATCCGGTGCCCAACTTATATTGGTGAAGTAACGGTCGGTAGGATCACCTGCATTCAGATAAATTGTCTTCTGCGTTTCGGGATTGTAGATGCCTACAGTTACTTTGTGGCTCGTCATACCTGCCATCGGGTAACGTACATTGTTCAATTCGCCCACCCGTGCGGTGATGTCCACTAACGGATATTGTGTTACTATGCTTTCATCCATGCGATAGAAGGCGAGCAAGTCACCTTTCGGACTCCAGTAAGTTCCTTTGCTGATGCCGAACTCGTTACGGTGTACGCTTTGTCCGCATACGATCCCTTCCGGTTCGTTGGTTACGGCGCGATCGTTGACATAAAGATTATTATTCAGAGTGTAAGCAATATGGCCGCTTACGGTATTATAATCCTCATTGGCTGCCTTTTCTGGCAAGGCTTGTTTGCTGATGATTTTATCCGCTTTCCAGTCGTAAACGATATAATTACCGGGCAGGGTGATAAGCAACTGAGTCTTTTCAGCCCAAGGCAGGCTCACCTGATATAAATGACTCAGTTTACCCAGTTTTTCCTGTTCCAGTGCTTGGTTGATTCTCTCACGCGTCAGGAGTAGGGTTTCCTTTCCTGTTTTAGGGTTCACTGCAAACAAAGAGTCTATTTCGGGCTTGATGCACGTGTCTCCCCACCATTGCAGCCCGTACAGGCTTTTTGCAAAGCGATAGGTTTCTCCGCCGGGGATCAGGTCTTCCAGCGTCGGTTTCTTTAAATCTTGTGCCATAACGTTCGTTGTGAAGAGAGCGGATGATGCCAATAATACCACTCCCATCCATTTACTGATTATCTTCATGTTCATAGTCTTTTGTTAGTCATTCTCTTTTCTAAAACCTTTCACTTCTATTCTGCCCATTGGTGTACTTTTCACTTGTACGGCGGCACTCAGCTTGGCAAAGGCAGAGAAGAGTTCGTCAAACTGTTTCTCGTAACTGTCTCTGTCGGAAGTGACGTCTTCTTCCAGGTATTCAATACGTTTTTTTAGTTCTTCAAGCTCTTGCTTCGGGGCATGAGAGAGAAGATATTGCCGCATGTGTACGAAGGCACGCATGATATTGATGTTGACTTCGATGGCTTTGGGACTTCTAAGGATACCGGAAAGCATAGCGACACCTTGTTCGGTGAAGGCGAAAGGGGAGTAACGAAACCATTCGTTTGATAAGGTCACATTTTGTGACCTTATATTGTCTATCAGTAACTTACCTTCATGTTCAGTGAGTCTGAACATGAAATCTTCTGGAAAACGTTCTATATTTCGTCGTACTGATTGTTTCAAAACCTTTGTTTCTATCTCATACATTTCCGCCAAGTCAAAGTCCAGCATCACCTTCTGTCCTCTGATTTCGTATATCTTATTCTCTATGATGACTAAATCGTCCATCTAAATATATGTTTTTAAGGTGCCAATTTGGCACTTTATACTGTCTTTCAATAAGTTATTATTAACCTTTTAACTTGAGATCACATTTTGTGATCTCAAACTGTCTCTCAGCAACTTACTCTCCCTCTTCCCGCTTTCTCGGTTTAAACTCCCTTTTCGGCTTGAACTCCCCGTTTCCTCCCGGACGACGTTCTCTGTCAAACGGTTTTCTTTCCCTGTCTCCATCCTTGCGGAATTCCCTTGGCTTGAATTCCCCTCTGGGCCTGTCTTCTCTCGAACCAAACTCCCGGGGTTTACTGTCTCTTGGTCTGAATTCCCTTGGCTTGTCATCTCTGGATCTGAATTCTCCTGGTTTGCGGGGTTCTCTCGGTCTGAATTCACGTGATTCTCTTGGTCTGAACTCCCGTCCTTCTTTCGGTTTGAAGCCTGATTCTTTAGAGTCTTCTCCCTCTTCACTTTCACCTTCCTGTTTCTTGAATTCCTTGTATTTACCGTCGAAAATCTCGTATTTACGGAATTCACATTCCAGTGCACCGTTGAACAGAGGTATTTTGGCAGTCGGTTTCAGTCCTATCTGGTCGAAGCACTCTTCACGATAAGAGAGCACCCATGCCGTGTTTCCGGTGAAAGCGTGTTTCAGACGCTCGCCTATCATCTGGTACAGTCCCAGCAGATTATTGGTAGAAATACGTTCCCCATAAGGCGGATTGGTGATAATCATGGACTTTTCCGCCGGCTGTTCAAACTGCTGGAAGGGCTGCAACTTCAAGACAATGTCTTTCGATACACCTGCTGCCTTGATGTTGTGCGTTGCTATTTCGTTGGCCTGCGGATTATTGTCGTATCCGTATATCTTATGTGTAAACTCACATTCCTGACTGTCGTCGTTGTAAATCGTATCGAATAAATCCTGGTCGAAATCATTCCACTTCTCAAAAGCAAATTCCTTACGGAATACTCCCGGAGCAATGTTACGTGCAATCAGTGCCGCCTCAATGGGGATGGTACCCGAACCACACATCGGATCAATCAAATCACATTCTCCTTTCCAGCCCGTCATGAGGATCATTCCGGCAGCCAGAACTTCGTTCAACGGAGCCTCTACCGCTTCCTGACGATAACCGCGGCGGTGTAGTGACTCACCTGATGAGTCGAGCGAAAGCGTACACGTGGTTTGTGCAATGTGTATATTCAGCAGTACATCCGGGCGGTTGATTCGTACGGACGGACGTTTGTTGAATTTCTCGCGGAAATAATCTACAATGGCATCTTTTACTTTATAAGATACAAACTTAGAGTGACGGAATTCTTCGCTGAACACAACGGCATCTACAGCAAATGTTTTCTCCACATCCAAGATGTTTTCCCAACTGATAGCTTTGATTTGTTCATAGACTTCATCAGCATCTTTGGCAGTGAAGTTCTTGATCGGTTTCAGGATACGGATTGCTGTGCGCAAGCAGAAGTTTGCCTTGTACATCATTTCCTTGTCTCCACTGAAAGACACCATGCGTCGGCCTATTTCTATGTCGTTTGCCCCTAATGCAGTCAGTTCTTGTGCTAATACTTCTTCCAGGCCTTGAAAGGTCTTGGCAATCATTTGAAAGGATTCCATCTGTTTATTATTAATTTTACGATTTGCAATTTTACGGTTGAAGCTGCTGTAACTTCTTCTGTATCTATTGTTTCTATTGATGATTACTATTCTCTTAATATCCCTTTTACGGAACACTTGTACTTCTCGGATGTAACGCTTGTGTCTCTCTTCCGAAACACTTGTGTTGCTCAGCCGGAACGCTTGTGTCCCTCAACCGGGGCGCTTGCTTGCTGACTGCCGGTTACTTTTTGGCTTTAGTCTGTACAATTCTTGCTCCGGCCGGAACGTCTTCCGTCACCCAGATATTACCACCTACCGTGGCCCCCTGTCCGATAGTGATACGTCCTAAAATGGTGGCATTGGAATAGACGATTACATTGTCTTCCAGTATCGGGTGGCGTGGGATACCCTTGATCGGTTTACCGTCCGCATCCAATGGAAAGCTCTTGGCACCCAGAGTTACGCCTTGATACAACTTCACGTTATTTCCGATGACGCACGTCTCTCCGATTACCACACCCGTTCCGTGGTCTATGGTGAAGTGGCTGCCGATGGCGGCACCCGGGTGAATATCGATTCCTGTTTCGCTGTGAGCCATTTCAGTGATGATACGCGGAATAAGGGGCACACCGAGTTTCAGTAACTCATGCGCAATGCGGTAATTGCTGATGGCACGTATGGCGGGATAACAACTGATTACTTCTCCGAAACTGTGTGCTGCCGGATCTCCATTGTAGGCGGCTGCCACATCAGTGGCCAGCACACGACGCATTCCCGGCAAATTACTGATGAATTTAGCGGCAATCAGTGCCGCTTCTTCACGCTGAAGTTCAGTGCAACAGGTACATTCTCCGTTTCCGGTGAAGCAAAGCCCTGCAAGTACCTGACCGGTCAGCAAGTCGAACAAGCGTTCGATGTTTACGCCGATGTGATATTTGATGGTGCGGCTGTTGACTGTGGAATTACCAAAATAACCGGGGAAGAGGATGGCACGTGATAGCTCTACAATATCTTGCAGTGCCCTAGCCGAAGGCAATGGAGTGCCGTCCGTGTGCTGATGAAACAGTCCTTTGTAAGATGAGCTTTCCGATAGTTCATCGACTGCCTGTGTCAAAATGTGAGTAAAGTTCAATGGACTCATTGGGATATCCTTTTTATAATAAGGTGGGTACAAAGGTAACTATTCTCAGCGAAAATCCCTCATTTATAGTATGAAAATCCCACAAATATGGTATTTCCTATGAACCGTTAACCCTCTATCTTTGTCATTTAGAAAGAAGAGTATAAATTAAAACCCAATATGTTATGAAAAAGATAGCAAAACAGCTCACGGATCTGGTGGGCAACACTCCCCTGATGGAGCTGAGTAATTACAATAAATCAAAGGGGCTGAAAGCCCGTCTGATCGTGAAACTGGAGTCATTTAATCCTGCCGGAAGCGTGAAAGATCGCGTGGCACTGGCAATGATTGAAGATGCCGAGACTTCCGGTTTGCTGAAACCCGGAGCGACAATCATAGAACCTACCAGTGGAAACACCGGAATAGGACTTGCATTTGTGGCCGCTTCAAAAGGTTATAAGTTGATTCTCACCATGCCCGATACCATGAGCGTTGAGCGTCGCAACTTACTGAAAGCCTTGGGTGCCGAATTGGTGCTTACGCCCGGTGCCAATGGTATGAAAGGGGCTATTGCCCGTGCTGAAGAACTGAAAGCGGCTACACCCGGTGCGGTGATTCTTCAGCAGTTTGACAACCCCGCAAATCCTGCCATGCACGAACGTACTACAGGACAGGAGATCTGGCGGGATACGGAAGGTCATGTTGATATTTTTGTTGCTGGTGTAGGGACTGGCGGAACGGTAAGTGGAGTAGGCGCCGCCTTGAAAAAACATAATCCGGCTGTAAAGGTGGTAGCGGTAGAACCGACCGACTCTCCTGTACTTTCAGGAGGTGCTCCGGGAGCACATAAGATACAAGGTATCGGTGCTGGTTTTGTTCCCAAGAACTACAATCCGGCAGTAGTGGATGAAATATTGCAGGTAACAAATGACGATGCTATCCGTACAGGACGCGAGTTGGCGCAGAAAGAAGGCCTGCTGGTAGGTATATCTTCCGGGGCGGCAGTCAGTGCAGCCACTCGTCTGGCACTTCTTCCGGAGAATGAGGGGAAAACTATTGTTGCATTATTGCCGGATACAGGCGAACGGTATCTTTCAACGTTGCTATATGCATTTGATGAATACCCGCTGTAGAATATTAGGGCTACACCCTTTCACCAAAAGGGTGTAGCTATTTGCGGTAAAGGGTGTAGCTATCCGGGGGAAAGGGTGTAGCCATCCTGAAATGGGTTTGTAACTACTCTGAGGTGACCTCGCTGGGTCGCAGTCCGAAGGATCTGCAAGTCATTTTGTCTATTTTTACTTCCCAAACCTTTACGTTGCGCACGGCAGGTTCACTGTATTTAAATTCATCGCTTGTATATTGCTGCATGATTATATCAAGTGCCTCTCTTTTTTCATCCATATCTTCGATGAAACGGACGTTTCCGTGGCATATCACGCTGCGCGACTTCATGCTGTAACTGCATGCCACCTGCCGGTGCATATACACCAACTCGTGTCCTTCGCAGAAGGTGATGCAGACACGAGGATGTTTTTCTGCCATCGTTACTTTGCTGCCTTCGGGACCGGAGTGCAGATAGATAATTCCGTCCCGGTAAGCAAAGTTCATGGGGACTACGTAAGGGTTGCCTTCCAGATCGGTGATGCCCACCGTGCAGTAAGGACATTTGCGAATGATTGCTTCAATTTCTGTCAGTTCGGTGATTGCAATTGTCTTCATAGGGCTGAATGGGTGTTTTATTCGGTGCAAAGGTAATCATTTTATTGACAAACCCCAGTCGTCTGTTGAAGAAGCGTGCGAAAAGTCCTACGATCAATGCGGCAATGATTGTACCTTCGCGTACACCTTCTATGCTTCCTGCTATCATCAGAGAAGCTGCACAGGCAAGGAGTGCAAGTGTAGTATCAAAGCCGATCTTGGTAATTCCGAATTCTTTTCCCGTACGCAAAGTGATGGCTTTCACAAAGGCTTCTCCGGATAGCATCACTACATTGGCAATTACCTCCATACTTACTCCCAGGCCAAGTATCGCACAGCCAGCTATCAGTGATAGAATCTGCGAGGCATAGCCTGCAGGAGTGAATCCTCCCAATAATGCCATCGAGCAATCTATGAAGAAACTGAAGAGTATTGCTACGGGAATTTGTAGAAACTGCTCTTTTCTGAAGTCCCTTTTCAGAAGCCATATTTGTCCGGCTATCAGCGCGGCATTCAGCAGAAGCGTGAACTGTCCCAGTGTGACGGGAAAATTTAAACTCAGTGTGTAAGGAAGGCTCGATATAGGTGAGGAGCCCAGATTTGCTTTAATAATTAAACTAATACCAAACGCATTTACAAATAAGCCCGCAATGAAAAACAGATACCGGGCTGTTAATTCTCTTTTTGCCATATTACAATCTTTTTTCTTGAGTTCATCACTGTATGGTTATGAATGAATTTACCACAGATTACACAGATTGACACAGATTCTATTTTACTGATTATTAGATTAATAAATCTGTGTGAATCTGTGTAATCTGTGGTGAGTCTTATTCATTCCTATACCGTATATATCCAATCTTTGATGAGCAAATAACCAAAATTATTAACCGCTGCAAAGTTACGGCTTCTATTGCCTGTCTCACGGTTCAAAAATCGAAGCGAATTGTTCAAAAAGTGGGATTATTTTGTTCATAAGCTCCTTTAAAACTATATTTGTACTTCAAAAATAGAACTTTATGAGTGAGGAATACCTGTTTCATACCCGGAAGAAATCCGATTTGTTTTCTTATCCTTATCGGATGGAGAGAGGGGAATTGCTGTTTTGTCTGCAAGGAGGAGTACAGCTTTACATTAACCAGCAGAAATATGCTTTAGCTGCCGGAAGTGTAATACTTGTTTTCCCCGAACAGATTACGTTTTATAAAGATGCTACAGATGACCTTGAACTGGCTGTTTTTGCTTTTTCCGCTCAGTTCCGACATGAGATTTTCTATTCGTTGCCTTCGGATAAGGTATCCTTCATGCGTGAGCATAATTATAGTTCATTCCGAGACGAAGAGTGGGATGGGATATGCAATCATTATCTTAAACTTCTGCAACAGAAATCTGTGGACAGTGATAATATATATCAACGTGAGCTGGTGATTTACTGTTGTCGGATGCTGTTTTATGAGATCTGTAATCAGTCGGAGCGTCTTTACCGGCAAACGAAGCCGAATCATTTGCGTTGGCGGTTGAAGGACCGCTTTATTGCGTTAGTGATAGAGTCGTTCAGGGAACAGCGTTCGGTGGATTATTATGCGGATAAGCTTTGTGTCACTACGCGGCATCTGAGTAAGACGATTCAACAAACGGTGGGATGCACAGCGAAAGAATGGATAGACGATTACGTGATACTTGAGCTTAAAGTGACACTTCACTCTACAGCACTTTCCATACAGGAGATAGCTAATCAGTTTAATTTCCCTGATCAATCCTATCTGGGGAGATACTTCAAGCATCATACAGGAATGTCGCCCACGGCTTACAGGGAGAATTATGGTACATACGAGAAAGAAAATTTAGGCACGTATTACGCGGATTACACGGATTTCTTTTATTAATCAACAATCCTTGATCCGTGTATTCCGCGTAATACGCGCCTTTTATTCTACCAGCGCAAAGTCCAACTGTTTCTTTTCCAGATTGGCCCGTGCTACCTTAATTGTAATTGCATCGCCCAAACTGTAGGTACGGTGCTTACGGCGCCCGCGCAGACAGTAGTTCTTCTCGTCGAACTCATAATAGTCATCGCCAAGATCGCGGATAGGTATCATGCCTTCGCATTTATTTTCGTTCAGTTCAACGTACAGTCCCCATTCCGTAACACCGGAAATTACACCATCGAACACTTGTCCCAGACGCTCCGTCATAAATTCTACTTGCTTGTATTTGATGGAAGCACGTTCAGCGTTGGCTGCAATTTGTTCCATATTGCTGGAGTGGTCGCAGAGGTCTTCATATTTAGTTTCGGAAACACTGCGCCCGCCATTCAGGTATTTAGTAAGCAAGCGGTGTACCATCATGTCCGGGAAACGACGTATGGGTGAGGTGAAATGTGTATAGTATTCGAATGCCAATCCATAATGTCCAATGTTGTGCGTGGAATAACGTGCTTTCTGCATGGCACGGATGGATACGGTTTCAATAAGATTCTCTTCCTTCTTGCCCTGAATATCGTCCAACAGATGATTGATGGATTTGGAAACATCTGTCTTGGTCCCACCGGTACGTATCTTGTAACCGAAGCGGGCGATGAATTGTGCCAGGTTATCCAGTTTCTCCGGGTCTGGAAGGTCGTGGATACGGTAAGGGAATACCTTGGCCTTCTTGTTTTTCGGTACGCGACCGATTTTTTCTGCTACGGTGCGGTTGGCAAGCAACATGAATTCTTCCACCAACTTGTTGGCATCTTTGGAAACTTTGAAGTAGACGCTGATAGGTTTTCCTTTTTCGTCTATCTCAAACTTCACTTCGTAACGGTCGAAGTTGATGGCTCCGGCTACGAAACGCTTTTGACGCAATGCCTTGGCAATGGTATCCAGCATAAGGATTTCTTCTTTGAAGTCTCCTTCTTTCGTTTCAATTATTTGCTGTGCTTCCTCGTAAGTAAAGCGGCGGTCGGACTTGATTACTGTATGTACTACGCGTGAGTCTTTCACATCTCCCTTTTCGTTGATGTTGAAGATAACGGAGTACGCCAGCTTTTCTTCGTCGGGACGCAGGGAGCAGATGAAGTTGCAAAGACGTTCGGGAAGCATCGGGATGGTACGGTCTACAAGATACACGGATGTAGCGCGTTTTTCGGCTTCCTTGTCGATGATGCTGCCTTCGGTTACGTAATGGGTAACGTCTGCGATGTGTACACCTACTTCCCACAAGCCATCTTTCAGTTTGCGGATGGAGAGAGCATCATCAAAGTCTTTGGCATCCTTCGGATCGATGGTGAAGGTAGTCACATTTCGGAAGTCCTCGCGTTTGGCAATTTCTTCATCGGATATTTCAGCGGGGATTTTGTCCGCAGCTTTTTCTACAGAAGAGGGGTAGACATAAGGTAGTCCGAATTCGGCAAGGATGGCGTGCATCTCTGTGGTGTTGTCACCCGCTTTGCCCAGGATGTCGATGACTTGCCCGATGGGGTTTTTCGCCTTGTCGGGCCATTCCACTACTTTCACGATGGCTTTGTCTCCCGTCTTTCCGCCTTTCAGCTTTTCTTTGGGGATGAAGATGTCATTGGCAAGCGTACGGTTTTCCGTCACCAGGAAAGCGTAGGAACTGCCTACTTCCAGTGTGCCTACAAAGGTGTCGTTGGCACGTTCCAATACTTCTATCACTTCTCCTTCGGCTTCGCAGCCACGGCGTTTGGCGTAGAAGGAAATGCGTACTTTATCATTGTTCATGGCGTGTGCCGAATTACGCTCAGCCACGAATATCGGGTCACCTCCACCTTCGGGAATGAAGGAATTCTTTCCATTGCTTTTACGCTGGAAAGTGCCTGTCATTTCCACTCCATGATTGTTCAGTTTATATTTGCTTTTCTCCACTTCGGTGATGTAATCATCCAGTAGCATATCGCTTAGGATATCCTTACACAGCATCTTCAGAGGATGCGTGGTAAGGTGGAGTTGTTCGAATATGTATTTCAGGGACAGTACCTCATCAGGTTTCGAATGGAAAAAATCCATAAGGGCAGAAATGAGTTCTTTCTTTTTCATTCGCTTGCCGGCTTTTTTTTCTTTGTTTTTGGCCATAATATATTGATTATTGAATGGATTGCATATGATAGATACAAAGAAAACAATTTTTTTGCGAATTTGCTTTGTTTCTGCCTTGAAAAGAATGGGGATGTAGGCAAAAAAGATGTAATTAGCCTGAATAATTCATAGGAGTTAGAAGATGTAAAGGAGTTAGAGGAGTCAATTAATAACCATGCAAATAAACAAATAATGATGAAGAAATACAAAATGGCTTTTATTTTATATCTTTGCGCCATTATTATTTTAATAATCAGTATAGAATGAGCGTAGAAGTTGCTTCTCTGTCTCGGGAGAAGGAAATATACAAAGTAACGATTGTTGGTAGTATTGTTAATTTTGTGCTACTTGCCTTTAAGTTTGTGGCAGGTATTCTAGGCCATAGTGCTGCTATGTTGGCAGATGCGGTTCATTCTTTATCTGATTTTGTGACGGATGTCATTGTTCTCGTGTTTGTCCGTATTTCCAATAAACCTCAGGATAAAGATCATGATTATGGACATGGGAAGTATGAAACGTTAGCCACCGCTATTATTGGAATTCTATTATTACTGGTGGGATTCGGCATTTTGTGGAATGGTGCTTTTTCTATTTGGGCTTTTATGAAAGGAGAACAACTGGAGGCACCTGGAATGGTGGCACTGATAGCTGCTCTTATTTCTATTTTGCTGAAGGAGATATTATATCAATATACAGTTATTAAGGGGAAGAATTTGAATTCACAGGCAGTAGTAGCCAATGCCTGGCACCATCGGAGCGACGCTTTTTCGTCTATAGGAACGGCTATAGGTATTGGAGGTGCAATCTTGTTGGGCGAACATTGGCGGGTACTCGATCCGATAG
>ULVO01039677.1_pt1 | contig 13573 bp, 12 predicted proteins | sample 1959521 | NCBI WGS metagenome assembly ULVO01 (sample SAMEA4835788, study PRJEB28245) | human gut metagenome | biome: gut microbiome; material: fecal sample | place: Denmark | collected 2008
GCGCCGTGCCAGCTCCCCGGCCGGGGAGCCTTTTGGAGCGCTTTATAAGCTCCCATATTAAGCCTGCCCTGAAAGGGGAGGTGGACATGAGCGTCAGCGAATGGACGGAGGGGTTGTATCGAGGCTACCGTTGTTTACGTCAACCCCTCAGTCAATCCGCCTTGCGCGCGTAAGCCCGCTTATATTCCGTATTCGCCGTTTTCGACGGTGAGGGTTTTGGAATAGAAGGCGGTCATGGCCTTGACAAGGCTGTCTATGTCCTCCGCGCCCGCGGTTTCGTAGCTTGAATGCATGGCAAGCTGCGGCAGACCTATGTCCACGGTGCTTACGGCAACCTTGGTGTTGGCAATGCTGCCCAGCGTGCCGCCGCCCGCCATATCGGAACGGTTGGCAAAAACCTGCACCGGCGCGCCCGCTTCCGCGCACACCTGGCGGAACAGCGCGGCGGATACGCCGTCGGTGGTGTATTTCTGGTTGGCGTTGAACTTTATCACTATGCCCTTGTTCATGTAGGGGCAGTTGTCGCTGTCCGAATACTCGGGGTGGTTGGGATGCTGCGCATGGGCATTATCCGCCGATACCATGAAGCTCTGCGCCACCATGGCAAGGTATTCTTCTTCGCTCTTGCCAAGGTTGAGCGCAATGCGGCGCAGAAGGTCGCGCAGAATGTTGGACGCTGCGCCCTGCTTGGTGGAGCTGCCGGTCTCCTCATTATCAAACACGCAGCATACGGGTATGCTGCCGCTCTCGGCCGCGTTTATAAAGCCCTCCATGCAGCCGAACGCGCACTCCACGTCGTCCAGCTTCGGGGAGGCGATGTACTCATCATCCCTGCCGAGGAACGTGGGGGCCATGCGGTTGTAAAGGTAAAGATCGTGGCCTATTATGTCCTCTGCGTTTATGCCGAGGCTGTCCGCCACCACCTGCATGAATTTACCCTTGCCGTTTTCGTCGGAGAAAAGGGGCAGCGTGTCCACATTTGCCTTTATTTCAAAGCCGTTGTTGGCGTTGCGGTTCATGTGTATGGCAACGTTGGGTATTATCAAAAGGTCGCGGTCAACGTTCACAAGCTTGGTCGCAATGCGGCCGTTCTCCCCGCGCACAAGCACGCGGCCCGCAACGGAAAGCGGGCGATCGAACCAGGTGGACATGAGCGCGCCGCCGTAGCGCTCGGTTGTGAGCTGCACATAATGCGCGCCGGCCTTTTCCGGATTATCCTTTATCTTGAAGGTGGGGGAGTCGCTGTGGGCGGCGGAAAGCATAAAGCCCGCGGTGGGTTCGGCGGGGATGCGGAACGCCATTATGCTCGATCCGTTTGGCGAAACATAGTATTTGCGCCCGCGCGCCAGCTTCCACGGCTTTTCCGTATAAAGCTTTTCGTAGCCCTTTTCGTCCAGCATGGCCTCAAAGTTCGCCACCACCTGATACCTTGTGGGGCTCTTTTTCATAAAGTCCAGCAGTTTCTTTGCGCTTTCGTTTTTCATGGTGTCTGTCTCCTTTTTATAGTTTATCTTTTTGCTAAACCGCTTAATAGTCAACTTTTGCCCCTCAAACATCCAACTTTTCACCCGGCAACATCCAACTTATTATGCCGAAATGTTGGATATCGCGCCGCATGCCACCGTGAGGGGATACTTCCTTATGCTATTTTACCATATCGGGCAGAAATATAAAACAGCCGCGCGCGGTTATCCGCGCACGGCTGTGCGTTTGTTTTAGTGTTAGTCGATGGCGATGGTGCTGGCGGAGGCAAGCTTCTTCTGCTCATACTTGGGCAGGTTGACTGTCAGCACGCCGGCTTCGTATTTGCACTTCACGTCCTCGCTCTTTATGTCGCCAACGTAGAACGTCCTCTGGCAGCTGCCGCTGTAGCGCTCCTGACGTATGACGCGCTTGGTCTTTTTGTCGGTCTCTTCCTTATCCAGCCCCTTGGCGGCGCTGATGGTAAGGTAGCCGTTCTTCAGCTCAACGTTGATTTCGTCCTTGCTGAAGCCGGGCAGGTCAACGTTCAGTTCGTAGCCTTCTTCGGTCTCGTGTACGTCGGTCTTCATCAGCTGGGAAGCACGCTTGCCGTACAGAGCCTTGTCGGTGTTCCACATGCTGCGTTCAAACGCATCGTTAAACAGGTCGTCAAAAAGGTTTTCTCCAAAAATCATCGGTAACATAATATTTCTACTTCCTTCCATAAGGTAAATTTTTTATTTCTCGGCCGGCCCTTATCGGGCCGCCTGCCGTGCCGCTCCATCCGGGGCCCATCGCCCTTTCCTTCGCGGTACAGTTTATATTATAGTCCGCTTTTGCCCCAATGCAATAGCCTGAGGCCAAGCTTCACATTCGTTCATTATTATGGATAGAAGCATCAAAATTATGTAACATTTTAATATTTATGACGCAATCGGCGCGTCCTGCGTTTCCTCCCTATATATAACGCAGTGTACTATCCTGTGTTCCGCAACCTTGTCAACGTCCGCATGGATGCCGCATACGGAAACGGAGAAGCGGCTGCCGTCCTCGGGTATGACATCGAATGCGGAGAATATAAGCCCGCCTATGGTATCGAACTCGTCCGTGGGCAGCTCCATGCCGAAAAGCTCGCCTATGTCCTCAAGCGCGGCGCGCCCGCCGGCGGAGTATTTGCCGCCGCCTATGGGTATTATGGCCTCCTCGGAATCCACATCGTCAATATCGCCCACTATCTGCTCCACAAGGTCGTTCATGGTAACTATGCCGCTCATTCCGCCGTATTCGTCCAGCACCACGGCAAAGTGGTTGCGCGTGCGGCGCATCTCGCGGAAAAGATCGTCCGCCTTAACGCTGAGCGGTACAAACAGCGCGGGGCTTACGGCGTTTTTCATAACGCTTTCGCGCGTGCGGTCGGTAAGCTTCAAATAGTCGCGCGCCTTCAGCACGCCGACAACATCGTCCGCAGTGTCCCCGCAAACGGGATAATGCGAATGGTTGGTCTCCTTTATCGTGGTTTCCCATTCCGTGTCCGTTTCCTCGGTCCAAAGCATATCCACCATTGTCCTGTGGGTAAGTATATCCTCCGCCGCAATGTCGTTGAACTCGAACACGTTTTGCAGCAGTTCCTTTTCGCCTTCCTCTATGGCGCCCTTTTCGCTGCCCGCGTCTATCATCATGCGTATCTCGTCCTCTGTCAGCTCGTCGTCCTCCTCGTTGGGGTCAACGCCAAGGAGCCTGAGCACAAGATTGGTGCTTACCGTAAGCAGCCATACTATGGGCCTGAACGCGGCGGATATGAACGATATCACTCCGCTCAATGCAAGGGCAATGCTTTCGGCCTTTTTCATGGCAAGGCGCTTGGGCACAAGCTCGCCGAAAACAAGGGTGAAAAAGCTGAGTATAAGCGTTATTACAACAACGCTTATGCTGTTGAGAAGATGCGCGTTTATATTCACGCCTGTTGACTGCACGGCTTCAACCAACCTGTCGGCAAAGTTATCCGCGGCAAATGCGCTGCCTAAGAAGCCGGCAAGTGTGATTGATATCTGTATAGTAGCCAAAAAGCGCGCGGGCTGGGAAGTAAGGCGGCTGAGTCGCGCGGCGCGTTTGTCGCCCTCCGCCGCAAGCTTGTTCAGTTTGACCTCGTTCACCGAAAGCACGGCTATTTCGGCGCATGCGAACACGGCGTTGAGCAGAATAAAGAACAGCTGCAGCAGCAATAGTCCTATAAGCGGGTCGTCTTCCATTTTGGTTTTGATTCCTCCAAATAATATGATTTTATTTATGCAAAAAAGCCATGCCGTATGACGCCCGTATAAAAACCATAACGGGCGCGGGAGGTATGACCTTTCACATTTTCAGCTATATGCGATTGTAACGGAACAGGGCTGGGCGCTTCAGCGTCGCTCTCGTCCATTTTTGCGTTCTCCTTTCGCATGTCGCGCCCTTCAAAAGCGCTGCAGCATATTATACTATAACATGCGCAATATATGCAATAGCGGCTTAAAATAACTTCAGTTATTAATTTTTCTTAGCGGCCTTCTTTACAGCTCTGCCGATACTTTTTTCTTATAGCGTTATATCATCCTCTGTTTTAGGCATTTTTGGGCTTTCGAGGAATAGAAAAAATGTCCAATTTATGCTACTGTATCACAGACATATTTACATTTCTTCACTATAATCACCCCAGTTGTTGTTAAGAATCGGAGGAAACAATGAAGCGATTGGATATAGAATCCGAGCTTTTGGAGCTTGGAGCCCCTGCCGGGAGACAAGGGTATATTCAAATGGTCACGGCGCTCGAATTCATTATGCAACACGATGACGTCATGTGTGCAACCGCCAATTTATATCCCTATGTTGCGGAGCGGTTAAACACGGTGCCACCCAGGGTTGAACGGAACATACGCGAGGAAATATATGCCATTTGGTCGCGCGGCAACCAAGACCGATTAAACGAATTGTTTGTCAATCGTGAAAAATGTCCGCCGGGCTCAAAGGAATTTCTCTACACGCTTGCGCACAGGCTTCGCCACGAAAAGGTGAAGCAGCAGGCTTGATTTTTTCCTTTCGGCCCGTTTTTTAGACCCGGGCCCTTTTATTGGCTTTTTTCCTCCGCTGCTTCAACATATTTCAATATCCCCTCCGCCGCTCCCTTCATCATGGCACGCATATGTTCTTCGTTTTGCAGCAGCGCTTCGTCGTTGGCATTGGACAGGAACCCGCATTCAAGTATTACCGAGGGTGGTTCGCTGTTTTTTATTATATAATAATCGCCCGGGTTAACGTGGCGAAGCGGCCTGCCTATCGCGCCGCAAACGCCGTCCAATACGCATTTTGCAAGCTTTTCCCCTTCAGCAGAGCCTTTCATATAAAACGCCATCGGTCCGGATACGCTTCTGTCGCCGAATTTATTCATATGTATGCTTATAACCGCGTCCGCACCGGCGGAGTTTATTATGTCCCGCCGCGCCGCCATGTCCTTCTTTTTGTCCGCATTGAGCGCGTTTTCATCCTCCCGCGTCAGTACGGCGGCAATGTTCAGCGCGCTAAGCTCATCCCTGAGCGCCATGGCATAATTCAGATTTATGCCTTCCTCCGCAATGCCCGTATCCATGCCCGTCGCTCCGCCGTCCGGCAGGCCGTGGCCCGGGTCTATCACCACAGTGAAGCGCGGCGCGGGCGTGGGCGCAATCGGTTCCGCAGTTGGCTCGCCCGCCGCGTTTGCGGCCGCGCGCTCCTTTTGAACGAACAGCAGCACCATTCCGCCGCATAGTATCAGCGCGGCCAAGCCTGTCGCTAACAGGCGGACGGTTTTGTGCATTCCGTGCGCCGAATTTCGCCTTGCCATAACATCACCTCATAATAAAGGTATGCCTCTTAACCGCCGCTTATGCTTTTTTATGGGAGCCGAATATTTTTTAGGCGGCATGTTTTCGGCCGGCCGATGTCATATTTATGCCATCATCCTGCATATCAATATAGCTATACACAGCAGTTGTCCACATTATCCACATAGTTATCCACACGTTTGCGGCGCAATACGCCCTTTTTTTGCTTTTCTCCACATTATCCACACCGCCGCGCGCTTATGCATAACGCCCGCGCACTTGCATAATGCACGCCCGCTTCACCGCAATCCTTTGGCTGAGAGCGCCTTAACCGAAGGCCGCCACAATTGTACGTCATGTGCGGACACGCCGTGCAGCCGCAGCCGCTCAGCTCCCTTTTCAACGAAAATTATAGGCAAAACAGGCATTTTTCTTTGACACGGCGCAGGAAATGATGATAAAATAAAATGCAAGATAACAAAAGAATTTTTATGTCGGTCAATCAAAGAACGAACATGAATGCGTGCCGTTTTATTCCGCATACGCGCGGAGAAGGGAAGGAATGCTATGTTTTGCATAGGCGAAAGAATATGCTACCCCATGCACGGCATAGGGGAAATAGAAGGAATTGAGCAGCGCAGGGTGCTTGGCGTTAACGCGCAGTATTATTTGCTCAAATTCGATTCGGGCCGCGTAAGCGCGATGGTGCCGGTTGAAACAGCGGAGAAAATCGGGCTGAGGCGGCTTATATCGCGCAAAGAAGGGGATAAAGTGCTGCGCTACATCATTTCCGGCGTGGCGAGCACGGGAGCCTCCCAAAGCGGGAACTGGAACCGCCGCTACCGCGAAAATTGCAGCCGGCTGAGGAGCGGCGGCATATACGGCATTGCGGACGTTTTTATATTTCTCAAGCATAAGCAGCAGGAAAAGGGGCTCAGCGCAAGCGAACAGAAAATGCTTTCGCTTACAATGCGCCTGCTGAGGGACGAGCTTTTATGCATAGGCTGTTCGGAGGAAGAAGTGTACGGCGCAATAAGCTGATAAATTCCCGCAAAGGACAAATTTTATCCATATGCAGCGGGACGCTTCTATTATATAATAATGAATTAAATAAGCTGTACAGGAGGTAATATAACTTGGCTAAAAAATTCGCCCGCATAGTAATTGCGGTTGCGGGCGCGGGAATCGGCCTTGCGGCCACGGCAGGGGCGGACAAATTGCTGGCGATGATGAATCGCCTGCCTTTGCACGAAGCGGTGTATATTGCGGCGGCAATCATATTTGCAATCATATTTTATATTTTATCCCCGCGCATTATATCCGGCTTTTCAAAGGCAGTGGGCGCAGCGGAAGCCCGCATGAGCGATATGTCCTTATCCGATATTTTCCTTGGCGCGGTGGGGCTTATAGTTGGGCTTGTGATAGCGCTGCTTTTAAGCACGCTCACGGCAAATCTCTCTTGGCTCATAGGCACGATTATAAACGTTGCGCTTTACTGCGCGTGCGGCTATCTTGGCTGCGCGCAGGTATTGAAGCGCAGGGGAGAGGTCAATCTGCCTTCGTGGTTCCGCCGCCCGGGCAAGGGGAGCAAATCCTCTTCCGCCGCACGTCCCAAGGTGCTTGATACGTCCGTAATAATAGACGGGCGCATTGCGGACATTTGCCAAACCGGCATGCTTGAAGGGCAGATAATAGTTCCCGCGTTCGTGCTGGCGGAGCTTAGGCACATTGCGGACAGCGCGGATTCATTGAAGCGCAACCGCGGCAGGCGCGGGCTGGACATACTCAACCGCATGCAGAAGGAGCAGAACATTCCCATAAAGGTAGTGGATACCGATTATGAGGACATTGCCGAGGTTGACGCAAAGCTTATAAAGCTTGCTTACGACATGGGCGGCGTTGTGGTCACGAACGACTATAATCTGAACAAGGTGGCGGGCGTGCAGCGCGTGCCTGTTTTCAATATAAACGAGCTTGCAAACGCCCTAAAGCCCGTTGTGCTCCCGGGCGAGGAGATGACCGTGAACATAGTTAAAGAAGGCAAGGAAGTGGGCCAGGGCGTGGGCTATCTTAACGACGGCACAATGATAGTTGTTGACGGCGGCAGGCGCTTCGTTGGCGAGGATGTTGACGTTATTGTCACAAGCGCGCTGCAAACGGCGGCGGGCAGGCTGATATTCGCCAAGCTTAAATATCAATATTAAAATCGGAAGGGGACACCATGAGGCAGAGCGAGCTGATACGCGCGGCGTACGAAGGAAAGAACACGCTGGTTATAAAAAACGCGAACGTTGTGAACGTTTTTACGGACGAGATTGTTCGCGCGGACGTAGCGGTATACGAGGACGTTATAATAGGCGTTGGCAGTTACAGCGGCGAAAACGAAATAGACGCCGGCGGCGCTTACCTTGCGCCCGGCTTCATAGACGCGCATGTGCACATAGAAAGCAGCATGGTTATACCCTCCTCCTTCATGAAGGTTATAATGCCCCACGGCACAACAACCGTTATTGCCGACCCGCACGAAATTGCAAACGTTGCGGGTGCTGCGGGCATACGCGCCATGTATAAGCTGACTGACGAGCTGCCGCTGAGGGTGCTTTTCATGCTGCCCTCCTGCGTGCCGGCAACGCCGTTTGAGCACAGCGGGGCGAAGCTTGTTGCGGAGGACATGGAGCAGTTCATGCACAAAAGCCGCATATTGGGCCTGGGCGAGGTTATGGACGCGAACAGCGTTATAAATTGCAGCCAGGAAATGCTGGATAAGCTGAGGCTTTTTGATAAGCGGCCCATAGACGGCCACGCACCCATGCTTGAGGGCATGGGGCTTAACGCATACCGCGTGGCGGGCGCATTCAGCGACCATGAATGCTCAACATATGAAGAAGTCAAGCAGAAGCTTGCAACGGGCATGAACATACTGCTGCGCATAGGCAGCGCCGCCAACAATATGGACGGCGTTTTGCGCCGCATAGCCGAGGAAAAGCTGCCCACGCGGAGCATGATGTTCTGCACGGACGATAAGCATATTGAGGATATCCGCCGCGAAGGGCACATAAACGCGAACGCGCGCATGGCGGTCGCCGCGGGCATAGACCCGATAGACGCAATAAAGATGGCCTCCTATAACGCCGCCCGAGCATACGGCATACGCGGCGTTGGCGCGATAGCCCCGGGGTACAAGGCGGACATGGTGCTGCTGGAGGATTTGAAGGATTTCAAGGTGAAGCAGGTTATAAGCCGCTTCGGCAGGCCATATACGGGAGAAGAGCAGATACCTTCGCCCATACTGCCGCCGCAGGTGTTCAACAGCGTTCGCCTGCCCGAAATTTCAAAGTATGACCTTGCGCTCAGGTGCCATGTCAGCGCGCCGGTAATAAAGATGATACCGCATCAGCTTGTTACGGAGCTTGTGTACCGCGATGTTGAGCGGGACGAAAACGGCTGCTTTATCCCAAGCGAGGGCATGGTTAAGCTTGCCGTTATAGAGCGGCACCACGCGACCGGCAGCATGGCCGTTGGCATACTGGAAGGGCTTGGCATAAAGCACGGGGCGGTGGCCTCAACCGTTGCGCACGACAGCCACAATTTGGTAGTTGCCGGCGATAACGACGAGGATATGCTCATGGCGATAGAATCGCTAAGGGATTGCGGCGGCGGATACAGCGTGGTCAGCCGCGGGGTGGTGCTTGCAAGGCTGCCGCTGCCAATAGCCGGGCTTATGACTGCCGCGCCCGTGAACGACGTGCTTGAAATTCAGCAGGCGCTGCTCGATGCGCTCTATTCCCTCGGCGCCAAGCGGGACAGCGATCCGCTCATCGCGCTCTCCTTCATGGCGCTGCCCGTTATACCGGCCGTTAAGCTTACGGACGAGGGGCTTTTTGACGCAGTAAACTTCAAATTTATAAAATACAACTGATAAACGCCGCTTTGGCGGGAAGGAGTTAAGCCCCATGGGCATTATAGGACAGAGCGTAACGCGCGTGGACGCGCCGGACAAGGTTACGGGCCGCGCCAAATATACGGACGATCTTGCGGATAAGTCCGCGCTTATCGCCAAGGTGCTGCATTCAACAATTGCGCACGGCTATGTTAAAAGCATAGATACGAGCGAGGCCGAAAGGATAAAGGGCGTGGTGAAAATAGTCACCTGCTTTGACGTGCCGGATATTCCCTTTCCCACGGCGGGGCATCCATGGAGCACGGATGTGCATCATCAGGACATTGCGGACAGGCTGCTGCTCAACCGCCACGTTCGCTATTATGGGGACGATGTGGCCGCGGTGGTCGCGCGGGACGAGGTAAGCGCGGCGCAGGCCATACGCGCCATAAGGGTTGAATACGAAGAACTTCCCTTCGTGCTGGACCCCATCGAGGCCATGCGGGACGGCGCACCGCAGATACACGAGGGGTTTGACCATAACATACTTGCCCATACGTCATACGAGGACGGCAATTATGCCGAAGCCGTGAAGGAGCCCGGGCTTATAGTGGTGGACAAATGGTACAATACGCCCACCGTGCAGCATTGCCACATAGAAAACCATATCTGCTACGCCTATGAAGAGGCCGGCAAGATGAACGTTGTAAGCTCCACGCAGATACCGCACATAGTCCGCCGCATAGTGGGCCAGGCATTGGGGCGGGACTGGGGCAGCGTGCGCATAGTTAAGCCCTATATAGGCGGCGGCTTCGGCAATAAGCAGGACGCTTTGTATGAACCGCTGTGCGCATATCTTTCCACGGTGCTCGGCGGAAGGCTTGTTAAGCTTGACATGAGCCGGGAGGAAACCTTTGCAAGCAACCGCGTGCGCCATGCTATCCGCTACCATATCGTGTCCCATGTCCGCGCGGACGGAACATTCGTTGCGGGCAGGCTTGAGGCGTATTCCAACCAGGGCGCGTATGCAAGCCACGGCCACGGCGTTTGCGCCAAGGGCGCGGGCGCGTTCAGGCAGCTTTATCGTTACCGCGGCGCCTGCAAGGGGGACGCCTATACCGTTTACACAAACATAGCCGCCGGCGGCGCAATGCGCGGCTACGGCATTCCGCAGATGATGTTCGCAATGGAAAGCCACGTGGACGATATTGCAAGGCGGCTCAATATTCCCCCGCTCAGGCTCAGGCAGATGAACCTAATGGAGGTAGGCTACAGGGACAACTTTTCAAAGAACGAGAATTATTTCGACAGCTTTAACCAATGCATCAAAAAGGGCATGGAGTATATTGATTACGACCGCAAGCTGGAGGAATTTTCGCACGACACGGGCGATATTCGCCGCGGCATAGGCATGGCCGTTTTCTGGTACAATACCGCCGTTTGGCCCATTTCGCTTGAAAGCTCGTCCTGCCGCATGGTGCTCAATCAGGATGGAAGTGTGCAGCTTCAGCTTGCCGAAACCGAAATAGGCCAGGGCGCGGATACCGCCTTCAGCCAAATGGCGGCGGAGGAGCTGGGCATTCCGCTTAAAAAGGTGCATATAATCTCCGCGCAGGATACGGACGTTACCCCCTTCGGCACGGGCGCATACGCAAGCCGCCAAACCTACGTGGGCGGCTTTGCCGTGCAGCAGACGGCGCGCATAATGAAGGAGCGCATATTGAATTACGCGCACGGGCTTACCCGCATGACGGTTCACAATTTGGACATTGAGGACGGCTATATCATAAACATAAACAACAGCAGGCGGCTGATGAGCCTTGCCGAGCTTGCAACAACCGCGCTTTACAGCCTTGAGCACAGCCAACACATAACCGCCGAAAGCACATATCAGGTCAAATCCAACGCATATTCGTTCGGCTGCTCCTTTGCGGAGGTGGAGGTGGACATTCCGCTTTGCAAGGTTAAGCTTGTGAACATGATAAACGTGCATGACTGCGGGCGGCTTATAAACCCCGCGCTTGCCGCGGCGCAGGTGCACGGCGGCATGAGCATGGCAATAGGCTACGGGCTGAGCGAGCAGCTGCTTTACGATAAAAAAACCGGCAGGCCGCTGAACAACAACCTGCTGGACTATAAGCTTTCCACCACCATGGATCATCCGCACCTTGAGGCGCAGTTCGTTGAAAACTACGAACCCACCAGCGCATACGGCACAAAGGCGTTGGGCGAGCCGCCCGCAACCAGCGGCGCGCCCGCCATACGCAACGCTGTGCTGAACGCAACGGGCGTAGAGATAGACACGGCACCCCTCACGCCGCATGTATTGTTTGAACGTTTCCGCGAAGAAGGGCTTATTAAATAAGGAGGGACACACGGCATGTATGACATAAAGGCGCTGTATGAAGCAAGCAGCGTTAATGAAGCAATAGAGCTTATGCGGCAGCACCCCGATGCAAAGCTAATCGCCGGCGGGAGCGACGTGCTCATAAAGCTGCGCGAGGGCAAGCTTGCCGGCTGCGAGCTGGTGAGCATATACGGCATAGACGCGCTGAGGGGCATAAGCATGGACGAGGACGGGACGCTTAGAATACTTCCGCTCACAAGCTTTTCGCACATCACTAAGGATCCGCTTATAAACGAGCATATAAAGGTGCTGGGCGAGGCCGTGGACATGGTGGGCGGGCCGCAGATAAGAAACATCGGCACAATCGGCGGCAACATTTCAAACGGCGTTACCAGCGCGGACAGTGCAAGCACGCTGCACGCATGGGACGCAATAGTTGAGCTTACCTCGGCCGAGGGCGTAAGGCAGCTCCCCATAAAGGAATATTATATAAGCGCGGGCAAGGTGGCGCTCCGCCCCGCCGAGCTGCTTACGGCAATACTTATAAAAAAGGAAAGCTACGCGGGCTATAAGGGGCATTACATAAAATATGCCATGCGAAACGCCATGGATATAGCAACGCTTGGCTGCTCGGTAAACGTTAAGCTGAGCGATGATAAAAAAACTATACTCGGCGCCCGCATTGCATACGGCGTGGCGGGCCCCGTGCCCATGCGCGTACCTGCCGCGGAGGAAGCCGTGCGCGGCAAGGCCGTATGCGCGCAAACGGTCGATATGTTTGCAAACGCGGCATTGCGGGACGTTAACCCGCGCGACAGCTGGCGCGCAAGCCGGGATTTCAGGCTGCATTTGGCGCACGAGCTTGCAAAGCGCGCGCTCACGGAATCGATACGCCTTAGCGGGGGTGAAATATAATGGCACAGACAAAGCTTGTAAAATGCACCATAAACGGCGAATACACGGAAACAATGGTTGACGTGCGCGCTTCGCTTACGGATATGCTGCGCAACGATTTTCGCCTTACGTCGGTCAAAAAAGGCTGCGAGGTGGGCGAATGCGGCGCGTGCAACGTTATAATAGACGGGGAATGCTTCAATTCCTGCATATACCTTGCCGTATGGGCGGACGGAAAGAACATACGCACGCTTGAAAGCCTGCTTGGCCCCAACGGCGAGCTATCGGACATTCAGCAGGCGTTCATAGACGAGGCCGCCGTGCAATGCGGCTTCTGTACGCCCGGGTTTATAATGACCGCGGTGGAGATACTCGAATCCGGCCGCCGCTACACGCGCGACGAGCTGAAAAAGCTTTTGAGCGGGCATCTTTGCCGCTGCACTGGCTACGAAAACATAATAAACGCCGTTGAAAAAACAATGAATAAGCGGTTTAGCGGGAAAGAAGGCAAATAATGTATCAGCAAAAGGCTCAAAGGCAGGGCAATTCGGCAAGGCTTGATTTTGTGCTGCTGTTCATATTCATAATGGTGGTGTTTTTCGCGCGGCAGATATCCTCCCTTGCGGCGGCGCTGCCCACCCCGTTCAACATAATCGTGCAGATATTCCTGCTGGGCGCAATAATAGCGGCGCTGCTTTGGGTATATGAAAAGCGCATATGCTCCTTCCGTTACAGCGTTGTTTACGACCCCGCCGCCAATGCGGAGGGCGAAGAAAATGCGGAACCGCTGCCGTATAAAAAAGGCACGCTCATTTTCGAACGCATGGTGGCAGACAAGGGCAAAATAGTCGAATGCATAACGCGGGACGAAATAGTCGCCCTGCTCAAGCCCGGCGAAGCCTACCACGAGGGTATACCCTTCACCCGAGCGGGCGCGCTGAGTACGCTCAATGCAAAAGCCTCGCACACGCTCATATTCCGCCGCAACGGCAAGCTGCACAGCCTCCGCTTCGCCCCGGACGAGGAGTTTTTGAAAAGGATGGAGGAGGCGCGGTAAGGCGTGCAAGAGATTGTAAAGATGTGGGGACGGTGAGCCGTCCCCTTGTTTGTGCCAAAAGCTTATAGGATGCGGAGTAGGGGCCGTCATTGGCGGGCCGC